>CXWL01023694.1_pt1 | contig 20375 bp, 19 predicted proteins | sample 590931 | NCBI WGS metagenome assembly CXWL01 (sample SAMEA3498368, study PRJEB10139) | groundwater metagenome | biome: water well; material: biofilm material | place: Germany | collected 2015-04-27 | reverse complement strand
TCAATGGTTCGAGTTGGTCGCTATGGACCGGTGGCGATGTGGCGGGTGCGTTCAAGGGCAATTTGCCGCCAACCTACGCCGTGACGCCTTTCGCCGGGTTGGATGTGAGTGGCTTGTCGGGCGTTCAGTTCTTCGTGGCTTACGGAACGAGCCTCACCGAGATGCTCAACAACGCCCGTTTCAAAATGGTCTACCAAGTGCCCTGATCAGCCGCGATAGCCCAACAGGCGCGCCGGCAAGAACAGGATGCTCTTGACCAAGGCCAACACCGCACCGACCCCGATGCCCAACAGGGCCAACGGAATCGACAGCAGCCAGATAACTGGCCACAGCACCAGCGCCAGCAAGGCCAGCGGCCAGCACAGCACGAATAGGATGAACCATCCGACCAGCACGAGCAGCGTCTTCACGACCGCGCCGCCAGTCAGGAACGCGGCGCCATGATCGTGACGCGCTCCAGGGTCAGTTGAACTGGTACCGACTCGATGTTCTGCAAAGCAGCGTAATGCTGCGCCACCGTGTCGAACTTCCAGACCATGGCGCCGTTGAGGATGGCTGTCACGCCGACGGCCACCATGAAAGCGACCAGGCGGATGTTGCGGTGCGTGAGGGTGTACATGATTTCTCCAATTTGCGAGCCACCTTGGCCCGTTGAAGAGAATGTAGGCGCGCCGAGCGCTGATTGCACGCGCCAAGCGACAGGCTGCCGCTACACGCGAAGAAACGCGCCAATCCGAAGACAGGCGGATCTGCCCCGATGCAAGGTCTCAGTCGATCCCGCACGCCAACGGTGCTGTCACCCCGAGGTGGCGGTGCCAAACCACACCGGCTGGACGCGGTTGCCGCCGCCCTCCTTGGCCAGGTACATGGCGGCGTCGGCACTCTTGGACAGGGTGATCGCGTCAGCGCCATGTTCGGGGTAGATCGCCACGCCAATGCTGCAGGTGATGCTCAATCGGCTGCCATCGAGGTCGAAGGGTTGGCTCAGCGCGTCGCGAATCTTGCCCGCCACCAGCGTCGCGTCGTGCTCCTTGTCAATCGTCGCCAGCAGCACCAGGAACTCGTCCCCACCCAGCCTGCCAACGGTATCGGCGTTGCGCACGCAGCCCTCCATGCGCCGGGCCGCCGAACACAGCAGCAGGTCGCCCGCATGATGCCCGTAGGTGTCGTTGATCGACTTGAAATCATCCAGATCGACGAAGATCAAAGCCAGACGATTGAGGTCGCGCTTGGCCTGGGACAGCGCCTGCTGCACCCGGTCATCACACAGCGTGCGATTGGGCAGACCAGTCAACGCGTCGTGCTGCGCCAGGTGCCGCAGCGTGCGCCGACTCTCGTTGATCTCCTCCATGTTGGCCACAATGGTCGCCTGCATGTCGTTGAGACTGCGCGCGAGTTGACCCAACTCATCGGCACGCGTATCGGGCAGGCGGCTGACCACCTGCTCGCGAGAGAACAAGGTCACGGCGTGTGCCATGGCGCGCAGCGGTCCGGTGACGGCGCGCGAGACCACCACCGCCAACAGCACCGCGATACCACCCAATACCAGTATCACCTGCACGGTGTTCCACGCCACCCGCGTGGTCTCGCGCGCCACCTCGGCCTGCGGCTGCGACAAGCCGAGCACGACAAATCGACCTTCACCCACCCCGCCCATTGGCAAACGCAAGAAGGCCGCCACCTCGCCACCTGGCGCCCAAACCGGCGATTGCACGCCGGTGACAACATGTGTGCCACTGCCGCTGATCAGCGTGCCGACTGACTCAACGCTCTCCTGAACCAAGACGCGTCGCCCCTGATCGAAACCAAAGGTCTGGCTCGCGTCGGGATGAACCAGGTAGTCGCCCCACTGGTTGGCCAGATAGACCTGGTACGAGGCCGGCAAGTCCGCCTTCAACTTGGCGAACATGCGATTCAAATCGATGTTGATCACCACTATCGCACGGGGGCGATCAAGCTCCAGGTACACCGGCGCGGCAACGCGCAAAGTGGGTTTGAGCAGGCCGGCGTGGGCACCAATTTCGTGGTTGATCGAGATGTCAGACAAGTAGACTTGTCCGGGCTTCAAACGCATGGCTTTGAAAACGTAGGGGTAGTGCGCCTTCTCCTGCAAATCGAGTCCCTCGACCCGCGTCAGGCCGCTGCCGTCGCGATCCACACGGACCAGTTCCAGCCCATGCTGGTCGGTACTGATCAAGCGAATCTGGAAGTACTCGGGGTGGATGCGCAGCAATGCCACGAAGGTCTCGGCCAGGGCGTTGAGATCCTGTCGGGAGCCAATACCTTGTCCCGAACCCAGCGCCAATCGCGTGGCCGGAACACTGGCCAGGAGCAACACGTCGTTGCCGACCTCGTCCACGCTGCCTTGGTAGTTCTGGCCCAACACCTGGGTGGCGGTCAAGAGATCACGTTGCGTCGCGTTCAGCAGCGTCGCCCGGCTGTTGGCATAGGCGTAATACCCAACAATACCCATCGCCAGCAGGCCGAAGCTGGCCAGTAGAAGCGACAGTTTGAAGCCGATTCCGAACTTCACCGACTAAAACCTCCCCAGCGTGTCGCCGGAGATGATGCGCGCCCACAAGGACGCGCGCCGCTTGTCATCCTCGGCCTGCTCCAGCCAAATCAGCTTGTCGGAGTCCTGGGTCAATGGACTGGCCTCGATCGTATTGGCCAAACCCTGGCGCTGCGTCAGCGCGCCACTGACCAGCGGCTCCAATGTGTAGTTGATCCACTGTTCGGCCAGACGCTGGTTGCGCGCGCCTCGCGAGACCGCCCAACAGTCGAGCCAGGCCAGCGCACCTTCGCGGGGAATTACATAACCCACATCGACCCCGGCATCGCGCAGCAGCTTGACCTGCTGGCTGCCGTAGTTGGCAAACAGCAGCGCGGCGCCATTCTGGCGAAATAGCTCCACTGATTCTTCGGGCAGGGTGTAGAAAGTCAACACATTGCGTCGCAGCGCGATCAAGTGGGCCACGACGGCCTTGAATTGTTGATCCTCGATACGAAATGGCTTGCCGTGCAACAGCAGCGAAGCAATCGAAAAGGCATGCGTGCTGCCGTCAAACGCCAACACGCGGCCTTGGTACTTCGGGTCCCACATCGCCGCCATCGAGGTTGGGGCCTGCGCGACCTGCTTGCGGTCATAGATCAGGCCCATCTCGGCAAAGGTATACGGTATGGCGTAAACCCCCTCGTCGCGCGCGATACCGCCGATGCCTTGCACGTCGCGAAAGCGCGGCAATTGCCGCCTGGTATTGGGTAGGTTATCCAGGTTCAATGGCAACAGCAACTTGCGATCAATGAAACTGCTGATCTCCGCCGTGTTGGCCGCCACCACATCAAAATCGCGCCCCTGGTTGGTGCCCATGCGCTCACGCAGCACATCATCGGTGCTGACGAGGGTGACTTCGACCCGTACCTTGAATTTCTGCTCGAAGGCCTTGACCAGATCCGGATCGGCGTAGCCCGGCCAGGTCAGAATCCGCAGCGTCTCGACCGCTCCGGCGGACGGCAACAGCGCCATGACCAGTGCGCACGCCACCGCCAGACGAAACACCCACAGTCCGATTGATTTAGTCATGGCTTAGTTCGCCGCAATCCGATCAACAACAGGGCCCATGCTCCAAGCCCGCGCCAACGTCCACATCCGGGTGCCCCGTGAGCTGGGCACTCGTTACACTTTGCAACATCGTACCGCGCTTTGCCAAGCCACGCCAAGGCAAGGGATGCCAGCGCGGCACCCTCCAGACTGGTCAACGCGGGCTGCTGCGACAATCCGGCCATGCTGACCCATCCTTGCCCCGAATCCCGCTGGCTGGTAACGGCGGTCTCGCGGATAGAGGCCGACTACCAACGCAGCGCGGACACCCACCTGATACCCCTGCCTTTGCCGGCATTTGCCCGCCGTGGTATTGACTTGTATCTGAAGGACGAGTCCACCCACCCCACCGGCAGCCTCAAACATCGCCTGGCTCGCTCACTTTTCTTGTATGCACTGTGCAATGGCTGGCTGCACGAAGGCTCCACCGTGGTGGAGGCCTCCAGCGGCTCCACCGCGGTGAGCGAGGCCTACTTTGCCCGCCTGCTGGGCCTGCCGTTCATCGCGGTGATGCCACGCGGCACGTCGACCGAGAAGATCGCTCAAATTGAGTTTTATGGCGGGCGCTGTCACTTTGTTGACAACGCCAACCAGGTTTATGAAACGGCCCAGCACGTGGCCACGCAAACCGGCGGCCATTACATGGATCAGTTCACCTACGCGGAGCGCGCGACCGACTGGCGCGGCAACAACAACATCGCCGAGAGCATGTTCACCCAAATGGCGCGTGAGCGCCACCCGGTGCCGCGCTGGATCGTCGTCGGGGCAGGCACCGGGGGGACCAGTGCCACCATCGGTCGCTATGTCCGGTACCAGCGACACGCCACCCAGGTGTGTGTGCCCGACCCGCAAGGTTCGGTGTTTTCGGCCTACCATCGCAGCGGCGATGCGACCTTGTCTGATCGCGGCTCGAATATCGAGGGCATAGGACGCCCTCGGGTTGAGGCCAGTTTCATCCGCACTCTGGTCGACCGCATGATCGAGGTGCCCGACACGGACTCGGTGGCCGCCATGCGCTCGCTCACGGCGCTGCTTGGCCGCAAGGTGGGGCCGTCCACCGGGACGAATTTCGTGGGTATGCTCACGCTGGCCCATGAAATGCAACAGCGACAAGAATCCGGTTCAATCCTGTCCTTGTTGTGTGACGCCGGTGAGCGCTACTTGCCAACCTACCACGACGAGGCCTGGATCCGGACCCGTATCGGTGACTGCGAGGCCGCACAGCAGCGCCTGCGAGCCCTGCTGGACCAATCCAGCCATGAAGTCAGATAAGCCCGCAACGGGCGCGCGATGAGACTGACAATACCGAGCGTTCGCGGTATAAACAGGCGCAAACGCCAAGACCGATAACGTGCAATCCAACCGCTCCCTAACATCATTGGTGCGCCAAGCAGCAATCTGGATCTGCGTGGCGATATTGGCGCTGCCCTGTTGGGCCGAGGAATCGGCGGACTTGGAGCGCCTGGACAGCATTTACCGCACATCGCTTCAAGACAATCCCAAGGCGCTACAGGAACTGCAAGCGTTTGCGGCGCAACTCACAGCCGACGCCCCCTACGCCGTGCGGATCGAGCTCTTGCGCACCCGCATCCCGCTACTGCAGGAGCTCGGTCAGGTGGCCGCCACGAACGCCGACATTGCGGAACTGCTCGGACTTGGCCAGCAGCGCAACGACTTGTCGGTCATCGTGCAAGCCACCGCTCTGGCGGCGGGCCAAAGAACCGAGGCGGATCAGCCTGACCAGGCGCTGCCCATGCTGATGGAGGCCAAGGCTCGCGCGGACCAAAGCGCCAGCCCGATTGCCCAGTTGGCCTGGAACCGCGCCTTGGGCAATGTACACAGCAAACTCGGCAACTTCGAAAAAGCAATGGGTCATTACCTGGCCGCCTTGCGCTTGGCCGACCAGCTACCCAAACGGCAGGCCAGAGCCAAATTGGACCAGCTCAACAGTTTGGGTTCGCTCTACTGGACCATGAAGGAGCCCAAGAAATCGGTTGAGTACTTCGATCAAGCCCTGGCGCTGGCACCGCAGGTCGGGTCGAACGCTACCCTCACAGCGTTGAAGATCAACCGGGGCAACGCCTTGAGCAACCTGGATCGCACCAGTGAAGCGCTGGCCGACTACCAGGATGCACTGAAGTTCAGCCGCGCGTCGGGACTGGTTGAGTCGGAGATCATCGTGCTCATCAACTTGGCGGATCACTACCTGCGTCTGCGCAACTTTGACCTGGCCGCCACGTTTGCCAAACAGGCCCTGTCCAAAGCCGAAAAGACCGGCAGCAAGGCCAGCGGGGCCGTCGCACGCGCCAACCTCGGCTTCGCCATGGCGGGCCAGGGTAACCTGCAGGAGGGTGTTCCGCACATCAACGCGGCGATCACCCTTTACCACGACACCGGTGCGCGCGCTGACGAGGAAGCCTTGTTGGCGGAGCTCAGCGAGATGTACGAAAAGGCTGGCCTGTACCGCGAGGCCTTGTCGATCTCGCGCCGGCAATTCAAACTGAGCCGCGAGATTTTCCAGTCCGATCAGGCCAAGGCGATTTCTGCCCTGCAGGAGCAGTTCAACGCTGAACAACGTCAAAAGCAGATCGAGATCCTGGCCCGCGAAAACAAGCTCAAGGACACCGAACTCATCAACCGCCAATTGCAGCAGTCCGTTACGCTGCTCGGTGCCGCGGTGACACTGTTGAGCGCGGGCTTCCTCCTGTTGCTCTACCGCCGCGTGCGCCAAACCAATCAGAAACTGAAGGAAGCCAACAGCCAATTGGAATTTCACTCGGTGCGTGACCCGCTGACCGGCCTGTACAACCGCCGCTCGTTTCTCGACCTGATGAAACGTCGGCCCAGCCCAGTCGAAGGCGGCCGGCGTGAGGTCGCAGTCGAGAATCAAGACGGACTGATGATCCTGGATATTGACCACTTCAAACCGATCAACGACACCTGGGGTCACGCCGTTGGCGACGCGGTGCTGGTTGAAGTGGCACAACGACTGCGCACCACGGTACGCGAAACCGACATGGTGCTGCGTTGGGGCGGCGAGGAGTTTCTGGTCTACTCACCCAGAGCCAATCCGCAACATCTGAAGGGGCTGGCCGAACGCCTGCTGGAGGCTATCGGCGGCAAACCGATTGTGGTTGGCACGCAGTTGATACCGGTCACGGTCACGGCGGGCTTCATTGCACTGCCCTACTCCGGCATTTCCGAGGCCATCTGCAACTGGGAGAAGGCCCTTCAGATTGCCGACATGGCCCTGTACACGGGCAAGGTCAACGGCCGCAATCGCGCCTACGGCGTTGGACCCTTGCGGGTGGCACCAGAAGTGGCCTTACCGGTACTCGACCATGATCTCTCGGCCGCGCTGAAGGCCAATATGCTGGAACTGACCGAGGTGATGGGGCCGACCCAAGCCGGCAGCGCCGGCCACTGAGTTGATATTGGCCGCCATGACCCAGCAAAGCACCACGCCCGCGACACCCAAATCTCTCTCCNNAGGTGATGGGGCCTGTGCAATCCACCAACCCGGGCCACTGAATCCTGCACTGGCCGGGTGAAGTCAGTCGGTCGAGGCCACACGACGAAGCTCTGCGGACCCCAAACCAACGCGCGCGGCCGCCTTGTTCCGCTGACATCCGACCCCATATCAGCCGCTATGACCCAGCAAAGCACCACGCCCGCGACACCCAAATCTCTCTCCGGCTTGTTGCCTTTCCTTCGCCCCTACCACCTTCGCATCGCGCTGGCTGGCGTCTTCCTGTTACTGGCAGCTTTGGCGACGCTGGCTTTTCCGGTGGCGCTGCGCAGCCTGATCGATGGCGGCCTGGTTCAAACCGACAAGGGCGCCCAGGTAATGGCGTTGCGGGAGCACTTTGGCGCCCTCTTCGCGGTGGCCGTGGCGCTGGGTCTGTTTTCGGCCGCACGCTTTTACATGGTCAGTTGGCTGGGCGAGCGGGTCACCGCCGACTTGCGCAATGCGGTCTATCGCCATGTGTTGCATCAAAGCCCTCAATTTTTTGAGACCACGCAGACGGGCGAAGTGCTCTCGCGCCTGACCGCCGACACCACGCTGGTCCAGACCGTGGTTGGCTCGTCCCTGAGCATGGGCTTGCGCAACAGTGTCATGGGCGTGGGCGCGCTGGCCATGCTGATCTGGACCAACCCCTATGTGATGCTTCAAGTGTTGGGCATTCTGGTGCTGATCGTGCTGCCCAGCCTCTGGTTCGGTCGACGTGTACGCAAGCTCTCGCGCGCCAGCCAGGACCGCGTGGCAGACTCCAGTGCCATTGCGGCCGAGGTGCTTAACGCCATTCCCGTGGTGCAGAGCTACACCGCCGAACATCGCGAGTCGCAGCGCTTTGACGCCTCCACCGACCAGGCCTTCAACACCGCAATCCGGCGCACCAAGGCGCGCTCCGGACTGGTCGCCTTCATCATCATCGCGACCTCCGCCGCCCTGTTATGGGGCCTGTACCAAGGTACTCAAGCGGTGGTGGCCGGGCGCATCAGCGCCGGCCATCTGGGACAAACCGTGGTCTATGTGATCATCCTGGCCAGTGCCTTTGCCGTGCTGGGCGAAGTCTACGGAGACTTGCTGCGCGCGGCGGGCGCCACGGAACGATTGATGGAATTGCTGGCCACCCAGTCGCCAATCCAGACACCGGCCACACCGGTCACGTCGACGCGTCCACCATCGGGCAGCCGTGTTGAATTCCAGAGCGTCGACTTTCACTACCCGTCGCGCCCCACACCGCCAGCGCTGAGTGCTTTCACGCTCAGTGTGCAGCCCGGCCAGACCGTGGCCATCGTCGGCCCCAGCGGCGCGGGCAAGACCACGGTGTTTCAGTTGCTGTTGCGCTTCTACGACCCGGCAGCAGGGCGCATTGCGCTGGACGGCATGGACATTCGCGACATGGCGTTGGCTGAGTTGCGCCAGCGGGTTGGCATCGTGCCCCAGGATGCGGTGGTATTTTCCAGCAGCGCCTTGGAGAACATCCGCTACGGCAAGCCCGAGGCCAGCGATGCGGAAGTCCACGCGGCGGCCCGCTCCGCCTTTGCGCACGACTTCATCACCGCCTTGCCGCAAGGCTACGACACCTTTCTCGGCGAGCGCGGCGTGCGCCTGAGTGGCGGGCAACGCCAACGCATCGCGATTGCGCGCGCAGTGCTCAAGAACCCGCCGCTGCTGCTGTTGGACGAAGCCACCAGCGCATTGGACGCCGAGAGCGAACGCCTGGTCCAGGCGGCGCTGGACTCGGCCATGCGGCATCGCACCACCCTGGTGATTGCACACCGCCTGGCCACGGTGCAAAGGGCGGATCAGATTGTGGTGCTTGACCATGGCCGATTGGTCGAGCAAGGCACCCACACCGAGCTGATTGCCCACGCGGGCGTCTACGCGGGCCTGGCCGCGCTACAGTTCGGCGCCTGAGCGCCCCCCGCCCCCGGCGAGCCGCTTGAACTCCTGCGCCAGTCGTCCTAGAATTGCCTCAACATTTCAGGAGCCCGTCATGGAGATTCCAGCCGTCAAGGCCGCGCAGTCGTCCCCGCCCCAACGGCCTGAGTCCGCTCCCAGGGCCGAGCGAGCCCCGGAACCTGAACCCAAACCCCAGGAAACGAGTCGGCCAGCACCGGTGGTCAACACCCAGGGGCAGACTACGGGCCGCATTGTCAATACCACCGCCTGAACCATGGCTGCCCTCTTCGCTTCCGCCAGTGCCGCTGCATCCCCGCAACTGTCGGCGATTCGCGCCCGGGTACAACAAGCGCGCCAGCAGGCCGACCAAGCCGAGGCCAATGCCCGCACTTTGCGAGCCCAGGCCGATGACGCCGAGCGTGGCGTTCAGCGGGCACGCCAGAATGTCAGTGCGGTGGAGAGGCTGAGTGGCCGCAGCGTCCAGACCAGCACCCGCACCACCCCATCGACGCCAGCGGAACCGGTCGACACACCCCAAGACCCCCGGTCCGGCGCGGACCTCTATACCAGCGCACTTGCCAGCACCTTCAGCGTTGCCAAGCCCTTGCTCGATATCGAGCTGTCGGCACCCGCAAAGAATCTTGTTTTGTCGAGCGTGTTCGCGGCAACTGACCAGTTTCTGGCCAGGGGCGGCAGCGCCACCGTGTCGGCGCCAGCGCCAAGTGTGCAAAGCGGCCACACCGCCACAGTACGTAACCTGTTTGGGCAAACCACGGGTAGCGTGGTCAATACCAGCGCCTGAGGCCGCTCGGGCCTTACTGCAACGACTCCTTGCGCACCATCGCCGCGGGCAGTGGCAGGATGTCGATGCCCTCGTCGATCATCTGTAACGCGTCGTCAATCGTGGCTTGCCCGCGAATCGCTCGGTAGCCGATCTCACCATAGTGCATGCGCCGTGCTTCTTCGGCAAAACCACTTCCAACGTCGTCGGTGTTGGCCACCATGCGTCGCGCCATCGCCAGCCAGGCGTCTTGCATGGACAGCGCGGTGCTTGGGACCACTTGCACATCGGGCTCGCGCGCACCATTCAAATTCAAGCGCGGCGCACTCAAGCGCTTGGCAATAGTGGCGTCACCGCAGACTGGGCATTGCAGCAGGCCGCGCGCCAGTTGCTGGCGAAAATCATCCTCCGAACCAAACCAGCCCTCAAACCGGTGCTGGTGGAGGCACTGAAGATCGAGGACTTTCATGCCGCAATCATGTCACACGGCCGGCCGCACCGGGCGCCAGTCCAAGGACCACCTGCCGGCACGCACGTTCTGAAGCCATAACACGCCTGCCAGCGTCTTGGCATCGGTCACGGTGCCATCGGCACACCACTGTGTCAACTCATCTGCTGATGCAGTGAACACATCCAGGAATTCACCCGCATCCAGGCGGCGCGCGCCTGCGCTCAGACCACGCGCAAACCAGATTTCGATGTATTCGGTGGAGTACGCAATAACAGGATGGATGACGCCCGCTTTGGCCCAGTGCGTGGCGCTGTACCCCGTTTCCTCCTGCAACTCGCGCTGGGCGCAGGAGAGGCCGTCCTCCTGGGGGTCGAGCTTGCCGGCCGGGAACTCGATCATGACCCGGCCGATTGGATAACGAAACTGACGCTCCAGCACCAAGCGCAAGCCACCCTGCGCGTCCTCGAGAAGCGGCACGATCATGACCGCGCCAGGATGTCGAACGTATTCCCGAACCGCAGCCTGACCATCCGGCAGGCGCACCGTGTCGCGAAAGGCGTGCAGGAAGTGGCCCTTGAACAGTTCCTCGCCATCGAGCCTTTGTTCGATCAGGTGCTGGTCGTTCATGGGGTGCTCAGGACGCGTGCCCGAGCCCTTGCCGACGCACGGTCGATGCGCAACAACCGTCAGGCGCCCAGCATTTGCTTGATGGCCTTGGCACACAAATCCATCAAGCCGCCCGGCACCAGACCAAGCACCAGGATCAAGGCGCAATTGAGTGTCAACACGGTTCGGACTTCCATCGGTGCGGTGATGGCCGAGGCCCCCACGGGTGGGTCGAAGTACATCACCTTGATCACTCGAAGGTAGTAGAACGCACCGATCAGCGACATCATGACGGCAAACACCGCCAGCGCCAGGTGGATGGCTTGTCCCGAGGCAATCAGGGCCTGCAACACTGACAGCTTGGCGTAAAAACCCACCATCGGCGGGATGCCGGCCAAGGAGAACAGACACACCGCCATGACCGCCGCGTAAAGCGGACTGCGCTCATTGAGTCCAGCGAAATCAGAGATTTCTTCGCTCTCAAAACCTTCGCGGGAAAGCAGCAAGATGACACCGAAACTGGCCAGCGTTGTCAAGACGTAGGTGATCACATAGAACATCGACGAGCTATACGCGTTGCCGGCGGAGAACGTGTTGCCGTTCACCACGCCCGACATCAAACCCAGCAGTACAAAACCCATCTGGGAGATGGTCGAAAACGCCAGCATGCGCTTGAGGTTGGTCTGGGCGATGGCAGCCAGATTGCCGATCAGCAATGAGCCCACCGACAACACCATCAACATCTGCTGCCAGTCTGGCGCCAGGGGCAGCATGCCTTCGACCAACAATCGAATCGTGATCGCAAACGCGGCCAGTTTGGGTGCGCCACCAATCAACAAGGTCACCGCGGTGGGCGCGCCCTGGTAGACATCGGGAATCCACATGTGAAACGGCACCACACCGAGTTTGAAGGCCAGGCCGGACACCACGAACACCAAACCAAAAACCAGCACTTGGTGCTTGACCTGTCCCGAGCTGATCGCCTTGAACACTGCATTGATGTCAAGCGAGCCGGTCGCGCCGTACATCATCGACAGGCCATACAACAGAAAACCCGACGCCAACGCACCAAGTACAAAATACTTCATGGCCGCCTCGGTGGACGTGGCATGGTCGCGCCGCAGTGCCACCAAGGCGTAGCTCGACAGCGTCAGCAGCTCCAGCCCCATGTAAATGACGAGGAAGTTGTTGCCGCCAATCATGACAAACATGCCCAGCAAGGCGAACATGCTCAGGCTGAACAACTCCCCGCCGCGCAGCATCTGCCGATCCGCTGAATAGGGTCGTCCGTAGACCAAGGTCACCATCACGGCCAAGGTGGCAAAACACTTTAGCCAGTTGCCCATTTGGTCGCTCACGACCATATTGCCAAATCCGAAGCGCTCGTCACCACCAACGGCATAGGCAGCCTGCATGGCCGCGACCACAGCCAAGGTGAGCATCGTCAACATGTAGGTCACGGTGCGGCGCGGGGTCTTCACCCCCAAATCCACCAAGGCGATGACGCAGGCCATCGCCAATAGGACGATCTCCGGGTAAACCGCGATCCAACTGATTTTGTCAATCATTTTTCGGCTCTTATTTCAGTTCAGCTTGGTCAGGGCAACGTGCTTGAGGAGTTCCGCCACGGAGGTGTCCATCACGTCAGTGAACGGCTTGGGGTAGACACCCATGGCCAACACGGCGATCGCCAGCAGGGCCAACATCAGGAACTCGCGGTTGTTGATATCGGTGAGGGACTTCACCTCGTTGTTGGTCACCGGTCCGAGGTAGACCCGCTTGAACATCCACAAGGTGTAGGCCGCGCCGAAGATCAACGCGCTGGCGGCCGCGACACCCAGCCAGAAATTCGCCTTGACGGCACCCAGAATCACCATCCACTCGCCAACAAACCCAGCCGTCGCGGGCAACCCGCAGTTAGCCATCGAAAACAGCAGAGCGAAGGCCGCGAACTTGGGCATCGTGTTGACTACCCCTCCATAGCTGGCAATTTGGCGCGAATGCACCCGGTCATACAAAACGCCAATCGAGAGGAACATGGCCGCCGAGACAAAGCCGTGCGCAATCATCTGCACCAATCCACCAGACACGCCAAGGTCGCTGAAGATGAAGAACCCCAAAGTGACGAATCCCATGTGGGCAACCGACGAATAGGCCACCAGCTTCTTCATGTCCTGCTGCACCATCGCCACCAGACCGACATAAACCACGGCGATCAGAGACAGCGCGATGATCAGCCAAGCCCACTCACGTGACGCGTCCGGCACGATCGGCATCGAAAAGCGCAGAAAACCATAGGCACCGAGCTTCAGCATGATCGCCGCCAGCACGGCCGAACCGCCGGTGGGCGCTTCCACGTGCACGTCGGGCAACCAAGTGTGCACCGGCCACATCGGCACCTTGACCGCAAAAGCCGAGAAGAAGGCGAAGAACAACAAAGTCTGCGCGGTGCCGGTCAGCGGCAGCTTGTGCCAGACCGCCAGATCAAAACTGCCACCCGATTTGGTGTACAGGAAGATCAGGGCCACCAGCATCAGCAGTGAGCCCAGCAAGGTGTACAGAAAGAACTTGAAGGCGGCGTAAATCTTGTTGGGACCACCCCAGATACCAATGATGAGGTACATCGGGATCAAGGTTGCCTCGAAAAACACATAGAACAACATGCCGTCGATGGCGCAAAACACCCCAATCATCAGGCCGCTCAAGATGAGAAAGGCGCCCATGTACTGGTTTACGCGGCGGGTGATGGACTCCCAACTGGCAATCACGACCACCACATTGATGAAAGCAGTCAGCAGCACGAACCACAAGGAGATGCCGTCGACCCCCAGGTGGTAATTCACATTGAATCGTTCAATCCAGGGCGCCTTTTCGACAAACTGCATGGCCGCCGTGCCAAGCTTGAAGCCGCTGTAGAGCGGCAAGGTCACCAGAAAACTTGCGATGGCGCCGATCAGTGCGACCCAGCGCACCGTACGCGCCTGATCATCCCGACCGAGTGCCAGCAATACGACGCCAAAGACAATCGGCGTCCAGATAGCCAGGCTCAACAATCCCATTTTTCTTCCTAATCAATTGAGGACAGAGCTAACCGTCTGTCCCGCAAAGTCATTTGTTCAGCCATACGAAATACGTCATCAAGACAAATACGCCCAAAATCATCGCCAACGCATAGTGATACAGATAACCAGTCTGAACGCGGCGCACGACACCAGCGACCCACCCAACGACCTTCCACGAACCATTGACCAACGCGCCGTCGATGACCGCCTCGTCGCCACCCTTCCACAGGCCAACGCCCAAGGCGCGAGCGGCGCGCGCCAGCACGTTTTCGTTGAACCAGTCCATGTAGTACTTATTCTCAAGCAGGGTGTAGATCGGCATCACACGCGCCTTGATCGCCGTTGGAAGTGCCGGATTGACCATGTACAGGTAGTACGATGAAGCAACCCCCGCCACGGCGAGCCAGAACGGCAAGGTTGTGAGCGCATGCAAGGCCATCTTGACTGGCCCATGAAACTCCTCGCCAAGCATCTTCATGGCTTCATGTCGCACCGCGTCGACAATGATGGCGTCCTTGAAAAAATCGCCAAACAACATCGGGCCAATGGTCATGTAACCAATCACCACCGATGGGATCGCCAACAGGACCAAGGGCACCGTCACCACCCAGGGAGATTCGTGCGGTGCGTGCGGCGCACCATGGTGTCCATGCGAGTCGCCATGGTGCGCATGCGGATCCTGATCGAAACGCTCCTTGCCATGGAACACCAGGAAGTACATGCGGAAGGAATAGAACGCCGTTACGAACACGCCCGCCAGAACCGCGAAGTGGGCAAAACCCGCTCCCGGCAAATGGCTGAAGTGCACCGCTTCAATGATGCTGTCCTTTGAATAGAAGCCCGCGAACAGCGGCGTGCCAATCAGCGCCAGCGATCCGAGCAGCGCGGTGATCCAGGTGATCGGCATGTACTTGCGCAAACCACCCATCCAGCGGATGTCCTGGTTGTGGTGCACGCCCATGATCACCGAGCCCGCCGCCAGGAACAACAAAGCCTTGAAGAAGGCGTGCGTCATCAAATGAAACACCGCCACCGAGTAGGCCGACGCGCCCAAGGCAACTGTCATGTAGCCCAGTTGGGACAATGTGGAATAGGCCACCACGCGCTTGATGTCGTTCTGGATAATGCCCAGAAACCCCATGAACAAGGCCGTGATCGCACCAATCACCAGGACGAAGTTCAGGGCTGTGTCACTCATCTCAAACAGCGGCGACATGCGCGCCACCATAAAGATGCCGGCGGTCACCATGGTCGCCGCGTGGATCAGGGCCGAAATCGGTGTCGGGCCTTCCATCGAATCGGGCAACCAGACGTGCAAGGGAAATTGCGCCGACTTGCCCATGGCGCCGATGAACAGGCAAATGCAGATCACCGTGATCAGCATCCAGTCGGTGCCGGGAAAACCAAGCTTGGCCAGATCACCCGCTTTGGCGAAGACCTCGCTGTAATTCAGACTGCCGCTGAAAGCGACAGTCAGACCAATCCCCAGAATGAAGCCAAAGTCACCCACCCGGTTGACGATGAAGGCCTTCATGTTGGCAAAAATCGCCGTCGGTTTGTTGTACCAAAAACCGATCAGCAGGTAGGACACCAAGCCCACCGCCTCCCAGCCGAAGAACAGTTGCAGCATGTTGTTGCTCATTACCAGCATCAACATCGAAAACGTGAACAGCGAGATGTACGCGAAGAAGCGGTTGTACCCGTCGTCTTCCTCCATGTAGCCAATGGTGTAGATGTGCACCATCAGCGAGACGAAGCTCACCACGCACATCATCATTGCGGTCAGCCCGTCGACCAGAAAGCCAATCTCCATCTTCAAGCCGCCCACCACCATCCAGGTGTAGAGGGTTTCATTGAAACGCGCGCCGTCCAGCGCGACGCTCTTGAGCACCATGGCCGACAACACAAAGGAGACGAATACGCTCAAAATCGTCACCGAGTGCGACAGTCGTCGCCCGATCCAGTTGCCGCCAAACTTGGTCCCGAAAATACCGGCCAAGGTGGCACCAACCAAGGGCGCCAGCGGCACCGCCAGCAGCGTCGAAGCAGACAGGGTTTGAGACATCTTGTTAACCCTTGAGCGTATTGAGTTCGTCCACGTTGATGCTGGACTTGTTGCGGAACAGCAGCACCAACAGGGCCAGTCCGATGGCGGACTCGGCGGCGGCGACCGTCAGAATGAAGAACACGAAGATTTGTCCGTGCATGTCACCCAGGTAGTAGGAGAACGCCACGAAGTTCGTGTTGACCGCGAGCAGCATCAGCTCAATGGCCATCAGCAACACGATCAGGTTCTTGCGATTGAGGAAAATACCAATCACCGACAGCGCGAACAGGATCGCACCCAGCGAAAGAAAATGGCCAAGCGTGAGGGTCATGCTTTATTCTCCGTGGTCGGCTCGTTGCCCGGCGGGGGCACGGCGGCTTGAGTCGCCGCCATCTTGAGCACGGTCAGGCGGTCCTTGGACTTCGCCCGTACCTGATCGGAGGGGCTGATGTACTTGGTGTCCTTGCGCTGGCGCAAGGTCAAGGCAATGGCAGCGATCATGGCCACCAGCAGAATCGCGGCGGCGACTTCAAGCGGGTACACGTATTGTGTGTACAGCAACTTGCCCAGTTCCTTGGTGTTGGACACTTGCGCAGCCGCCTGGCCCGTGGCCAGCGGCGACGCAATCGGCTCGAACCCTTTCATCAGCACCGCCGCCATCTCCAGCGCAATCACGACCCCCATCAGGGCCGCCAGCGGGAAGTGCTTCCAGAATCCTTGGCGGATGCTGTCGACGTTGATGTCGAGCATCATCACCACGAACAGGAACAGCACCATCACCGCCCCGACATACACCAGAACCAGTGTGATGGACAAGAACTCGGCCTTGAGCAGCATCCAGACCATCGCGGCCTGGAAGAATGCCAGCACCAGAAACAGCGCGGCGTGCACCGGGTTGCGGGCCGTGATGACCCGAAACGCGGCAAACAGCAGCACCGCGGAAAACACGTAAAACAGACCTGTCTTGACATCCATGGCTATAGCTTCTTTCTTGCGACCGGTCAGCGGTAGGGGGCGTCAGCCGCCCGGTTGGCTGCGATCTCGCTCTCGTAACGGTCACCCACCGCCAACAGCATTTCCTTGGTGAAATACAAATCACCGCGCTTCTCGCCGTGGTACTCCAGAATGTGGGTTTCCACGATTGAGTCGACGGGACAGCTCTCTTCGCAGAAGCCACAGAAGATGCATTTGGTCAAGTCGATGTCGTAGCGCGTGGTCCGGCGCGATCCGTCGGCACGCACATCGGATTCGATCGTGATCGCCATCGCGGGACAAACTGCCTCGCACAATTTGCAGGCGATGCAACGCTCTTCGCCGTTCTCGTAACGACGCAGCGCATGCAGGCCGCGAAAGCGCGGTGACAGAGGTGTTTTTTCTTCCGGGTACTGAAGCGTGATCTTGCGTCGAAACGCGTAACGCCCCGTCAAGTACATGCCCTTGGCCAGTTCGATCAACAGAAAACTGGACAGGAAGTCCTTGAGCGAAAACGCGGAGGACACCGGTGCGGGAGTAACTGAAGACATGGGTGACTCCTTTACTTCCAGATGTTGAACGAGGTTTGCATCCACGCGCCGATCACCACCAACCACACCAGCGTGATCGGGATGAAGATCTTCCAGCCCAGACGCATGATCTGGTCATAGCGAAAGCGCGGGAAAGTGGCGCGCACCCAGATGAACAAACTCACCACGACACAGGTCTTGAGGCCCAGCCAGATCCAGCCCGGTATGGCATTGAAGAACGCGCTGTCCACCGGCGACAACCAGCCGCCCAAAAACATGATGGTTGCCAGAATCGAGATCAACCACATGTTGGAGTATTCGGCCAGGTAGAACATGGCGTAGGACATACCGGAGTACTCCACCATGTGCCCGGCCACGATTTCGGCCTCGCCTTCGACCACGTCGAAAGGGTGGCGATTGGTCTCGGCCAAGCCGGAAATGAAGTAAACCGCAAATATGGGCAGCAGAGGCAACCAGTTCCAGGACAGGAAGCCCAGCCCCATCTCGGCAAACCTGCCGTGGCTCTGACCCGTGACGATGTCGGTGATATTCATGCTGCTGGAGACCATCAGCACGATCACGAGACAGAATCCCATGGCAATTTCGTAGCTCACCATCTGCGCCGAAGCACGCATGGCGCCGAGGAACGAGTACTTCGAATTCGAAGCCCAGCCAGAAATCACCACGCCATAAACTTCCATGGAGGTGATTGCCATGACAAACAGCAAACCAGCGTTGATGTTGGCCAGCGCCAAGTCCGGTCCAAACGGCACCACCACCCACGCCGCCAGAGCGGGCATGATGGTCAACACCGGTCCCAGCAGGAACAGCCCCTTGCTGGCCGCACTGGGCACCAGAATTTCCTTGCCCATCAACTTCAAGGCGTCCGCAATCGGTTGCAGCAAGCCCCACGGGCCGACCCGATTTGGGCCAATGCGCACCTGCATCCAAGCCAGGAACTTGCGTTCCCACAGTGTCAGGTACGCCACCAGACCAAACAAGGGCAATACCACCACAATAATCTTGATCAGCGTCCAGATCACTGGCCAGGCTACACCGGTCCACCAGGGAGCCGCCACCAGACCCTGTCCAAAGGCGAACAGCGTGTCAATCATGCTGCCACCTCCTGCGCCGTGGCGGCCTTGGCGTCTGCCGTCAGTTGCAAGGACGTGGCACGTCGCACCACGGAGTCGAGGGCGTAAATCGAAGCCACCACCGGCTCACCCGCTGCTGGACTCAGATCGATGCCCGCGGTCGTGGCATTGCTGAGCAAGTCCATACCCAGATGGGTTTGGTCCGCGGGTGGTAGACCGCACACCTTGGCCAGCGCGTCCTGCGATGATTCGAAATCAAAGCCGGTAACGCCAAGCAGGTTAGCCAGCACGCGAATAACTTTCCAGCCCGGTCGGGTCTCGCCCAAGGGTTTGACCACAGCATGGAAACTTTGCACCCGCCCTTCGGCGTTGACAAAAGTGCCAGAAGTTTCAGTGAACGGTGCGATCGGCAATAACACGTCCGAAAACACCATGTTCGCCTTGAACGGACTCAAGGTCACGACCATTTTGGCCTGACGCAATCCGGCGGATGCCGCGGTACCCGCGGCGGAGTCCAATTCCGGCTCGGTGTTGAGCAGCAGAACCGCTTTGAGGCCACCGGCCAGCATCTGCATCGCGTTGAGTCCATCCTCGCCTGGCAGCGCACCCGCCAGTTGCGCACCCACCGTATTGGCCGCTTCGGTCAGGAAACCCACGCTGGCACCGGTCTGTTCACCCAGCCAGTTGGCCAAGGCCAGCAAGCTCGAAGCCTTGCCATGATGGGCGGCGGCGTTGCCCAGCAAGATCGCCTTGCGCTCGCCACTCAACATCGACTTGGCAATCGCCGTGGCCGTTGACGTGACGCTACCCTTGGCCGGCGCAGCAACACCCTTCTCGGCAGCCACCGCGGCCGCCACATCAGCCAGCGCTTGCACCCACACAGCGCTGGGCGCCAGCAGGGTGTTGACCACCGGCATCGCCCAATCGCGCATCTGACTGTCAATTGCATTGACGANNGCGCACGCCGTCGGCCTTTTCGAAATCCGCGTGCCGCAGCCGGTGATCGATGTTTTGGCTACCCAAACCGCGTACCAGCGCACTGGTCAGGCTCAGCTCTTCCAGCGTGCTGTGGGGGCTGACCAAGGCGCCAATACTGGAAGCTCCGTGCTCCGCGCCAATCTGTTTCAAACCATTGGCCACAAACTCCAAGGCGGTCTGCCAATCAACCGTCTGCCACTGACCACCCTGCTTGATCATGGGGGCGGTCAGACGTTCGTCGCTGTTGAGAGCTTCATAGGAAAAGCGATCCCGGTCGGCGATCCAGCACTCGTTGACAGCTTCGTTCTCCAGCGGCACCACCCGCATGACGCGGTGGTTCTTGACCTGGACGATCAGGTTCGCGCCGGTCGAATCATGCGGGCTGACGGACTTGCGTCGCGACAACTCCCACGTGCGGGCACTGTAGCGAAACGGCTTGCTGGTGAGCGCACCAACTGGGCAGATATCGATCAAGTTGCCCGACAGTTCGGAGTCCACGCTTTGGCCGACGAATGTTTCAATCTCTGCATGTTCGCCACGGTGCGACATACCCAGTTCCATCACGCCCGCCATTTCCTGGCCGAAACGTACACAGCGGGTGCAGTGGATGCAGCGACTCATCTCCTGCATGGACACCAGCGGCCCGACATCCTTGACCGAGACCACGCGTTTTTCTTCCTCGTACCGCGAAGCGGAACTGCCATAACCCACCGCCAGGTCCTGCAACTGGCATTCACCACCCTGATCACAAATCGGGCAGTCCAGCGGATGGTTAATCAGCAAGAATTCCATCACCGACTTCTGGGCCTTGATCGCCTTGTCGCTGCGCGTGCGCACGACCAT
>CXWL01113221.1_pt1 | contig 20398 bp, 16 predicted proteins | sample 590931 | NCBI WGS metagenome assembly CXWL01 (sample SAMEA3498368, study PRJEB10139) | groundwater metagenome | biome: water well; material: biofilm material | place: Germany | collected 2015-04-27 | reverse complement strand
CATCCGCGCCAACGAGCAGCGCATGCGCGCCACCGGCTACAACACCTTCGCCTACAAGCTGGCCGCTTTCGTCATCGCCGCCATGCTGGCCGGCGCGGCCGGTTTTCTCAACGCGGCGCGCAGCGGCGCTGTGAATCCGGAACTGCTGTCGTGGCATGAATCGGGCGCGGTGCTGCTGATGATCATCCTGGGCGGGCTGGGGAGCCTGCGCGGCGCGGTGCTGGGCGCCGTTGCCTTCATCCTGCTCAAGGAGTTGTATTCGTCCGAAGCGCTGCTGGGCCCCATGNNCGCAGCACTGGCAACTGACCCTGGGACTGACCATGATATTTTTCGTGGCAGTGATGCCGAACGGCTTGATCGGCATGGCCGCGCAATGGAAGGCGCGCCGCAGCGCCGCCGTCAAAGGAGAGCGCGCATGACCACTACCGCATCCAACGCAGCGCCTCTGCTGCAAGCGACTGCACTGAGCCGGCACTTTGGCGGCCTGGCCGCGGTCGACCAGGTGTCGGTCGCGCTGCACGTGGGCGAAGTGCACGCCGTGATCGGCACCAACGGCGCCGGCAAATCGACCCTGATCAACATGCTGTCGGGCGAGATCGAGGTGTCCGGCGGCGCGATCCGGCTGGGCGGGGCCGACATCACCGGCTGGAGCCAGGCCCGCCGCGCGCGCGCCGGGGTCGGACGCAGCTACCAGCGCACCACCATCTTTCCCAAGTTCACCCTGCTGGAAAACTGCCGCCTGGCTGCGCAGGCCGCGGTGCAGCGGCCATGGTCGCTGTGGCAGGCCGCGGGCGCGTGCCGGCAAAGCCTGGAGCGCGCCTGGGATGCGCTGGAAGCGGCCGGCCTGCACGAGTCGGCGCAGCGGATCGCAGGCGCCATCAGCCATGGCCAGCAGCGCCAGCTCGAAATCGCGATGTGCCTGGCGACCAGCCCGGCCGTGCTGCTGCTCGATGAACCGCTGGCCGGCATGGGCGCCGAAGAAACCGAGCGCATGCTGTCGATGCTCGAGCGCCTGAAAAGCGCGCACGCGATCCTGCTGGTCGAGCACGACATGGACGCCGTGTTCCGGGTCGCCGACCGGATCACCGTGATGGTCAACGGCCAGGTGATCGCAAGCGACCTGCCCGACAACATCCGCACCAACCAGGCCGTCAAGACGGCCTACCTGGGCGAGAGCCACGCCGAGAAAGCCAGCCATGCTTAAGATCCGATCGCTCAATACCTATTACGGCGACAGCCATATCCTGCACGGCGTCGACCTCGACATCCCCGAGGGGAAAGCGGTCGGCCTGCTGGGCCGCAATGGCATGGGCAAGACAACCCTCATCCGCACTCTGATGGGATTCGTGCCTGCCGCCTCGGGCAATCTTGCATGGCGCGGCAAGGACTGCACCGGCGCCACGCCCGACCGCATGGCGCGGCGCGGCATCGGCTACGTGCCGGAAGGCCGCGGCATCTTCCCCAACTTGTCGGTGCGCGAAAACCTGGTGATGAGCGCGCGGCGCGGACCAAACGGCCGCGCCGACTGGGACTTCGACCGGGTCATGGCGACCTTTCCGCGGCTGGCCGAACGGCTCGATCATGGCGGCCAGCAGCTGTCCGGCGGCGAGCAGCAGATGCTGGCGATCGGCCGCGCGCTGATGACCAACCCGGACCTGCTGATCCTTGACGAGGCGACCGAGGGACTGGCGCCGCTGATCGTGCAGGAGATCTGGCGCGTGATCCGGCTGATCGGGGAAACCGGCATCAGCACCCTGATCGTCGACCGCAACTATCACGCAGTGCTGTCGCACACCGACCTGGCCGTGGTGATGGAAAAGGGGAAAATCGCGCAGGCGGGCGCCTCGGCATCGCTGTTAAAAGCCCCTGAGCAGTTGGCGCGCTATCTCGGCGTATAGGCCAACCCGGGTGCAGTGCACCTTCTGAAAGAGGATCGAATGAAATCACAAAATTGGACCATCGCGATGACCACGCTGTTCAATCGCCTGCGCGGCGTGCGACCAGTGCCTGCCGAGCTTCCCCGGCCCCTGGAATTGGTACATCCCGCCAGCCCGGACTTGCCGGTGGCAGCGATGCCTGATGCACAAGACCTGGCGCGCTGCGACCTCCATGTCAAACAACTGCTCGGTTCCATCCGGCAGGCCATCGGCGACATGGAACGCGCCGGCACCGTGGCGAAGTCTTCGGGCGAGAGCGTGGTCCGCGGAACGGATTCGGTGCGGCAGACGGTCGCCTCGATCAATGTCGTCGCCGAGTACCTGGAACGATCGTTTGGAAACTACCAGACCCTCGCCAAACAGTCGTCGATGATCAGCGAGATCGTGGAGACGATCCAGGGTATCGCCAACCAGACCAACCTGCTCGCGCTGAACGCCGCCATCGAAGCGGCGCGCGCCGGCGCGAGCGGACGCGGGTTTGCCGTAGTCGCGGCGGAAGTGCGCCTGCTGGCGGAACGCTCACGCGTCTCCAGCAAGCAGATTGGCGAGATTGCGAACCAGCTCAAACATTCGTCGGGCACTGCCATCAAGGAAGCCGAAACAACCCTGAGCAATGCACAGGAAGGCGCGCGCCGCGCGGACCTCGCCCTGCTGGCGATGGAGGAAATTATCGCAGGGGCGAAACAGCGGGTGCAGATTGTGCGCCAGGTCGGAGCGGCGCTCGATCACCAGCTCGTGCTCGGCGAGCACCTGGCCGACGATATCGCCGGCCTCGGATCGCCCGCCGTCCAGCCGTCCAGAAAGTACAGCCCGGGGAGGAGCCTTCACGCAAAAACATGACGTAAACAAGAGTCGAAAAAATTAAAAAATCAGGAGATAGAAGCATGAAAAAAACGATAGGTAGCGTATTGGCTGTGGTAGCCGCACTGTTCGTCGCGCCGCTGGCGCAGGCCCAGGACACCATCAAGGTTGGACTGATCGCACCCTTTTCCGGGCCGTTCGCCGATTACGGCAAGCAGATGGAAGGCGGCATCAAGGCGTACATGGCGCAGCACGGCAGCACCGTCGCCGGCAAGAAGGTCGAGATCATCATCAAGGACACCACCGGTCCCTCGCCGGAGATCGCGAAGCGCCTGGCGCAGGAGTTGGTGGTGCGCGACAAGGTCGACTTCCTGGCCGGCTTCGGCCTGACCCCTGAGGCGCTCGCGGTCGCACCGCTGGCCGAACAGGCGAAAAAGCCGATGATCATCATGAACGCGGCCACGTCGATTATCACCACCAAGTCGAACTACATAGCGCGGGTGTCGATGACGTTGCCGCAAAGCTCAGTGCCGATGGCGGCATGGGCGCTGAAGAACAACATCAAGAACGTGATCACGCTGGTGGCTGACTACGCGCCGGGCATCGACGCCGAAACCGCGTTCAAGGCGACCCTGGTCAAGGGCGGCGGCACGGTGCCGGAGACGATCCGCGTGCCGCTGAAAAATCCCGACTTCGCGCCCTACATCCAGCGCATCAAGGACGCCAAACCGGACGCGGTGTTCGTGTTCGTGCCGCCCGGCGAGCACACCATCGCTTTCATGAAGGGCTACCGCGAACGCGGCCTGGCCGAAGCAGGCATCAAGGTGATTGGCACGGGCGACCTGACCGACGACCATATGCTGCCGGCGATGGGCGACGCGACCCTGGGCGTGATCACCACCTTCCACTACTCGGCGGCCCACAAGTCGCCGGAGAATGCCGCCTTCCTGAAGAGCTTCGCGAGCGCCAACCCGGGCGCGGGCCGGCCCAACTTCATGGCGGTCGGCGCGTACGACGGCATGGCGGCGATCTACGAGGTGGCGCGCAAATTGAACGGCAACATCGACGGCGACAAGGCGATGGCGGTCCTGAAAGGCATGAAGCTGAACAGCCCGCGCGGACCGATCATGATCGACCCAGCCACGCGCGACGTGGTGCAGACCGAGTACGTGCGCAAGGTGGAGAAGATTAACGGCGAGTTATTCAACGTCGAATTCGACCGCTTCCCGGACCAGAAGGACCCGGGCAAGCAATAGCAGTACTGGGGTCTGACATTCGGACAAAAATCTGGTGTCAGGTCTGACATTCGGACATTTTGTCAAAAATGTCCGAATGTCAGACCTGACACCAGCGAGTTAGACCGCCAGCGTCCCGTCGACGCAAGTCACAGCGTTACCGCCGACTTGAATTGTTTGCTCACTCAGGACAAGCCGCAACACTCCTGTGCGGCCCACGGCCGCTCCTTGCGATGCCAGGAAATCGCTCCCGAATCGACCGGTTTGACGGCTGTGTCGAATGAACGCCCCCACACTTCCGGTGCCACTCCCGCATACGGGATCTTCGTCGACACCATGCGCCGGTACAAAAGCCCTGATTTCAATCTTCGCGTGCGCCGCCATGTCGTGCTCGCCGAAGATCACTACGCCGGTGTGCCTGCCCTTCAAGTCCTGCGCCTTCATGCGTAACAGGTCGGGCTGGGCCGCCAGCACCGCCTGCGCGCTTGGCAGTTGAGCGACGACCCAGCGCGGCCCGACGTCGACCAGATATGGCGCGAACTCTCGTAGCAAGGGAGCACCCAAAAGGCGCTCCAGCTCAGCGACCTGCTCGGCATTCAGTGCGGTCATCTTGGGCTCGGGAAGGTCGAATGCTATCCACTGCGCGCCATCCTGACCGCGAGTGACGTGCAGCCTGACCAGGCCAGCGCCGCACTGCTGCACCAGCGCACCGTCCTTCGCCTCGATCAGGCCGGCTTCCAGCAACGCGTGTGCGGTGCCAATCGTGGGGTGGCCGGCGAACGGCAGTTCCGCTTTTGGCGTGAAAATGCGGACGTGATAATCCGCGCCCGCATCCGTGGCCGGAACGACAAAGGTAGTCTCCGACAGGTTCGTCCAGTTGGCGATCTGCTGCATTTGTTCGGTCGACAGACCATCGGCCTTGAGCACGACTGCGACGGGATTGCCTTTGAACGGCACGTTGGTAAAGACATCAACTTGCTTAAAGGGGCGCTTTGTCATATCGATCTTTCATATCGGTGGTGAAGTGCTGCACTGTCTGCATGCACTAATCTTACCTACTCCTTAAAGATGGTAACAGTCTCAGTATTGAACTATTCTGATGGTTACAGTTCTAACCAGCAGGAAGCCATGTCCGACAAAAGTCTCTATCACACGCTTGCGGATGAGTTGGGAGGCGCCATTACGGCCGGGCGCATGCCACCGGGTGCCACTCTGCCTTCCCTGCGTGACTGCGCCACCCAGCACGCGTTGAGTCTCAACACCGTTATCGCGGCCTATCGCTTGCTGGAAGATCGCGGCCTCATCGAGGCCCGCCCACAGTCAGGCTTTTATGTGCGCGACCATCTTCCCGAGCCGCGGACGTCGCTCCGCGCAGTCCCTGCGGAAAGGGCCAAGGGAAACCAACTGGATCTGATGGCGACGGTACTGATGGCCCAGCAGCAAGCTGACCATATCGACCTGGCAATGGCTTGCCCGCGCGGGAAACGGTTCTATCCTGGCGCACGGTTGGCAAAATTGACTGCATCGGTCCTGCGCAAGGGCTCAGCGGTCGTCTCGGAATATGCGTTGCCGCCTGGTTCCCAACGTTTGCGGGAGCAGATTGCGCACCGGGGCTTGCGCCTTGGCATGAATCTGGCAGCGGACGACATTCTGATCACCCATGGGGCAATGGAAGCGCTGCACCTGGCGTTGCGGGCCGCCACCCACGCGGGAGACAGTGTGGACATTGAGGCGCCGTCGTATTTCAATCTCTACCCGCTGCTCGATAGCCTCGGCCTGAAGGCCATCGAGATTCCCACCCATCCCCGGGACGGCCTGGACCTGGATGCAGTGGAGTCGCTGTTGCAGGACAACCGGCTAGCTGCCCTCGTGGCTATGCCGACGGTGCACAATCCGCTGGGTTTTACGATGCCGCTCGACGCCAAGAAGCGTCTGGCCAAGCTGGTCAATGAGCACCGCATTCCCCTGATTGAAGACGCGCTGTACGCTGAACTGCAGTATGCCGAACCATTGCAACCCACTGTCAAAGCCTTCGATGCGGGTGGCTGGGTCATGGTTTGCTCCAGCTTCTCCAAAACGCTCGCACCTGATTTCCGGATCGGCTGGCTGGACGCCGGACGGTTTGGCGATGTCGTGCGGCGGCTGAAGTTCTCCTCGAGCATATCCGAGTCCGTGCTGCTGAGCGAGGCGATAGGCCTGTTCCTGGAAAGTGGTGGCTACGATCACCATCTTCGGATGCTGCGCCGGCTCTACTATGAGCAAGTGGCCGGTGTGCGAAGCTTGATCGCACGCCACTTTCCGCCCGGGACACAGGCGACGCAGCCAGATGGCGGTTTTTTGCTGTGGATCGAGTTGCCTCCATCGATGGATAGTCTGGCGCTGTTCCATGCTGCGCTGGCCGAAAAGATCGTGTTCATGCCTGGGCAACTGTATTCGCGAGGCGCGCGCTACCGCCACTGCTTCAGGCTGTCTTGTTGCCAAGAGCTGGACGAACGCTTTGTCCAGGCGATTGAACGTCTTGGCCAGTTGGCGACCATGCTGTCGCCGAAAGACCTTACCGTAAGGTCATTGCGTGCGAACGACCGGTAGCCGTCGCAACTACCCGGAGTTCAGAGATGTCGGACCTCCGCTGGCGCCGTATGCCAGTTATCGTTACGTCCGTCGAGATATGTGATTGGGGCATTGACGAGTTCGTCGACAGAGACATCGTCCAAGCATGTAACATTGACGGCGTAAAATGCCCCCCAACGAGGCGAAGTGCCCGTCCCAAACGACCGCACTCCGCAGTGTCTGCAAAAAAGGTGAGTGTCCGTTTTCGTGTTGAATTGATACCTCGTCAAGTCAGCCTCCCCTGAAAGCAGACGGAACGATTCCGGCTTAACTATTGCAGGCCAGAATCGAATCTTTATGCAAATGGAGCAGTTGCACCGCAATGTGCCCTGGCCCAAGTCGACGTCGGCCTCAAAGCGAACCGCGCCGCAGTGGCAGCTTCCATGGTAGGTCTTCATCATTCGAAACTCCTCGACGCTCTCAAACGGAAATTCGAACGATCGTGATCCCCGCTAGTGGCACCGAGGCCACAATCGCGCCTTTGCGCCTGCAGATCGAACAGGCACAACGGCGAGGATCAACAATACCATTCGACAAGTCCAATTCCAGTATTACAGCACCGCAGCGGCAAGATGCACGATGCTTTGCTTTAATTTTAGTGCCGCCAACGTCTTTTATCATGTTTACCTCAAAGGCTAGGGCTGAAAAGGATCAACGACAGCTTTTGGCCGATTGCTGTCAATTGTATGCGAGGTCCAAATGGCCGCAACCCAAAGCGGACGTGGACCTAGGACCAAAGATTCGCTGGTTAACGCCTGAAACAACGCCTCGTACTTCGTGCGACAAACAACTTAGACAGGCGGGCTTCCCGACGTCAGCGCTTCCGCTTCTTCGATCTCCCTCCTGATGGCCTTTAGATCCGCAATTGGCATCCCGAAAGTAAAGCTCGGCTCGACCTCTTTATTATTCCTGGGCAGGCCCTTATGTCGGTGATCCCAAAGATATGGCTGCTCAGGATGGTCTTTCGCGTCGTCTATTCTGCGAACGTTCTTCTGTTTTCCGGAGGGTCCAGGGGGAGTAAGAACCATATAGGCGTAGCTATCTGACTCTTGCGTGTAGCATCGAAGGATTACTTCAAAGCCGGAACCACGCCGCCCATAAAAGGTTTGCCGTGGCAGATCTTCTTTTATGAGGACGCATTCAAGCTCTTCAAGTGCTTTCCGGCACAGTCTTGCCGTTGCATCCGTCTCTTCAATCGGGACAATCTCAAAGGTAGCCGGCAGATTAAATTTTTTCGTAAGAAAATCCACTAGGAATCCGCGCTGCGCCTCCTCGGAGTGTTCCTCACACAAGAGGAAGCAGATCGACGCTGCCGTGTGACCTGGCTGACCGACACTTGTCAACATTATCTTATGCCCCGGCTTCTCACACACCAGACAGGCGCTTCCAGAATCCAGCACATCGACATGCGATACAAATGTGTTAGCGACGCGGCCCTCCAAATAGGGACTAAGCGAACCGTTGGGCTTGGAGTTGTAACGGGCTTGATATTCCCTGATTCGCCGCCCTGCACCTATCGCATCGACCAAGTTGTCAAGGTGAGTCTGCGATTCGACATGAATGACCTGAACCTTTGTCGCTTTTTTTTTCACGATGAATTGTTCTGCTTCAGCGTGACTTAACTGCGAAAAGTATGCTCTTGCAAGTGGGCACGACTCCCCGGCGGGAGTAATTAGCGCTACAACGAAGGGGCGAGAAATATCTCCGTTATTGCCCCTGACTATCCAACTACCGTGCGCAGGGCTCCAATGCTCGAAAGACCCCACGTCTGGGATCTCGATCTCAAGGCATGTTGCGTCTTCATTGGTGAAATTCGGAGAAGCGGCGGCTACTAGCCTTTCTATGCTTTCCAGCGGCACGCGTTGGGCCACTTTTTGGCGAATGAATTGAAAAAAACCGTCGTAGCTCATGAGAAATCCCTGGGTAGTTGGGCAACTAGAATAGCATTTCAGGATGCCATCCAGTGGTATCCGCGCCTTTGTCACCGGTAGAGATCAATGACCGCTTTTGGCCGTTAGCTGTCGGCCAAGTGTCGCTTCCTGCCGGCAGCTTACGCCCCTAAGGAGACATCCGAGCTTGGCGCACCGATAATGGAAATCATTGGCGCTAGGCACCATGATTCAACCCAGCGAGCCCTCTGCATCCGGGTCTGGCTGCACGATGGGCCAAGGCTTCCCGGACGCTAGATCGGGATGGCGCGGCTCGGCTTCCGGCATTCCGTATTCGTCCCTGTACTGGTCGATAAGACGCAGACAGCGTACAGCGGCGTCTGTGGGACCGCCATCCGTTGTCAGTGCAAACAGCTTTTGACGCAAGCCGCCGGCAGGGACTGGCACAATGTTGTACGCACCTGACCAATCTTCGGCAGGCACATGCTCTGTGACAACCCGTTCGACGCTTTGCCTCCCCACAAAGCCGAGCTTCAGTTCCTTTTCGAATCTTACGAGTAACAGCAATCCGTCCTCGTCCGGACTTTCGGCGACTGCGCGGGTAAGCATCGCGAGCCCGCGCGTTGTCGGGCCGTCTTTCAATAGGCTATACACATGAGCGCGCAAATCGGGGTATGTGGCGATCAGGCTCCCGAGTTCCTGGGTCAGATGCCAATCGTCCGTTGTCTCTCGGACAAAGGCTCCCATGGCGGTCAGGTCAACGATTCGACGCGCTGAAGACGGTGTGCCGAACCGTAGCGCCGTCGTGCGCCAGTGATAATTCAAATAGAAGCGCTGGTCTTCCTCCGCGAGCCTAAACAAGACCTCTTCGGCTTCGTGCGAAGGAGCATTGGCGAGCGCTCCGACCATTTCCTCCAGGAAGTGCGGCTCGCGTTGCGCGGGTGGCATGCCGCGCACGACGGGCAGCGCCTCGATTGGACGGCTCACGAACGGCAGGAGTCGCAGCCAAAGCTTAAGTTCGTAGCCGTCGCTCTGCGTCAATATCCAGGTCTCAGTTTTCGCCGCCTCGAAGGTCTCGGAGATCCCGTCGGCGATGACCTTGATGTCGATCTCCTCACCCGAAAGAACGAGGTTCAGGAGCNNGAGCGGGAGCCGTGACGCGACGATGCCGAGCGCGACCGCGAGCCTTTTCTGCTCGTCCGTCGCACCATCCGCGATCAGGGGCTCGATCGCTGCGAAGATGATTTCCGCTTCCGCCGACGTTGCGTCAGGATCGGAGGCGCGCGCTGTCCGCTTCTCTTCCACGCCTGAGAAATCCACGCTGCCGAAGAAGTGCTTGTCCTTCCGCGGTTCATTTTTGGTACGCCATTGGTCGGCGAGCACCTGCGCGGCGAGCACGCCGAAGTGCTCGTCTGCCAGATATTCCTTCATCATGGCGGCGGTCTCCGGCGTTTGGATCGCCATGAACGCGCGCTGGTACTCGCCCGTGTAAGGCGTTTGCGCTTCGTTCACGGCTTCGCTTTGTCGCCAGCCAGCGGCCTGCGCCTCCGCGCGAAAGGCCCGGTAGCGCCGCAGATTGTCGTCCAGCAGCCGCTTCAAGATCGGCAACAGACTCAGGGACGGAGCGTGGCTCGCGAGCGTCGCGATTTTGGCAATCTGCCACCGTTTCGCGTCGCCCGAAGCGAGCATGCGATTGCCCCACTCGTCGACGAGGCCCTGAATGGCCGCGAGCGCGGCCGCGTCGAACGGCCTGCCGCCATCGGTTTCGCCATTGGGATGGCGCGAGAGAAGGTCGGCCAAATGCGCCATCTGCTCGTTGTCCGCCTTCGCCGAGCGCGCAAGCACGGCGGCGACAAGACTCGCACCCGGTACATGCGCGATGCGGGTTTCCAGCCTCGTAAACTTCTCGCTTGCCTCGCGGTCGTATTGGCCGTCTATGCGCAGGCGAGAACCCACGTCAAGGAGCGCATCAACGAGGCAGCCCACGGCTTTCGGCCCGAGCACCGACGCGGCGGCCTCCGCGCGGTTGTCGTGGCTGACGGGATTGGCCAGCGCCAGTTGAAGCAACGCGTCGTCTTCCAGAACGAATCCGGTGGACGCCAGAATGTCGTCCGCGCCATAGAACAGCATGCGGCCGGCACGCACGCGCGCCAGCAGACCGTCCGCAACTGCACCCGGATAACGGTTGCGCGCCTTATAGATGAATTGCACCCCGGCATCCTGCAGCCCACCGATCTCCATCGTACTGATGATGTCGGTCAGCTCGGCGCTACGGTCCTTACCGTCTTGGGCATGCACGGTCACGCGCAGCCGATCATAAGCCGACGTTTCTTCCGCCGCCTGCCGCTTGCGCGCCGCCGCGACGCCTTTCTGAACCTGCTCGTCGTCCACTTCGTCGACGAGGCCCTTGCGGGCAATTAGGTCGAAAGTCTTGTGGCCCGCCTTCTGCAATACTTCCGCCACGTGGCGGTCCGCGCGTCGGAACGCGAGCGCATCGACGACGGATGCCTGCACTTCAGGATCGGGATCGTTCGTCGCAATGGCGCTTGCGAGATCAAGTCCATCCATGCCGCTGTGCGAGGCCATCTCGTAAAGCAGCACAATCCGGGCGTGCTGAGACAAGGCCTTGATCTTCTTCTCGGCGTCCTTTCCGAGGATCGACGGCCGAAAGCGTCCGCAATTACGCAGCGCCCTGAGACTGATCTGCTCGTTTTCGTCAGTGATGAGCGGCCAGACTTCATCGAGGAATTCAGAGCGGCCCGACGTGAGCATGAAGCGGAGGGCGCGATCCACTTTTCCGGGTGCATGCCAGCGTGCGACAAGTCCTCGAACGGTCGCGGCGATCTGCGCCCACACTTCTTCCGTGGAGCGGAAGATCATCTCGGCGGCGAGGATCGGATCGACCTCGAACGCGGCGATGATCGCCTTTCCGCACGCGACCCGCTGGTCCGCGCCGCTGCGCGCCAGACGCTCGACCGCGAAAAGGATAGCTTCCTCCCATACCGGAAGATTGAAGACTTCCGCCTTCAGCGCCTCACGCCCTGTTGTATTGGCGACTTCGGCGATGATACGGCGCTCGACCGAATGAGAGGCGTACCATTCTTGAAACTGCTGGTGCTGGAACGAATAGCTCGGGGTGTCGCCCGCGCGCATCAGCACATGGTTGCTGACGAGTACATCAAGGACCGCGTCGGGCTGCGGTTTGATCGTGATCTGCCCATTGTCGGCCAGCAGGGTCTCCGTCTCGAATACGGATCGCCGCGCATTCCTATCGGCGATGGCCGCGTTCGCCGCGTTCGTGGCGAAGACAGCGAGACCTTCGAGATACTCCTGCTGGAAACCTTGCGCGACGGCGCGAAGCGCTTCCGCGCGGCTCGCCTCGTTTTCATGCGCCGCCACGAAGTGCCGCAGCACTTCCTCTTTGGTCGTCGGGAAGGGCGCATTTTCTGGAAGCGAGAGCAGCGTCGTAAGATAGAGGGGAATCGTCACAAGTTCGCGCACGCCTTCCGTGCGCCACGCCTGATCCACGATCTTCGCACCGGCGTCGCCACGTATCGCGATCGCCATCTGCATCTGCTGTTCTTCGTTGAGCGGTAGGAGATCGATGCGCATTCCCCCGAAGGGAACGTCGAGCGCTTGCCTGCGCGTCGAGACCACGAGGCCAATTTCGGGCAACTGCGCCTTGAGGGCAGCGATCTGCACGCGTGCGCGATTTCGCGTTTGCGCATCCAGCTCGTTCCAACCGTCGAGCAGAAGCACGACGCCGGGCTGGGCAGCGGCCTTGCGCAAGTCGTCTTCCGAGATTCCACGGAACGCCGGACGCTTGAGGATCGAGTCCAGAACCGTCGCGCCTTCCGTCGCCCAATCGCCGAGCGGCACCACGAGAGGCGTGCCATTGCCGCTCGCCAGCAAGCCTTCGGCGATTTGGAAGAGCGTAGTGGTCTTGCCCATGCCGGGCGGCGCGACGAGAATCAAATCATCCAGCGACGTGGCTGCGCACGCGAGCGCGCCTGTCGTCACTGGCTCGTCAAAACCGTCTACTTCCAGCGTGAGCGCGACCGATGTGGACGGCCACTTCGCCGTCTCACGGAAAACCTTGAGATCCGCTTTTGCTGCGGTCCGAATGCGCGCCGCTAACTGCACGTCCGTGGTGACGGCTGGCCCGCCCACCGCTTCATTGCGCAGCACGCGTCGCCGCGACTCTATTTCCGCCTGCTGCTTCCATTTGAGCAACTGCTCGACGGTGAATTCCGAATCGGGGGAGTCGATCGCCTTGCCGTGATCGCGGCACATCCAGATGCCGTTCTTTGCAGCGGACCGCTCCTCAGGCGACTGCTTTTCGTCGTAACGGGGACCGCCGGGCGCAGCTGCGCATATGTGGGCCGCCGTGCCTATGTCGATCACCCCTTCGCCGTCCGACGTTGCGCCGACCGTTGGCGTGCGACACGTCGGAAACGAGCACAGCCAGCCCGCGCGTTTCGCGATCTGCAGCCTCGTTGCCGCTTTGAAATCGTCTCGGTTCTGTTTTTTCACCTAATGGACACTCGGACTTTCGGCACGCCCGACGCACCGATTACATAGTTGGCCGCCTACCGGGGAGGACCATGAACTCCGGAATTATTCCACATCCGTTGCGAATCAGCAGCAATCTCGCCCATCGCTTGAATTGCCGCCGATTAGGTGCCCGCTAGGATGTCCGCTTCCGCCATTTGGTTGCAACGCCTGAACGACCGCTTCTGGCCGTAAGCGGTCAGCAAGATGGCGTCTCTGGTTGCCCGCTTACGACCCCTAGCAGTCTTTCAGGCTCGCACGAACACGAGCGAATTGTTAGTTCGCGCCGTGGAAACATATGCATATCTTGTTGCCGTCCAAATCCCGGAAATACGCTCCGTAATAATGCGGATGGTAGTGTGGTCTTAATCCTGGCGCGCCTTCGCACTGTGCTCCTGCTGCCAGTGCTGTTGCATGGCTACGATTGACCATCTCTGAAGACGATGCTGACAGCGCGACCATATGACCGTTTCCGGCGACCGCCAGACCATTATCGAACGCTTTGCCGATGATAAATAGCGGCCGCGGCGATTCCGCAGTGTGCCAGGCCGCCCACGGTTTTTCAGCATCACGAAATTTCAGCTCCAAGCCAAGTTCATTCATGACGGCGGAATAGAAGTCGAAAGCGCGAGCGAAATCGTTCACCCCGATGAACACATGTGATATCACTGCCCCCCCTTTTATAGCGATGCGTCGCCTGCAATCGACGTTCGACTCGAACAACGCGCTTGGCCGATTCGCCGGCCAGTCAATGTGGTGACTCCGAATGTCCGCTATCGCCCAAAGCAGAACATTGAACTATGAGTTTCAACGAAAATGCAGCGTACTAGCTCAACTTGACCAACAACGTTTCGTTTTAGTCGAATGACCGCGGTTTCGACGTAGGCCGCGCAAAACGTCCTCACGTGATGGCCCGCCACTCCATTTTTTGTACATTGATGTCCGGATGGCTCGCGAGCGTTTCCCATTCCGGCAAAAACGAAAAGCCCTGCTTGCGATAAAAGGCTGCAGCTCTTCCGTTGCCGGGCGATACGCTCAATACAACGCGTGTATGTCCCTGCGAGACTGCGCGCGTTTTTATGGAATCAACGAGGCCGGCGGCGACACCCGTTCCCCGGCATTCGGGCTTGACCCACATTGCGATCAGGTTAAATTCCAAGGTTGGGCTCACGAAATCACCGACTATTCCGACAGCCACGCCATTCATGAACGCCAGAAGGAATTCCGCTTGGCTACGGCTTGAGGCACGGTCGCGCCACTGCGAATCGCTGTACGCCGCAGCAGTTGCTTGACTCAAACCGAAAGCCGTTGGAGCATCAAGTAGCGAAGCGAGACGAATCTCTTTAAGTATTTCCCAGTCTTCTTCAGTGGTGTGTCGGATTATCATCATTCTATTGGCTTTGCGTCATTACCGAATCTCCACGAGTTTAACAGACGCCGGCGACCGTCTCCTCTTGGCCGCTTGCCGACAGTCGGCCTTCGACCCAAAGCGGGCTATCGAAGCAGGCTGGGTGTGCTGACAGCTAGTCCAAAGTCACAGTGTGATAGTGTTCGTATGTTTAAATACTACCTACCCCTGGAGCCTCAGCGCCTTAAGGTGACGGAACAATCACAAAAATATCATGCATAACGCTGCAGGAGCATAACAATGTCGAAGCAAGCTTTACTAATCTTTTTCGGACTCTTATTCTTTTCGTTGCGCCCTGCAGCAGCGCAGAGTGAGCCGGCTGCGCCGACGCTGCAATACGACGCCGAACTGGCAAAGTCACTCGGCGCCGACGAAAGAGGCATGCGAAGTTATGTGCTCGTGATACTCAAAACTGGACCGAACAAAGTTCCGGAAGGGCCAGCTCGCAATAAAATGTTTCAAGCTCACTTTGCGAACATCCAACGGCTTGCAGCCGAAAAGAAGCTAGTCCTTGCCGGCCCATTGGATGGCGCCGATGGCTGGCGCGGCGTCTTTGTGTTCGCAACCCCAGACATTAATCAAGCCAAGGACTTTGTCGCGACCGACCCAGTCATCGTCAACGGCGAGATGGTCGCGGAGTATCACAAGTTTTACGGTTCGGCAGGATTGATGATGGTGAATGAAATACATAACAAGATTCAGAAGAAGTGATCCTGGTGGGTTCGCGCGATGGATAAGCCAGCTTCGCGCATCCGCCCCGCTGTTCCACGAACGACAAAGGAAATTTGATGAAACGGTTTATCGCATTACTCCTCACAGCCTTGCCGCTGCAACTGGTTCAGGCGGCCGATTCCGAACTGGCGAATGCCGTCGCCAAGGATTACAACGGCCACCTTGCTGCCCTGTTCGACCACTTTCACCGCAATCCCGAACTGTCCTTCATGGAAACCAAGACCGCTGCGCGCCTCGCTTCGGAATTGCGCGAAGCCGGCTTCGAGGTGACCGAGGGCGTCGGCGGCACCGGCGTGGTCGCAATCATGAAGAACGGTCCCGGCCCGCTGGNNTCATGGCGAAGGACCGCGAAGGCAACCTGTCGCCGGTGACGCACGCCTGCGGCCACGACGTCCACATCACCAGCCTGGTAGGCACCGCGCGCCAGATGGCCGCGCGCCGCAAGCAATGGTCCGGCACGCTGATGCTGATTGGCCAGCCGGCCGAAGAGCGCGTCGGCGGCGCCAGCGCAATGATGAAAGACCGCGTGTGGGAGCGCTTTGGACGGCCCGACTTTGCGCTGGCCTTCCACGTATCGTCCGATGTCGAGAGCGGCAAGATCGTGGCGAGCGAAGGCTCACCGTACTCCGGCGCCGACACCGTCGAGATCCTCATCCACGGCGTGGGCGCGCACGGCGCCAGCCCGCATCGGGGCAAGGATCCGGTAATGCTCGGCTCCCAGATCGTCGTGGCGCTGCAAACCATCGTCAGCCGAGAACGCGAGCCACATGAAGCGGCGGTGATCACGGTCGGCTCCTTCCATTCCGGCACCAAGGCCAACATCATCTCCGATTCCGCCAAGCTGCAACTGACAGTGCGCAGCGAGAGCGTAAAGACGCGCGCCATGCTGCTCGATGCGATCCGGCGCGTGGCGGTCAACACCGCGCGCGCCAACGGCGTGGCGGAAAGCCAGCTGCCCGAAGTGACTGTGCTCGATGAGGCCACGCCGCCCACCTTGAACGACGCGGCGCTCACCCGCCGCCTCAAGCAGGCGTGGACCGACAAGCTGGGCGCCGGAATTTTCGATACCAATTACGAGCGCTCGGGCATGGGTGCCGAGGATTTCCCTTTCTTCACCACCAAGCCATATATTCCGAGCGTCTACTTCACGGTCGGCGGAACGACCAAGGCGGCGCTCGATGCGGCGGCGGCAGGCGGCGCACCAGTGCCGAGCCACCACAGCGCTATCTTCAAGATCGAGTCTGGGCCTGCCGTGCTGACCGGCGTTGAAGCCACCGTCACGGGGCTGCTCGCGCTCATGAAGAAGCCAGCGTAAGGCTGCTCAACGCAAGCCAGTTCGGCGCGCGGCCCCGGGGGTAACCCCGATCTCGCGCCGGAAGATGGTGGTGAAATGCGACTGGCTGGCGAAGCCGGTCGCGTAGGCTATTTCGGCCAGCCCGGCATCGCTGCCGAGCAGCCGCCGTGCCGCAGCAATGCGCCGCTCAAGCACGAAGCGGTAAGGCGTCACGCCGCGGGTCGCCTTGAACAACCGCGCGAAATGAAACGGACTCAGGTCGACCAGCGCGGCCAATGGGATGCCTACCAGATCGCGATTCACGACCGGATCGTCGGCAGCGGCGCGCTGTTCGGCATTGGACGGTCAACCTGCGCGAATCGATCTATGGTCCGTCGTCCGAATACGCACTGAAGATGGCAGCGCGTATTTCAAGACGACGATTCCGACCAAAGCGATCACCGATCTTGAAGTGTCGAACCAGCTCACCAAAGCGATCGCCCTGTCGGTCGGCGCCAACAACCTGTTCAATGTGTATCCTAGCAAAGGCAATGCCGCACTGCTGGCGGTGCAGGGGGCAGCGTTGGACAACGCCGCGGTCAAGAACGAGTATCCGCAATTCTCGCCGTTCGGCGTCAACGGCGGCTATTACTACGTGCACATGAACTACACCTTCTGATCTTCACCCGGCTGCCCGGTTCCAGGCCGGGTGGCATTCCTGGCCGCCTTCCTCCCCCGATTTTTCTTGTTTGGTTCGCGATGTCGGATCTTGGCGACTTACTTCATTAATGTACTATTCAGTGATAGAATATACGTTAGCGAATCAACGATCCCAACGCTGATTCGCCCGAGCGCTTTGCCCGCAACCGAACTGGAGAAAAACATGAATGCCAAATACCTCATCACTGTCCTCGCCGCCTTGGCCGGACCGGCCCTCGCCAATGCTACGCCCGTCGCAGCCGGCCCTACGCGCGCGCAAGTCTACGCAGAAATCGTACAGGCCCGCGCCAACGGCGCCCTTCCGCTGTCGGAGGCGAGTTTCCTGCCGTACCAGTTCGCCGACGCAACTCCCGTCACCCGCGAGCAGGTTGCTGCCGAGCCGTCCCGCGGCCGCGCCAACGACGTCTTCTGCCGGAACGAGGCAGAATGCGACCGGACCCCGGCCCCGACCCGCGCCGCCTCCCCTCAATCGGCGCCGGCGGCTGCTGGACGCGACGTCCATGTCTGCCAGAACGAGGCCGAATGCGATGCAGCCCCGCACCGCGATTTCACGGTCACGCGCGCCCAGGTATTGGCCGAGCTGTACCGCGCCCGCGCGGCCGGCGAAATCCCGGAAACCGAGGCTGATAACGACGTCGGCCGCGCCGCACTGCGCAGCCGCGCCAAGTAAGCCCCGGCGCGCGGCGCGCCGTGCGCTGATCCTCAATGCACAGTCCAACCGGTTCGCATAGCGGTTGGCGTGCATGTCGAGATACAATCTACTCCTTACAATGGCAGGGGGTTTCAGATGAGCGGCTTTGCGCCAACCGACAAACGGCTGCGAACGATCCACGCGCGCATGCCCGAGTTCCCGCTCGAGCCGATGCGCCTGGTGCGCATGACCTATCACTTGCAAAAAATCCTTCGCGACAGGACCAATGCGGCGCTCAAGCGGCATGACCTGCTGGACGCCAGTTACATGGTGCTCGCCGTACTGTACGGCAGCGCCGACGAAACCTCGAGCGCCTCCGAACTTGGCGAGGCCTGTCACGAAAAACCAGCCAACCTGACCCGCGTCTGCGACGACCTCGAAGCGCGCGGCCTGATCGCGCGCGGCAACAAGCCGGGCGACCGCCGCTCCGTGATGATCTCGCTCACCGAGCGCGGCCGCGCCGTGATCGAACACGCGCTGCCGGACGTGTCCAGCAAAGTGTGCTCCGCGTACGAAGGCTTCAGCGACACCGAAATGCAGCAGTTCGCCGCCATGTACGAGCGCCTGCTGCACAACCTGAACAGCCCTGAATAGCACCGCCCCACCACCTGACTACTACTGGAACCTCCATGAGCACTTCACAGCCTCGCCTTGTCGTCACGCCCTCCGCCACCATCCTCAACGATGCCGAGCGCGCCGCGCGTATGAGCAACCTCAGTTTCGGCAGGACCTTCACCGACCACATGGTGCTGGTTCCATACCGGGACGGCGCCTGGCAGCAGGGTGAAATCAAGGCGTACGGTCCATTGAGCCTGGATCCGTCCTGCTCCTCGCTGCATTACGGCCAGTCGATTTTCGAGGGGTTCAAGGCATTCGCGCAGCCTGACGGCGGCGTGAAAACCTTTCGCCCGAACGCCAATGCCGAGCGCTTCAACCGCAGCGCAAAACGCCTGGCCATGCCCGCCATCGCGCCGGACCTGTTCATGGAAGCGGCTGACGCATTGATCACGCTGGACCGGCGCTGGGTGCCGCAGCAGGTCGGCGAAAGTCTGTACCTGCGCCCCCTGATGATCGCCACCGACCCGTTCCTCGGCGTGCGTCCCGCGCTCGAGTACCTGTTCGTGTTGTTCGGGTCGCCCGCCGGCGCCTACTTTCCGAAGGGCGTCAAACCGGTCACCGTGTGGATCAGCGAAGACTACGTGCGCGCCGCCCCCGGCGGTACCGGCGAAGCAAAGTGTGCGGGCAATTACGCCGCCAGCCTGGTGGCGCAGGCGCAGGCCGAACAAAAAGGCTGCGACCAGGTGGTCTGGCTCGATGCGGTGCACCGCGAATATGTGGAAGAGATGGGCGGCATGAACCTGTTCTTCGTGTACCAGGAAAACGGCAAGACCACGCTCGTCACGCCGGAGCTGACCGGTACGCTGCTGCCCGGGATCACGCGCGACAGCCTGCTGCAGCTCGGGCGCGATCTCGGCTTCGACACCGTGGAACGCAAACTCACCGTGCGCGAGTGGCGCGACGATATCGCTGCCGGGCGCATGACGGAGGTATTCGCGTGCGGCACGGCCGCTGTGATCACCCCGGTCGGTTTCGTCAAGGCGAACGGCTTCGAGATGACCATCAACCGCGGCGAGAACGGCCCCGTGGCCATGGCTTTGCGCGATGCGCTGCTGGCGATCCAGCACGGCACTGCGCCGGATACGCATGGCTGGATGCATACGGTCTGCTAAATCGGTTCGCGGGGCGGTTAAGGGGAAGGCAGCCCCTTCCCTGCCGGCCCCCAATGATGTCTGGAATAATTTTGTTGCTAGACCGTCGTTCCCGCGAAGGCGGGAACCTATACCACATCGGAAAAGTGATGCCATTTTTCCGACCTCGGTCGTGCGAAGTCGTCTCGTCGACAGCGGATACTTAACGCACACGACGTCACTGTGCGTAGGTGGTATAGGTTCCCGCCTGCGCGGGAACGACGGTCTTGAGGTTAACGAAATTACCTACAATACGCGAATTCGGTTGCGCTACCACCCACCACCGAGGGCCAAAAACAGGTTCGCCTGATCGGTCGACAACTGCGCGTCCGACAGCGCCAGGCTGCTTTCAGCGGCCGCCAAAGTGCGGTCCGCATCGAGCGTAGTCAGGAAGTCGGTACGCCCTACCCGGAACAATGTCAGGGCCTGCTTCGAGGCCAGCGCATCCTGGTCGCGCGCGGCCGTCAATGCCGCGTGGCGATCGAGTTCGCGCGCATACACCGTCAATGCCGTCTCCACGTCGCGCAAGGCGTTCAGCACCGTGCCGTCGAAGCGCGCCAGCGCCAGCGCGCTGCCCGCTTCGGCCTGCGCGATGCGGCTGTGCGCCGAACCGGTGTCCGGCAGCGTCCATGAAATCAGCGNNGAGGCTGATGCTGGGATACAGCTCCGCAATCGCCACGCCGATGCGCGCGCTGGCCGCGGCCAGGCCACGTTCGGCCTGGCGAATGTCGGGACGGCGCCGCAACAGCGCCACGCCATCGCCCACTGGAATCGGTGAAGCCAGGCGCGGCGCCGCCCTGCAC
>CXWL01000823.1_pt1 | contig 20402 bp, 18 predicted proteins | sample 590931 | NCBI WGS metagenome assembly CXWL01 (sample SAMEA3498368, study PRJEB10139) | groundwater metagenome | biome: water well; material: biofilm material | place: Germany | collected 2015-04-27 | reverse complement strand
GAACAGCCAGCGCAGGCAATGAGCACAGCCAGCCAAATCACCCTCGTCCAGGGCTTAACCGGGCAACGTGAATCCATAGCGTTTCATGATCTCCTGTCCCTGGGACCCCTTCATGAATTCAAGAAACTGCCTCGCATCATCCTGATTTTTCGACTGTTTCAAAATCACGGCACCCTGTTCTAGCGGCGAGTGTGCTGTCGCGGGAATCTCCCAATATTGCCCGGCAGCTTTCATCGCCGGCGCAAGCGCCAGGGACAAGGCGACAATTCCTGCGTCACAGGCGCCGGACTCAATGAATTGCGCCGCCTGCGAGATATTCTCTCCGAGAATGAGCCGGTCTTTGATCTGGTCATACACCTTGAAATGCTCCATCGCGGCCACTGCCGCCCTGCCGTAGGGAGCATGTTTGGGATTGGCGATGGCGATCTTCTTGATCGTCGGGTCGCGCAAAACTTCCAGCCCCTTGGAGAGATCGAGCGGCGATTCCTTGCCGACCCATAAGACAATCCGCCCGACGGCATAGGGATAGAGCGATCCCGGCACGACGAGGCCGGCCTCTTCCAGCTTCCTGGGGTAGCCGATGTCGGCTGAAAAGTAGAGATCGAACGGGGCGCCATTTTGAATTTGCGCGTAGAAATTTCCCGAGGATCCGAGCGTCAGCTTCACATGATTTCCGGTCGTCTTTTCGTACTCGGTCACGATTTCTTTGAACGCAAAACTCAGATCCGACGCGGCGGCAATCGTAACGTCCGCCGCGGACACGGTCGAAACGAGGCAGGCGAACAGCGCTCCGCAGGCCAAAAGCAGGGATAGGCTATATTTCAGTTTCATGGAAACTTCACTCCAAGGATGAGTCGAACGATTAGAAAAAGACTTGATATTGCAACCGGACGGCATTTTCGATCAGCGTCCCTGCACGAAGATCCAACGGCACATTTCCAGAGGAACCGGTTGCGCCCACGGCCGGCAATGGCGCACTTCGGCCGATAGCGAATCCGCCTTGTCCCATCGCGATATTGCTGTAGGTCAGCATGATCTGATGGTCATAGGTCCCGCTGAGAAACCAATTCAGCGAGAAATCGACTTCCTTAATCAAATCGCCCCCTGAATTGGTGTCGGGATCCCACCAGGCATAACGGGCGGCGAATTCCAATTTTCGCGGGATCAGATAGTAGCCGGATTGGACATACCAGCCCGTCGTGTTGCCGAACTGTCCTGGAGCATAGGTGGTGCAAGGCCCCCCAACCGTTGCTGTCACCATACAAGGGAGCCCTTTATTATGCCGCGTCACGTTCCTGAACCAGTATTCCGCTTGCACGGAGAGGCCACGATACTTGAAGACATAATCCAACGTCCAGGTTGAAAAATCGACCACGCCCTGTCCCAGCATGCGCGCGTTGCCATTTTGAGCCAGCGCGCGACGGACGGTCAAATTCGCCAGATCGATCCCCACAAACGCATTATTGGTACTGGTATCGATCGCCGAGTTATACGCGTAGCCTCCCCCGACAGCCATCTGCGGAGTCTCAGAATAGGCCAAATCGCCTTCACCGTAACCGGCCCGTCCCATGATATTCGCCTGCAGTCTCGCCACATACATCAACTGATTGACGTTGCTTCGAACGTTCGCATTGAGATTGCGCTGATTGGCGGGACACCCCGCCGGTGACGGATAGGGATTCCCGCCCGTTTGTCCGCCAGGACAGCCGAGAGTTGGCTCTTCGCTCGTAAATTGCGCGAAGCGGTTCACCAAAGGACCGGCTCCGTTAAACACGCCGAAATAGTAATTGACCGGATACACCTCTTCATCGTTCATGAAGGTGATCCCCACGTCACGACGATTCAGGCCGTTCGCTGTAAAGGCATCCATCGCAAGGGCGCGGTTCGCAAACTGCATCGAAGCCGTCGAATTGATCTGCGAGCGATTGAAATAGACCTTGTACTGACCGAGTTGCACATTCAACCAGGGGATATGGGTGCTGGTTACATTCATGTCGAACACGGAAACAGCGCCGGGCGCCTGGGCATTCTCCGCAGTCTCGCCGGCAAGTTGAATGTAATATTTAAAGTCCGGATTGAAGAGGTGCCCCATGAAATAGAGCCGAGCGGTCCTCAAGTTGAAGGTGGATGACTCATCGATGGAGCGATTGGCCCTGTAATCACCGAACACACCGAGCAACTCGGGAAAGTTTTTCGAATCGCCGGAATTGCGATAAGCCTCATTGCGATATCGTTGCGTGAACCGCGTCCCGATGCGTGCCCGAATCTTCAGCAAGTAGGCATTGTCGTTCATGGAAAAGTTAAAACCCCGGTCATACCAAGCTTTAAAGCTCGGCTGGAGCAGATAGGTTCGCTCCTGCGATTCCCTGACGACCGCATCGTATTCGTCCTGCGTGATGGTGCCCTGTTTGACAGCCCTCTGCAGAAGCAACTTAGTCGCCGGGTCTATGCTCTCCACGAAGACATACTGCCCATCCTTTTCCACCAGTTTCCCCGCATCAGCCGCGAAGACCGTTAATGGCCCGCACCACGCAACGCAAACCAACCACAGAGCGAATTCGACAATCTTGCTCCACCGCGGTACAGCAACCGAGGCAACGGATGATACCCCAATGCCCCTGAGCGACTGCCACATGTCACCACTCTTCATATATCCCTCGTCCACCAATACGTTATGTGTGTATGAATGAGCTTCACGAACAGATGCTGATACGAGAAGGCGATTACGGCGACAGAGTCGTTTTCAGGAACTCCCGAAAATCCACTCCTCGCCGATCGGTCTTGGGGGCAGTCATATAGAATCGACCAGGCTCGAAATACAGCAGGTAGGTCTTCGCCGGAGTCCAGGGGGTTGGATAGTTGTAATCGTAGGGATCGGATTGTGTGATCGGCTGCTGAACATGAAAGTAATCGATAGTCAAATGGAGTAGGTGATCGTGCACAGCCATCCATCCGCCGGTGACATCGCGGCGGTACCGCGGGTTCATCCCAGGCGCAAAGAGTTCGAAATACACCCGCTCTTCTGGCCCCGCCTTCTGCAGTGCAGCGGCAAGTTGCGGGGCCAACACCTGCAATTCATCTTCTCTGAATAGTGTATTCGGCGGAGCCTCTTCGGCATACCAACGGAGCGGCAAGCGCTGTTGTTCTCGCAGAGAAAACCCGCGGAGAATGGCGGCAACCTGTTGCGAAGACATCTGGACCGGATGGCTATAGGCTGCCGGCGTGATTTCCCGCTGCAGCATCACGGCGACCCGTTGATCCTCATGCACCACGGTCGTGGTATAGGGAATGCGGGCACAACCCAGACCGATCACAACGAGAAAGGCGACTACCGTGCCTCGCCACTGCCTCCTCACGTTCAGCTCTGACATGACGAACCTCCTACCGAATTGCCCAATTCACCGTCCTGAAACTGATGGCTGGTACGATTGCATAGTGGACACACACATATTTCGCCCTGCTACTTCCCTTGTTCTGGCAGTCCATAACCCAAGCCTTTCAGGATACTGCGGGCTTCTGCAGATTGAGAAAATGCGAGGAACTCTTCGCACAGCGGACGATTGGGACAGTACCGTTCCATCGCCAGCGAATGAACGATCGGACGAATGGCCTGCTCAGGCGCCACGGCAATGACGCGAACTCGCTCCCTCTTCTCATAGGCGCCCGGGCCAAAAATGATGCCGGCATCTGCTTGACCATTGAGCACGTGATCCAAAACCGCGCGCGCGTCCATCGCCACATCCAACCGGTCTTTCAGGGCCTCGGCAATTCCCAAGGCCTTCAAGAGCTCGTTGGTCTTCTGCCCGACCGAGGTTAGGATCGGATCTGCGACGGCCACCCGCATCTGAGTATCCCGGGCAAGCGACTCGAACGACGACGGCGCATCGACGAGCGATTCAGGCACGACCATCACGAGCGAGACCGTCGCATACGGACGGCGCGTCTGTGGCAGCACATAATATTTCTGTTCCATGCGAGTGATCAGCTCATCGCCGCCCGGTGCAATGAGGTGAATGGGACCGGACCCAATGAAATATCGTCCCGAGGGATGATTCTCCATCGCGGCGATCGTGCGACGAAGATCCAGACCGGGATCGAGATAGAGCCGCACCTTCACATCCGGGTGGGAAGACTCAAAGGCTTTGGCAAGGGCCTCAAGAGGCGGAGCCAGACTCGGAGAAGCCGCGATCACCAACGGCTCCACGGCATGTGCCGTTTGCATGAAGACGCCATTGAGGATGATCCAACACAATATACGCCCGCAAATACGCATCACTGTCACCTATAGGTTCTTGGACATTCAGGCCCGAAGCGTATGCACTTTTCCGGTGTCTCTCGTGTCATATCCACCCAACGCTTCGATTTCATTCCGAAATGGCCGGCTGGCGATGGTCTCAAAGAGATGGGCCAGCGTGGGATGAGACGTGAGATATGCCTTCGGAACGACGAGGTCGTAGCGAGCCGCTTGCAGAGGCACAAAATCGAGACCAAAGAGTTGTGCCGCGGACCGGATCCCGATTCCCACATCAGCTTGTTGGCTGGCGATGGCCCTGGCTACTTCGAAGTGCGACGACACCCTGGTCTCGTACCCGCGCACCTGAGCCGGTTCGATCCCCGCAACGCGTAGCCGTTGATCGAGCACGAGCCTGGCCCCGGCCCCTTCTTCTCGATTCACAAGGATAATTTGAGGATCAGCCAAGTCGGCTGCGGAACGAATGGACTTGGGATTGCCAGGACGGACGAGGAAGCCTTCCTGCCAGGTTGCGAAGGTGACGACATCATAATTTGGCCCCTTCAACGCCCGTCGAAGAAACGGCAGATTGGATTCCCCGGTCGTCGGATCGAAGAGGTGAAGACCGGCTACGTGCACCTCGCCCTGCTGCAAGGCCCGCAAGGCTGCCATACTCCCCATCGTCCAACCCACGACGGAGGTGAGATCCTTTCCCCGCCGCAAATGCGCGCCGGCAAGAAAGATCGCGGGGTCACAGCCGGCGACAGAAATCTCCTGTTCGATCGCCTGACGATCGCGCGACAAGTTCACTCTCACCATCGAGCCGGACGCCTGTCCATGCACATCCGCTGCATATCCATCGGCAGGCACACTATAGGAAAGAACGTCGCCCAATTCCGTCACGGGCCGCACGACTATGCGAGTCCCTACTCTCGCGACCTTCACGCGAACCGTCGAAACCTTCTCATCGGGCTGGGGAAAATGACCAATCAGCTTCCCCTCAATAACATTCTGAGCCTCCGCAAGACTGAAGAGGTCTTCCACTCGGCATCCGAGTGTAGCCGCCAGTCGAAGCGCAACCGCCGTGGTGGGTAAATAGAGATGGGACTCGATGGCCGAGACGGCCTGTCTGGTGATCCCGGATTTTCCGGCAAGTTCACCCTGCGAAAAGCCCTTGGAGACACGAATATCTTTGAGATGATTCGCGAAATGTTCGATAGATTCGGCTCGATGTGCCTGCGCCATAGGGATCGCTTATAGCAATAATAAATTGCTTGTGGCAAGTATAAAATTCATAGCGACTAATATTTATTGCGCTTTCATGTGGAATAACCCATTCGGATCTATAGCCATGCCAAGGCTTATAGCCAAACTTACTTGCAAATAACATATTGTTGACAATTTAGATTCATTTAGTTTATACGATACACATCAATCACGACCGGAATAATAGGAATTAGTATGCCAGCCACATTTTTCCATCGGCTTCAATACCGAAACATTCTCCTAAGCTCACTCGCCCTCCTCTTTTTCACAGTGACCGCCATCCCTTCTCAGTCCTCGGCATTGGACTGGGTTCCGACGGATGAGGAGATCAAGAAATATCGCCAGAGCTGGAATCCCCTCTCTCACGGACCAGTGCTTCTCCAGGCTGTGGACACGCAACCGAAGGGGCAACTCTCGGTCCGTGAGTTCCTCTTTTCGCAAATCGGCGAGAGCAGCTTCGGTAATCGCCTGAGCGGTCCGACCGACAGCAAAAACGGGCCGGTCCATCTCTACCAGATATCGCCCTCCATCAATACCGCCTATGGACTGACCAATCACATCGAACTAGGTGCCGCCATTTCAATGAATTCATTCTGGGCAAACCAGAACGGGCAGAAGACAAGCTCGACCGGCTTCGGAGACACCTCGCTCATCATGAAATATCGACCCATCATCCAAGATCCTGGAGGATGGCGCCCTTCCGTGACCCATTACACCCAGGTCGTACTGCCCACCAGCCGTTGGGCCGATGCAGAGAAACCACCGGGAGGATTCTCTCCCCTCGGTCGCCTTCCCAGTACGCGCTTTGGCGAATATGGACTCACGCAAGGCCTCATGACGCGAAAGATCCTCGAACCCATCCGCATCAGCGCCGCTGTGTTCTATACCTATGCCGCACCAGGGGAGAGCAACGGCAGAAACGCCTACACCGGCGACGTGGTCAACACACGACTGATCTTCGAGCACATCCTCGATGACAAGAACGGGTTCGGCTACAACATCGAGGTCAGCACCCTGCACGGACTCACCTGGCGTGCAGATGGACATGAGGTCAACGCAGGTCAGAAAAACGGATTTACGATCATCGGCGTGGAGCCGGCGCTGCAATGGAACTTTTCGCAAAACTGGCTGGTCGCCGTCGGCTGCCAGTTTACCGTGGCAGGCCAGAACGCCATCAACGCCATCTATCCGAATCTGTCCGTCTTCTGGTTCTGGGATAAGAGCGGCAAAATCGTCATGCGCTAGTAGTCTCACACGAGATCGATCAGGATCATCATCATGGGAAGCACAGAACGATCGGATCGGCAGGACCCTCAGGCAATCGAGCAGGCCATTCGCCTTGCGCTCAGAGGCCTTCGCTTTGGGTCCATCGAGATCATCGTGCATGACTCCAAAGTCGTGCAGATCGAGCGCAAGGAAAAGATGCGCATTGAGGGCGAAGGTTCAACGGCCACACGCTGAGAATACGATGATACGTCAGAACTGTTGTCCCAGGTAAAGGAGAATGACCGGCCGTCCAGATGACTGGAGGCCCAAGACCGACTCATTTAATCGTAAAATTGAGAGCTGACCGGACCACCGGAAGTTCACATGTCACGGAGGATAGAGACATGAGAATTTCCGGATTGTTTTTTGTCACACTTACAACGATCACGCTCTTGGCAGGCCTGACACCGCGAGCACAGGCCGTGGAGGAAGGCCAACTCGTAAAGAAAGAAGGGAAGTGGGAGTACTACTCCGGCGAAGACCCGGGCTTGAAGTATCTCTACCTCAAGGGAATTATTACCCAGGAGGAGTACGACAAGGGCCTGAAGGTTATCGAGACAAAAGAACGTATCTCCAAGCCGAACTTCAACATCGACGTCAACAACGGCTTGAATATCCGCGTTGGAGAAAAGTTCCTCCTGAAAATCCGGCTGCTTGAGCAGGTGCGCTACTCCTACAGTACTTTCAATAAGGCTTGGTCGACCGTCGGAGACTCGAGGAATGAAGAAATCCTGGGAGGCCAGGTCGAGTTTCGGGCCTTTAGACACCAGAGCGATTCAAGTCAGTTTTCCATTCCCCGATCCCGCCTCCAATTCCTGGGATACGCCTTCGATCCCGACATTCGCTACAACATGTCCCTGCAGATGGATCAATCGACTTGGAACCAGGAAGGCGGTAACGGAAGGGCCACCCTCCAAGACGCGTACGTGTCTTCCTGGCATATTCCATGGGCGACCGTCCAGATCGGCCAGCAACGGGTCTGGTTTAATCGTGCCCTGATCAGTTCGATTGCCACGTCAACGTTCGCGGACAACATGGTCGTGCAGAACATGTTCGCCTCCAACCTGCAGGGGAGCCGCGATGTCGGGATCAACATCCTGAGCGATGAGGATCAATACAAACTCAATTACGCGATCGGTATCTGGGGAGGCGTCGGGGCGAATCTCGCACGGGACGGCACATCGGTGAGCCAACGGGTGCTGACTCCAACCGGAGGGGGTGGGCAACCGTCAGGAACGACTCGAACCTACAACTACGACACCCGCTTCATGAGCGGCGAGCTCATGTACACAGCTCGGGTCCTGTACAAAATCGCCGGCAATCCAGGGTATGGACAGGGCGATATTCTGAACTCCCGAACCCTGCAATCGGCTATCGGCTTCGGATACGCCTATGACCCGGGGCAAAACTATCTAAGCGCAACCCGTTCCGACATTGTCGATCGTGCCTACCGCCAGGCCGTAACCAAAGCACAGAACGGCCGACTCCTCGGCGGGGGCATCTACGATTTCCAGACCTACGAAGCGGATTTCATCGCGAAGTACCAAGGCTGGTCCCTCCAGTCCGAAGGATACTTCCGCCATCAACGGGTACGGAACAAGGACAGCGGAACCCTTCCGTTCGACCTCACAACGATCCCGAATGCCTCCATCCAGGGCCCGCCGGTGGATCTTGGCCAAGCCTGGGGCTGGTATGCACAAGTCGGAAAATACATTATCCCCCGAAAGCTCGAACTCGCCGTTCGCTACGGGGTCTTGGATCCGTCGACCAAACAGAAACATGACCTCACCAAAGAGTTCGGCGCCGCCATCAACTACAGCTTCGACGGCACCTACAATAACCGACTCGTCATTGACTACTCCAACCTCACGGTGGGAAGCGGCGGGCGGGCGCCGGACCGGTATCCGTTTGAGGCCCAACCAGGGTTTGGGCAGGATCTGATCGAAAACCGAATCAACGTGCAGTACCAGTTCTATTTTTAAGACGACGCCAATTCTCTAACCGTCAGGAGATCCATCATGAGACACCGCCGCCATTGGGTCAGAACATTCCTCTTCTTCGGGGTTGCGACCGCATCGCTCTGGGTCACGCCTTCCGCACAGGCACAACCGGAAACCCTCACCATCGCAGCAGCCAGCAGCCTCAAGGATGTGCTTCGGAAAGTCCTGCCGCGGTTCGAAGCCCAGCACAAAGACATCAACGTGCGGGTCGTCTACGGCCCCTCGCAAACGCTCCGCAATCAAATTGAGCAGGGGGCGCCCGTCGATGTCTTCCTGCCGTCGCTTCTTGAGGAGATTGAACAGCTCGAACGGAAAGGGCTGATCATTCAAGGGACCACGCGGACCTATGCCGGCACGTCGCTGGTCTTGATTACCAGCACCGGGCTGCCAGCCCCCATTGCTTCTATCCAAGATCTGCGGACAGTCCCGGTCCGACGGATCGCCATCGGGGATCCCAAATCCTCGTCGGTGGGGAAAGTCGCCGCCCAGTTTCTCACATACAGCAAACTCGAACCGGCGCTAAAAGCCCACTATGTGTACGGTGAACATTCACGAGCCGTGCTGGACCTGGTCGTCAACGGCGAAGCGGAGATCGGCATCGTCTACCGGACAGACGCCGTGACCAACGAACATGTCCGTATTCTCGATACAGTCCCGGTCGGCTCTCATACTCCCATCCGCTACGGAGTCGCCGCCGTCTGGACTGCGAAGAACATTTCTGGAGCGGGAGACTTCATCGAGTTCCTCCTGACGCCCCAGATTCAAAACCAATTCAAAGAACATGGATTTGATCAACCGACCAGCGACAGCAGCGTTGCCCAGATACAGGAGGTGAAACCATGAACAGCCCTAGACAAAACCGACAAGTACTGTGGCCAACCCGCGCCTTTTTCCTCAGCGTGGGACTATCGCTTCTCACCGGTTGCGCAAGTAAGCCCATCTCGCCACCGAAGGCAATCTACGAATCGGGGCTGAGTACGATCCGGCTGGAACAGGACCCCGACTCGATGTCCAATTCTCATCCCGCCATGCTGACCGCCACCGAAGTGGGCACATTGCTTCGGGGCGTTCGCGCATGGGAACGGCGAAACGTCATTCACCGGCTGTTTGCCGGGGAAGCCGATCGAAGCAGAGCATTCCGGAACGAAGAGATTGCCGTATTGGCAGCGCCTCTTTCCAACGCGCTGGCTCAAGCCGCTCCGACAGAGCGTGTGTACTTCCACTTGAGTCATGCCACAGATCAGGGGGATGAGGAAACCACTACGGGCTGGATCTCGATCCGGGGACCGATTCTGCACCTGACCATCAGCGGCGTGCACGACCGGCACAGTCCCGGCCCCGATATCAGCAAATACGACCGGCAACTGCCGAACATTCCGGAAGCCTCGGTCCTGCACGACGTGACATACGAGCCGGAGGAGTTCCTGGCTAAATCGGCTTCGAAGACGCGCTTCTGGGCGCCGGATCAGCGGGAAGAGTTAGAGATTCGATATCGGGAAGCGCTTTCGGCCATGCCGATTCAGCCGGGACTGGATCCGGGACGAACGTTTAAACCTTCCCAACCCTAAACGAGCCAATGGCAAGAAGGATGATCATGAACATACTCAGCTGGCTACTCCTAGGAATCTGGATACTCATCACCCAGGCCTCTCACGCCCTCGCAGGAGACACGATCCGCGTCGGGCATTTTCCCAACATGACCCATGTCCAAGGCCTGGTGGCCCAGCATCTCTCTCGCACTGGCCGGGGATGGTTTGAACAACGGCTGGGAACCGACGTCAAGATCGAGTGGTATATCTACAATGCTGGACCAAGCGCCATGGAAGCGATCCTGGCCGACTCCATTGACCTCACCTACGTGGGGCCTAGCCCTGCATTGAATGCCTACACCAAATCCAACGGCGAAGAAGTCCGGATTATCGCGGGCGCCGCCGCCGGTGGCGCGGCCCTTGTCGTTCAGCAGGATTCGCTCCTCAAGCAACCAGCCGATTTCCGAGGGAAAACCATAGCCACCCCGCAACTCGGCAACACCCAGGACATTGCCTGCCGCGCCTGGCTGGCGTCCGGCGGCTTAACGATCACCCAAACCGGCGGGGATGCGTTCATCGTTCCGACCGCCAACCCGGATCAACTCGCCTTGTTCCAGAACAAGAAACTCGATGCGGTCTGGACAGTTGAGCCGTGGGTTTCGCGGCTAGAGCGCGATGCCGGCGGCAAGATTCTTCTCGAACAATCGAAGGACAGCATCACTGTCCTGGTCTCGAGCGTGAAATTTCTCAAGACCAAGCGTGAGCTGGCAAAGAAGTTTGCCCAGGCCCACCGGGAGCTAACCGATTGGATTCTCTCCCATCCGGAAGAGGCCAAGCAGATGGTCCAACAGGAATTGGCCGCCGAAACGCAAGCCAAGGTCTCAGCCGAGTTGATCGCGCGCGCTTGGACCAGGATTGTGCTGACCACAGAGGCCTCTCCAATGGAGTACCAACAATTCGTCGCACAGGCCCAACGCGCAGGGTTCATGCGTAAGGTGCCTGATTTGTCGCGGCTTATCGAAAGGTTGAATTGAGATGGGCACGTCTGACGCTGCCCGACAAACTCGCCCATCCCCCAAGCTCGTCCTCGAACAGGTCTCGAAATGGTTCAACACCAGTTCACTGCACGTCCAGGCGCTCGACAATGTAACGCTGCATATCGCGGAAGGAGAGTTTGTCTGCCTCGTCGGCCCCAGCGGGTGCGGAAAATCAACCCTGCTCAATATCATCGCCGGCCTCGACCGACCCGATCAGGGCCTGGTCCAAGCCGATGGTCAGACCATCACCGGACCGGGCCCCCATCGTCTCGTGATGTTTCAAGAGGCCGCGCTCTTCCCCTGGCTGACGGTGCTGGGCAATGTGCTGTTCGGATTGCAGCTGAGAAGCGGGCTCACCACCGCCGAGCGACGAGAGACCGCCGAGTATTATCTCGAGCTCGTAGGATTGAAGCGATTTATGCATGCCAATGTGCACGAGCTATCAGGCGGCATGAAACAGCGCGTGGCCTTGGCCAGGGCGCTGGCACCAAATCCCAGCATGCTCTTGATGGACGAACCCTTCGGAGCGCTGGATGCCCTCACGCGCGAACAATTGTACGGCGACATTCAACGCATCTGGAGCCAGCATCGAAAAACCATCGTCTTCGTCACGCACAACGTGCGTGAGGCGGTTTGCTTGGGCGACCGGGTCATTCTGTTTTCACCAAACCCAGGACGGATTCGCGAAGAATTCGCGATTCCCCTTCCTCGCCCACGCGACATCAATAGCGTGGACCTCGCCCGCTATGCGACGGAGATCACCCGCGTGCTGAAAGGCTATGTGCAGACCGAGGTGGCAGGATGATCGCACGGTGGCTGGCGGCATCCCTGTTCTTTGTGTGCCTCGTGGTGGCGTGGCATCTGGTCGTGGAGGCGCACATCTGGTCTCCGGTCTTGTTACCCTCGCCCCTTAGCGTCTTTGAGTATCTTCGGTCCGCCGTTGAAGACGGCACGCTCTGGGAGGCTACGGTCGTCACTGTACGGCGGCTCCTCATCGGCTATGGATTGGGAATCCTTGCCGGGCTTCCCTTGGGACTGCTCACCGCATCGTCCCGCTGGTGCCAGGACACGATCGGCATCCTCGCGCTGGGACTCCAAACCCTCCCCAGCGTCTGTTGGGTACCGCTGGCCCTGCTCTGGTTCGGTCAAACGGAATCCGCCATGCTGTTCGTCGTGGTAATGGGAACTCTCTGGTCCCTGATCATTGCGACCGACAACGGGGTGCGGACCATTCCGCCCATTTACGTACGGGCCGCCCGCAGCATGGGGTCGACAGGACTCCATACATGGACGCATGTGATCCTGCCGGCATCGCTTCCATTCTTATTGAGCGGCATGAAACAGGGCTGGGCCTTCGCCTGGCGCTCCCTCATGGCCGCCGAGATTTTCGTCACGATTCTAACCGGCTTCGGTCTTGGTCATTTGTTGCATTACGGCCGCGAGTTGAATGCGATGGATCAAGTGATCGGAGTCATGCTCCTGGTCGTGATCATCGGTCTCGCAGTCGATAAAGCGCTCTTTGCGCCCATAGAACGATTTCTCTATCGCCGGTGGGGTACCGAACGGGCGTAAGTCACGCCCCGCATAATTCGACTCCACTGTGGCAGGCTGACACTTCTCCGGCCGCTGTGCTAGGCTGCGCCATGCCTGCCAGTTGGCTCAGCCGCCTTTCCATCGGCCAAAAACTTGCCGTGTCGTTTGGTCTGATCGTCGTCTTATTGATCGGCAGCTTCTCCGCGACACTCGTGTATCTCTCCCGCGTGAATAGTTACGTCGACCGGCATCAGCGGATCACGATTCCGGGCGTCGTCACGGCGTCGGAGATGCTCCGCAACCTCTCCGACATGCAAACCCATATGCACCACCTCCTCGAACATCAGGACGCTCAAAGCCAGGCCAGCAGCCTGAAGGCCATCACGGAAATCGAGCACCGAACGCTCACCGCACTGGACATCTATCAAACGAACCATGCCGCGCGAACACATCCCGTCTTGTACGGCATGTTGCAACAACATAGACGAGGCGACCTGGCTGACGAAGAAAGCCGCACGATCGTCGCCATCGCCGACGGCATGAGCGCCCTCCGCGCTCAACGGGAAGACATCGAGACCGCCAGCCGCCAGAAGACCAAGAGCTTGTCAGGCGCGGAGCCTCGCTATGAACAAACCGCGACCAAGACCGCAGATGCGATCGCCTCGCTCATCGACATTCACCGCAAGATCGATGTGGAAATGAAAATCGAGGGAGATCGACTGGTCGAGCAGGCACGGCTCATTGTCTTCGGAGTGGTCGGCCTGCTGGGGATGCTCGTCCTGACGATCTACCTCATGATGAAGCAGCTCGTGGCCAACCCCCTCAAACGCTTAGCCGCCACGGCAGATCGTGTCGCCCATCACGACCTCACCGCACAGTTCGAACCCTGGCCCACGCGGGATGAGGTCGGAGTTCTGGCTAACTCCCTGACTGCCATGCTGGCGAATCTCCGCGAACGGGGCATCTCCCTGATGCGCAAGACGAAGGAACTCGAAGCCTTCACCTATTCTATTGCACACGATCTCAAGGGACCTCTCCGCGAGATCGAAGGATTCTCTTCGCTCCTGGAAAAGCGATTTCAAGACACAAGCGACCCGCAAATCCAGCACCACATCGACGTCATCCGTCGATCCGCCCTACGCCTCTCCCACATGATCGATGCCCTGCTCAAATATTCACGACTGGAGCAGCAAGACCTCCCGCGCACCCGCTTCAATGTACCGGAGATGATCAACAGCCTACTCGTCGATCGGCAGAACCAATTCGCCGGCATGTCACCTCATATCACCGTCAATCTCCCCTTCACCGACTTGTATGGCGAACCGGTCAGCATCCGGCAGGCCCTGGTCAATCTCCTCGACAATGCCATCAAATTCTCCCGTCTCTCTCCTGCTCCGAGCATTACCATCGGGGGACGGCAGACGCCGACCGAACGTATGCTCTGGATACAGGACAATGGGATCGGCTTCGACGCCGATCAAAGGGAGAAACTCTTCGGCCTCTTCGAGCGGTTGCACAATGCCCAGGAGTACGAAGGCACCGGCGTCGGCCTGGCCATCGTCAAGATGGTCGCAGATAAACACGGAGGCCGCGTCTGGGCAGAATCGTCGCCCGGCACAGGCAGTACATTTTTTCTGGCATTTCCAATTAACCAGGAAGCGATCAGCTAGAATTGAGACCTGACGGCTGAGAGCTGACCGCTGAAGGCTAAAGCAATGCGCACACTCATCATCGACGACGAAGAATACGTTCGGTTGGTACTGGAGCAGGCACTCCGAGCGGAGGGCTGCGAGGTGACCGCCGTCACTCACGGGGCGGCAGGTATCGAGGCGCTGCAGACCGGCACCTTCGACTGCGTCATCACCGATCTTCGTATGCCAGGCCTCGACGGCCGAGCGGTCTTGAAATGGGTCCGCGAACATCAACCAGACCTGGACGTCCTCATGCTGACCGGCCACGGCGACGTCAAAGACGCGGTCGAGGCGATCAAACAGGGGGCCTGGGATTTCTTAGTCAAGGACACACCCTTCGACGCCGCAGCGGTCAACGCCGCCTTGGCCAGGCTGAAGACCGTACGCACTCTCCGCAAGGAGAATCTGGCCGCCCGCCATGGAGGCTTCACGCGCGATGTCATCGTCGAAGGACCGAGCCAGGCCTGGCACACACTCAAGACCCAGATCGCGCAGGTGGCCCCCTCCAACGCAGCTGTGCTCATTCAGGGAGAAACCGGGTCAGGCAAAGAAATCGCGGCACGGCTACTCCACGATTTGAGTCGCCGAGCCAACGGCCCCTTCATCGCCATTAACTGCGGTGCCGTCAGCCGTGAACTGCTGGAGAGCGAACTCTTCGGCCATGAAAAGGGCTCGTTCACCGGGGCGACCGCGGCAAAGCCTGGACTCATTGCCGCCGCCGAAGGGGGCACCCTCTTTCTAGATGAACTGGGCGAGATGCCCGGTCCGATGCAGGTGAGCCTGCTGCGCTTCCTGGATCGTGGCGAGTATCGCCCCGTGGGCAGCACGAGAACACTCCAGGCCAATGTCCGTGTGATCGGAGCCACGAACCAGGACATCCAGGAACTCGTGCACCAAGGCCGCTTCCGGGACGACCTGCTCTACCGCATCAACACCGTCACCCTGCGAGTGCCCCCCCTCCGCGAGCGAAAAGAAGACCTGCCAAAACTCGCGGAGCATATCCTCTCGACGCTACGCATCCCGGGAGCCACAAAGCGAGTCCTCTCCGCCGAGGCGCTGCAAACACTTGCAGCCCACAGTTGGCCCGGCAACGTGCGTGAACTGCGCAACGTGCTTGAAGGAATCGTGTTGATGAGCACCGGCACTGGTCCGATCAGCCGAGAAGACGTCCTCCCGCTGCTGCCGAAAAATCGAAATAGGCTGCAGTCGGGAGATCAATCGCACCTATCCCTGGACGTGATCGAACGGCTCCACATCCAGCGCGTCCTCGACGCCAGCGGCGGAAACAAAACCCAGGCTGCCAAGACGCTCGATATCGACTACAAAACGTTACTCACGAAGCTCAAGAAATATCGTCTTGCTTCTGATGAAAATTAGAGCAGCCTGCCCGCATAAGCAGGCCTATCCCTCATCCTGCACGTACCTCATACAAGGCTTCTCTGCCACTTCGCAGACCCAGCCTGCGGCATGAGACCTTTTCAGCACCTCAATTCGGCATCCTCTGTAGCGCATTCGACAAACCGGCCTTTCGTAGTGGACAATGGGGCCGAGCGCCATGGTAGTCAGCAATCTGTGACCAGGAGTGTGCCCATGAAACGCCCGGCCTCGCCAGCAGAACAGCAGGCACAACAACGATTCGGCAGCAATGCCCGCGCAGCGGCATTTTATGCCAATCAGATGCTGGACTATCTGAATCCCCTGATGCAGCAGTTCATCGCACGGCAGGAGATGGTCTTCATCGCCACGGCCGATGCGGCGGGCCGTTGCGACTGCTCCTTCCGCGCCGGCACGCCTGGATTCGTGCAGGTGCTCGATGAAAAGACCGTCGCCTACCCGGAATATCGGGGCAACGGCGTCCTGGCAAGCGTGGGCAATATTCTAGAAAACCCCCAGATAGGGATGATCTTTCTCGACTATTATCAGAGTACGGTGGGACTACATGTGAATGGAGCCGCCCGGGTCCTTAGCCCCGATGACCTCACGACCTTCCCCCATCTTCCTGCCGGCATGGTCGAGGCCTCTCGAATGAAGGGAGGCCGCCGTCCGGAAGCCTGGATCATCATCGACGTCGAAGAAGCCTATATCCACTGCTCCAAACACGTGCCTCTCATGAAACGGCAGGATAAACAGATCGCCTGGGGGACAGACGACGAATCCGTGAAAGGCGGAGATTTCTTCAAGACGAAACCGGCTCCCCGACTGTAACGCCAGAACATATCCCCCCCCTTTTATGGGCCTTGCTTTTTTCGCCCCTGCTCTTGCATGCTCCCCCTTCTCGACAGTCACAGCAATACGACGACAATGAACAAGGAGCCTTCATGTCCGATGAATTACACTCACGACGAATCGATGTCTTAGCCATTGGCCTATTCGGACTGGCGGTCGGCGCCCTCACCCTGGGCGTTGCACAGTTGGGAGGGATTCCGGCTCGAGATCACGTCGGCACGTTGGTCATCGCCCTGGTCTTCGGCGGCATTGTGCAAATTCTCGCCGGAATTACCGACATCCGTTACCACGAGCAACTCGGCGGAACGGCACTCACGATGTATGGTTTCTTCTGGACCACCGTCTGCACGGCCAAGCTGGTCAGTGCGAGCACCAATTTTCAGATCGACATGGTGCTCTTCGCCCCGATCAACCTCGTCTACTTCTTCTTCTCAGCCGTGATGGTCTACCTGACCGCCTACCGGAATACGACGCTCTGCGCCCTGCATGTCATCATTACCGCGACGTTTTTGTTCACCTTCCTGGCCCGCCTCGATCAAATAGGCGAGTTCCTTCCAGGCGTCTTTCACATCCTCGTTGGAACCATGGCGTTCTACCACGCAGTGGCCAGCCTGACGACCGCCTTCACCGGCCACCCCCTGCTCCCGCTGGGGCCGGCACTCTTGCACCATCGGCCGGCGCCGGCGCGCCGCTAGCAGAAGATGGTCGTCGTTCGTATCCCGTGAAACGTCGCTCGTTGTGAGATATGGCTGAAGGCTGACTGTTGAACGCCTTCGTCGCGAGAGGCGAACGAAGCTGATGCCTGCTACTTCTGCTGCTTGGCACGAGCGAGCGCCAGCGCCATAGCCATCGTCCCGGCCGGCTGTGGCTGACGTTCCGAGGCATGCTGAGGTGCTGACGGACGCCGGTCACGTTGGTCGCGGACGGTTCCCGGAGAGGCCTCGGCTGGTGCGCGGCTTGGAGCCGAAGCCAGGCCGGGCACATCGTCGAGACGCATGGTCAAACTGATGCGCTGGCGCTTCACATCGACTTCCAACACCTTCACCTTCACGATCTGGCCAGGCTTCACGACCTCATGTGGGTCCTTGATAAATTTATTGGCCAGCGCCGACACGTGCACGAGGCCGTCCTGATGCACTCCGATATCGACGAAGGCGCCGAAGGCTGCGACGTTCGTCACAACACCTTCGAGGACCATACCGGGATGCAGGTCAGTCAGCGACTCGATGCCCTCTTGGAATGTGGCCGTTTTAAATTCCGGGCGCGGATCGCGGCCCGGTTTTTCTAACTCGGTCAGGATGTCACGCACCGTCGGCACACCGAACTTCTCATCGGTAAAGTCGGCGGGCGATAATCCCTTCAAAACCGACGGCTGGCCCATCACATCCATCATACCTTTGCCGATGCGCGCAAGAATGCGCTCGACCACCGGATAGGCTTCCGGATGGACCGAGGAGCGATCCAGTGGATTGTCGCCATCATTGATACGCAAAAATCCAGCAGCCTGCTCGAAAGTCTTATCACCCAGCCGAGGCACCTTGCGGATCGTTGTACGGTTCGCAAAAGGGCCATTCGCATCGCGGTACTCGACGATATTCTTCGCCAACACCTTATTCAAACCCGACACCCTTTCAAGGAGCGGAGCCGAGGCGGTGTTGACGTCCACACCGACAGCGTTCACACAATCTTCGACGGTGGCATCCAGCGATCGTGCCAACGCCTTTTGGTTCACATCGTGCTGATATTGGCCGACGCCGATGGCCTTGGGATCGATCTTCACCAACTCTGCCAGCGGGTCTTGCAAACGGCGGGCAATGGAAACGGCCCCGCGCAGACTGACATCCAATTCGGGAAACTCGGCCGCGGCAAAGGCCGAAGCTGAATAGACCGATGCGCCAGCCTCGCTGACTACGATCTTGGCTACTTTCTGCTCTGGCTTGTGCGCCACAACTAATTTGATGACCTCAATGGCCAGCTTGTCGGTCTCCCGACTACCCGTACCATTGCCGATCGAAATCAGTTCGACGCCATGCTGCACGACCAGCCGTGCGAGAGTCNNGATCGCCTCGGCTTCCGCCGCTTCGCGTAATTGCACCAGCAACTCCACCGTGAGATGCAAGAGTATTTTGACCCGCCAGGTCCAATCGCAAACACCCATCAGCCACTTATCCGCGCGACGGCCCCGGTCTTCGATGCCAACATGCGCCGCAATGGTGGCGATACAGGGATGCGGCACGACCGCTTCCAATGCCTCGCCCAGACCCAAGTCGATCTTCAAGACACCCAACGCGCGGCCCCGGAATAGCGCTAGAGCGCGATGAGAGGGAATGGTGCGGATGGTTTCGGAGTAGGCGTAGTAATCCCGGAACTTTTCTTCCTCGGCCATTTCCTGGCCCTTCATCACAGTAGACGTGACGACGCCCTGGTCCCAGAGACGGGTCCGCAACTTAGCAAGCAACTCGGCGGTCTCGGCAAACCGCTCGACCAGAATGTCCCGCGCACCTTCGAGCGCAGATTTGGCGTCCGGCACATTGATCGCCTCGACTCCCTCCGCAGCAGGCTTCACATTTAAATACTTTGCGGCCTCCAACTCGGGATCGAGCGTCGGATCGGCAAGCAGGCTATCGGCCAACGGCTCCAATCCTGCTTCACGGGCGATCTGCGCGCGCGTGCGGCGCTTCGGTTTGTAGGGCAAGTAGAGATCTTCCAACGTTTGCTTGGTCGCGGCAGCCTCGATGGTGCCACGAAGCAGGTCGGTGAGTTTGCCCTGCTCCTCGATCGAGGCCAGAATCGCGGTACGGCGGAGCTCCAATTCGCGTAGATACAGGAGCCGTTCTTCCAACGTGCGCAAATGGGTATCGTCCAGGTTGCCGGTCACCTCCTTGCGATAACGTGCGATAAACGGCACGGTCGAACCTTCATCGAGCAGGGCTACCGCGGCCGCCACTTGATGCGGTCCCACCCCAAGTTCCTTGGCAATGAGCGGAATAATCTTGAGCTGTGCGGCACCTGAAACTGGCTGAGTCGTTGGAGAAACCATCTGTATCTGTGGCCAATCTTTCCGAAAGCGTCATCGCACCAAGTGTTGGCCACTTAGAGACAACGCGTTCTGGTTATACATGTGTGTGCGTTGAAGATCTTGATTGCTGGAACTCGATCGCGCTTCCGGCGCCCGAGATAGAGGCACCATGGCCCGGACCACCAGAATAGTCACAACCAAACCTGCACGGGCGTCAGTCTAGCAGGAGGCACGGCCACTGTAAAACCCATGCACCAGCTCACGACGACACCTGCGAGAATCATGCGCATGACGCATCTCGTGATCACACCGCTTCGAGTGAATCCTGTCGCATTACGCCAACTCTTCCCGGTATGTTACCTGTGACAGGCCAACAGATTGCACGTAGGAACCCGCTATGGAACGGCTGACCGAATCTACAGACACACAATCAGCCCTGCGACAGCCCGGCGCAATCCTCCTCATCTCTTGTTATGAACTCGGGCACCAACCCATCGGTATCGCTCAGCCGATGGGATTTCTCGAACAGGCCGGATTTGCGCCGACCGGGCTCGACATCGCGATTGATGACCTGGATGAAGCGGCCCTCCGGCTCGCACACTTT
>CXWL01102313.1_pt1 | contig 20412 bp, 26 predicted proteins | sample 590931 | NCBI WGS metagenome assembly CXWL01 (sample SAMEA3498368, study PRJEB10139) | groundwater metagenome | biome: water well; material: biofilm material | place: Germany | collected 2015-04-27 | reverse complement strand
TGGCGATTGCCATGCAATAGTGGGACGGGAAATCAAGCTGCCTTGGTCTTTAGCGGAATAACCGTTGCCCCAACTGGTTGGATTACTTCCCTCATAACAAGTGCATGACCTTGCACTAAGCTGCCATAATTTCCCGGATTGGTCTTGAAATGCTTGGTGCCATAGCAATAAGTAGTACACGCCATAGGAGGCCTTTGGCGGCGTAGAAAGACCAACAATGAATTTTGCGGATTGCTATGGTCTGTCTCGCTCCATGCGTGGCATATTGCGCACGTCGCCTGCGCTCATTCGGAGCAAACCTTACTCGACTCAAGTGGTAAGACTATTCTGACAGGATAGCCCAAACCGGCTCTCATCAGACACGGCACTAGCCGGCTAGGCTCGATGAAATGAGTTTGCACCAGGGAGGAAATGCCCGGTGCGGCTGACTTTATAGGAGCATTAGCATGAACCAACTACCTGAGACAGGTTTTATACGCCTGCAGCAAATCATTGGGAATCCAAAAGCAAACCCCCCTGTTCCGCCCATCATCCCGGTGAGTAAGTCAACCTGGTGGGCTGGCGTGAAGTCTGGCCGTTTTCCAAAACCGTTAAAAATTGGTGCCGGGCGCGGAGCATTCTGGCGTGTCGAGGTTATAAGAGCTCTCATTGAGCAGGCTGGGAAATAAGGCGCTGCTATGGCTCTCACACAAAACAAAGCCGCCTGGCTAGGGGCGGCAAAGCACTACACACACAATAACACTAAGCGATTCCCGGCATACGGGAAACAACTCATGGAACAGCGCCTTGCCGGACAAGTGCCGCCTAATTCCGTTGTCGTTGCTTTTGAATGGAGCATAGGGCGGATGTTCCCGCGCATTGTGCTTGCCGAGCCAGTGCCGTTTGGCAACCTGGAGTTGCGTTACCTCGCCGGGTTGGATGTGATGCTGGCCTACCGCGATAAAGACGCAAGCAGGGTGCCGGAACTGGCGCAAGCAATCCTGCGAGTGAATCCGCGCAGCCTGCTGGCCTTCGCAATGGACGTTCCGAAAAACACCGTTCTGAAAAATCTTGCTGGCGAGGTGATGCTATGACTATCCACAAAACTGAAGCACAAACGGCTTTCGATGCAGTAATGCAGGCGACTACACCGAAATCGCAACATGAAGGCATAGAGCAGGCATTAGGGGCGAAAAGGCAACCTGCCGTATATCGCAGGCTATCCGATGTAAAAGCGCAGCCTATAAGCTGGCTTTGGCAAGGGCGGATTGCACGCGGTAAGGTATCCATGATTGCTGGCAATCCCGGACTTGGGAAAAGCCAGTTGACGGCGGCGATGGCGGCGATAGTAACGACAGGCGGACGCTGGCCTGTTGACCGCACATCCTGCGAACTTGGCAACGTTGTTTTTGTCAGCGGCGAGGACGATGCTGCGGACACTATACGGCCAAGATTAGAAGCGGTTGGGGCGGACGTTACCCGATGCTTTATCCTGGATATGGTGCGCGATGTAAGCCGCGATGGAAATCAACGGCAGCGCAGTTTCTCCCTGCAATCCGATCTGCCCGCATTGGCCTCCATGCTTGATGAAATAGGCGGTGCGGCACTGGTAGTGATTGATCCCATATCCGCTTATCTTGGAAGCGTGGACAGCCATAAAAATGCGGACATTCGTGCATTGTTTGAGCCGCTTGGAAAGTTTGCAAGCCAGTGGGGCGCGGCGGTGGTGTGCGTGTCGCATCTCAACAAAGGCAGCGGCAATGGTGAAGCGTTGGCACGGGTTACGGGATCACTTGCTTTTGTGGCGGCTGCGCGTGCTGCATTCGTGGTGGTCAAGGATAAAGATGACGAACGGCGGCGGTTGTTTTTGACAGCAAAAAACAACATTGGCAACGACAGCGAAGGGTTGGCCTATCAAGTGCGCGGCATAACGCTTGATAACGGGATTAGCACCTCACGGGTGGAATGGGAAACCGAGCCGGTAACCATCACAGCCGATGAAGCCATGCGTGCCCCTGTATCAGATGAAGAAGGGGAATGCTTGGCTGATGCCAAAGCTTTTTTGTCTGGATTACTGGCCGATGGTGCATTGCCTTCAAAGCAAGTCAAGGCTGATGCAGATGGCGCAGGCCATTCATGGCGAACAATCCAGCGAGCGCAAAAAGCACTGGGAATTGAAGCGGTCAAGGAAGGAATGCGCGGTGGCTGGGTTTGGAAGTTACCGCCCCAAGGTTGCGAAGAACGCCACGAAAACACGAAGACCGCCACACAAAATAACGTGGCAGCCTTCAATAATTCTGGCGCTCTTCAGGAGACGGAGGTGGAATTATGAACGTACAGCAAGTGATTGTTGATGCCACTGGAAAATTCGATACCCCGGCGCAAGCGATCCTGACACGCTGCAAACAATCCGGTCTGCATCTACGGGTGGAAGGCGAACACCTGAAGGCCAAGGGCAGCCGCGAAACAATTGCGGCATGGCAAGGGATGATCCAGAGGCATAAGCCTGAAGTTGTCGCGGCACTGACCGGAAAGCCCTTCATCACGGAAGCCGCTAACGACGGCGTAACACTGGCAGCGGATTACGCAGAACTGACTGACTGCATCATTGAGCTATGCCAGCTTGCCGGGTATTCAGACGATGCACGGGAACGGATGCTTGAGGCGCGGCGCAAGCTCTACCCTTTCCAGTATGCAACAGAGTGCGCTTATTTCCGCTGGCAGGTGATCCGGGCAAGAGCTGGCGCGTATTGGGATAGTGGTGCATTGAGAGCTGGAACATGAGTGGCAAGCAGGCAAGCAAACCGAAGAAATCGCTGACACCGGCAACCGAGGAATTTCCCCGCAAGGCAATTCCCTGCCCCGGTAGTGAGAACAATGTTACTGCTGGCCGGAACTTCGCTCGTGTGCTGACCTCGCCCGAAACTGCGGCATATCGAGTTATTCATGCATTCGAGCAGAAGGATTTGGCGGAGCAAATCGACGTTCCAGGAATGCTGGAGCTCTTTCGCGACCAGGCGTCAACGGTGAGCGGTGGCGACCTTTCACAAGTTGAGGCCATGCTGTTGAATCAGGCAACGGCGTTGCAAACATTGTTTGCGCAGCTGGCAATAACGAGCCGGAACGCGGACATGCTCCCTCAACAAGAAGTAGCAATGCGGCTGGCACTCAAGGCACAGGCGCAATGTCGAGCAACACTGGAAACGCTTGCGGCAATCAAGAATCCACCGCTCGTTTACGCGCAACAGGCAAACCTGACGACAGGGCCGCAACAAATCAACAACGGCGAAGCTGTACCATCACGGTCGCGTGCGCGAGAGATAAGAAATGAGCAAAGCAAACTATTGGACACCGGAAAGGCGGGCACAACAATCCCAAACCATTCATCGCTGGAAACCTTGGGAAAAGTCGACCGGGCCAAAGTCGGCAGAAGGCAAGGCTAAGGTGCGAAGCAACGGCTACCGGGGCGGTGCGCGCCAAACTCTGCGGAATCTGGCGAAAGCGCTACGCGGACAGGCCGAGGCGTTGAAGCGTATCCGTTAGCGGTGTGTCTTTACACATTATTGCCTGCAATCCTTGTCATTGCTCAATGTGACACAACACGATTAAATAGTTACCACGGTTAGGTTATTTCGCATTTACGGAAAAGTTGAGCGGGACGGAAAGCGCCTACACGCATTCCTCCTGGAACTCGCTCAATGATCGCCCTGTCATCAATACGTCGCCGGAAGCTAGATTTGTCCAACCGGTGACCAAGAATCAATTCGCATGTTGCCTGTAACTCGCCGAGTGTGAATTGATCGGGCAAGTATTCAAACGGCAATTCAAGTTGGTCAATTTCAGCACGGGCATCAGTGACTGCAAGTTGAATGAGATTATTGTGATCGAAGGCGAGTTTTTGATCGGCGATGGCTTCATCCACAGGGCTCCAGTGAAGCGCATCAAGACGTTTTCCTGCACAGGGATTGAATTCATCAATTCGTGTGAGCGCGCGATACACGATGCTAATTGCCCACGGGGCGCGAGGGTCGCGAGTTGCACCACCCACAACACACTGCTGCCGCAAATAGGGAACATTGATACCTAGCCGTTCTTGAGCAACTCGCTGGGCTGCGGCATCAAGGTCTGCATCAAGATCAATCCGTATTACGCCGCCCGGCAATGCCCATTGCCCAACGTAGGGGGCTTGTTCCCGTTTACCTAACAGCACCGCCAGACCGTCATCCACTACAGACAGCACAACGAGTTCAATCCGTGTGAATGGCATGGGATAGATTTTGTTTGAAGGGTTTGTTGAAGTTTTTTTCATGATGGCTCAATAAATAGTTGCAAGATGCAACTAACTGTACTATAGTTCGTTGCGTAATGCAACTAACTAAGAAGGGCAATATCATGAGCTACGATATTATTGGTGATGTACATGGTCAGGAAGGAAAACTAACTGCCCTATTGGCAAAGTTGGGATACCAGATCAAGAATGGCGCTTATCGCCACTCGGAAGGCCGCACAGCCCTGTTTCTAGGTGATCTGATCGACCGTGGGCCGGGGCAGGTTGAGGTCATCAATATCGTCCGGAAGATGATCGACGCAGGCAATGCTCGCACGATTATGGGTAACCACGAATTGAATGCTATCGGCTTTGCCACCGAGAGAATCGATGGCAAGGGCTTTTTGCGGTTACACAGCAATAGCAAGGTTGCCCAGCACAAAGAATTTCTTAGGCAGGTCGGTTGGCAGTCGGCGTTGCATTCGGAGCTTGTCGGCTGGTTCAAGACGCTGCCACCTTTCCTGGACATGGGCGATATTCACCTCTGCCATGCTTGGTGGAAACAAGATTACATCGATCTCGTTGCCCAGTTTAGCGACGCAAACGGGTCTCTCGATAACGAGTTCCTGCTTTCTTCATTCCAGAGGGGCAGCGACGCATGGGCTGTATTGGGAGGAATAACTAAAGGCTTGGAAGTTGATCTTCCGTCGGGGTACAGCTTTTCTGATCACACCGGGACTGAGCGTAATGAAATCCGAGTTCGTTGGTGGGACGAAAGCGCAACAACGTACCGGAAGGCAGCAATGGTGTCTGCAAATGATCGGGAACATATGCCCGACATTGCGCTCCCTGAAACAGTGAAGCTCGGCAGAGACAGTTGTATACCTGTGTTTGTGGGGCATTACTGGCTGACGGGAACACCTGCGATCCAGAATGCAAAGACCGCTGTTCTGGACTATGGGGCAGCTATCGACGGCCCGCTGGTTGCGTATCGTTGGAACGGAGAATCAAATCTTGAAAACGATGCCTTTGTGGCAATTAGATAGCTTTGCTTGTTCAAAATGGCGTCAGCTTACATTAGTGAAGGAGGCAACATGAATGAAAATCTTGATGAAAATGTGCCGAATGACTTTGAGCAAATTTTAGAACTCGTCAATAAGTTTGGCAAGTGTCTGGTGGCAAAGAGGGCAGATGCAGTCTGCAAGCGCGTTAATTTGCACAACATCACCAATACGTTGCGCGATATCAGAGTAGTAGGCGCAGTGGCTTGGAAGAAGCGGATGGAGAAAACCGAGAACAATACCAGCGCAAAACAGTGCTGGTACTACCTCGGCTGTCTTAAGGCGCTTTCAGTTGGCTGGAGCAATCCGATCCGTGACGAATTCGCTCGTTCGGTTGTGCTTCTGTGCGAACTGGTGGGAACCGCAGGGGATGTATTCAAAGCACATAAGCTTGCCGGAGGTGAATGATGGGCGCGATTCCTATCCCGGAAAACACAATTGGCAGAGTTGGCATGGTGGCAGCACTGAAACGGGTCGGGGAATCTGACATTGGCAAGCTGGTTGTGCTGCGAGAGCCCGCAGGGATGGTTACGTCGCTGGTCGGCAGCAATAAACCGGTGTTTGCTTGGCTTGCGCAAGCACTCGGCGAACCCATTGATTGCCACGGCAAGCAAAGCAGGAGCATTTATGTGGCAGACCGCTGCCTGATTCCTATCAGCGAAATGACTGATGCGGACATTGAAATCATTTCACGTTCACAAGCTCAAGCCGATTTTGACTCTGCGTTGCAGGTCTTGAATGGGATCATTGATAGAAACAACATTACGGCAGAGGAGCTTGAGCATTTTGTCGATAAGGCTGGCGCACAGTTTTTTATCGAACGGGCGCTTGAAGTGGTTGCGGTTCCTGTCGCATTGCGGGAGATCGGCTTCTATACATCGCCAGAATCTGAGGATTCTCTCGTGTGGACTGGAATACATGAGGGGATGGAACTTCATTTTCTGGCGGGTGAGAAGTGGATCGCAAACTGGGTAATTGTGGGAACAGGTAATTCCAAGCGGCAAGCTGTATGGGATGAACGGGCTTTGCCCAGCCAGGCACCACGGGGAAAAATCGTCAGCACGGTTTTGTCTATTTGGCGCACTGCATTCGGCAACTCTGTTACGCCAGACTGCCTTGAACTGGGTGATATTTTTGAGCGACATCAGTCCGAGATGAGCAGCTTGAATCTTGGGCTACCCAATTTATGGGCTGCGCCACGGGTATTTCGGGCGATTCTCAAATGGCTACAGCCAATGGATGGTTTTGCGTCTCCCGAAGGTTTGGTTACCTTGTCATACGCCGATGGCTTGTTGCGTTTTGATATTGATGGCTCGGCTTTTGGTTGTCCCGCACATGGTCACTGGGTGGATGATTGCAAGGTGCGCCTAGCCGACTTGATTGATCTGCGCGCTGAAGTTTCCAGAACCCGGAATATTCGGCTGGAGCGAGCTGCCGATCACATTACAGTGAATGGACGACCGATTGAAATTCAATGAGTGGATTGGCGATACCAAAAGTTACAGCGGGGTGGAGTAAGGTTCATGGGATTTGTTAATAAGATTATTTCCGGCGGACAAACCGGCGCGGATCGTGCCGCACTTGATTGGGCTATTGCACATAATATTCCGTATGGCGGTTGGTGTCCTGCTGGGCGTATAGCTGAAGATGGTGTCATTCCGGCAAAATACCAACTGGCCGAAATACCGGGTGGCGGCGGGTATCGACAGCGCAACAAAGCCAATGTCCAAGATTCCGATGCCACGCTCATCTTGACGATTAACCCGGAGCTTAGCGGCGGTAGCAAGCAAACGGTTTCATTCGCCAAACATCTGCGCAAACCGTGGCTGCATGTTTGTCCAGAAATGAACTGGCAAGACGTAATCACAAGTTGGCTGGCCTCGACCCAGATCGAAATTCTCAACGTGGCTGGGCCTCGATCCAGCAAGGAGCCTGACATCGGTGTATTCGTGATGAAAGTTTTCGATGCAATCGCTGGCAGCTTCATTGGCTCGCCTGATGGCGCGATGCAGGATAGATTGGCCTGAGAGATGGCGCAAGGCTACATGATTATCGCTACGGCAAGCCACTGGAAACTACCAAGCGTGAAACATGGGAATTTTAAACGCTGGATACTGCCGCCAGGTTTCTGTTCAGGATCGGCGTGGCGGATTTTGCGGTGGAACTGAACACGAGTGCAGGTTGATCCCGGCATGAAACATCAGAACTCAAACATAAAACAGTTTCCGCCCATCACCAAACAGTGTGCCTTGGCAATTGCGGCGAGCGTTGCCACCCCTCATGGCGGACAATTCGAGTGCTACAGCAAGAAACCTGAAAATTGCCGCATCTACGGCATTAACCTGGATCAACCTTGCTGGTATGTTTATGCACCTTGGGCAGATGGAATGCTGGCTCTGCGCGGTAGTCGAGTCATCGTTATTTCGAGGCTGACCGGCAAAATTCTTTACAATGGCTCGGCGTGCGACGAAGGGTAAGTTCATCGGCTTTAGTCAATATGCCATGCTTCCCGTCTGCCCCAAGGTGGCTCCCCGCGTTGATGTTCAAGTTGATTGTTAAACCGGGTAGTGCTCTGTAAACTGCACGGTATCAAAGCCGCAACCGTGGTAACAAACGTGGTAACTCGTGGTTGATATGATTGCACAATCAAGTGCTGTAGCCATTTTTGGCGGCTAATGTGGGTGTGACCCCCCCTCCAATTCCACATCCTAACTCGCCAGGTGGCCCGGTAAATACGCAACATGCCCACGCATATGCATGGCAGGTTGGCAACAAAAATCAAATGATGGGATCACTGAATTCTGACGATTTCTCACGCGGTTCACCGCGTAGAGAATCGCGTAACTTTGTTGCCACCCATCCTACCGCACTGATTATCGCAGCATGACATGATGAAACGAAATTAAACGTAGGGGCAGACAATGTTTTCGTCTGCCCACGCAGTTTGGTATCCGCGTGGGCACAAAATCGAGCCTATAAAACCCATCGTTGGCGTTAGCAATTACTGGCATGTGATGATCTGATCTAGGACTAACCTAACTTAGACGGCACAGTCATCACCTCACGCATCGCCGCACACGTGCGCTCGACATCGCTTTCATTCATCGCATAGAACATCGGCAAGGAAACGATCTGCCACCCGACACGCTCGGCGACCGGAAACATACCTTCCTTGAAACCCAGCGCGCGATACAGCTTGAACAGATGGATGGGCGCATAGTGATAGCCGACGCCGATGTTCTTTTCCTTCATCCGCGCCATGAAGTCGGCGCGTGTGATGCGTTCCGGCAGCACAACCTGGAACAGATGCCAGTTGGTAGATCCGAAATCCGCCAGAGGAAGTTGCGCGCCGGTCTGTGCCTCGAAGTCCGTGCCCAGCACCTCGAAATAATGCCGCGCCAGTTTGCGCCGCTGCGCGGTGATGGCATTCAGTTGCGCGAACTGGCCCAATCCAATCGCGGCGGCGATGTCGGTCATGTTGTACTTGCCGCCCAGCACATCCACTTCGATGCCGTCCCAGCCACTGCGCGTCACGCCTTGCAGCCGGTATTTTTCCGCGAGTGTGGCTTCTTCGGCGTTGTTCAATACCAGACAACCGCCCTCGGAGGTGGTGATGTTTTTGTTGGCCTGAAAGCTGAACGAGACGAAATCGCCGGACACGCCACCAAATGAACCAATAGGCTTGCCTTGCCAGGTCGAGCCAATGGCTTGTGCGGCATCTTCCACCACGCGCAGTTTGTGCTTGGACGCAATCGCATACAGCCTGTCCATATCTACCGGCATCCCCGCCAGATACACCGGGATAATGGCCTTGGTGCGCGGTGTGATGGCTGCTTCGACTTTGTCCAGATCAATGTTGCGCGTGACGGGGTCAATGTCGGCGAACACGGGCGTCGCGCCGACTTCGAGTATCACATTCGCGGTGGCCACCCAAGAAATCGGCGTGGTGATGACTTCGTCGCCCGCGCCGATGCCCGCGATGCGCAGCGCAATTTCCATGGTGCAGGTGCCGGAGTTGAAGGTGCGCACCGGACGTCCGCCGAAGTATGCAGAAAGCTGCTTCTCGAATTCCTGCACCTTGGGGCCGCTGGTGATCCAACCGGAGCGCAGCACTTCACCCACTGCGGAGATAGTGGCTTCATTTATAGTAGGGCGGGAAAAAGGAAGAAAATTGCTCATGGATATATCCGTAAAGAAACTTCTATAAACCCGTCATTCCCGCGCAAACGGGAACCCAGCGGTTCTATTCAACATGCCTTTTGGTTTTGTCCCGCATTGCGGGAAAACTCTTTCGCCAACTGGATTCCCGCCTGCGCGGGAATGACGGCTATGGGTTAAGCCCGAGAAATAATAATCACGCCCAGAATAATCACGCCGATGCCGACCACCTTGGTAGGATTAAAAACTTCGTTGAAAAACCACCATGCCGCCACCGCATTCACCACATAGCCCATGGAGAGCAGCGGATAGGCGATGCTGACCTGCACGCGCGACAGCGCCAGTATCCAAATCACCACGCTGAGGCCATAGCAAAACAGCGCACCGGCGATGTGCGGCTCGGTGGCAAGGCGCACACCGATGGGTAGGATATTTTCGCGGTTGAATTCAAAATAACCGATACTATTGGTGCCCGCCTTGATCAGGAGCTGCGCGGCGACGTTGAGCATCACGCCCACGAAAATCAGGCTAAAGCTAACCAAGTTCATGGTTTGCTCACCACGATATTTTGACTATCTTCGTAAATAATTTTCATCGCCAATTCCTGCTGCTTGAGCTGCTTATACATATACACCGGCATGATCGCAAACGCCGCCGGTTGTGCTTGCCAGACCGTCACGAAGCTGGCGATATCCGGTATCCAGCGCTGGGGTTCCTGCATGATGCCGAATGCCATTTCATCCTGATACTGCACCAGAGTAAAAGTGCGCTTCAAATAGAACGGTAAAGTCTGCTCGTAGTCAGCTATCGAATAAAAAGGTACATCCGCTTTGACGTAAGGGCGCACCGCATCGGCGATGAGGTAGGCGGAGCGCTCCTTCGCTATGGTGTTGTAGCCGGACGTGCCGAGCTGTGCTGCCAGCAAGGTGCTCAACGCCAACACCAGCACCGCCACCGGTTTGTTGCGGCGCCTCAGCAACACCAGCGCGCCGATCAAGCCCAGCAACCAGGTTAGCGCCGCCGCCGCCAGCCAGTTGGCATATTCACCGTACATCTGAACTTGCAGGGGCGTATCCGCCAGCCGCGACGTAAAGGGCGCTAACCCTAGCCCCAGCAGCACCAGCGGCAATACCGGGGCTATCATCCAGAACAGCCTGCGCTCGTTCATCACGGCCAGTTGCTTGCCCATCAGCAATGCCAAAGCCGGAAACATCGGCAGCAGATAGGATGGCAGCTTGGAGCCGGATACCGAAAAAAACGTATAGATAAACACCACCCAGACCAACAGGAAACGTTCCGGATTGAAAGCACTGTCAACACGCACGCTATTTTTCCAGGTGCGCGCCAGCGTGTCGAACATCAAAATAGTCCACGGCAACATGCCGAGCAGCAGAACAGGAACGAAGTAGTACCACGGTTGATACCGGCCATGTTCCTTGGTGGTAAAGCGCGTGTAGTGTTCGTATATAAAGAAACGCTGGAAAAATTCCGGATTGGCCTTCATCACCAGATAGAACCACGGCGCGGTAACCAGCAGGAACAGCAGCAATCCGGCGCCCCAGTGCATGCGCTTCCACACGGAGATGTCGCGTTGCGCGACGGAATACAGGAACAGCGCCACGCCCGGCAACACCAGCCCCATCAGCCCCTTGCTCAGCACGGCCAAACCGAGGGCGATCCATGCCAAATACATCCAGTTGCGGCGGGTGCGCGCGTCGCTCTCAGCCTGTTGCCCAAGCAGCAGGCCGACGATGCCCAGCGTAATAAAAAATGTGACGCCCATATCGAGCGTGTTGATGTGCCCCATCAACGCATACAACAAACTGCCCCCAAGCAACACAGCGGCAAAGCGTCCGGCCGCGCACCCGAACAACCGCGTTCCGGCGTACCATACCAGCAACAGTCCCGCAAAACCGGTTAACGCAGTCCACAGGCGCGATGTCCATTGATGCTCACCGAACACGGTATAGGCAGTTGCCGTTGCCCAGTATTGCAATGGGGGCTTCTCGAAATATTTCAGATTGTTCAGGCGCGGCGTGACCCAATCGCCATTGGCGACCATCTCGCGCGGGATTTCGGCATAACGCCCCTCGTCCGGTTTGATCAGTTTGCGGTATTCGATATTGCCGAACCAGATGGCCACCACTGCCAGCAGCAGCCAGAGCCAGCGCTGGGATGTTGATGCACCTGTGCAGGGTTTGTTCAGGGGTTCCATAACTTCATGCTGGAGCTTTGCGGCCAGGTGGATAGAAAAATTCGAGGCGGGATTCTAACCCAAATCGCTTGGCTCTTGAAAAACAGTTGGCAAAACAGTTGACGGGTACGCAGGTTAACCGGCTCCGCCCTTTTCCTGCAATTCAGCACGCGCCCATCCGCGAGCAAAAGTAATGCCCAGTCGCGCCCCGACAGTCAGCCCAGCACTATCCGAAACGATGGCGCCGCGCTCATCGCGCACCATGCTGTAGCCGCGCGCCAGCACCTGTTGCGGATCGAGGTGCAGCAAATGCTGCTGCAAACTGTGCAGCCGCACATTCTGGCGATCCAGAGAGCGGTGCATGGACTCCAGCAGGCGGCGCCCTTGTTCCGCGCTTCGCGCGCCGAGTTGGGCTATATCCGGCTTCACCCTGTACAAACGCCGATGCAAGTTGTCAAGATGCAGCGCCTGCTGGTATAGCCGCTGCGCCGGATGCACCAGGCGGCGCTGCAAAAAATCGAGCTGCTGCATTACGCGCTCAGCCTGGCGCTGCCTGCCGCGCATCAGGCGCTGTGCAGCATGGCGCAAGCGCTGCAACAACTCCTGTCGCTCCGGCGCCACCAGTTGCGCCGCCGCAGTGGGCGTGGCAGCGCGCTGATCCGCAACAAAATCGGCAATGGTGAAATCCGTCTCGTGCCCTATCCCGCTCACCACCGGAATCCTGCTCGCGGCAATCGCCCGCGCCACCGCTTCTTCATTGAATGCCCACAAATCTTCTATGCTGCCGCCGCCCCGGCACACCAGCAGCACATCGCACTCGGCGCGCTCATTCGCAAGCCGGATGGCCTGGGCAATTCTTTGCGCGGCCCCCTCTCCTTGCACCGGGGCCGGGTACAACACCACCGGTATGCCCGGCATGCGCCTGGACAACGTGGTCAGCACATCGCGCAGTGCGGCGGCCTGCGGCGAGGTGACAATGCCAATTTGCGCCGGAATAAAGGGTAACGTGCGCTTGCGCGCGGCATTGAACATCCCCTCTCCTTCCAGCTTGCGCTTGAGCCGTTCGAATGCCTCATACAGCGCACCCAGCCCGGCAGGGCGCATCTGCTCCAGCGTCAACTGAAACTCGCCGCGCGCTTCATACAGCGTAGCCAATGCCAACACCTCCACCTGCGTGCCGTTCTTCGGCTGCCAGTCGAGGTATTGGCTTTTGTTGCGGAACATCACGCAACGCACCTGCGCCTGATTGTCCTTCAGGGAAAAATACCAATGCCCGGAAGCCGCGCTGACAAAATTGGAAATCTCACCCTGCACCCAAAGAAGCGGCAATCCGTTTTCAAGCAACTGCTTGGCTGCAAAATTGAGCTCGCGCACGCTGAACACGCGACTTTTTTCATTTGAAACTAGACCGAAAGACATATTGACATTCCAGAATAATCCACAACTCAAGGAACTGCGCCACTTTGCTGCCACACGCCACACCAGCATATCGGCTACTTACAGTATCTAATTGTTTTTATTATATTTTATTAAAGTTCAAAAATTAAGCGGCGGAGCAAAAAAGGTTATCTGTTAAGGAGTTAAGCATCAGTCCATACTTCTTACCCACAAAGTTATCCACAGTTCCTGTGCACAAATAAAAACCGCTTCTATCATGCCGCTCCGATTTAACACCATAGGATTAATTGCAGGAGAAATCTTGCTCAAAAAGGTTCGACAAGATACAGTCCGAACTTGCACAATTTAAGCATATTTGGAGAAGTCGTGTTCGCTATCGTAGAAGCTGCCGGTTGGCCCATCTGGTTGTTGATTATAACCTCAGTGATTGCAGTCGCCGTGATTGCGGAACGCTTGATATTTCTGCGCAACAAGAAAATCGCGCCCGCAAAATTGCTCGACGAAACCGTGCAGGAACTCAAACAGCGTGGCGTCAGCGATGCCATGTTATCCCGCCTGACGGAAAATTCCCTTCTCGGGCGCGTGTTCGCCGCCGCATTGAAGAACGCCAAAAGCTCACCCGATGTAATGAAAGAATCCATCGAAGAGGCGGGGCGCGCTGCCGCACACGAACTGGAGCGTTTTCTGACCACCCTGGGCACGGTCGCCTCGATCAGCCCATTGCTCGGCCTATTCGGCACGGTGGTCGGGATGATCGAAATTTTCGGCGCGCAAACCGCTGCCGGCAATACTCCGGCCATTCTCGCGCACGGCATCTCGGTGGCGCTGTACAACACCGCATACGGCCTGATCGTGGCCGTACCCAGCATGATTTTTTACCGCCATTTCCGCGCCAAGGTGGTCAGCCTGGTTATCGAGATGGAGCAGCAAGCGATCAAACTGGTGGACATCGTGCATGGTGCGCGCCGAAGCTAGGAGCCCGATATGAACTTTCAACGCTGGCGCATGCGTGAGGAACCGGAAATCAACCTGATTCCGATGATAGATGTGTTGCTGGTGATCCTGATTTTCCTGATGGTCACCACCAGCTACGCCAAGCTCTCCGAATTGCAGATCAATTTGCCGCAGGCCAACGGCGAACAGCCCGCCCCATTGCCCAGCCAAATCAATGTCTCGGTAGATACCACCGAGCATTATTCCGTAAACAACATGGCCACAAAATTCAATAATACAGAAGAGCTGGCGCAAGCCTTGCGCAATGCGGCGGGCAATCAACAAGATCCCACCATCATCATCAACGCGGATGCCAAGGCGCCCCACCAATCTGTGATTAACATCATGGAAGCCGCGCGTCTCGCAGGTTATGGCCGCATTACCTTTACCACCAACCAAAAATAACGGATGCACTGGCTGCAACATTACTGGCACCGCATTTCCCCGCTACACCTCATTTTGCTGCCTGTTAGTCTCATTTTCCGCCTGCTGGTAGCCACGCGCCGCACGCTTTACCGCAACGGTATTCTGCCCAGCGTAAAACTCCCCGTCCCCGTCATCGTGGTAGGCAATATTACTGTCGGCGGTAGCGGCAAGACCCCGCTCACGCTCTGGTTGGCGCAGCAGCTGCTCGATAGCGGCTGGCACCCCGGCATTATCAGCCGGGGTTATCGTGGCCAAGCCATCTCCCCGCAAACCGTGCATCCTTCCAGCGACCCGGACGCGGTCGGCGATGAGGCCGTGCTGATGGCGCAGCGTAAACTTTGCCCGGTGTGGGTCGGCCGGGACCGCCCCGCAACGGCACACGAATTATTACGCGCCCACCCGGAATGCGATATTTTGCTCAGCGATGACGGCCTGCAACATTACCGTTTGCAGCGCGATGCCGAAATCGTGGTAGTGGATGGAGTAAGCCGTTTCGGCAATGGCTTCCTGCTTCCTGCCGGGCCGTTACGTGAATTGCCGTCCCGCCTGGGCGAAGCAAATGCGGTGGTCGTTAATGGCGGAATACCCGCTGCAGGTGAATATGGCATGCAATTGCACGGCACACGTTTCTACAATCTGGTCAACCCGGACATCCCGGCTTATGCCGCCGATTTTCACGGCCAGCACCTGCACGCCATCGCCGGGATCGGCCACCCGCAACGTTTTTTCGCACACCTCAACCATCTTGGGCTGGTGGCGCAAGCCCATCCCTTCCCGGACCATCACCGCTACACGAAAATGGATTTGGACTATGCCGATACCGATGCAATATTCATGACGGAAAAAGATGCGGTAAAATGCATCACGTTTGCCACAAAAAAATGCTGGGTGCTGCGCGTGGACGCGCAAGTTGACCCCTCGCTCACCCGACACATACTGGAAAGGATCGCCCGGAATGGACGCCAAATTGCTTGAAATCCTGGTTTGCCCGCTGTGCAAATCCCCATTGGTTTACCGCAAAACCGAACAGGAGTTGATCTGTAAAGCGGATCGGCTGGCCTTTAAAATCCTGGACGACATCCCCGTGATGCTGGCAGATGAGGCGCGCGCGCTGACACCGGAAGAAGTCGAACAACTACATTAACCGTGGATAAACAGAGAGCGGCTGTTGCTGCTTTAGAGGATGAGCAACCACGGCCTTCCTCTTGATGGTGCGGATGTTCACGGATTACCAATGCACCGGAACATGGGATTTTCAAGCCGTTTGAACGATGAGAACCCTTGCCAGCCCAAACTTTAATCGGTGCTAATCTGTGGCTGAGCAGCTTCTTAAAAGAAAAACCCAATGCTGAATTTTCATGTCGTCATCCCGGCACGCTTCGCCTCCACCCGCCTGCCCGGTAAAGCACTGCTGCCTATCGCTGGCAAGCCGATGGTGGTAAGGGTTGCCGAGCAAGCAGCGAAAAGCGGCGCTCAACAAATTTGGATCGCCACCGACCATCAAGCCATCATGGCCGCCATCCACGAGCATGGTTTCAAGGCCTGCCTGACCCACGCGCACCATGCCAGCGGAACCGACCGCATCGCCGAGGTGGTGGAGCAACACAACTGGCCGGACGATACCATCGTGGTCAACGTGCAGGGCGATGAGCCGCTGATTCCGCCCACACTGATACGCGCCGTAGCGCAACATCTGCACGACCACCCGGAATGCGCCATGGCAACAGCCTGCCACCCCATCCATAATGAGCATGCAATGCGTAACCCCAATATCGTCAAGGTGGTGCTGGACAAACAGGGCAATGCGCTATATTTCAGCCGCGCGCCGATTCCCTATCCGCGCGATGCATTCGCGCAAAGCGCCTTCTCCCCGGAGGAGAGTGTACCCCTACCGGACAATTTCACAGTGCTGCGCCACATCGGCATCTATGCGTATCGTGCCGGTTTTCTGCGCACCTTCCAGCATCTTGCGCCCGCCTTCATCGAACAGGCTGAGGCCCTGGAGCAATTGCGCGCGTTATGGCATGGATACAAAATTGGTGTTAATGTCACCGCAGATATGCCGCCCGGCGGAGTGGATACCGAGCAAGACTTGCAAGCTGCGCGCAAACTGTTTGATGCAAACGTATAATCCCCTTCTTCAATCAAGGAGCACACCATGAAACTCATATTGCTCGGCGCACCCGGCGCCGGTAAAGGCACGCAAGCCAATCTGATCAAGGGAAAATTCAACATCCCGCAGATTTCTACCGGTGACATGCTGCGTGCCGCAGTCAAGGCCGGCACTCCACTTGGTGTCATGGCCAAGAAAGTGATGGATGCGGGCAAGCTGGTATCGGACAAGATCATCATTGACCTGGTCAAGGAGCGCATCAAGGAAGTCGACTGCGCAAACGGTTTTCTGTTCGATGGCTTCCCGCGCACCATCCCACAGGCTCAAGCAATGAAGGATGCCGACATTGACATCGACTACGTGGTGGAAATCGAAGTCCCGGATGTCGACATTATCAATCGCATGGCCGGACGCCGAGTACATCTCACCTCCGGCCGCACTTACCATGTGACATTCAACCCCCCCAAGTTAGCGGGCAAGGACGATGTCACCGGCGAAGATTTGGTACAACGCCAGGATGACCAGGAAGATACCGTAAGAAAACGCCTTGAGGTCTATCACGAACAGACCAGCCCGTTGGTGGAGTTCTATTCCACATGGGCAAAAACCGGCGATGCACGCGCGCCGCACTGCATTAACATTCCGGGCATCGGCAGCGTGGATGCCATCCGTGACCGGATATTCAACGCGCTGGCGGCACACTGATCGTGGCAAGCATTACGCCCCCCGCCGAACCAAACAGCACAAGCAAACCTGTACTCACCCTTGCTGATGCCAAGCGCATCGCAGCCGCCGCCGAGTCCGAAGCCCTGAGAAATGAATGGCGTGTAGTGATTGCGGTGGTGGATGATGGCGGTCACTTGCTCTATCTGCAACGCGATCACGACACCCAGTTCGGCAGCGTGGAAACTGCCCTCAAAAAAGCACATGCCGCTGTCGCCTTTCAACGCCCGACCAAGACCTCGGAAGATGCCGTGTTAAACGGGCGCTTGATCCATCTCGCCCTGCCGGGCGTTATCCCGGCCGAGGGCGGTGTGCCACTCATGCGCGGCAATCAGGTCATAGGCGGGCTGGGCATCAGCGGCGTGCGCTCGTTTCAGGACGGGCAGATTGCGCAAGCCGGGGTAGCGGCTCTCGTTCAGGGATAACCATGTTATACAAACTGGAAGGCCGCACGCCGGAATTGCACGGGCAACGGCATTTCATCGCGCCTAACGCCAGCGTCATCGGCTCGGTCATCCTGCAAGACAATGTCAGCATCTGGTTTAACGCCGTGCTACGCGGCGACATCGAACCCATCCGCATCGGCACGAACAGCAACATTCAGGATGGCGCCGTGCTGCACACCGACCCCGGCGCACCGCTCACTGTGGGCGACAATGTCACCGTCGGCCATCTGGCTATGCTGCACGGCTGCACCATCGGCGAGGGCAGCCTGATCGGCATCAAGAGCGTGATCCTCAACCACGCCGTGATTGGCCGAAACTGTCTGATAGGCGCAAACACGCTGATCACCGAAGGCAAGGTCATTCCGGATAACTCGCTGGTGGTAGGCTCGCCGGGTAAAATACTGCGTACCCTCAACGAAGAAGAAATTGCGGAGATGCACGCCAATACCGCACGCTACACGGTAAATCTCAAACGCTATCAGGCCTCGTTGACGCCTTTGCAGGCCGGGTAGCCTGTCGTTGCCGCACGGCCTCGAACAGGCATACCGCAGCAGCGGCGGCGGCATTCAACGATTCGATTTTCCCCGGCATGGGGATGGTGATGTGTCGGCTGACCACTGCCAGCAATTCTCCGGATAATCCCGCCCCTTCATTGCCCAGCGCGAAAGCCAGCTTACCGTGCAAGTCGCAGTCATACAGGCTGGTATTCGCATCTGGCGATGCGGCAAATAATTTACCTTGAAATGCCGCAGCCACTGTGGTCAATTCCGCAGGCTCGTGGATACTGAGCACAAAATGCCCGCCCATCCCCGCGCGCAGCACCTTGGGCGACCACGCATCGGCACAGCCTTTGGACAAAAACACCGCATCGCATCCCGCAGCGGCGGCGGAACGCAGCATTGAGCCGAGATTGCCGGGATCCTGTATATCTTCCAGCAACAGCGCAAAATGGGCGGCAGCAATTGATGCGGCAGGCTGTGGCAACTCAATCAGTGCGAGAATTCCGCTGGGTGACTTGAGCTCTGTAAGTTCGGCGAACAGGTTGTCACTCAGTTGCGTGAGCGGCACACCTGAAAGTTGTTTCAGCAGCGCTGCCGCTTCGCGATTCTGCAAACCCGTCTGTGTCACCAGCAAATGTTGCGGTTTACCGCCCGATGCGAGATGCGCTTGAACCAGATGCAAACCATCCAGCAGGGTTAGTCCAGTCTTGCGACGTTGACGCGCCGAGCCGGCCAGTTTGCCGAGTTCCTTGAAGAAAGGGTTGTCGCGGGATTGGATCAGCTTCATGCCTTGGGGTCATTGTGCGGCTTGCCAATGCCCCGACCGACCACCCTGCTTTTCCAGCAGGCGTGTCCGCGTAATTTCCATGCCACGGTCAACCGCCTTGCACATGTCGTAAATGGTCAGCAGTGCGATACTCACTGCGGTCATGGCTTCCATTTCTACCCCGGTGCGGCCCAGCGTTTCAGTGGTGACGATGCAATCAACCGCACAGGCCTGCCGGTCCAGATGGAATTCCACCGCGACATGAGTGAGATACAGCGGGTGGCATAAGGGAATCAATTCGGAAGTGCGTTTGCTCGCCTGTATCGCGGCAATGCGCGCTACGCCCANNCTGATGCTGCCCGAAGCTTTTGCGATTCGCCGCGTTTCATTCTTGTCGGCGACATCCACCATATGCGCCTGCCCCTCCCGGTCGAAGTGGGTCATGCCATTTGTCATGCCGATTTCCCCTTTGTGTGGCTGCGCCAATGCTCCATGCGCTGCACGTCAGAGTCGCGTGTTTCCAGCCACTTTGCGGCCTGCCCGGTTTGTTCCTTTTTCCAGAACGGGGCAGCGGTTTTCAAGTAGTCAATAATGAATTCGCAGCCCGAAAATGCTTCACCCCGGTGTAGTGCCGTCGTTGCAACCAGCACGATCTGGTCGTTTGGCCGGAGTTCACCCACGCGGTGAATGACACGAACGCCAAGTAGGTTCCAGCGTATCGTCGCCTCTTGAATGATCTTTTCCAGCGCCTTTTCCGTCATGCCGGGGTAGTGTTCGAGAAAAATATTCTCAATTTTCCCGTCATTGCTGAAATCGCGCACCAACCCGACGAAGCTAACCAAGGCGCCCGCTTTTGAGCTACCGGAACGCAGGNNTGGCCGCGAGTCCGGAAAACTCCTGGTTGATCGCGCAACGTACACGGCTATCCGCCAGTTCGTGCTCCCAGTTTTCCCCGCGCGCGCGCAACCACGCCAGCAACCCGGCAAGCGTGGATAAGTCTTCCGGAACATCCACAGTTTCCCGTGAAATATTTAGACGTTCCCCCGGTCGGCCAAAATACAACAGCTCAATTTTCATGATTTTCATGTCTCATGGTGTTGCTGGGTGAATGAAAAATAATCCAGGATAAATGTTGCCACTTCCTGTGGCGCGTCAATATTAAGCATGGGCAGCGGAAGCGGCTCCTGATTATCCGTGATAACTGCAATGATACGGGGGTCGGAGGGATACAGATACTCGCACCCGGTTTCATTGCGATGCACTTCCAGTTTTGGTATGGCGGCGTGCTTGTAGCCTTCCGCAAGTATCAGGTCACAGGGCGAGAACCGCGCACAGAGGTCTTCCAGGGCGGGTTCTGTTTCATCGTACAGTTCGTGCATCAGAGCCCA
>CXWL01009341.1_pt1 | contig 20412 bp, 19 predicted proteins | sample 590931 | NCBI WGS metagenome assembly CXWL01 (sample SAMEA3498368, study PRJEB10139) | groundwater metagenome | biome: water well; material: biofilm material | place: Germany | collected 2015-04-27 | reverse complement strand
CCAGCCGGCGCTGTACCAGCGGCCAATCGGCCGCCTCGTCGAGAACCGGTACCACGATGTCGATAGTCATGTCTGGCCCCAGACCCACATCAGGCGTCCAATGCGCCGCCGCAACTGCTGCCTTGTCCGGCGGTGCAGCCGTAGCAGTGCTCGGCGACGCGAATCGGTCGGCCGGCAGGGTCCTCGTGCAACAGCTCGCGCAGGTGCGGCCGGCTGCCCAGCGCGCGCGCCGTGGCCGTAGCGGCAGGCAGCGCCAGGCCGAGTTGTTGGTTGAAATCGCAGTCGTACAAATAGCCCTGCCAATCGACGCTGATCAGGTCGCGGCACATCACGCCCTCCAGGTTGGTGCTGGCAAAGTTGTCTTTGAGCAATTGCACATAGTCGTTGAACTTGCCCTTGGAAATCAGCATCGAGCCAAAACGCTGAATCGGCATGTTGGTCAGCGTGAAAAGCTGGTTGAAGGTGATGCCAAAGTGTTGCATCAACTCACGTTTGTAGTCGGCTTGCAGGTTTACCTGATTGGGTGGCAACACGGCGCCCTGTGGGTTGTAGACCAGGTTCAGCGTCAGCCCCGAATCGGCTTGACCGTAACCCAGCGCATTGAGCCTTTGCAGCGCGGCAATGCTCTTGTCAAACACGCCTTCACCGCGTTGTTTGTCGACGTTGGCCACCGAATAACAGGGCAGCGAGGCGACCACTTCAACCCGGTGCGCGGCCAAGAACTCGGCCAGATCATCCTGCCCGGGCTCGAACAAAATGGTCAGGTTGCAACGGTCAATCACTTGCACGCCCTGGGCCGTGGCGTCGACCACCAGTTGCCGAAAACCCTCGTGTAATTCCGGCGCGCCGCCTGTCAGGTCCAGCGCGCGGATGCCGCGCGTGCGCAGCACCTGCGGGATCAGGGCCAGGGTGGCCCGGTCCATCATCTCGGTGCGGTTCGGTCCGGCGTTGACGTGGCAGTGCAGGCAGCTCTGGTTACAGCGGTAGCCCAGGTTGACTTGCAGCGTGCTGAGCACGCGGCGGCGCAGGGCGGGGAACTCGGTGACTTCTAGCATGGGCAAGGTGGCGTGCATGGGGCTCCTGTTGGGACGGGTACTTTCAGCCTGGGGCGCAACGCCCCCGGCCACTTGGTCGACCAGCAGCGAGAATTCTTACACCGAACGCTGCCGGCTGTTTTGCCCCGCGCGAAAGGCCGTTACACCCGAGTTGGCGCAACTGGCCATCGGCACGCCGTGCCGGCAGGGCCTACCCGTCGGCTCTTGCGGCGGCGCGCGCGCTGGCGGTGGCGCAAAGCAGGGCCAAGGCCCCGCACAGCGCGGCCGCCCAGAAGACGGCCGCGAAGCCCAGGTGGCTGATCAGCCAACCGCCCCCGACACCTCCCACCACCCCCGACACGCCGTAGCCCAGCGTGGTGTACAGCGCCTGCCCGCGGCCGCGCAAGCGCCCCGGGAACAAGCGCTGCACCAGCGCGATGCAAGCCGCGTGATGGGCGGCGAAGGTGATGGCGTGCGTGAGTTGCGCCAGCACCAGCACCGGCGCCCAGGCCCCGCCCACGGCCGTGGCCACAAAGCGCGCCGCGGTCACACTTGCCACCACCTGTAGCCAGCGGTGCGGCGTGAGTTTGGGAAACCAGTTCCCCTGGGTCCAGAAGAACACGATCTCGACCGCCACGCTGACCGCCCACAGTGCGCCCACGGCGCCCTTGCCATAGCCCAGCGACACCAGGTAGAGCGAGAAGAAGGCGTACAGGCTGGTGTGGGCCAGCACGGTAAAGAAGACCGAGGCAAAGAACCACGCCACCTCGGGCCGCTTGAGCAGCGGCAATACCGGCGGCGCCGGCTCGTCGTGCAGCGCATCCGCGTGAGTGGCGGGCAGCCGCATGGCAGCCACCAGCAGCAGCGCGTTCATGACCGCCACAAAGGCCGGGAACACCCCGATGCCGAAGCGTTCCAGCAACAGCCCAAAGGCGGTGACGGCGATGATGAAACCTACCGAACCCCAGACCCGAACGCGGCCGTAGCGTTGGGCGTCAATGCCGCCACCCGGTGTGTGCAGCAGTTGCGCCAGCATGGCCTCATACAGCGGCACCACACCGCTGTTGGCCACGAACAGCAGCGCGGTCGCGAGCGCCACCGCCACCACCAGTTCGGTAGCGCTCATCGGTTGCGCGGCCTGCACCGCCAGCAGGCCAAACGATGACAGCACGGCACCCAGCGTGGCCAGACGGATCAGCTCCACCCGGCGGCCAGTATGGTCGCCGCCCCAACTCCAGGCGTAGGGCGCCACCACCCGTGTCCAGCTTTGCAGCGAAGCGATGGCGCCAATCACCAGCGTGGAAAAGCCCAGGCTCTGGAACCACAGCGGTGCATACGGGTTGAACAGCCCGATGGCCGCAAAGTAGGTGGCGGTGAGTGCGCCAAAGCGCGCCAGGGTGGGGGCGCTCATTGGGCCATTCAGTCGCCGTTGCCAAACAGGTCACCAAACTTTTTGGCTCCGTCCGGATCAGCATGGGATGTCATCGGGTTGCCCTTCGGATACTCCTCGGCGATCCGGTCTTCCCAATACGTCGCCGGGGTGGGCGCGCTGCAAAGCCGCCGGTAGACCTCCTGCGGCACCTGCTTGTATGCCAGCACGGTCTGGTTGTCCCAATGCAGGTCCAGTTGCTGCGACGCAGGGTCATAGTTGGCCAGTTTGATACGGCCGCTGGTGAACGTTTTGGTGGGCATGGTCGAGGTTTCTTCCCGGAGGGTCGGCAAGGAAGTGATCCCGTGAGTCTACGCAGTTGACGGTGGCTGGCGCTGATTGCGTGCACCCGTGCGGCATCTCTTGCCGGCCCTTACCTCGAAAACCGCCGCATAAAGCGCCGATCAATCCAGTCCTTCCAATACCAGACCCACGCCCCTTGCGCCGATCAGTTGCCCCATGAGGCGATGGCATAACGCGGGCCGCAGGCCAGCAAGTAGAGGGGGCTTGGTTTGGGTTGATAAGTCTTCAACGCGCCGCCGCCAAGGACGGCCAGCAGGTTGTGCGCCAACACCGGGCCGGCATAGACGGCATGCACGCCCGAGCGCGCCATCGCCACGTCCTGGCGCGCACAGGTGTCGCCAGCGGCACATACCTCCGCATGTGACAGGCGGCGGTGGTGCGCGTCAACCAGGATGTAGCCCGCGTCATCCAGCGCCAGGCCAGACCCCGCTAGCCAGGGCGCCGGTCGTGCGCCGGTGGCGGCGATCACGCAGTCGGCCGACAGCACCTGGCCGTTTGAGAGTGTCAGCCCCTGCGCCGTGGCCAGCGCCCGCAACACCGACAACTGGGCGTGTCCGCCTCCAGCCAGAACGAGTTTGTTCGTGCAGTGTGGCGCTTATTGGTCGGGCGAAGTGGCGAATGTCAGCAAGGGGTAGAGCTTAAGTCGCGGCCAGGGATGGATTCATTACACTGTCGCGGGACCCAATCAGACACCCGAAAGGATTCAAGCATGCAGCAAGCCCTCGTTGGCGTGATCGGTGGCAGTGGCCTGTACCAGATGGACGCCCTGCAAGACGTGCAAGAGTTGGACCTCAGCACCCCCTACGGCAAGCCGTCTGACGTGTTGATGACGGGCACGCTGCACGGTGTCGCGGTGGTGTTCTTGGCACGTCACGGGCGTGGCCACCGGCTGATACCGTCCGAGGTGCCCTACCGCGCCAACATTGACGCTCTCAAGCAACTCGGGGTGCGGTATGTGATTTCGATGTCGGCGGTGGGTTCGCTACGCGAAGAACTGCCGCCACTGGACATGGTGTTGCCGGACCAGTTCATTGACCTGACCAAGCGGCGCGACAGCACCTTCTTTGGCGCTGGCGCGGTGGCCCATGTCTCGCTGGCGCAACCGGTGTGTGCGGCCTTGTCCGATGTGCTGGCCCGTGCCGTGACAGACGCCGGCCTGGACGGGCAGATCACGCTGCACCGGGGCGGCACCTATGTGTGCATCGAAGGGCCACAGTTCTCCACGCTGGCCGAGTCCAACTGGTACCGCGGCATGGGCGCCAGCGTGATTGGCATGACCAACATGCCTGAGGCCAAGCTGGCGCGCGAAGCCCAGATGGCCTACGCCACCCTGGCGATGGTGACCGATTACGACTGTTGGCACCCGCGTGAGGCGCACGTGACGGCGGACTCCGCTATCGCCAACCTGATGAAGAACGCCGGCCACGCGCAGCGCATTGCGGCGGCGGCCATCGCGATCCTGGGTCGTGAGTTGCCGGCCTCGGCGGCGCATACCGCCTTGCAGTCGGCCCTGGTCACGCAGCCAGACGCCATGGCCCCCGAGGTGCGCCAGCGGCTGGAGGTCTTGCTGCGGTAGGTGTAGACCAGCCGAGTCACAGTGCCTGTGATATCAGCTTGGTCAGGGTTCTTGAAATCTGCCACAATTGACGTTTACGTAAACGTCAACTCCGTCGTCCGTCTGCCCCATGCAGGCGACACCTGATTGGAAAGCCAAGATATGTCCGTGCTGGAGACCAAACTCAACGCCCGCTCCGCGGAATTTCAGGCCAACGCGCTGGCCATGCGTGGCTTGGTCGAAGACTTGAACCGGCAGTTGGCCAAGGCCACGCTGGGCGGTGGCGAAGCGGCGCGGGCCAAGCACACCGCGCGCGGCAAACTGCTGCCGCGTGATCGGGTGCAGTTGCTGCTGGACCCCGGCACGCCGTTCCTCGAAATCGCGCCGCTGGCGGGCATGGGCGTCTACACCGAGCGCGATGGCTCCGACAGCGCCCCCAGCGCCGGCGTGGTGGCCGGTATTGGGCGTGTCAGCGGCGTGGACTGCATGATTGTCTGCAATGACGCCACCGTCAAAGGCGGCTCCTACTTTCCGCTCACGGTCAAGAAGCATTTGCGCGCCCAGGAGATCGCCGCGCAGAACCGGCTGACCTGTATCTACCTGGTGGATTCCGGTGGCGCCAACCTGCCCACCCAAGACGAGGTGTTCCCCGACCGTGAGCACTTTGGCCGCATCTTCTTCAACCAGGCCAATATGAGCGCGCTGGGCATTTCGCAGCTTGCGGTGGTGATGGGCTCGTGTACCGCCGGCGGCGCCTACGTGCCGGCCATGAGTGACGAGACCATCATCGTCAAGAACCAGGGCACCATTTTTCTGGGCGGCCCGCCGCTGGTGAAGGCGGCTACGGGTGAGGTGGTCACTGCCGAAGACCTGGGCGGTGGCGACGTGCACACGCGCCTGTCGGGTGTCGCCGATCATCTGGCGCAAAACGACTTACATGCGCTGGCGCTGGCGCGCAGCGCGGTCAGCAAGCTCAATTACCGCAAGCCCATCAGCCTGGCCATGCGGCCGGTGCTGGCGCCCAAGTTCCCGGCCGAGGAGTTGTATGGCGTGATCCCCACCGACACGCGCAAACCCTTCGACGTGCGCGAGATCATTGCCCGCATCGTCGATTCGTCGGAGTTCGACGAGTTCAAGGCGCGTTACGGCACCACGCTGATCACCGGCTTTGCGCACATCGAGGGCATGCCGGTGGGCATCGTGGCCAACAACGGCATTCTGTTTGGCGAGTCGGCGCTCAAGGGCGCGCACTTCATCGAGCTGTGTTGCCAGCGCAAGATTCCGCTGGTGTTCTTGCAGAACATCACCGGCTTCATGGTCGGGTGCAAGTACGAGAACGAAGGCATCGCCCGCAACGGCGCCAAGATGGTCACCGCCGTGGCCACGGCCGCTGTTCCGAAGTTCACCATCATCATTGGCGGCAGTTTTGGCGCCGGCAACTATGGCATGTGTGGCCGGGCCTTTGCGCCCAGGTTTTTGTGGATGTGGCCCAACGCGCGCATCTCGGTGATGGGGGGCGAGCAGGCCGCCAGTGTGCTGTCCACCGTCAAGCGCGACGGCATCGAGGCCAAAGGCGGCACCTGGAGCATGGAAGAAGAAGAGGCCTTCAAGGCGCCGATCCGGGACCAATATGAATCCCAAGGCCACCCCTACTACGCCACCGCCCGCATCTGGGATGACGGTGTGATCGACCCCGCCGACACGCGCCGTGTGTTGGCCCTGGGATTGAGCGCCTCGCTGAACGCGCCGATTCCTGAGACCAAGTTTGGTTTGTTCCGGATGTAAACCATGGCCGCGCTGCAAGTTGCCCAACAGGACGGCGTCCTGACCATCACGCTTAACCGCCCCGAGGTGCGCAATGCCTTCAACGACGAGGTAATTGCCGAGCTGAGCGCCGCGTTCACCGATCTGGCCAAGCGCGACGATGTGCGCGCCGTGGTGCTGGCCGCCGAGGGGCCGGCCTTCTGTGCCGGCGCCGACCTGAACTGGATGCGTCGCATGGCCGATTACACCCGTGCCGAGAACCTGGCCGACGCGGGCAATCTGGCCGAGATGCTGCGGGTGATCTATGCCTGCCCCAAGCCCACCGTGGCGCGGGTGCAGGGCGATGTGTTTGCCGGCGGCATGGGGCTGGTGGCGGCCTGCGACATCGCGGTCAGTGTTGACACCGCCACCTACTGCCTGAGTGAAGTCAAGCTGGGCTTGATCCCTGCCACCATCAGCCCGTATGTGATTCGAGCCATGGGGGCACGCGCCGCGCACCGCTACTTTTTGACCGCCGAGCGCTTCAGCGCCGCCGAGGCGTTGCGCATCGGGCTTGTGCACGAGGTGGTGGCCGCTGATGCGCTGGACGCCAAGGTGGACGAGTTACTCAAGGCGCTGGTGAGCGCCAGTCCCAACGCGGTGCGGTCTTGCAAGGTGCTGCTGCAAGACGTGGCCGATCGCGACATCGACGCGGCCCTGATAGCCCGCACGGTGGCCGGCATTGCCGACATCCGCGCCAGCGCGCAAGGCAAGGAGGGTGTGCAGGCCTTTCTGCAAAAACGCAAGCCGAGTTGGCTGGTTTGAGGGGCACGCCGTGGACCCGATTGCACACTTCTTGACCCTGGCCCGCTACAACCTGTGGGCCACGCGGCGCCTGCTGGACGAGCATGTGGCCACGTTGACCGAGCCCGACTACCGGCGCGACTGCGGTCTGTTCTTCAAGTCCATCCATGGCACGCTCAATCACTTGCTGGTGGGAGAACATGAACTGTGGCAACGGCGCTTTGCCGAAGGCGTGTCACCCAAGTTGGCGCTGGACAGTGAGATCGAGCCGGACCGCTCCGCGCTGCGTCTTCGCTTGATCGAAGGTGCGCAGCGCTGGCTGCCGCTGATTGCGTCCTGGGAGCCGGCACGTCTTGCCGGCACGCTGGACTACACCACCACGGATGGTCGTGCGCTGTCCCTGCCCTTTGCCGCGACGCTGACCCATGTGTTCAACCACGGCACGCACCATCGCGGCCAGATCACCGCCGCCTTGACCGCGCTGGGCCAGCCCTGCCCAGGACTTGATCTGGTCACCCTGCTGCAACAAGAAACCACTCACTGAGGAACACCATGTTTACCAAGATTCTTATTGCAAACAGGGGGGAGATCGCTTGCCGCGTGGCGGCGACGGCCCGGCGCATGGCCATCAAGACGGTGGCGGTGTACTCCGATGCCGACGCCAGTGCCAAACACGTGGCGGCGTGCGACGAGGCGGTGCACATCGGGGGCAGTTCGCCCAAGGACAGTTACCTGCGCTGGGAGCGCATCCTGGAAGCCGCCAAGGCCACCGGCGCGCAGGCGGTGCACCCCGGTTACGGTTTCTTGAGTGAGAACGAAGAGTTCGCCCAGGCCTGCGCCGATGCGGGCTTGGTGTTCATCGGCCCGCCGCCCTCCGCCATCAAGGCCATGGGCCTGAAGGCTGAGTCCAAACAACTGATGGAGAAAGCCGGTGTGCCGCTGGTGCCGGGTTACCACGGCTCCGACCAGGATACCGCCTTGCTCAAGCGCGAGGCCGATGACATTGGTTACCCGGTGCTGATCAAGGCCAGCGCTGGCGGGGGTGGCAAGGGCATGCGGGCGGTGGACCAGGCGGCCGACTTTGACGCCGCGCTGGCTTCCTGCAAACGCGAGGCCATCAACAGCTTTGGCGACGACGCGGTGTTGATCGAAAAGTACGTGCAACGTCCGCGCCACATCGAGATCCAGGTGTTTGGCGACACCCAGGGTAACTACGTCTACCTGTTCGAGCGCGACTGTTCGGTGCAGCGGCGCCACCAGAAGGTGTTGGAAGAAGCCCCGGCGCCGGGCATGACGCCAGAATTGCGCGCCCAGATGGGCGCGGCGGCGGTCGCGGCTGCGCGCGCGGTCAACTACGTGGGTGCGGGCACGGTGGAGTTCATCGTCGAGCAGCGCGAAGACGGCAGCATGAATTTCTTCTTCATGGAGATGAATACGCGCTTGCAGGTAGAGCACCCCGTCACCGAAGCCATCACCGGCCAGGACCTGGTCGAGTGGCAATTGCGCGTGGCCTGTGGCGAGCCCTTGCCACTCAAGCAAGACCAACTGGTGTTGAGCGGCCACGCCATCGAGGCGCGCATTTGTGCCGAGAACCCCGACAACAACTTCTTGCCCGCCACCGGCACCTTGCACGTCTATGGCTTGCCCACCTGCACCAGCTTCGAGCGCGGTGTGGTGCGGGTGGATTCCGGCGTGCGCCAGGGCGACGCTATCTCGCCGTTTTACGACTCGATGGTGGCCAAACTCATCGTGCACGGCGACACGCGCGAGCAGGCGCTGGCGCGGCTCGACGTGGCGCTGGCGCATACCCACATCGTCGGCCCCAACACCAATGTGCAGTTCTTGCGCCATGTCATCAAGACTGACTCATTCAGCCAGGCCAACCTGGACACGGCGCTGATCCCGCGCGAACAGGCGGTGTTGTTCAAGCAAGAGAAGGTGGGTCTCGCCCTGGCGGTGGCCAGCGCCGTCGCGCACACCCTGGCGCAGGAGCAGGCGGCGGAAGTGCGCAGCGCTGCGCAGACCGGCTGGCTCGACCCCTGGGCGCGGCACGACGGCTGGCGCTCCCACGGGCCCAGCACGCGGCGCTTTGACTACCTGTTTCATGAGCAAGCCCACATCGTGCAGATGACCTGTTTGCATGACGGTGCTTTGGCGCTGGAGGTTGCGGGTGATTCGGGGGTGTTTGCCTTCACACCGATCACACAGGGTTATGACGTGCGGTTTGGCAAGCAGCGCCAGATCGTCAGCGTTTACCAGCAGGCCGATGTGGTGCATGTGTTCTCAGCCCTGGGCGCCACCCAGATCACGGTGGTCGATGCCCTGGCGCATGCCGCTGACGGGCTGGTGGAGGGCGGGCGCCTGACCGCGCCGATGCCCGGCAAGGTCGTGTCGTTTGCCGTCAAGGCTGGTGATACGGTCAAGCGCGGTCAAACCTTGGCGGTGATGGAAGCCATGAAAATGGAACACACCATCGCCGCGCCTGGCGATGGGGTGGTGGCCGAGCTGTTGTTCGAGCCGGGTGATCAGGTGACCGAGGGCAGCGAGCTGTTGCGCCTGGCGCTTTGACGCGACTTATGCAGATCAGTTTTTGTTGTGCTGATTCCAAGCCCGAGCCATGGCTGGAGGGACTGCGCGCAGCGCTGCCGCAGGCCGAGATCGCACTGTGGGCCCCTGGCGCCCCTCCGGCCAACTACGCCGTGGTGTGGGCGCCGCCCCAGCAGTTCTTTGACGAGCAGAGCCAACTCAAGGCGGCCTTCAACATCGGCGCCGGGGTTGATGCCTTGCTCAAGCTGCGCTTACCGCCCCGTACCCAATTGGTGCGCCTGGAGGATGCCGGCATGTCGGTGCAAATGGCCGAATATGTCTGCCATGCGCTGATTCGTCACTTCCGCGAGTTCGAGGCCTACGAGGCCGACACGCGGCAGGGCCAGTGGTCGTTTCGCAAGCCACGCTTGCGCACCGATTGGCCGGTGGGCATCATGGGTCTGGGCGTGTTGGGAAAGCGGGTGGCCAAGGCGGTGTCCGGGTTTGAGTTTCCGGTGCTGGGTTGGAGCCGCAGCCAGCACGCCATTGAGGGCGTGCGCTGCTTTGCGGGCGTTGCGCAGTTGGACGATTTTTTATCGGTCAGCAAAGTGTTGGTCTGCTTGTTGCCATTGACGCCAGACACCCGTGACATCTTGAACCGGCGCAACTTATCCAGATTGCAGCGTGGCGGCTACGTGATCAACGTGGCGCGCGGCGCCCACCTGGTCGACAACGACCTGCTGCAACTGCTTGACAGTGGCCACCTGGCGGGTGCCACGCTGGACGTGTTTCGTACCGAACCTCTACCCGCCGAGCACCCGTTCTGGCGCCATCCGAAAATCACGCTTACGCCCCACACCTCGGCGCGCACGCTGCGCGACGAAACCATTGCTCAGATAGCGGGCAAGATCGTGGCGCTGGAGCAGGGGAAAACCATTGCGGGTATCGTGGACCCGCGGCGCGGCTACTGAGCGTGTTGCCAGATCTTTGAGGACATCAGATGAGTTTGCCTTCCCGAGTGAAGATTGTGGACGTCGGCCCCCGCGACGGCCTGCAGAATGAAAAACAGCCCGTGCCCACCGCAGTCAAGGTCGAACTGGTGCAGCGCCTGCAGGACGCCGGCCTGTCCGAGATCGAAGTCACCAGTTTTGTGTCTCCGAAATGGGTGCCACAGATGGGTGACAACGCGCAAGTGATGGCGGCTATTGCCCGCAAGCCCGGTGTGCGGTACTCGGTGCTGACGCCCAATCTCAAGGGCTATGAGGCGGCCGTCGCCGTGCCGCGCGAGTTCTGGCCGGACGAGATCGTGGTGTTTGGTTCCGCCAGCGAGGCCTTCAGTCAGAAGAACATCAATTGCTCGATTGCAGAGAGCATCGAACGGTTTGCGCCGGTGGTGCAGGCCGCGCGTGCCCAGGGCATTTTTGTGCGCGGCGCCATGTCCTGCGCTGTTGGTTGCCCGTTCGAAGGCGAGGTGGCGCCCGAGCGGGTGGCCATGCTGGCCGGGCTGATGAAGGGCATTGGCGTGCAACACGTGGGGGTGGCCGACACCATTGGCGTGGGCACCCCGCTCAAGGTGCAGCGCGCCCTGGAAGCCACCCTGAAGCATTACGAGCTGGATGCGGTGTCGGGCCACTACCACGATACCTATGGCCAGGCCCTTGCCAACACCCTGATCAGTTTGCAAATGGGCGTCTGGCGGTTCGACACCTCGGTGGCCGGCCTGGGTGGTTGCCCGTATGCCAAGGGTGCCACCGGCAATGTGGCGACCGAAGACGTGGTCTACATGCTGCACGGCATGGGCATTGAGACCGGCATTGACCTGGATCGGCTGATCGATGCGGGCCAGTTCATCAGCACGTTTCTGAAGCGCAAGCCCAACTCGCGCGCCGCCACGGCTCTGCTGAACAAACGCCAGAGCTGATGCACTTTCAAGGTCCGTCATTGCGAGCGNNCCGTCATTGCGAGCGTAGCGCGGCAATGACGGATCGGGCCGGTACTTATGCAATTCTTAGGAGCTTAGAGTGGACCAAGCTGAGATAGAACTTCTGCCAGAAGGCGTGCAACGGGTGGCCGCGATCCTGCGTGCCAAGGGGCATCCGCATGCGCCGCTGCTGCTCAGCGATGCGGCGCGCACCGCGCAGCAGGCGGCCGATGCGTTGGGCATTGCGGTGGGCCAAATCGCCAAGAGCATTATCTTTCGACGCAAGGAAGACGATGCCGCCGTGCTGGTGGTGACCTCGGGTGATCGACGGGTGGACGAGAAAAAAGTCGAGGCGCTGGTTGGCAAGATTGGTCGGGCTGATGCCAGTTTCGTCAAGGCCAAGACTGGCTTCTCGATAGGCGGCGTGGCGCCCGTGGCGCACGCCAACGAGGCGGTGACTCTGATCGACCGCGACCTGTTTCGGTTCGATGAAATTTGGGCCGCGGCCGGCCATCCGCATGGAGTGTTCAAGCTTCGCCCGACGGACCTGGAAGCCCTGACGCACGCGCCCGTGGTCGACGTGGTGCAAGCGAGCGAGCCAACGCCTGAGATACTCGCCGTGCAAGCCGTTCTGGCGCGCGCCCGCCTGGCGCGCGACGCCACGCAGCCCGTGCCCTCGCCCTGCAATTCGGTTTGCCGCATGGATGAGGCCAGTCGCTGGTGTGCCGGTTGCTTTCGTTCGATTGAGGAAATCACCAATTGGTCACGCATGACGCCGCCCGAGCAGCGCACCGTGTGGGCGCTGATTGAACAACGCGCAATATCCGACGAACAGTTGAGGACAGAGCTGAAATGAAATACATCACCTTCTATTTCGACTTTGTCTCGCCCTACGCCTACCTGGCGTTCGAGCGTTTGCCCGAGGCCTTGATGGGTCATAGCTACAGCATGCGGTACCAGCCGGTGTTGTTTGCCGGCCTGCTGAAACACCACGGTCAGTTGGGCCCCGCCGAGATTGCGCCCAAGCGTGATTGGACTTACCGCCAGGTGTTGTGGCAGGCGCACCAGCATGGCGTGGACTTGCAATTGCCCGCAGCGCACCCGTTCAATCCGCTGGCCTTGCTGCGCCTGGCGGTGGCCTGCGACGCCAAGGGCTTGCCTAATCGCTACGTAACCGAGACGATTTTTCGCCATGTCTGGCAAGGCGGCCTGGACGCCGCCGACGCTGATCGGCTGCGGCGCTTGACCGAACAATTGGCGCCACGGCGTGACCCGACCAGCGCCGAGGTCAAGGCCGAGCTGGCGGCGCACACACAGGGCGCCATCGAGCAGGGCGTGTTTGGCGTGCCGGCCTTGGCGGTTGATGACAAGTTGTTCTGGGGCTTCGATGCCCTGCCGATGCTGCGTGCCTATCTGGACGGTGATGCCTGGTTTGAGCAAGGCCATTGGGAGGGCGCTGCGGCGGTTGGGGCGGGCGTGGTGCGCAAACCGGCTTGATACCCTCAAGTGAATCGCACACGGCCATGGATTGCCGCGCTACGCTCGCAATGACGGAAGCGGGCGGGCGGATTGCCGCGCTGTATTCGTCATTGCGAGGAGCTTTGGCGACGCGGCAATCGCAATGACGGGGGCTACAGCCGGTAGTCCATCTTCAGCCGGCTTTGCAGCTTGCGAGCCTGCTTGAAGGCTTCCTTCAGGATGTGGCGATCCAGTTCGTTCAACTGGTCCGGGTTGATGCGATTGCCCCCGCCGCTCTGGCCCAGTACCTGGTGCTGATGGCGCAGGCGCAGCAACTGGATGTAGTAAAACCCGTCCACCATCGCCGCGACGTCATCGCCCCCAAAATTCACGGACTTGGATGCGCCCAGCAGGCGCTGCGCGGTGCTGGTGTGGCGCACCCCGTGGGTCAGCGAGAGCAGACGCGCGGCGTCCACGAAGGGCCGGGAGCCGTACATTTTCAGGTCCAGCGTGTTGGGGTAGTCCTTGTTGTCGTCAAACACAAAGTCGCGAATCAGGCCCAGCGGCGGCGCGCATTGCAGCGCGTTGTCGGCCATCAGGCGCAAGAACAGTTGCGCGTCGCGGGTGGCTTCGAGCAGCCAGGTGCGCAGGGCGTCACTCAAGGCCTCAAAGCCGTACAGCGGGCGAAAGTCGAAGAAGATCGCCGCGTTGAGCAAGGCCTTGGGTTGCGGGTGTTCAATCCAGTCGCGAAAGCGCGCGCGCCATTCGGGCAGGGACAGGCACCACTGCGGGTTGCCCGCCATGATGCCGCCCTTGCACAAGGGGAAGCCACAGGCGTCCAGCTTTTGGTTGACCGCCTGGGCAAATGGCAGGAACTGCTGGCGCAGTGCCTCAGCGCCGGTAGGGTCGTCGCATTCGAAGATGATGCCGTTGTCCTGGTCGGTGCACAAGGTTTGTTCGTACCGCCCTTCGGAGCCCAGTGCCAGCCAGCACCACTTGACCTCGGGCAGGTCGAATTCGTCATGCGTGAGTTCAATCACGCGCAACGTCAACAAGTCGTTGAGGGTGGAGACAAACTCGGTCAATTGCGCGGCGGCCACGCCCTGCGTCAGCAGCCCCAATGCGATGCGCTCAACTTCCTTGGCACAGGCTTGCAGGGTCGGCAGGTCGCGCGCCAGACGAATGTCGTTGCTTACGTCCTTTAGGTTGGAGCGTTGCAAGGCGAACAAATCGTTTTGTGACACGATGGCAAGCAATTTGGCGGTATCGTCCACCACCAGCAGATGGCGCAGACCGCGCCGGGCCATGATCAGCGAGGCCTCGTAGGCGGTGGTCTCGGGCTTGACCGTGATCACCCCGGCGGTCATGACGCTGGCAATTGGCTCGTCCAGGCTGACCTGCGGCAGCGTCACGCGGTGCAGCAGGTCGCGCAGGGTGAAGATACCCAGGGGCATGTTGCGCGCCGGTTCGACCACGATGATGGAGCCGATCTTGTGGCGGTCCATGATGGTGATCGCCTCCCGCAAGGACGTTGCGAGCGTCACGGTGACGGGCTCGCGTTTGGTAATCTGGCTCAGGGGCGTGTGCATCGCCTGGAAGTCCTGACGCTGGGTGGACGCGGTGGGTGTGACCATATTGGTTGAGGGTGCGGGTTCAGTAGCCGACCCGGGCATAGTAGGTTTTGGCGGCGGCAGAGCGCGCTTGCCCCAGTGTGTGGATGCCTTGCTCGGCCAGCAGCGGAATCATCTTGAGGAAGATCTCGCCGGTCACGATGGCATCGCCCAGCGCGGTGTGGCGGCCAATTACGTGGATGCCCAGACGCTCGGCAATCGCTTCCAGCCGGTGTGACTCCTGGTGCGGATGGATAACCGCCGACAGCAGCAGCGTGTCGAGCACGGGTTGACTGAAGGTAATGCCGGTGGCCGCTTCCTTGAGCTGCAGAAAGCGCATGTCAAACGCGGCGTTGTGCGCCACCAGCACGGTGTCTTCGCAGAATTCATGGAACACCGGCAACACGTCGGCGATGAGGGGCTGGCCCTTGACCATGTCTTCGGTGATGCCGTGGATCGGAATCGACTCTGGTTTGAGCTTTCGCTGGGGGTCGATCAACTGGTCGATGGTCTCGTTGCGCAGCAGCCGGCCGTTGACGATGCGCGCGGCGCCGATCTGAATAATCTCGTCGCCCGCCGATGGCTCCAGCCCGGTGGTTTCGGTGTCGAAGACGGTGTAGCTCAGTTGTGTCAGCAGCCGGTCGTCCAGCGCCCGCGTTTCCTCGGTTTGCCGAAACAAGTCGAAGTCGTAATACTCGGGGCGGCTCTCGTTGCGCAGCCAGGTGGCGGGGTCGGCCGCGTCCTGCGCCACCGTGGTGGGCAGCAACATGCGAATCAGGAACAGCGGCGTGTGGGTATCGCGCTGTTGCCACAACTCGCCGCCATGGCGTTCGATCACCTCGTGCAGCGTCAACGGCGAGTCCTCGCCCCCGGCGCGCAGCGTGGCGTGTTCCCAGCTCGCCAGCGTGCTGGCGTCCAGGCCCACGCCGGACCAGAGCATGTCGAGCTCGGCCATGCGCCCCGACGGGCGCAGGCGCAAGGCCACGGCGTCCACGCCGCGTTCCTCCTTGAGGCGAGCCGCCAGGTAACACAGGCTTTGCAGCAGCGCAAAACTGTCGACCCGAATCCAGACATCATGATCGAGGGCATCAACGGTCACGCTCAGGGCAAGTCGGTGTTCGACGCGTTGTCGCGCGGCCTGCAACAAGTCGGCTCCGTGCATGTCCTCCAGGGGCCAGTGCGCCTGCAAGGCGTCGGAGAAGTCGGCGCTGGCCCGGTTGAGGTGCTCGCTCATCGCCTGCGCTTCATCGCGGATGACACTCACAAAGCGGTCGCGCTGCTGGCCTTCCATGTCCGGGTATTGCAACAGGTTTTCCACCGCCGCGCGCACATTGCCCAAGGCGGCACGGCTGCCTTCGGTCAGGGTTTGGAGCAGTTGATCGCGTTGGCTTTGGGCCTGCACCAGCCGTGTGATGTTGTCGAGCATCAGCACGTAGCCGCTGATGACCCGATCAGCGCTGGCGACGGTTTCGCTGGCGGCGCTGAACACCGGCGCCATTTGCACCCGGATCAATTGCCCGGCGCGGGTAGTGGTGACGAAGTTGGCTGAAGGTTGGGCACTGCCCCGGCGCAGCCGGTGCTGCACGCTCTCCAGGGCATGGGTGATCAGGTTGCGCTCCATCATGGCGAAGATCGAGCGGCCCAGGCCGATCAGCGATGCATTGCCGCCGGGCGTGTTGCTGCCCAACACCTGAAACTGCAGCCGGGCGCGGCTGTTGTAGAGCAGGATGCGTCCATCCAGATTGCATACCACCACGCTCTGGGTCAGCTCTGACATCAACGCCGCCAGGCGGTTGCGTTCTTCTTCCACCGAGGCCTTGGCTTGTTCGATCTTGCGTGCCACGTCGTGCTGCAGCAACTCGCGCTGGTCAGCCAGTGCATTGACTACTTGCGCCAGGGTTCGAATTTCGGGTGCGCCGCGTTCCTGCAGGCGCAAAGCGGGGTTGGCGCTGACCATCACCAGCGCCTGTTCGCGCATGCGCATCGGCGCCAGCGCGTAGGCCCGGTACAGCAGCCAGACCAGACCGCCCAGGGCCGACCAGGCCAGCAGGATGATGAACACCGCCAGCGGCAAGCGCGGTTGAAAAATGTCGCGCACCGCCTGGCGTTCCACGTCCTGCATGTCGGCCCACAAGACGGCGCCCAGTATGCTGAACAGCAGCACCAGCAGGCCATACAGGGCCAGCAAGCCCACCGTCAGGCGATAGCGGTATTTCATGTGGATGGCTCGGTCAAGGCGAGCAGCGCCACCAGCCCACGGCCCTCGTGCTGACGAAAACCGCGTGGCACCTGGTGGACTCCTCAGGCTGCCGCCAGTCCCAGCAACTCACGCACCTTGGCGACCAGATCCTTGGTCGAAAAGGGTTTGGTCACGTAGGCATCGGCGCCCAGCGCCAGGCCCTTGCTGACTTCGGTGTCGCGCCCCTTGGCGGTCAGCATCACGACCTTGACCGCCTGCCATTGCGGGTTGGCGCGGATGCGCTGGCAGACCTCAAAACCGTCTTTCTTGGGCAGCATGATGTCGAGCAGAATCAGATCGGGTACTTGCTCAGCCACTGCCAGCATGGCGGCCTCGCCGTCGGTCGCAACCTGGACCTCGAAGCCTTCGCGCTTCATCAGGAATTCCAGCGACACAACGATGTTGGGCTCGTCGTCGGCAATCAGTATGCGGTGGCTCATGGGCGGTCCAGTCTGGCTAAAGTGGCGTCGCCGCAGGATGGGCATTGGCCTGCTGCAAGGGCAGTGTAAACGAGAAGGCGGCGCCCTGACCCAGCTCGCTGTGCACCGACAGGCGGCCCCCAAAACGCTCGATGATGTGACGGCTGATCGGCAAACCCAGGCCGGTTCCCTGCGGCTTGTCGGTCATGGTGTCGCCGACCTGGCGAAAACGCTCGAAGATGATTTTCTGGTTGACCAGGCTGATGCCGGGACCGTTGTCGCGCACCGTCACCAGCAGGGCGTCGTCTTGCTGGCGTAGCGTCACGTGCACCCGGCCGTCGTGCGCGGCACAGAATTTCACCGCGTTGGACAACAGGTTGAGCATGACCTGAATCAGGCGGTCGCGGTCGGCCAGGATGTGCGCGGTGCCGCCGGCCAGGTCTTGCGTCAACGTGACATGCCGATCACTGAACAGCGAAGAGGTGGCGGCCACCGACTCTTCGATCACTTCGCGCAGGTCGAGTTCCGAGGGGTGCCACTCGGCATTGCCCGATTCGATCTTGGCCATGTCCAGCACCTGGTTGATCAGGCGCGTCAGGCGCTCGGTTTCCTTGACGATGATGCCGAGAAACTTCTTGCGGTCGGCCAGCCCGGTCTTGGGGTCTTCCAACAGGATTTCGGAGAAGGCGCGGATTGAGGTCAGCGGTGTGCGCAACTCGTGGGTGACGGTGGACATGAAGTCGTCCTTCATCCGGTCGAGCTCTTTCAAACGCTCGTTGGCGGCGCGCAACTCGGCGGTGGCGGCTTCCAGCTCCCGGGACTTGTGTTCCAGTTCCCGAGAGTAGGCCCGCACTTGCGAGGCCTCGTCGAGGATGTTCATCACCTCGTCCAGGCTCAGCGGCTCCTCCTGCACCACCGAGGCCACCATGGCGCGGGCCGAGGCGCCGCCAATGGCGCCCGACAGCAGCGTTTCGGCGTGTTGAACCAGCTCGGCGTCGGCTTTCAACTCGGCAACGCTGCCCAGCCCGCGGCCCCTTGCATAACTCAGGAAAGCCTCTTGCGCCCGCACCGGCCCCAGAAAGCGGCCGATCAGGGGCAGCAGGTCCTGCACCTGGGCACTGCCACGCCACAGCCGCGACGTGCCCGCCACGCCAACCGTGTGGCGAAACACGTCCACAAAGGCGGTTGCCTGGCGTGTCTCCACCACGCCGGGCCGGTCCACCAGGGACACCGCCAGGTAACACCCGATGTTGGCGAACAAGCTCCAGAACAGGCTGTGCGAAATCTCGTCCAGCCCGGACAGGCCAAACAACTGTTGCGGGCGCAACAGCACCAGTCCAAACAGCCCCTCGCGCAAGAATTCGGAAGGCAGCCAGCCCGACTTGGCGAAAGACGGCAGCAACAGCGTGTAACCCCACACCAAGAAGCCGCCCAGCAGGCCGGCCATGGCGCCGTTGCGCGTGCCACCCTTCCAGTAGATGCCACCAAAGATGGCGGGCGCGAATTGGGCCACCGCCGCAAACGAGATCAGCCCGATGCCCACCAGTGCATAGGCCTCGCCGGCGGCCCGAAAGTAGATGTAGCCCAGCAGCAGGATCGCCACGATGGCCCAGCGGCGAATGCCCAGCAGCAGGCCCGACAGGTCGCTGCGTTCGTTCAGTCGCAAAGCCTTGATGCGCAGCGCCAGGGGCATCACCAGGTCGTTGCAGATCATGGTGGACAAGGCAATGGTCTCCACGATCACCATGCCGGTGGCGGCGGACAAGCCGCCAATGAACACGAACAGCGTTAGCGCCTCGTGCCGCTGTGCCATCGGCAGGGTCAGCACAAAGGTGTCGGCATCCACGTTGCCCGCCGGGAAGTGCAACATGCCGCCCAGCGCGATCGGCAGCACAAAGATATTGATCAGTAGCAGATACAGCGGAAACAGCCAGACCGCCTTGCGCAAGTGTTGCTCGTTAACGTTTTCCACCACCGCAATCTGGAACTGTCTGGGCAGCAGCATCACCGACAACATGGACAGCACCGTCAGCGACCACCAACTGCCATAGCTGTTGCCGGTATCGGCCACAGTCATCAGTGCCTTCAGTTTGGGCACCAGCTCGGCACGCGTGAAGATGTCGCCCATNNAGGTGGCGGGTACCAAACAGCAGCGTGAAGGCGGCCAGTGTCATCGCGATGTACAGGGCGCTGTCCTGCCACAGGGCTTGCGCGGCGGCCTTGGTCGGCATCACGATGTCGGGGTAGTGCAGCAGGATGGTGAAGCTGTTGGACACCGCCTTGAGCTGCAGCGAGATGTAGGGAATCACGCCCACCACCGCGATCACCGTCACCAGTCCGCCCAGCAACTGGCTCTTGCCGTAGCGCGAGGCCACGAAGTCGGCGATGGAGGTGATCCGATGCGCTTTGCTGATACGAATGATCTTGAGCATCACGAACCACCACAGGCCGGCAATCAGGGTCGGGCCGAGGTAGATCGGCAGGAAACCAATGCCGTTGGAGGCGGCGCGCCCGACGCTGCCGTAAAACGTCCAGGTGGTGCAGTAGACCGCCAGCGACAGGGCGTAGATGGTCGGGTTGGCGATGATGGAGCGGCCCAGGTCGGCCCGCTTGTCGCCGTAGTAGGCAATGGCAAACAGCACGCCCAGGTAGGCAAACGACACGCTGATGATGACCCAACCCTGCAGCATCGGTGGGGTCCTACTCGCGCCGTTCAATCACGTAGGCGGTCAGCCCAATCAGAACGGCCCACACCACAAAGATGTACAGGTACAACAGCGGGATACCCAACCAGGTGCCCGGTTTGCTGAACAGCGACAGCACCGGGTAGTTGAACAGCACACAACCCAGCAGGACGATGGCAACCAGGCGTTGACCCGTGATGTCGGAGCGATGCATGCGCGATTCTCCTCAACTGCTTGTCGGGGTGGGTGTTCTCGTTTCATTGTAGGTCGCGGTCCGGGTGGGACATACCCTAGGTTCGGGCCAAACCAGGGCTCTTTCCCGTCATGTGAAAACGCGGGTGCTGGTTAGTCCCTAGTTTGTAAGTTGGCGTTAAGCGGCTCGTCAGAATCCGGTCAGCCCCCGGTCCCAAATTGCGGGCTGAGACAAGTTGTCTGTAAGAAAGAACCAAGATTCATGTTGTTGGCCATCGTGATCGCAAAAAGCCTGATCGAGCTCTCGCTGCTGTTTATCGTGGGGCGTTTTCTATTGGGTTTGCTCGCCGGTGCCAAACGCAGCACCAACATCTTTTGGCAGATGCTCGACATCGCGGCCAAGCCGGCGCTGTGGATCACCCGCCAGGTCAGCCCGAAATTGATTCTGGATCAGCACATTCCCTTGGCCGCCGCGAGTTGGCTGCTGATTGCCTG
>CXWL01099854.1_pt1 | contig 20413 bp, 18 predicted proteins | sample 590931 | NCBI WGS metagenome assembly CXWL01 (sample SAMEA3498368, study PRJEB10139) | groundwater metagenome | biome: water well; material: biofilm material | place: Germany | collected 2015-04-27 | reverse complement strand
AAAAAACAAAAAGGTTCGCAGGCGCCGCCGCAAGCCGCTGGCGGCGCACTTTGGTTTTTGTTTGCGTGGTAAGATAGTAATCAATTACTCGCTTGTGAAGGAAACATCTTGGCCACCCGCTCAAAAGCTCTCCCTGCCGACGAACGTCGGGCCGTGACTGTCGAGGCTGTAGTCGACCTGGCCGGTTCGCACAATCCCAGCGAGATCACGACTGCCGCTATCGCGAAGCATATGAACTTGACGCAAGGCGCATTGTTCCGGCATTTTCCCAACAAGGACGCTATCTGGCTGGCGGTCATGGAATGGGTGGCGGAGCGGCTCCTGGCGCGGATCGACCGTTCGGCGCAAGGAATCGAATCGCCCTTGGCCGCCATGGAGGCTATGTTCATGAGCCATATCGAATTCGTGGCCGAGCACCCTGGTGTTCCCAGGATGATATTTGGTGAACTTCAGCGTGCCGAACCGACGCCGGCCAAGCTCATGGTTCAGACCTTGATTCGACGCTATGGGGAACGCTTGCATCGACTCATCGAGAATGGGAAAGCGAGCGGCGAGTTGTCCGCCCTGCTGGACAACGAGGCGGCGGCGACCTTATTCATTGGAACGATTCAGGGACTGGTCATGCAATCGCTCCTGGCGGGAGACATCGAGCGCATCCGCCGCGACGCGCCACGCGTATTTGCAATCTACCGGCGCGGCATCAGGAGCACACAATGAAACGCCTGCCCGTACGAGGCCGCACTGTAGCGCTGCTGGCAGTCATCGTTCCGATGCTGGTGCTTTTCATTTATGTCGCCCTGCGCTCCGGCCCNNCTGTTCGGCATCGGCACCGTCGCGGCGCGCTATACCTACAAGATTGGACCAACGGTTGCCGGGCGCGTGAAACGGCTGGACGTGCATGTGGGTGATCGGGTGAAGGCTGGGCAGTTGCTCGGCGAAATGGAACCGGTCGATCTCGATGATCGTGTTCGCTCGCAGGAGTCGGCGCTCATGCGCGCGCAAGCGGCGCTGCGCGAATCGGAAGCACGCCAAGGCTATGCACAAACCCAGTCGCGCCGCTATGAGCTATTGCTGGAGGTGCGCTCGACCAGCGAGGAAATCGTCGCCACCAAACGACAAGAATTGCAGATCGCCGATGCCGCGCTCGCTGCGGCGCGGGCAGATCTTTCCCGTGCCCGTTACGAGCGCGAGGCATTGGTTACGCAGCGGAGCAATCTGCGCCTCATCGCACCGGTCGACGGCCTGGTGACGTTGCGCGATGCCGATCCAGGCACGACGGTAGTTGCAGGCCAGTCCGTCGTGGAAGTGATCGACCCCAACAGTCTGTGGATCAACGTGCGCCTGGACCAGGTTGGCGCCGCCGGACTTGCCGCCGGTCTGCCTGCGCGCATCGTGCTGCGCTCGCGCGGCGGACAGACCTTGACGGGGCGCGTCCTGCGGGTTGAGCCCAAGGCCGATTCGGTGACCGAGGAAACCCTTGCCAAGGTGGTTTTCGACACTCGGCCGGCGATCCTGCCGCCACTGGGGGAACTGGCCGAAGTCACGGTTGACTTGCCGGCACTCCCGGCCGCCCCTGCGATCTCCAATGCGGCCGTGCAGCGCGAAAAAGGCCAGCTTGGCGTCTGGCAGATCGTCGATGGCGATCTGCGCTTCACTCCGGTCAAGCTGGGCGTGTCCGATCTCGACGGCCATGTGCAGGTGCGCGAAGGGCTCAGGAACGGTCACCGCATCGTCATCTACAGCGAACAGGCACTGACTGCGCGCAGCCGCATCCATGTAGTCGAGCGCATTCCCGGAGCGCCACAATGATCAGTCTGGCTGGCCGGGACATCATGCACTCCTGGGGCAAGTTCGTTTTCACCGGTATCGGACTGGGACTCCTGATCGGCGTGACGCTGGTAATGGCCGGGGTATACCGGGGCATGGTCGATGACGGCAAGGCGCTGCTCGACAACAGCGGCGCCGATCTTTGGGTGGTGCAGAAGGACACCCTGGGTCCTTACGCGGAATCGTCCAGCCTCAACGACGACCTGTACCGGAGCATCCTCGCCATGCCGGGAATCGCCCAGGCCGCCAACGTGACCTACCTGACCATGCAGGTGCGCAAGGATGAGCGCGAGGTACGTGCCATGGTCGTCGGCATCGCGTCCGGCAAGACGGGCGCCATCCCCGGATGGCCGCCCTATCTCGTGGCGGGACGCCAGGTTACGCGCGGCCACTACGAGGCGGTGGCCGATATCGCCACCGGCTTCAAGCCAGGCGACCGCCTTGCTATGCGCCGCAATCACTACACGGTCGTGGGCTTGACCCGGCGCATGGTGTCCTCCAGCGGCGACCCGATGGTGTTCATCCCGATCAAGGACGCGCAGGAGGCGCAGTTTCTTAAGGATAACGATGCAGTCTGGCGAAGCCGGCGCCGTACCGAGGCCAATCCGGCCTTCAACCGGCCGGGCGTACCCGGGCTGCTCGATGCCGTGATCGCCTCGCAGAGCACCAACGCGTACGTCAATGCCGTCCTGGTGACGCTCAAGCCTGGCCATGCACCGGACGAGGCGGCCGAAGCCATCCGCCGCTGGAAGCGCCTGACCGTCTATACCCGAACGCAGATGGAGGAAATCCTCATCGGCAAGCTGATCGCCACCTCGGCCAAACAGATCGGCATGTTCCTGGTGATCCTGTCCATCGTCAGCGCGGCCATCATCGCGTTCATCATCTACACCCTGACCATGGACAAGATACGCGAGATCGCCGTCCTCAAGCTCATCGGCACACGCAACCGCACCATCGCCGCCATGATCATGCAGCAGGCGCTCGCACTCGGGGTGATCGGCTTCGTGGTGGGCAAGATCACCGCGACGTTTGCCGCGCCGATATTCCCCAAGTACGTGTTGCTCATTCCGTTCGACTCCGTCGCGGGCTTTTTTGCATTGATGGCGATCTGCCTGCTGGCCAGCATCGTCGCCATCCGCATGGCGCTCAAGGTCGATCCGGCCGAAGCCATTGGAGGTTGAGATGGGTGGCAAAGGCATTCGCATCGAGGGTTTGACAAAACGCTATGGCAAGGGCGACACCGCGGTCGACGCCCTCAGGGGCGTCGACATGCAGGTGGCGCCCGGCGAGGTGGTGGGCCTCATCGGACCGTCCGGCTCAGGCAAGAGCACCCTGCTCAAGTGCCTGGGGGCGGTGATCGATCCCTCCGCGGGCCGCATGGTACTGGGCGACGAGGTGATCTACGACAACGGGTGGAAAGCGCGCGACCTGCGCGCCTTGCGGCGCGACAAAATCGGCTTCGTGTTCCAGGCGCCGTACCTGATCCCGTTTCTCGATGTCACTGACAATGTTGCGCTGTTGCCCATGCTGGCAGGCATCCCCAATGGCGAAGCGCGTTCAAAAGCGCTGGAACTGCTGACAGCCCTGGATGTGCAGCATCGGGCCCGGGCGATGCCCTCCCAGCTTTCCGGTGGAGAACAACAGCGGGTCGCCATCGCGCGCGGGCTGGTCAACCGGCCGCCCGTGATCCTGGCCGACGAGCCAACCGCGCCACTCGACAGCGAACGCGCCATGGCCGTCATCCGCATCCTCAACGACATGGCGCGCAAGTTCGAGACCGCGATCATCGTCGTCACCCATGATGAAAAAATCATCCCCACTTTCAAACGCATTTACCACATCCGCGATGGCGTGACCCACGAAGAAGCGGGCCAAGGACGGGGATTCGAATGAACCAACAACCGGACTCAAGGAGCTGCTCATGAACTTCGCCGGAAAACGCAATACTGTTATCGCTGCCTGCCTGTTACTGGCCGGGGGCAAGCCGCCAGCGCGGTCAAACGCAAGATCATGCAAGGGCTCGGCAAGAACATGCAGGCCATCACCGATGGCATCTCCAGGGAAGTTTCCGCAAGCCGTACGTGGAGCATTTCTATGACAACTGAAGTGACGCGCAGTCTCGTCGTGGCCCCCGCCGCCCTCACCGCAGTTGTCCTTGCCGGACTACTGGCCGGCTGTGCCGCCGGACCCGATTTCAAACGGCCGCCAGCCCCCGATGTAGCGAGCTACACAGTGGCGCCTTTGCCAGCGCAGACGGCCTCCGCACCTACGGCATTGGGAGAGGCGCAGCACTTCAGCGCTGATGCCGGCATGAGCGCGCAGTGGTGGCGCGACCTGGGTTCATCCAGGCTCGATGCACTGATCGAGCGGGCCTTCCAGGCTAGTCCGACGCTGGCTTCGTCGAAGGCCATCTTGCGGCAGGCGCAGGAAACCTACGCAGCGCAGGCGGGATCGACGCTCTATCCCCATGTCGATGGCGGCACCGGCGTCCAACGTCAACGTCTCAATCCCGGCACCTTGGGACAGGCTGGCGCCGCACGGGAATTCAGTCTGTACAGCGCCACGATCGGCGTACATTACCAGCTCGACCTGGCCGGCGGCAACCGGCGCGCCCTGGAAGCCCTGGCCGCGCGCGCCGAGTATCGGCGCTTCGAAATGGAAGGTGCGCGGCTGACCTTGGCGGCGAACATCGTTACCACCGCCATCACCCAAGCCAGGCTTGCCGCACAAATCCAGTCGACGGAGGCCGTCCTTCGCGCCCAGGATGAACAATTGCAGCTCACCCGAGAGCGAGAGCGCCTCGGTCATGCCGCCCCAGGCGAGGTACTGGCCTTGCAAACCCAGGTGGAGCAGACCCGCGCCGGAGTCCCTTTGCTGCGCAAGCAACTCCAGCAGAACGAACACCTTCTGGCCGTGCTCGCTGGCCGGGCGCCGGGCGCGGGAGGCTTACCCGCCTTCACCCTGGAGGAGTTCANNGAATACGGCGTCGCCGTGGCCAAGCTGTACCCGCAACTCAACATCAGTGCCAGCCTCGGTTCGCAGGCGTTAAGCACGGGTGCATTGTTCGGCGCTGGCTCTGCGGTATGGAGTCTTATCGGGCAGTTGACCCAGCCGCTTTTCAATCCCGGATTACCCGCCGAAAAGCGTGCGTCATTGGCAGCATTCGATGCGGCGGCGGCAAATTACCAAAGCGTCGTGCTCGAAGCCTTGCGCAATGTGGCCGACGTATTGCGCGCATTGGACAACGATGCTCAGGCACTGGCTGCACTGGCAAGCGCCGATGCCGCGGCGCAGGGCTCTCTGGAGTCCGTGCAAAGACAATACGCACTGGGTGCCGCCAGTTATATACAACTTCTCACTGCACAACAGCAGGCGCAACAAAATAGAATCAGCCTGCTGGCGGCTCAGGCACAACGCTTGATTGACAGCGCAGCTTTGTACCAGGCAATGGGAGGCGGCTTCAGTCAGGGCACGGCCCCCCCTCCCCGCGACAGATTGTCGGGCTTGGTTTTTCCCGTTAAACGGCTGCCATGACGCGCTCGAGGCGCTGGCGCACTTCCGTTGCAAGCTGAGTGATTTCGGGTCTGCCGACCAGATCGAGCACCGCATTGGGGTCCATGAATTCCACCCGTACGGCGCCAGAGGCATCTTGCCGCACGACGACATTGCACGGCAAGAGCAGGCCGATGGAAGGCTCCGCTTCGATCGCCTTGTGCGCCAGCTGCGGATTGCAGGCCCCGAGGATGCGGTACGGCGGCATATCCTGATCGAGTTTCTTCTTCATGGTCGCCGCCACGTCGATCTCGGTCAGTACGCCAAAGCCTTCGTCCTGCAAGGCCTGCGTCACGCGGGTGATTGCGTCCGCAAACGCCATCTCTACGGTCCTGCCAAAGCCATATTTNNGGTCAAGCTTACACTCTGGATAAGGGAATTGCCGTTTCTTTCTGTTGCGCAACATGTCGGCATCACCAGTGCCAGTTCGAAAATCCATGAATGGGGGAGAAATAGGGAGAAGTTCAAGCAAACTTCTTTCGATTCGCCGCGTAGTACAGCACCGGGATCACCACCAGCGTGAGCAAGGTCGAGACAAAAATTCCGAAGAGCAGCGAAATCGCCAGACCGTTGAAAATCGGGTCGTCGAGTATGAAGGCCGCCCCGATCATGGCAGCAAGTCCGGTCAGGACGATCGGCTTGGCGCGCGCAGAAGCGGCATGGACGACCGCCTCGACAAACGGCATGCCTTGTCCGACTTGCAGGTTGATGAAGTCGACCAGGAGAATGGAATTTCGGACGATGATGCCGGCAAGTGCAATCATGCCAATCATCGAAGTCGCGGTGTATTGTGCGCCGAGCAAGGCGTGGCCAGGCATCACGCCGATGATGGTCAGCGGAATCGGCGCCATGATGATCAACGGCGTCAGGTAGGAACCGAACTGCGCCACTACCAAGATGTACACCAGGATCAAGCCAACGGCGTAGGCCAATCCCATGTCGCGAAAGGTTTCGTAAGTAATTTTCCACTCGCCATCCCATTTCAGCGCGAACTGCCGGTACGGATCAGATGGCTGGTTAATGAAATATTCGCCCAGCGGCGCGCCCTGGGCCGCGGTGAGATGCGCCAGCTTGCCCCGCACTGCAAACATGCCGTACAAGGGGCTGTCGAGATTGCCAGCCATGTCGCCGATCACGTATGACAGCGGCAACAAATCCTTGTGATAAATGGTTTTTTCGCGCGAGGCAGACTGCGCTTGCACCAGTTCCGATAGCGGCACATTGTCGCCGCTGCCAGACTTCACCGTCATGGTCAGCAGCGTACTCAGCCTTGCCTGTTTCTCGGCGGGCAGATTCAGGCGCACAGGAATACTGTATTTCGACTGGCCATCATGCAGCGACGTGATGTCTTCGCCGTCGAGCGCAACCCGCACCGCCTGCACCACATCGAGGGCGGGAATGCCCAGCAGTCCGGCCTTGCGCTGATCGACGCGCAGCACCACCTTTGGCGCGTTGTCTTCGATCGTGTCGTCGATGCCGATAAGGTCGGCGGTCTGGCCGAAGGCTTGCCGCACCTGTTTGGCCAGCGCATGGCGCCCCGCTTCATCCGGGCCGTAGATTTCCGCCACCAGCGGCGACATCACGGGCGGTCCGGGCGGCACTTCGACAACCTTCACCTTGCCTGCGTGGGCTGCGGCGATCTTTTCCAGGCCGCTCCTGACCGCGCCGGCGATCTCATGGCTCTTGCGAGTGCGGTGATGCTTGTCCACCAGGTTTATCTGCAGGTCACCGAACTCAGGCGCCTGGCGCAGGTAATACTGGCGCACCAGTCCATTGAAATTGATCGGCGCCGCCGTGCCGGCATAGCCCTCGATGTCGGTCACTTCATCGATGGTCGCCAGATAGGCGCCCATTTCGTGCAGCACGGCGGCGGTGTTTTCGAGCGGGGTGCCGGCCGGCATATCGAGCACTACCTGGAACTCCGACTTATTGTCAAAAGGCAGCATCTTTAACACCACCAACTGGAACGCCGCCAGGCTGACCGAAATGAGGATCGCCAGCAAGATGCCGATCCACAGCAGACGGCGGTTGCGCGGGGCCTTCGTGACGGCAAGGAATGGTTCGAGCAGCGTGCGGAAGGCGTGGTGAAGCCTGCCGTCCGCATGGGCGCCCCGGACGCTCGCAACATGGCGTTTCGATAGCCGCTGCGCCAGCCACGGCGTGACGGTAAATGCGATCACCAGCGAGATCACCATGCCCATGCTGGCATTGATCGGAATCGGGCTCATGTAAGGGCCCATCAGGCCTGTCACGAACGCCATCGGCAGCAGCGCCGCAATCACGGTAAACGTCGCCAGGATGGTGGGCCCGCCCACTTCATCGACCGCGCGCGGGATGATGTCGGCCAGCGCTTGTNNCAGAATGCCGATCGAAAAAATCAGCGCGAACAGCGATACCCGGTTCAGCGTGAAACCCCAAGCCCAGGAGGCGAACAGGGTCGCCGCCAGCGTCAGTATCACGGCGATGCCGACGATGGCCGCCTCGCGCATGCCCAACGCAAAAATCACCAGAACCACCACTGCCGAGGTGGCAAAAATGAGCTTTTGAATCAGCTTCATCGCCTTGTCGTTGGCCGTTTCCCCATAGTTGCGGGTGACGTTGACCTCGATGCCGGACGGAATGACCGTGTTGCGCAGCTCAACCACCCTGCGCGTGATCTGCTGGGCGACCTGCACCGCATTTTCCCCGGGTTTCTTGGTGATCGAAATCGTCACCGCCGGAAACACACTGCCCATCGCAGTGGTAGTCGTCGCCCCCGCCTTGCCGATGCCCAGCCACACATACCTGGTCGGTTGCGCCGGTCCATCGACGATCTTGGCCACGTCCGACAAGGTGACCGGATTACCTTCCACCACCCCGACAACCAGTTGGGCCACGTCCTTGGCATCGGCCAGGAAATTGCCGGCCTGGACTTCGAGCATGGCATTATCGGCAGCGAGCTGGCCGGCCGGCAACGCCGCATTGACACCCAACAGCGCCTTCCGGATATCGTTGACTGCGAGGTGATAGGCGTTCAGCTTGTCGATGTCCAGCAACACCCGAACCAGCCGCCCCGGGCCGCCCACCGTCGTCACTTCGCGGGTGCCAGGTACGCGCTTGAGTTCGGTTTCCATCGCATGGGCGACGCGCTCCAGCTCATAGGCGCCGCGTTCCTGATCCCGGGTCCACAGGGTCAGGGACACGATCGGCACGTCGTCGATTCCCTTGGGTTTGATCAGCGGTTCGCCCACGTTCAATTCACGCGGCAGCCAGTCGCGATTGGAATGAATCGTATCGTAAAGCCGTACCAACGCTTCGGTGCGCGGAACGCCCACCTTGAACTGGGCAGTGATGACCGCCATGCCAGGCTTGGAGACCGAATACACATGGTCAAGGCCCTCGATCTGCGAGATTACCTGTTCGGCAGGACCGGCCACCAACGCCTCGACATCCTTGGCCGACGCGCCGGGAAAAGGAATCAGCACGTTCGCCATGGTCACGTCGATTTGAGGTTCTTCCTCGCGCGGCGTGACCAGCACGGCAAACAGGCCAAGCAGCAGAGCGACCAGCGCAATGAGCGGCGTCAGCTGCGAATGGAGGAAGTATTTGGCGAGGTGGCCGGCTATACCCATGTGCTTATTTGTCCTTCAGTCTCAAGATGCCGAGTGCCTTCAATGCGTACTTTTCGTAAATCGGTTCGGATGTGCCTTTTTTCATCTTGCGCATGAAATATTTTTCAAACAAGATTTTGGCCAAGTGCACCCACTTTCCTTCCGCGTACCAATTGACATTACGTGGCGGAATTTGCGGCAATGCGACAAACGCGATGCCGCTGTCGCCAAAATCGGCCAGGCAGATCGCATTCCAGGTCGGCCGGGCGTCCGGCTGCCGTCCTTGCAGCTGCGCGGCAATATTTTGGGCGGTGGCGGTCACCATCGACTCGATCATGTACCCGGTCTTGGGCGCCCCGGTCGGCACCGGCGTGACTTCGACTGGCGGAATCGCCACGCAAACGCCCACCGCATAGATATTCTTGAATGTGGGACTGCGTTGATGTTCGTCGACCAGGATGAAGCCGCGCGGGTTGGTCAGGCCTTCGATGCCGAAGACCGCATCAATGCCCTTGAATGCCGGCAGTACCATCGAATACGCAAACGGCAGCTCATGTCGTTTTTTTAAATCGCCATTTTCATCATGCTCGGCCACCAGCATCTTGCCGTCTTCCACCTTGAGGATACTGGCGTTGCAAATCCATTTGATATGGCGCTCGCGCATGGCCGATTCGAGCATGGTCTTCGAATCGCCGACACCGGCAAGGCCCAAGTGACCGATGTAAGGTTCAGGGGTGACCAAAGTCATCGGTACACGGTCGCGGATTTTGCGTCGGCGCAGATCCGTATCCATGATGAACGCAAATTCGTAAGCCGGNNTGTCCCAGGCCCGGCCTGCCGCGATGGCATGGTCGACATGGCAGACCGATTGTGTGTAGCCGCTCGGGCCCAATCCTTCGACTTCGTCGAAGGCCAGCTTGGGGCCGGTCGCGATGACGAGAAAATCATAGGCAAGCAACCTGCCGTCGCCCAACTCGACTTCGTTGCGCTCGGGATGAACCCGTTTCGCGCCAGCGCCATCAAAAGCGATGCCTTTGCGCCCCAGGCATGGCGCAATCTCCAGTTCGATCGCCTCACGTTTGCGCCAGTTGACGGCGACCCAGGGATTCGATGGAACAAAGTGAAAGGTGGTGCTGTTCGACACCACCGTGATGCGGTCTGCAGGACCGAGCAAAGGTTTCAATTCGTAAGCCATCGGCATGCCGCCGATCCCCGCACCCAAAATTACAATATGTGCCATGTTTGCCTCCGCGGTTGCAAAGTAAGGAGTGCGTTTCCGCTATTTCTTGGACGCTGTGGCAGCACTCGCGCCAGCTCCAATTAAACCCGCCTTGATCGGTTCGAGCGCCACGCGCTCCCCCTCATGCAAGCCCGCCAGCACTTCAACATAGCCGTCGGCCGTGGCGTCGCCGGCGCGAATCTGCCGCAATTGGGGCAAAGCGCCTGCCCCCAACACATACACTGCGGTCACCTCGCTGCGGCGCAACACGGACTGCTGCGGAATTACCAGCTTGCGGGCTACACCGGTGACGAAGTAGGCCCGTGCAAATTGGCCCGGCAACAGCCCGCCGGCATTGCCCAGTTCCAGCCGCAGCTTGACCGTATGGGTGCGGCTGTCGGCGAGCGGAATCAGCGTAATCTGTTTTACGGTGGCACTATTCTTTAACGCGGGGATGTCGACACGTACCGGCAGGTTCAGCTTGACCTCACGCAGGCCGGACTGCGACAGTGTCGCGATGACGCGCATGTTGGCGGGGTCGAATATGCTCACCAGCGCGCGTCCGGGCGTGGCCATGTCGCCGACCTCGATTGGGGTGGCAGCGACCACGCCCGAATACGGTGCGGTGATGCTTGTATAGGTCTTGGCCGTCGAGGCTTGCCCCGCGTTGGCCTGCAATGCTGCTACCCGCGCCTGACTGGCTTTGAAGTCAAGCTCCGCCTGGTCGAGCGCTGCTTTGCTGATGAATTTTTGTGCAAACAACTGTTTGATGCGTTCATAGTTGCGCAATGCATTGGCCAGTCCGGCCTGTGCTTCTACGACCTGACTTTGGCTGGCGGCCATCGCCTGCTCGGCTGCGCGCGGATCGATGCGCGCCAAAACCTGACCTGCCTGGACACTGTCGCCCACCTTGACCCTGAGTTCGACGATTTTACCGGCGACCTGTGCCGCCAGAGTCGATTGGCGCACCGCCTCGACGACGCCTTCCGCGCTGATCACCTCAGGTACATCGCGATATGCCACTGCATATTGCGCGATGGGCGCCGGTTCGGCAGCCTCGGCCTGCTGAAGCGGCCCCAGCAACGTCACGATGGCAAGCAATGGAGTTGCGGCCAGGGTCCCCAAGCCCGGCAACCCGCACACCAGCGGAGTTACCCGGTCAAACAACGAGAGCCCGTGGCGCATGCTCATCAATCTCTCCGCAGCTTGCAGGTCCGAACGCCGAATGGCAAATAGGCGGGACACCAGCCCATCACGCCGGTCAGGAACGGAACCAGTCCCAACATGGCCCACCATCGGTAGTTCTCGTTCAAGACGAAAAAACAGGCTTCGCACGATAAGGCCGGTGATGAGGCGCGCTGAACGGTCGATGCCACCCAGGTTCTTGTTCATCGATTTCCCTATTTAGGTTTAATCAGTAGTTTCCGCTCAAGGCCAGAAAATAGATACATTTCAAGCTATGTTTTCCGAAGCGCGAAGGGGACGTGAAAGCCCGGAATGAATATCAAGACGCTGGAGCCGAGCAAGCTGCACAGCGACAAGCGGCGATCCTCATTTGCCAGTACGCGCAATATCGCCGCAATTTGGCCTGCCGCGTCGCCCATTTATCATGGCATGAAGTTCAGGGTTGGACATCACGGAAAGCGTTTTCGTTGCTGACTTCAACCGCCAAGTTTATTAAACGATATTATATCAGAAAATAGAATATGGATTTGTCGTGTAAATAGGCCGCACACGATATTTTATGCAGGATCTGAACACTTGATGGGTACCCTAAAACCTTCGACCTCCTTGACCACTTTCCGTCAAGCGGGCTGCGCCCCGCCGGTTCAGCGCAACCAGTTCCTAGTCCGAGGCACGCCCTGCCGTCACCGGCCCCATTCAATTGGTGAGTTGACGATGGCGTCGGACTCGGCCTGGCTGATGTAGAGCGGAACGTAGGTTCCGCCTTGCTGTTTCAGCACGCTCACGAAAGACCGCAGGTGGTTGCGCGATGCGAGCAGGAACCTGTCATAGACGCGCACGATATCAGGGATGTCAACGTATGCTTTCGCCGCTTAAGGGAATTGCCGTTTCTTGCTGTTGTGCGACACGCCGGCACCACCAGTGCCGGTTCGAGAATTTACGAGCAAGGTCGAGAAAAAAATCCGACGGTAGTGGCCGCTCAGACAAAAACACCGAAAGCCGGCGGCAGGGTAGCCATTGGGCGCATTCGACGTGCGTATCCGGCCCGAACCACGAAGGTTGGCCTGAGCGGACAATCGGATTACGGATAGTCCGTAAACGAAAAAGCCGACTGGCGAGAGTCGGCTTGTGTCTGCGTAATTTATTGATTATTCAGCTGTATTCTTGGTGGGAAGTGCAAGTTTCGAACTTGCGACCCCTGCAGTGTGAATGCAGTGCTCTACCCCTGAGCTAACCTCCCAAATCGGGGCGTATTATCGCATACCGCTGCAAAAACGTCACGAAAACTTATGCGGTTGCATAAGTTCTCCAGATACAGTCGCCTTTCACCGCCTTGTCGAGGCCGCCCAGCACGCTTTCATGCTCGGCAACTTCCTCGACGCTCGCGGCCAGCACGATGATCGCGGCCAGCGGCACCGCTTCGAGCAAGCCGCCGACCGACGTGGTTTCTTCCTCCATGTCCATCGACAGCGAGTTCTGCCCGCGCGTCATCGATAGGTAGACGTCTGCCAGCAGTTCGGCGTCGAGCAGCGCGCCGTGCAGCTTGCGGTGGGCGTTCGATACGCCGTAGCGGTCGCACAAGGCGTCCAGCGAATTGCGTTTGCCCGGATGCATCTCCTTCGCATTGACCAGCGTATCGATCACGCTGGAGCAATGCTCGGTGAAGGTCGGCAACCCGAGCAGCTTGAATTCGGCGTTCAGGAAGCCCAGGTCGAACGGCGCATTGTGAATGATGACTTCGGCGCCCTGGATGTACTCGCGCAATTCGTGCGCGATCTCGGCGAACTTCGGCTTGTCGCGCAAGAATTCGGTGGTCAGCCCGTGCACCGCCAGCGCGCCCTCTTCCGAATCGCGCTCGGGATTGATGTAACGATGGAAGTTGTTACCGGTCAGCATGCGGTTGTGCAGCTCGACGCAGCCGACTTCAATGACGCGGTCGCCGGTGCGCGGATTCAGGCCGGTGGTTTCAGTATCGAGGACGATTTGACGCATAGGAACCCAGGTTGGTACAGGCAATGGAGAAATGTGGGATGGCGCGGCGCGCAGTATGGCAAAGCGCCGCGCCCGCTTACTTGCGCACCGTCTCGACGCCGCGGTTGGCCAGCACGTCGGCCCGCTCGTTGCCCGGATGGCCGTTGTGGCCGCGCACCCAGCGCCAGTCCACCGCATGCGTGGCCTGGATCGCGTCGAGCGCTTTCCACAGGTCTTCGTTCTTGACCGGCTCCTTGGCCGCGGTCTTCCAGCCGCGCTTCTTCCAGCCGTGGATCCATTCCGAGATGCCCTTCTGGACATACTGGCTGTCGGTGTGCAGCACTACTTCGCATGGCCGGGTCAGCGTCGTGAGCGCCTCGATCACGGCGCGCAACTCCATGCGGTTGTTGGTGGTATTCAGTTCGCCGCCGAAGATTTCCTTCTCGTGGCCGTCGGCCACCAGCAAGGCGCCCCAGCCGCCGGTGCCCGGGTTGCCCTTGCACGCGCCGTCGGTAAAAATTTCTACTTTGCTCATCCTGCTGTTCTACTTTCTGTTAGTGGCCGGGACCGCTTGCGGGCCCTTCGCCGATTTTTTGTTCCAGGCCGGACCGATGATGGTCATGCCCTTGACGCGCTTGATCGCATGCACCATGTACACCGCGCCGAGATACGGCCACCAGCGTTCGCCGGAACGTTCCATGAAGGCGAACCGGTTGATCCACTTGTCGGTGCGGCAAGGCGGCGCATAACAGCCGAAATGGCTGCGGCTGACGCCCAGATTCAACAATTTTAACCAGTCTTTCATCCGCGGCATAGAAATGAATTCTCCGGCCTGCGGCAAGTACGGGCTGCGCGTGAGGCGCCCCATGCCTTGCCGCACGCCCCACAGGCTGGCCGGATTGAAGCCGCAGATGATGACCTGGCCTTCGGGAATCAGCACCCGCTCGACTTCGCGCAACACCTGGTGCGGCTCGGCGGCGAACTCGAGCACGTGCGGCAGCACCACCAGGTCCAGGCTTTGCGAGGCGAACGGCAACTCGGCGAAATCGAGCGCCACCGCGATCTGCTTGCCGCTGGCGGCGATCGCCAACTGGTCCGCGCTCGAGGTGCGGGTGGCCGCCTGCCACTTGTTGGGCATCCGGTTGGCCGCCAGCGCATCGATCTGCGGCAAGCCGACCTGCACCGCGTTNNTAGGCGCCGGCCGGCGATTGCAGCCAGCCGTCGAGCGCTATAATGGATTTTTCCGATGCCGCGCTATCCATGCCTGCCTTTTCGTCGAAACCCACACTATGATCAATTTACCGCACAGCGCCTTGAGCGTGCTTGCCGTTCCCGCGTTCAAGGACAACTACCTGTGGCTGGTGCATGACGGCGTCAGCGCCGCCGCCATCGACCCCGGCGACAGCGGCCCCATCCTTGCCGCCCTGGCCGCGCACAAGCTCACTCTCACCGCCATTCTACTCACCCATCACCATGCTGACCACATCGGCGGTGTGCCGCAACTTTTGAGCCATGCGCAGGTGCCGGTGTTCGGCCCGCGCAACGATCACATTTCCGCGGTCACCGAGCCGCTGGGCGAAGGCGACCTGGTCGAGGTGCCAGGCCTGGCGCTGGCCTTGCGGGTGCTCGACGTGCCCGGCCATACCAAGGGCCACATCGCCTATGTGCGCGAGACCCCGGGCGCGCACTGGCTGTTTTGCGGCGACACCCTGTTTGCCGGCGGTTGCGGCCGGATCTTCGAAGGCACGCCGGCGCAGATGGCCGATTCGCTGGGCAAGCTGGCCGCCTTGCCGGACGACACCAGCGTGTATTGCGCGCACGAATATACGCTGGCGAACTTGCGCTTCGCCTGCGCGGTCGAGCCGGGCAACCCGCGGCTGCGGCAGCGGGTCGAGGCCGACAGCGCCAAGCGCGCCGCCGGACAGGCCACGGTGCCGTCCAACATCGGCCTCGAAAAAGCCACCAATCCGTTCTTGCGCTACCGCGAGGCGGAGATCGTCGACAGCCTGGTCGCCGCGCACAAGCTTGACGCGGGCGCCGCCCCGCTGGCCGCCTTCGCCGCCCTGCGCGAGTGGAAAAACAGTTTCTAAGGACGCCATGAGCTCCACGCCTCTCGTGACTTTCTATTTCGATCCGGTAAGTCCGTACGCCTGGCTGGGGAGCCAGGCCGTGGCCCGGATTGAGGCGGCCGGCGCGCAGCTGATGTTCCGGCCGGTGCTGTTCGCCGGATTGCTCAACGCGCATGGCAACAAAGGTCCGGCGGAAGTGCCCGCCAAACGGCAGTATATCTTCCGTGACGTCATGCGCGAAGCGGCGCGCGCCGGACTCGCGTTCAAGGGGCCGCCCGGGCATCCGTTCAACCCCCTGCAGGCCTTGCGCATGTGCCTGGCGCTGACGCGCCAGGACGAACGCCGCCGTTTCGCGCTGGCGGTGATGAGCGCATGCTGGGAACAAGGGGAAGATGTGTCGGACCCTGCGGTCCTGATGCGCGTCGCCGCAGTGTGCGGCCTGAGCGGCCCTACCCTGCAAAGCGCGGCGCAGCAGCCGGCCGTCAAGATGGAGCTCGCCGCCGAGACCGCGAATGCGATCGCCGACGGCGTGTTCGGCGTGCCGACCTTCAAGCTTGGCGACGAGCTGTTCTGGGGTGCTGACCGGATCGACGCGCTGATCCGGCACCTCGGGGGCGAGCGCATCGACGAGCAGGCGCTCGCCGATTTTCTTGCGAAAGCTCCGCTGGCGGAGCGCAAGCGCCCCGCTTAGATTTCCTCGTACAGAGGCAGGGTCAGGAATTCGGCGAACTCTTCGGAAGTCGCCATTTCCTCGAAGATCTGCGCCGCGCGCTGGTAGGTCGGGTTGTCGCCATTCGGCGCATCGACCTTGACCTTGGCCAGCTCTTCCGGAATCATCGCGCGCACCATGTCGGCGGTGACCTTGCGGCCGTCTTCCAGTACGCCTTTGCTGGAACGAATCCATTGCCACACTTGCGAGCGGCTGATCTCGGCGGTCGCGGCGTCTTCCATCAGGTTATGGATCGGCACGCAGCCGTTGCCCGACAGCCAGCTGCCCAGGTAGTGGATGCCGACGTTGATGTTGTAGCGCAGGCCGGCTTCGGTGATCGGCGCTTCCGGCTTGAAGTCGAGCAACTGCGCCGCCGTCACTTCGACGTCCGGGCGCAGCTTCCCGACCTGGTTCGGCTTGTCGCCCAGCACCTTGGTGAACTCCGTCATGGCCAGTTCGACCAGGCCAGGGTGCGCGACCCAGCCGCCGTCGTAGCCGTCGGTCGCATCGCGCGCCTTGTCGACGCGCACGCCGGCCATCGCGATGTCGTTCTTCTCCGGATCGTTCTTGATCGGGATCAGCGCGGCCATGCCGCCCATCGCCTGCGCCCCGCGGTTGTGGCAGATCTTCAGCAGCAGCAAGGCGTAGGCGCGCATGAACGGCGCCGTCATCGTCACTTTCGGACGGTCGGCCAGGCAGAAATCCTTGTCCAGCTTGAACTTCTTGATGCACGAAAAGATGTAGTCCCAGCGGCCCGCGTTCAGGCCGGCGCTGTGCTCGCGCAGTTCGTACAGGATTTCGTCCATCTCGAACGCGGCCACGATGGTTTCGATCAGCACGGTCGCCTTGATGGTACCCTGCGGCAGGCCCAATTCGTTTTGCGTCATCACGAAAATGTCGTTCCACAGGCGCGCTTCGAGGTGCGATTCGATCTTCGGCAGGTAGAAGTAAGGACCGGCGCCGCGCGCCAGCAGCTCCTTGGCATTGTGGAACATGAACAGTGCGAAGTCGAAGATGCCGCCGGAAATGCGCTTGCCGTCGACCAGCACGTGCTTCTCGTCCAGGTGCCAGCCGCGCGGGCGCACGATCAGCGTGGCGACCTTCTCGTTCAGCTTGTACGACTTGCCCTTCTGCTCGAGCGTGATGGTGCCGCGCACCGCTTCCATCAGGTTGATCTGGCCGCCTACCTGGTTTTCCCAGTTCGGCGTCTGCGAATCTTCGAAGTCGGTCATGTAGGCGTCGGCGCCCGAATTCAGGGCGTTGATGACCATCTTGCGCTCGGTCGGGCCGGTGATTTCGACGCGGCGGCATTCCAGCGCGGCCGGGATCGGCGCGATCTTCCAGTCGCCGGCGCGGATGTGCGCGGTCTCGGCCAGGAAATCGGGACGCTCGCCGGCGTCGAGGCGCCTGGCCTGCTCGACCCGCATGGCCAGCAGTTCCTGGCGGCGTGGCTCGAATGCGCGCGTCAGCTTGGCGACCAGCGCAAGCGCATCAGCGGTAAGGATCTGTTCGTAACCTGGCTGAATGTCGCCGGTAATTTTCATGCCGGCTGGGGTGGCGATGCTCATGCGTGACTCCTGGTGTTGGTGAATAATCGAATGTTGCGCCGCAAAATTTACAGCGCGCTGCCAGCCCTCAGTATAGGACAGTTGGCGTTTAATATCATTTCAAGTATATTCACCAAACGGTAGCTAAACGAGACAATAAATACATTCATCTGTGCGTTTTTGTCACAGATAACAGGAGCGTCACGCATGGGCCAGTTTCGCCAGATTTCCACCTTTGTCGAGGTCGTCGCGCGCGGCAGCCTGTCCGCCGCGGCGCGCGCCGAAGGGATCGCGCCGGCCATGATCGGGCGCCGCCTCGACGCGCTCGAAACACGGCTCGGGGTCAAACTGTTGCAGCGCACCACGCGCAAGCTGGCGCTGACCAACGAGGGCGCCGCCTTCCTGGAGGATTGCCAGCGCATCCTGGGCGAACTGGAGGAAGCCGAATCGGCGGTGGCCGAGCGCAGCGCGCGCGCCAGCGGCCACCTGCTGGTGTCGGCGCCGGCCGGATTCGGCCGCCAGCACGTGGCGCCGCTGCTGCCCTCTTTCCTGGCCGAACACCGCGAGGTGACCATCAACCTGAACCTGAACGACCGGCTGGTCGACCTGGTGGGCGAAGGAATCGACGTGGCAATCCGGATCGGCAGCCTGTCCGATTCGAACCTCGTGGGCGTGAAGCTGGCCGACAATCACCGCGTGCTGGTCGGGTCGCCGGCCTACCTGAAGCGGCATGGCACGCCCGCCAGCCTGGCGGAACTGGCGCGCCATAATTGCCTCGCGATCAGCAGCGAAGGCAGCCAGCGCGGCTGGACCTTCCTCGACCACGGCAAGCAGCTTACCGTGAAAGTTGCAGGCAACATGGTGTGCAACGACGGCGAGGTGCTGCATGACTGGGCGCTGGCCGGCAAAGGGCTGGCATGGCGCTCGATGTGGGAGGTGGGTCCGGAGATTCGCGCCGGGCGACTGCGCACGGTGCTCGACCAGCATGCCGCGCCGGGCAACGACATCCATGCGGTGTTCGCCCAGCGCCGTCACCTGCCGCTGCGAATACGCGCGTTCGTCGATTTCCTGCGCCATACTTATAACCAGGCGGACTATTGGCGCACGGGCTGATCGATCGCGCACGGGCTGATCAATCGTCCGCGGTTTCTGCGCGCTGCTAAACCAGGGTCTGACCCGTGGGGTCAGACCCTTTAGACAAAAAAAATCCTCGGAAACCGAGGATTTTTCTATTTCGTTGACTCAGCGATTAGATAGGCTGAATGTTCGAAGCTTGCTTGCCTTTAGGGCCAGCGGTTACTTCGAAAGAGACGCGNNCAAGAAAGAAATGACAGACAGACTGCACTTACTACCTCGAATCCAACGATCCCGTATTATACCAAAGAAAAAACAAAAAACACGTACTTCGCAAAATAAAAGTGCGCGGCGCCTTAAAAATTCCGAACATCAACTTTTGCGATGCTGCGTTCACGCCGGCAGTAGGACGAATATAGTCTATCGAGCAAGGCCAAGTTTGCGATAAATCAAACGTCGCCCCGCCGCCCCGCCGTTGCCGGCTTTTCATCCGGATAGTCGTCCGACTTCGGGTCCAGCGCGGCCCACGCCAGGTATTCCTCCAGGCCNNTCGAGGGCGCGCGCCTGCTGGCCCATGGTGCGAAAGCCGAAGGTGGCGGCCGAGCCGGCGATCGTGTGCAGGATCTGTTGCAGCTCGCCGGCCATCCGGGGGTCCGGCGCCTGCGGTTCGAAAGCGGCGCGCAGCGCGCCCAACTGCGCCAGCGTGCCAGGCACGCCGGCGGCAAACTTATCGTTCAGCACGCGCAGGCGCGCGAAAAATTCCTGGTCGATCAGGGTCGCCATCGGCCCGCTTATTTGGTGCCGAAAATACGATCGCCGGCGTCGCCCAGGCCCGGCACGATGTAGGCGTGGTCGTTCAGGTGCGAGTCGAGCGAGGCGACGTACAGCTTGACCTTCGGGTGCGCGCCCTGGAATACGGCCACGCCTTCGGGCGCAGCTACCAGCGCCAGGAAGATGATCTGCTCGTCCTTCACGCCGCGCTTCTTGAGCACGTCGACTGCGTACACCGCCGAATTGCCGGTCGCCACCATCGGATCGCACAGGATGAAGATGCGGTCGGCGGTGTCCGGCAGGCGCACCAGGTACTCGACCGGCTTGTGGGTGGCCGGGTCGCGGAACACGCCGATGTGGCCGACGCGCGCCGAAGGCACCAGCTCGAGCAGGCCGTCGCTCATGCCGATGCCGGCGCGCAGGATCGGCACGATGGCCAGCTTCTTGCCAGCGATCACCGGTGCGTCGATGGTTTCCAGCGGCGTTTCGATCTGGCGCGTGGTGAGCGGCAGGTCGCGCGTGATTTCATACCCCATCAGCAGCGTGATTTCCTTGAGCAGTTCGCGGAAGGTGCGGGTCGACGTGTCGCGTTCGCGCATGTGCGACAGCTTGTGCTGGATCAGCGGATGGCTGAGGATGAACAGGTTGGGGAAGCGCGGATCTTGTTTCATGGAGGGCATTCTGTCGATTATTGTGGCTTGTGGCGGCATTATCCCAGCCATTCGGTCCCTTGTCCGCAGTTTGTCAAATAAATATCAGAATCTTTTGGCGCCGGCGCTCACTCGACCAGCGCGCGCGCCAGGATGGCCGCGCAATCGATCCCGTCCGGCAACCGCCCGTAGGCGCCGCCGACGTCTTGCGCCACCCGCGAGCGCACGAACGCATCGGACACGAAC
>CXWL01016469.1_pt1 | contig 20414 bp, 21 predicted proteins | sample 590931 | NCBI WGS metagenome assembly CXWL01 (sample SAMEA3498368, study PRJEB10139) | groundwater metagenome | biome: water well; material: biofilm material | place: Germany | collected 2015-04-27 | reverse complement strand
ACGTTGCTTTCTCGCGAAACTGACAGAAGAGGGAGGATGGTAGGTAGATGATGGACCACCGTCCATCGTCCGTTGTCCATCATCGCCTGTTATCCCTTGCTCGGCAGAGCGACGGTGGCGGTGCCAGGGGTGGTCTTCTTGCCGTCGGCGTCCTCGGTCCAGATATCGAGATCGACGAGATTCTCTCCGCCCTCCTGGCGCTTGGCGGTGACAACGCCCTTCACGGTGATCGGCTTGTTGAGCATGTCCATGCCCCGGTAGCTGACCCCGAACTTCTTCACGCGGCCCTTGTATCCGGCGAGAGTGAAGACGAGGCGGCCGGTCTGGGCGTACTTAAAGCGGCCGTGGACGATGTTCTCGCTGAGGCCCATGGGCTTCAGCATCGGGAAGTTCTCGTCGAAGTGCAGGGGATTGAAGTCGCCGCTGCCTGCGGCGAACTTCACGAGCTGCTGCTTATCTGGCGAGATCTTGATCTCGGGCAGCTCTTGGCCTTCTTTCACGTCCTCGAAATAGGTTTGTTCGGTCACTTGAGATTTCCCTCCGGTTTACCCCACCCCGGCCCTCCCGTAGATAGGGAGGGAGATCGCACGGGGGCTACATGTGGATGGATGTGAGCTTCTGCTTGGCGACGACCTTGCCAGTGGCCTTGTTCTTGTACACGGACTCGTTCGTCACGAACAGCATCTTGCCGCGCATCTTCAGGTCGGCAAGGTGCGAGGTTTCTTCCAGCACGTCCCCGGCGCAGATCACATCGAGATACTCCGTCTCGGTCCCGCCGTCGAGCAGACCCTTAAAGGGGATGTTGAGGCGAGGGCCGCCGGCGCGGCGGGGGAAGCCGAAGGTGCCATCGTTGGTGTCCGGGTGGAACACGGGAGTGCCGAGGTATCCGAGCGGGGCGACGATGCTGCGGAAGCCCTGGGACTTCGCAAAATCGACGTCGTAGTGGATCGGGTCGGTGGAGGCGATGCCGCGCGCGTACATGCGGACGCTGGTCGTTGTCACCTCGTACGTCCAGGGCTCGCTGTCCACGCCATACTGGGCGCGCATTTCGTCAGTGATTTCGAATTCCTCGGCCAAGGTGGTGCTCCTGTTCTTCTTGAACGAGGGCGCAGCGGGCTGCGCCCCTACGGTCAGCTCTTCGATGGCAGGGCGACGGTCGCCGTGCCGGGTGAGGTCTTCTTGCCCGCGGGATTCTCGGTCCAGACGTCGAGATCGACGAGATTCTTGCCGTCCTCGGTGTACTTCCTGGTTACGACGCCGCGGCAACGAATGTCTTCGCCAGGGTAATCCATGCCGCGATACGAACAGCCGAACTTACGGATCTGGCCGGCGGGCGCGGCCCAATCGTGGACGAGCTGGCCGAGAAAGGCGTGCTTGAGGGCGCCGTGGACGATGAGGCCGGGGAGGCCGGTGCCCTGCGCAAAATCCTTGTCGTAGTGAATCTGATAGAAGTCGCCCGAACCCGCGGCCCAGAGCACAAGCTGCTGCGTGGAGCAGTTCTTCTTGATCTCGGAGATCTCCTGGCCTTCCTGGACATCCTCAAAGTGCACCTGTGCCATATCGCCTCCTTCGGGGGACAGAGCCGGGGACGGCTGTGTCACGCGACGTGCGTTAGTACTGAATCACTGTCCCGTAGAGCTTGGCAACGACCTTGCCATGCTGGTTCGTGTAGACGGTCTCGCGCTTGGTGATGAGCATGGGGCCGAGGCTCCCCGTCGTTTCTTCAAACCCGGCGACGCTGCCGCGAGCGGTGATGGTGTCGCCGGCGCAGATGACGTCGTTCTCTGGGAAGTATTCGTATTCCGTACCGCCATTCAGGACGCGCTTGTACGGCACGGAGAAGCCGCGCCCCGCCATCTCGCCCGGTGCTCCCGGTGGCCGCGCGGGGTTGAATAGAGGCGTGCCGAGGAAGCCTGGCGGAGCGACGATGTTGCGGTAGCCAGCGGCCTTTGCGGCTGCCTCGTCGTAGAAGATGGGGTCCTTGTGACCGACGGCGCGGGCAAACAGACGACAGTTGGTCTTCTCGACCTCCATGACCGTGGCCGGGCCCTCGGCGCCGATGGCCGCGCGCATCTCGTCAGTAACAACGGAAGGGTTCGTGGTGGTCATGGGAACCTCGAACGGCGGTTGCAAAAGCTCACGTCAACGTTAGGCTTGACAGCTTCGAGATGATACGACCGGCCCTTGCTACCGTCAACGCAGAAGGCTCCATTCTTGATTGAGGCCTGATCTCACGTTAGACTTGCCGCGCTTTGAGGGGGTGCCCGGCACCTCCTTTTGCGTGTCCAAGAGACAGCATTACTTGACAACACTGGGCACCCACACGACGCAACAGTCGGGAGGAGAACGCGATGGGTTTGATTTGGATGGTTCCGGTCACGGGGGCGGCGGCAGCGCTGTTTGCCTTCTGGCTGGCCTACGACGTGTTGCGGCGAGACACGGGCACGAAGGCGATGCAAGAGATCGCCGACATGATCTTCGAGGGGGCGATGGCCTTCCTGTCGCGCCAGTACCGCACGATTGGGATTCTCGCCCTCGTGACAGCTGTGGGCGTGGCCGTGCTTGTCGGCTCGATTTCTGAAGGGGTAAAGGAGATTCTCCTCGACCCGCAGACCGGTCAGCCAACCTTCGGCGACGAGGCGGTCGGGCGGTGGCAGGAGGGCATCCTCACGGGCATCGCCTTCCTCGTGGGGGCGTTCTGTTCGGCCTTGGCCGGCTACATCGGTATGTTCATCGCCGTGCGTTCGAACATTCGAACAGCGGCGGCCGCGCAAAACAGCCTGAAGGACGCAATCACCGTCTCTCTCCGCGGTGGGGCGGTCTCGGGCTTCCTCGTCGTCGCATTGAGCCTGCTCGGTGTATCCGGAATCTTCTTTACGTACAGCAAGCTGCTGGACAACCCGTATGAAATTACGCCGTTCTTGATCGTCGGATTCGGCTTCGGCGCCAGCTTCGTGGCGCTGTTCGCTCAGCTTGGTGGTGGAATCTACACCAAAGCCGCTGACGTAGGCGCCGACCTCGTCGGCAAGGTCGAAGCGGGCATTCCTGAGGACGATCCCCGAAATGCCGCCGTCGTCGCCGACCTCGTCGGTGACAACGTCGGCGACTGCGCGGGACGTGGGGCGGACCTGTTCGAGTCGATGTCGGCCGAAAACATCGGCGCGATGATCCTCGGCGTCGCCATCTATACGGTGACGCGCGACATTGAATGGATTATGTTCCCCCTCGTCCTACGGTCGTTCGGCATCATCGCCACGATCGTCGGCCTTGTTTCGGTGCCCTTCTTTGTGGACACCGATCCCAAGAGCAAGCAAGACCCGATGCAGCCGCTTAACTACGGCTTCTTCATTGTGTCCGCGCTGTCCGTCGTGGGACTCTTCATCACCACGCAACAGATGCTTGGCGACGAATGGTATTGGTTCTTCTTCTGCGGCGTGGTCGGCATCCTCACGGGAATCGCCTTCGTGTACATCACGCAGTACTACACCTCGGGTTCGTGGCGGCCGGTTCAGGAGATCGCCCAGGCCTCTCGAACAGGTCCCGCGACGAACGTCATTATCGGTACCGCCGTCGGGTTCGAGACGACAGCGGCGACAGCGATTTCGATTGCCCTCGCGCTCGTCGTGTCGTTCTCACTTGGCTCTCAGGCAGAGATTGAAGGTATCCCCGCGTTCACAGTGGGAATCTTCGGTACAGCCGTCGCGACGATGGGCATGCTGATGTCGGCGGCCTACGTGCTGTCGATGGACACCTTTGGGCCCATCACGGACAACGCTGGCGGCATCACCGAGATGTCAGGGGCCCCAGAGAGCGCCCGCGAGATCACGGACAAGCTCGACTCGGTGGGAAACACCACGAAGGCGCTCACCAAAGGGTACGCCGTGGCCTCGGCTGGTCTCGCGGCGTTCCTGCTGTTCTCCGCGTATCTGGACAAGGTGAAGGAGCGCTTGGGAATCCCTCTCACCGAGGAACTGCCCATCGACCTGGCAAACGTCGATGTGTTCGCCGGCGGTTTGCTCGGCGTCATGCTCGTGTTCTTGTTCGCCTCGCTGGCGATTCGCGCAGTCGGCACGGCGGCCGGGGCGATTATCGAAGAAGTGCGCCGCCAGTTCCGCGAAGATCCGGGTATTCTCGCCGGCACCTCGCGTCCCGATTATGGCCGCGCGGTCGACATCACGGCCAAGGCTGCGCTCCGCGAGATGATCCTTCCGGGCATCCTCGCCGTCGGCCTACCGGTCGCCGTTGGTCTGATCTTCCGGTTCACGCGCGATTCCGGCGTGATTCTGCCACTCAGTGAGGAGGCCTGCGGCAGCTCGGCCGGCCAATTCGTCGCCGGTGTTGGCTGCCAATTCACGGACGCTTCAGGTTGGTTGGCGATCTCGGGCATGCTCATCATCGGGACGATCGGCGGCATCTTGATGGCCACCGTGCTCAACAACGGCGGCGGCGCCTGGGACAACGCGAAGAAATTCATCGAGTCCGGTGGACTGAAGGACGAGCAAGGCAACGTACTCGGCAAGGGCAGCGAGCCGCACAAGGCGGCGGTCGTCGGCGACACCATCGGCGACCCGTTCAAGGACACCGCGGGGCCATCGCTCCACGTGTTGATCAAGCTGTTGGCGACTATTTCGCTCGTGCTTGCGCCGCTCTTTATCGCAACTTAGATCGACCCAAGCACGGGCCGGCCCGTGAAAGGGGCTCCCATTCGTGGGAGCCCCTTCGCTTTGCGCTGACGTGATACAGGAGAGCCATAGATTGCCCCTTACTCGGCTACCGCGCCTTCAGCGGCTTCCGCCTCCTCCGAGGGGTCGTCAGCGCCAGGAGAGGCGATGAAGGCGAGGTGCTCCGGCCAGGACTCGGCCCAACGGGCGGAGTCGAAGGTGTAATTGTCACCGATTTGGCCGCGGGCGACCTTACGGAGGGCAGCGGTGCGGGCGAGCGGCAGGTCGGTGAGCATGAAGTCGGTGGTGCGCTTGAAGGGCGCGACGTTCTGCTCCTGCTCGTCAATCGCCAGCTTGATGACTCGGCGAACCGCCTCTTCGGTCGCGGTCTGCCCGGCGAGTTGTTCGAGAACCTCGTCGCGATTCGGATAGACGACGGCCCAGGCCTGCATCTTGCCACGGACCTTCTTGCCGATGACGGCGACGTCCTCGATGAGCGGGCTCAGTTCCAGTTTCTCCTCGACGTCGTCCGGGTGAACCTTCTCACCGGAATCGAGCACGATCACGAACTTGCTGCGGCCAGTGATCCAGATGTTGCCTTCGTCGTCGATGCGGCCGACATCGCCGGTGCGCAGCCACTCGCCGACCTTCGCGGCGGCCGTCGCCTCTTCGCCCTGCCAGTAACCCGGGGTGATGTTGTCACCGCGGGCGATCAGCTCGCCTTCCCCGTGAAGGTGGACGTAGAGTTCTTTCTCCGGCACGTCGATGAGGGCGACCTCAACACCTTCCACGGCGGGGCCCACAGTGCCGAAGCGATCTTCATAGTAGTTCGAGAGGTAGAACTTGCGGGGGTTCCAGCGCACGGCGGCAAGTACGGGCGAGGCCTCGGTCAGGCCCCAACCTTGAATGATCAGGAGTCCGATCCGGGCGAAGTTGCGGGCGATCTGGGGGTTCAACGGGGCGGCGCCACTCACCGCAAAGCGGAGGCTGCCACCTAGGCGGGCGTGCACCTCGCGGAAGACGATGCGGCCGATGTTCACCCCTGTGCGCTTCTTCGTGGCTTCGGCGATGCGCATGCCCTTGTTGAAGGTGTCGATGCGCCCCTGAACTTCGGCGGTGTGGACGATATTTCGCCACATCACCTCAAATAGCTGGGGCACGCCGAGAAAAATCGTCGGCTTCACCTCGGCCATGCGGTCTCGGATGCGGCGGAGATCGTTCTCGAAGGTGACTTCACCGCCGATGAACGGGGCGACGGCCATGGACATCGTGAACGGGAACGTGTGATGCATCGGAAGGACGATGGCGATGCGGTCGTTGTTGTTGAGCGGAATAGACTTCCGCACCTGCTGCATGTTCGCCATGAAGTTACGATGTGTGAGCATGACGCCCTTCATGCCGCCGGAAGTGCCGGAGGTGAAGACGATCGATGCCAGGTCGTCGGGGTCAATGACGGTGGCCGCGAGGGCGCTCCTGCTAGCCGGGGTAGCCCGCACCGGTAGATCGTCGAAAGCGACGACTTCTGGTGCGGATCGTCGAAGATCGTTCGGGATGGCGTCAGTCGCGGCCGGCGCGTCAAGGGTCACGATCGCCCGCATCCGCTGAAGTGTTGACTCGAACTTCTTCAGCGACCTGGCTGACACAAAGGCGACGGTGGCGCCGCTCCGGTCGAGGGCTTCAGCGACTTCGGCAGGCTGGAGATCGTAGTAGACCGGGACGGCCACGCAGCCGGTGATCACGATGGCGTAGTACGCGCAGACCCACTCCGATCCATTCTCGGCGATGATCGCTACCCGGTCGCCCTTGTTGACTCCCAGGGTTAGGAGCCCAGCGGCCAGTTCGTGGCTCTGATTGTGGACATGAACGTAGGTCAGGCGCCGCCATTCCCTGTGAATCTTCTGCTGGTAGGCGACCTTGTCGCCCCACTTGTTGCGGGTGTACTCCAGAAGTTGGGAGAATGTCTGCGGCTCGTCGTCCTTGCCTCGATCCCCTTCCGGCGTTGAGGCTGTTTCGGTATCCATTCCCGGTATCTTCAACTTCTCCAAGACCATGGAACTCTCCTGGCCCGCAGGCGACTAGCTGGGTGGAAGGCCTGAACTGCTCGCGACGACCAACTAAGTATAAACGGCTTAAGCACCTTTGCGGAATAGGCCACCGACATGGGTCCGGTTCCGGCCATGCCCGGTATTCCAGTCGAAGGCTAGCCAAACCGTGGATCACCTGCGAGGTACGAATGGACTATCTCTTGGTGGGTGTCGTAGGGGATTCCCTCATGGCGACTTTACACCCCGCGTGAGATGATCGCATTATGACAGCCACCGCCCTTCAAGAAGAGACGCCGCGCACCCTCGAACACGACACGCTCCTTCAACGATATCTGTCCGACCTCGCCGGCGGACGAAACCTCTCGCGGTTCACGCTGAGGAACTACGGCAGCGACCTGCGGCACTACTTCGACTGGCTGGAGGGGGAGGATTTGGAACTCGCGGGGGTGGTCCGGTCGCGCTTCCGGACATATATCGCCAGCATGCAGAACGCCGGCGCTTCGCAGGGTTCGGTGACGCGCCGCGTGAGCACGGTGAAGTCGTTCTATCGTTGGTTGCGCCTGGTTGGCGTGATGCAGGGCGATCCTCTAGCGCTGGTATCCGGGCCCAAACAAGCGAAGCGGCTTCCCCACGTGCTCACGCTCGAGGACATCGAAGCCCTCATTGGGGCAGCGAGCGGCGTCCGACCCGAAGACCGTCGCGACCGGGCGCTGCTTGAAATCATGTACGCGAGTGGACTGCGCGTTTCCGAAGCTCACGGCCTGGATGTCGAGGACCTCGACTTGGACCATCGCGCCCTCCGAGTCCGCGGCAAGGGCAACAAAGAGCGCATCGTGGTGATCGGCGAGCCGGCTCGACTCGCAGTCGAGCGATACCTTGCCGAAGGGTGGTCCGAGCTTTCGGCGAGAACGCCGGGCGGCAATCCGACTGCTTCCACGCTGGAACGCAGGGCCTGCTTCATCAACCGATTCGGGGGCCGGCTCTCGCAACGAGCGATCCAGATTCTGGTGCGAAAGTACGCGCTAAAGGCCGGTATCGATGCCCGGGTACATCCCCACCTGCTTCGCCATAGCTTCGCCACGCACCTGCTGGACAACGGCGCGGAGCTACGCGTGGTACAGGAGCTCCTCGGCCACAGCAACGCCAACACCACCCAAATCTACCTTCACGTGACCGAGCAGCGGCAGCGAAAGGTAATGGAAGGATCCCTGGACGAAGTAGCAGCGGTGGAGATGGCGCGGCGGTCACTCCGACCGAGGCGAGCGACTTCACCAGACGACCGCTAAGATTAGAGACGAGCAGTTACCGCCCGGGCGGGCTGCACGCAACACGTACCGACACATCTCTGGCTCAGGAGGAATCGAAATGCCACTGTACTTCTTCGAACACACGCACACTGCAGAGACCTGCCCGACGCAGAAGCCCGATCTGATGCGGATGCTGGGCGCCCACGTGACCCCGGATAACGCGGGCAAGATGGGCATCAAGATACATTCGGACATCGCGCACCCGGGCGAGCACCGGATGATGATGGTACTGGAGGCCGACTCGCGCCAGCCGATTGATGAGTTCGCGCTCCCGTTTGAGATGGTCGGGACGGCGCAAGTTAAGGAAGTGACGACGTGCGAGGCGGTCGTGGCTTCCGGAGAGTGCTGAGAGGCACGTACCATGGCCTTCGACATACCGCAGAGGGATCCCTGTTCAACATGGCCCCCGATGTATTCATGACAGGGGCCCCACGTTCTCGCCCGCGATTAGCTCGCGATGCCGTTCCAGGAGCGGATGGCTCTTGCGGAGCGGATCCGGGGAGCGCTGACCTGACCGGAACAGCGACGGCCTCGATCCGCCCGTATCGAACGGATGTGTTACGATTTCGCTCGACTGGCTTTGGGCTGGCGCGCTGGTCGCTCCTTGAGCCTGCGGCTGCCCTGCAATCCGAGGTCGAGCTTGGTGGCAATGAACCGGGAGGCCCGCAGAGCATACGATTTGCTCTATCTACTCACCTTCCGTGAGCTCAAGCTCCGTTATCAGGACACGATCTTCGGCTACCTCTGGTCGCTCATCCGGCCGTTGCTGCAAGGCGCGGTGCTCTACGTCGTGCTCAGTAAGTTCATCCGCATCGATGTCGCCGACTACGGTCTGGTATTGCTGGCGGCGCTGTTTCCATGGACCTGGTTCCAGACCTCGCTCACGCTCTGCGTCGGTTCGTTCGCCTCGAACGGGGCGCTGATCAAGAAGGTCTACTTTCCGCGGTTCGTCCTGCCTTTCGCGACGGTACTCAATAACGGCATTCAGTTCGCCCTGTCGCTACCGGTACTGCTCATACTACTGGCGCTTAACGGCTACACGCCGGATTGGACGTGGCTGATCGGTATCCCGTATCTGATTCTGGTAGAGGGCGTGCTGATCATGGGGATCGTTCTGTTCATCGCCTCGCTGGACGTATATTTCCGCGACCTGGAGCACCTCACGGATGTGCTGGTGGGGCTGATCTGGTTCTACCTGACACCGGTGATTTATCCGCTCTCAATCGTCCCCGACAAGTACCACAACTGGATTCTTGCCTTGAACCCCATGGCGTCGCTGGTTGAGGGGTGGCGGGATCTGTTCTTGCACAATCAGGTGCCGGGCCTGGCGCTCGTGCCCGCTCTCGCATTCGCGGCGGGCTTTGCGGTGCTTGGTTCGCTCTCCTTCCGGAAGATGCAGGGGGGATTCGCCGATGCACTCTGATATCGGCGGAGACGTGGCAGTGGCGTTCGACGGTGTGTCGAAGCACTACTCGCTCGCCCTGCAGAAGGAAGCATCAGACATCAAGTCGATGTTACTGCACCTGCCACGGTTCTTATCGAATGCGCGGCGGCCGTTCGTGGCGCTCGACAACGTCACGCTGCGGATCCGGCGCGGCGAGAGCGTCGGCATCGTGGGCCCGAACGGTAGCGGAAAGAGCACGACGCTGCGGATCATGGCCGGGATTGCCCCACCGACACACGGCAAGGTGATCACGAATGGTCGGGTCGTCGGGCTGCTGGAGCTGGGTTCGGGGTTTCATCCGCAGATCACGGGCCGAGAGAATGCGTTGCTAAACGCGGTGCTCCTTGGCCTGACGTTGGCGGAGGCGCGCGAAGTGCTACCGGAGATCATCGAGTTCTCAGAACTCGGTCAATTTATCGACCAACCGATGCGGACGTACTCGTCCGGGATGTTCTTCCGGCTGGGATTTTCGGTTGCCGTGCATGTGCACCCGGAGGTGCTGCTTATCGACGAGGTGTTGGCGGTGGGGGATGCACAGTTCCAGGAAAAGTGCATGAATCACATTCACGGTCTCCGTGCGAGCGGCGTCACGTTGGTGCTGGTCACGCACGACATGCTCAGCGTGCCGAAGTTCTGCGATCGGGCGATCCTGCTGGAGCAGGGGCGCGTCACCGACGAAGGCACGCCGCAGCAGGTTGTGCACGGCTATCTGGCCCGCGTGGAGGCGCTGCTGGCCCTGCGAGTCGACGAGCAACAGCGGCTAAAGACGGCGCAGGTCGCAGCGACATGATGGTGCGTCTGGATTTCACGGGCCGGGCCAGGCAGGCCGCGCGCGCTCTCCGCATCGGGCCAGCGCCGCTCGCCGGCGTTGCGATGATCTCGGAGTGTAGTCCGCGGCTGCCGTTTCGTGAGGCGAGCATCGACGAAATGTTCGTCGACGACGCGATCGCTCGCCGAAGCGACATCGCCGAGACCCTGGATGAGTTATGGCGCGTGAGCAAGGCGGGGGCGCTCATTCATCTGCGCCTGCCCCACGCTTCCTCCGTGCTCGCGGCCTCGCGAGATCCAAGGCCAAAGCCGCTCCTAACCCTCAACACCTTCAACTACTACGACCCCCGCAGTAAGCCGTGGGACGCGCACTCGCCGGCGACGTTCACTGTCGAGCGGGCAAGACTGCGGGTGGCGGCACGGCGCGGGGGCGGCGACGCCGGGCTGGCGCTGGCGCGCGGGCCGTTCGCCCAGTTCATCGAGAAGCTCGCCAACCAGAGCCGGGGCTCCCAGTATCGCTTCGAGCGCTGGTTCGCTCCGCTGTTCGGCGGATTTGAAGAGTTCGAGGTGGTGCTGGGGGTTGTCAAGTCAGCCGAACACCGCCCATCGGGCTACGCCAGCACACGGAAGAGCACCAACGGTACGCACGAGCACGCCTAGAAGGCCGATTGGGCGCAGACCAGGCTGATCCGCAGTGATCGTGGAACAGTGGACAGGAATTATGACCATCGAGACAGACCGGCCCACAGCACCAGTCAAGTTCGATCTGACGTACTCAATCGACGACTTCCTCGCGGGCACCACGAGAGACTCGGTCTGGATCTACCAGGCGATCGAGGATGCGATGGTGCGCCTGGCCACGGAGATCCCACGTGGGCGGGTTCTCGACGTGGCGTGTGGAACCGGCAAGGTGTCCATGCGGATCGCTGAGGAGGGCTGCGATTCTATCGGTGCTGAAGCCTCGATGGATATGATCGGGCTCGGGCGCTGGGTCCAACCGACCAGCACGGCGAAGATGGTGCGCAGCGTTGCGGAAGACCTACCGTTCCCAGCAGACACATTCGACCGCGTGATCTGCCAGGGGTCGCTCGACCATTTCGTGGACGGCCACGCCTTCATGAAGGAAGCAGCGCGCGTCATCCGTCCGGACGGGCGGGTCGTGATCGCTCTGGCGAATTTCGAGAGCGTGTCGTGCAGGCTGGGACGCAACGTCGATCGGCTCAAGTGGAAGTTGGGGCGCCCGCGGCCAACGTGGCGACGGTACTGGGAAACGCCGGAGGATCACAACGTGAAGGGTGACCTGTCGTACGTGAGGTCCCTCGGCGGCGAGTGGCTCGAGCTGGATCGCTGCTTCGGCATCTCGGCGCTGTGGTTGACGTTCGGCTGGGGTAGCCTCCTCGATCGCCTTCCGGAAGGAGTCGCACGCCGCCTGTGGGTGACGCTCGATCGCTGGGCCCGTAAGCGGCCATCGCAATCGGACATGATTATCTCCGTCTGGCGACGGCCAGGAGCAACGCCGTGGCGGGCTCGCTGACGCAGGACTACGACGCCCACATTCCGTTTTCGTTTGCACACGTGCCAGCGTCACCAGTCTGGGCGAACCGGACGGGGCGCGTTCGACGGTGGTTCTTGATTGCGTTCGGGGAATCCTGGCTCGCCGTCCTCCTCTTCAGGTTGAAGCAGCGCCTTCGCGCCGCCGGCGTACCGATAGGTCCGAGTCTTTGCGATCTTCTTTCTCGGGCGCTGTTTCGGGTGTCGATTGGGAACGCGGTCGAGATTGGACCGGGGCTGATGATGACCCACGGCAATGTGGTGATCGATGGGCGGACGCGCATCGGTAAACATTGTCAGATCAATCCATGGGTGACGATCGGCCTCTCGAACAGCCGCAAGCTGGGCTTCAGCGCCGACGGCCCGACCATTGGCGACGAAGTGCATATTGGCACCGGAGCGAAGATCCTCGGGCCGGTGACCATAGGCGACCACGCCCGCATCGGCGCGAACGCCGTCGTCGTGCACGACGTGCCGGCCAACTCCACTGCCGTAGGCGCACCCGCTCGCGTCGTAGAGCGCGCATCGGGTGCGTCGACCGGAGACGCCAACGCCGACGGCGAGGTCATGGCGCAGATGCGGCAGGCGATCGTCGACTACAAGCTCAAGCGGAGATCGCGCCAGTCGCTGGAGGAAACTCTTCGAGCGTTGTTGGACGGCCGCGCACCATCGCCGAACGCCGCCGATGATTTGGTTGCACGGGAGCTGGCAATCCTCGAAGTCGTCGACGAGGCTGACAAAGAGGGCGTGACCGCGGCTCTCACCGCTCTGGAAGCTGCTTTGAACAGTTAGCCGGCCAGGGCATCCCAAGCAGCTTTGCCAAGCCGGCCGAGCAGCAGGTTGCCTTCGGAGTTCCGGCCCGTGCCCGGGGCGGTACCTCCTTCGCAGAAGGCAGACATCGCGAACATGCCGCTCGGGCCCTTCATCACGACGCCACCGGTCCGCACGCCGTTCAGGAACGAGCCGCCCTTCTCCGCGACCCAGGCGGTCTTCGGATCAGGCGGGAGCATATTCATCTCGCTCCATGGCAGTTCGCCGGACAGTTCGTGACGGTAGTCGCTGCGCCGCATGATGCGGAGCATGTCTTCCGATGCTTCGTGCGACACCGCCTCGTGCCGGCCGATCATCGCAAACAACGCGCACATATCGCCCGCCGACGACACGGACATATTGCGCGCATCCAGTCCGGCCGAGCGGTCGCCAAGCCGCAACAGCAGTCTCGTCTCGTGCAGGCCGAGCTCTTCCATCAGGGAGTTGATCTGCTCGATGCCGACGAGGTCGATGCAGATGTTCGTCGCGCTGTTATCAGAGATGATCATCATCAGCGTGGCGGCGTCTCGCACGCACATCTCCACGCCAAACGACAGCTTGCTAAGAACGCCAGAGCCCAGCACGCGATGATGTTCGCCGTACGTGATGCGGTCATCAAGCCGTAGCCTGCCATCGTGGACGGCGCGGTACAGGGCAACAAGAATTGGCGTCTTGATCAGCGAAGCCGTTGGCATGACGTCGTGCTCGCGTTGACCGATGTGGTCGCCCGTGCTGAGGTCCGTCACGGCCCAGGTGCAGCTGCCCGTGTATTTGTCGCTGACGGCTTGCAGCTGCTCGGCGAGCCGCGTGATCTTCGCCGACGGCGTTAGGGTCACTTGACGATTCCGGCTTCCAGATCTGCTTGCGTGTACTCGACCTGTTCGTCCTTGAGTTCGGGATCGTAGGGCGGATCCGGATAGTTGATGAGCCAGCCTTCCTCATCACCGATGTTTTCAAGACCGGTGGCGACATTGATCGGGATGAAGAGGCGCGTCGGGTTGCCAGCTTCCAGGATGTGCTCCTCACGCCTCCAGTTCGGCCCGCCGCTGTAGAGGATGATCTTCATCCGGCCCCGTATGCAAACGTAACGGGCGACCCGCACGCGATGCAGGTGATAGCCCTTGAACGCACCGGGCGTCGCGACCGTGAGGTAGGCGACGGTCTTGTTGCCGTCCTTGAACAGCTCCTGTAGCCAGCCGTTCTCATTGCCCGCATGGTCGTATGTGGTGACGCGCTTCGCGGGCTCGGTGGCTATCTTGTCGATCATCGTTCGCTCCATGCATGCAACCTCCGTACTAGGAAGATGATCGACCAGTGGGCACACTCCGGCAAGGCCCAGGAACGGCACTGCGTCGCGCACGCGCGGGAACGCAAGATCCCTAGGCGCGGGTGCCGTTCACGCCCCGGCTCAACACGCTAACGGGCGACGCCGGGAAAAGGCTCCGGACGGGCTTGAGGATGATATTGGTCTCCGCCTTCAGAATTCCCGGAATGGCAGCCAGGGTCTTGGTCATGAAGTCGGTGAGGTCGTCGTTACTGGGGAAGAATGCGAGGGCGATAATGTCCGCGTTCCCGGTGGTATAGCCCACGTAGACGACACCTGGGGCCTCAGCGATGCTTTCGGCGATATCCGTGATTCTGGCCAGCTCCCCGGAGATGCTGATGACGGCGGCCGTATTCAATCCGAGCCGAGCGGGATTGGTGACGCCGACGATCCGCAGCACATCGTCTTTGATCAGGCGTTCGATGCGGTTGCGTACGGTGCCTTCGGAAACACCGACAGACTCCGCGATCTCGCGGTTCGTGGCGCGCCCATTGTTCTCAAGAATGCTGAGAACGTGATGATCGATGGCATCTGGCTTCTGAAACGGCAACGGATTCGCCTTTCGCTGACACTTTCGTCAACGGCACGATAGCACGAGCCCTAACAGTGTCAAGCGCGTGTGCAGACTTCGCACAGCCGGGGAAGGCGCGTGTGCGTCCGGTAAACTCTTGCGCATCCCAAACCCGCCGAGGGCGGCGGCAACTCCCGACAAGGCTCCGATGAACGACAGCGGCTACTGGTCGAAGTACACGCGTGTTCGCCCACGCACCGGAGGCGCGGGGTACAGCCCACGCACCGGAGGCGCGGCGTACGGCCTGTCTCGCAGGCGAGTACTTGTTGGCGCTTCCGCGCTGGCCCTGGGTAGTGCCGCTTGGGCAGCCTGCGGCGGTGGAGACGACGGCGCCACGAAGGAAGTAGCCCCGCGCCCCGGAGGCACGCTTCGCACAGGGACGACCGTGCCCTATTCGGGGCTCGATCCGCACACGGAGGCCGGCACCGGGCTGGCGATCACGGCGCGTCTCTACGGCTACATGCTGCACGTAGATTCCCGGGATGACGCCATCGTCTACGACCAGGCGGAGTCGGTCGAACAGGTTGACGCCACGACGTACGTCTTCCACCTGCGTGAAGGCGCTCGGTTCCACGACATCGCGCCGGTAGACGGCAGGTCCGTTACATCAGCTGACGTCGTGAGGTCGATCGAGCGCTTTCGTGACAACCCCATCTCAACCACGAAGATCTTCCACACGACCATCCTCGATCGTGTCGAGGCTGTTGATCCGCTCACCGTGCGCGTCAGCACAAAGAGGCCGTACGTCCACACGCTCGCGTATCTAGGTGATATCTCGGCCGGGGCAATCCTGCCGGCAGAGTTGATCGACCAGGGAATCAGCCTGTACACAACAGGTGTGGGGAGCGGGCCCTTCCAGCTTGAGACCGCAAAGCCACCCGACACCGCGCGGATCGTGCGTCACCCTGACTACTACCGTGTGCCGATTCCCTACCTCGAGGCGATGGAATGGCGCGTCTTCATCGACGAGCGATCGAAGCAGGAAGCGCTGGCGAACCACGAGATCGACCTGGTGACTGGCGGTTCCCGCCAAACAGTGGAGGGGTTGTCCGAAGCCAACGGGGACATTGAGATTACGAGCGAGCCGAGCCTCTCCTGGCTGGCACTGGGGTTCCGCATGGATCGCGCGCCCGTGAGCGATGAGCGCGTGCGTGGCGCGATCGACCTCGCGCTCGACAGGGACGCGATGATACGCGACATCGCGTCGGGCGAGGGCAACGTCCTGGGGCCCGTGAACCCACAACTGGCGGGCGGGTACTGGTCCCTGCCCGAAGACGAGGTGCGAGCCGTCTTCGGCGGCGCTTCGTCGCTCGACGAGCGGCGCACGGCCGCGCGGCAGCTGGTCGTCGCGGCCGGGGCGGAAGGCGCCTCCTTCAAACTCCAGGTCGCCAACTCGGCTCCAGCGTTGGATCTGGCGGCCGTCGTTCGCCAACAGATGGAACAGATAGGCCTGCGGGTAGAGCTGGAGCCGCTTGACCTTCTGGTGTGGTTCGCGAACTTTCGTCGAGGCGCGTTCGAAGCGACGTTGGCGACGCAACCTCCGTACGAGACGCCGGATGTTCCGCTGCGGTTCTTCCACTCTGCCGGTCCGGATGGCACCGGCAATACATTCGCGTTCGTCGACGGAACGGTGGATGCGCTCGTTGAACGCTCGTGGGGAGAGAGCGACCGTGGGCAGCGGCGGGAGACGATATTGGCGGCGCAGAAAGTAATGATGGCCGGCCGGCCTCTCCTGCAGCTCTACACAAGCACGGGGTACTCTGCTTCCTGGAATACCGTCCGAAACCGGCGGGCGGGGCTTCCGGGAAGTCTGGCGCAGTACAACTACGAGCAGTGGATTGCGACCTAGACCGCCTGCCCTCGCGTTCAACCGGCACCATGCCGTAAACTAAGGGGCGCCGCGCGGCCCCGTGGTGTAGCGGTCTAACATGCCACCCTGTCACGGTGGAGATCGAGGGTTCGAATCCCTTCGGGGTCGCCAGTTTTCCTTTTCACAGGTCAGCGATGGGTTCATTCCGTACGGGCCACCGGCGGCGCGTCTACTTCGCCATTCCCTAGTTGACTGCGGGCACCCAATACGGACCGCCCCACGACAGGTCGAAGTCGTTCGTGTGACGCACATGGACCCACAACAGCCAGGCGATCCAGCGGGTGAGGCCGTAGAAGAATGGGCCGCGGTAGAGGATGACCAGCGCCCTCTCCGGTAGAAACCGCCCGGCCCATATCCAAAAAGGATCCTGGGGCACAACCTCGGCGCGGAAGTACGAAGTCGTGAGCACGCGCCAGTTCAGCAGCACCATGCCGATCCAGAATCCGTCCCAGACGAAGCCGAGACTGCTGAAGTAGGCGGCGGCGTCGATGTAGCGCCCCGTCTCACCTGCATAGGCCCAGGCGCCGAAACTGACGCGATCGAGCGAGAACGGGAAGAACAACATGACGCCGTTGGTGTCGAGCGTGTCGCTCAGCACATGCGCCCAGATGCCCAGCATCAACCCCACCGACCAGGGCTTGTTTCGGGAGATCAGCCAGAACACGATCGCGACGGCGACCCCCATAAAGAGTGAGTGCGTGAAGCCGAGTCCCGGCCACGAGCGGTGGAACTTCGCGGGGTCATCGGCGCGGAATTCGTAGCCGGCGACGTTGATCCCGTAGATAAACCACTTCGTGAACAGGTCGGGCGCCCACGAACCAAGCGTGATGGCGACGAAGCTAATCTTGAAGCCGAGACGGCGCTCGATGCCCCCCAGGTGGCGCTTGATGACGTACGGCTCGACGTCGTGCGTCGCCCAACTCATCGGTGGCGAATCCATCGCACAACGGCGGGCACGACCCAGAGGGCGACCATCAGGAACAGGATGCCTTCAGCCCACGACAGCAGGAACCGCGGCTCCCACACGCCCACCGCGATGTACGCGCTAGCAGCGACGAGATATCCCAGCAAGGTTGCCGCATGCATCCGCAGATAGCGGATGCTGGGCGGTGGGTCGATCATGACGCTCCCGTTCTACTCGGCCGTGCGCGCTGGAGAGCGGCGAGAACATCAAGGTGGTGGGAAATGATGCCCGTGGCGCCCCGGTCGATCGCCGTTTCCGCCTCCACGGCGGTTTCGACGTTCCAGCAGTAATACTCGACGCCGGAACGCTGGAGAAAGGAGGCTCGTTCGGGGTCAAGCATGTCCCGTCGAATGGTGATCGCCCGAATCGCTGCGGGTGTGCCAACCCGGGCGGCAAAGCTGGCCCATCCGGCGTCATCGTCCACCGAGTAGTACACCGGGTACTCGGGGCTCGCCGTACCGACCAAATCGAGGAGAGGCCAGCTACCACAGAACGAGACCGGACCGTGGTGCCAGTTATTGAGCAGCCCGAGCAGCACGTCGATGAAGCGCGAGGCGTCCTTCGAGGAATAGGGGGCGGCTTTGAGATCTAGGAGGAGCCCCGCATCGTCACCGACCGTATCAAGGAGCTCATCGATGGCGATCGGGGCGAGGTCGAGGCGCAAGAAGAGTCGGCGGAGGGTCAGCGCCCACGGACCCTGGCGGTGGAACCGCCCGACCTGGCCGTTATAGAGCAGCGGGAGTAACGGCGCCCGGAACTCGTGCCGCACCCAGATCCTGCCTCGATCGTAGCGCAAGTCAGCTTCGATGAAGTCGATGTCAGCGGCGATCGCCTGATGGAGGCGCTGACGACGATTGCCGTGGGCGTGGGCGATGCGGACAACCGTCGGCTGAAGCAAGCAGATCCTCTCCTCTGGCGGCGAAGATACCGACGTACTCCGACGCCGTCAAGCGGCGCCTCGCGAAATCGCAACAGCAGCGCCAGCTACCACACGGCCCTTTCCTGCTACCCTATACGCATGGAGTTGCGCATCGAGTATGCGACAACCGCCGATGGCGTCAGCATCGCGTACACCAGCGTGGGCGATGGAATCCCGCTCGTCAATCCTCCCCCGGCTCTTCCCTGGAGCAACGTCGAGATGGAGTGGCAAATCCCGGAGTGGCGCCACTACTACGAGCATCTGACGGAAACGATGCGGGTTGTTCGTTATGACAATCGCGGCTCCGGGCTTTCCACGCGGTCTGTCGATGCCATTACGCTGGAAACGCACTTGCTCGATCTGGAAGCGGTCGTTGATCGCCTCGCCCTCGACCGATTCGTGTTGTTCGGCATGTACTTCAACGCCCAGATCGCCATCACCTACGCCGCCAAGCATCCGGAGCGAGTGTCTCATCTGATCCTCTGGTGCCCTGTACCGAGCGCCGAGGACAACTCCCGCGACAACGCGACCCAGGAAGCCATCGAACGCCTCCGCGACCTCGACTACAACCTGTTCACGGAAACACTGGCGCACACCGTGTTTGGCTGGGAGTCCGGGGAGGCGGCGCACCGCATGGCCCTCTACATGCAGGGAAGCATGGCGCAGGAGACCTTTCAGAAGTGCTGGTCGGCAGCCGAGGAAAACGACGTGCGCCCCTTCCTGTCACAAGTCCAGGCCCCGACCCTCGTGGTACACCGCCGAGACTTCACGCAGTTGGATATCGAGGTATCGAAGCGAGTCGCATCCAGCATCCCGAACGCCCGGCTGGCGATTCTTCCCGGCGAGTCCCTGTCCCCGTACATGGGCGACACCGAGCAAACGGTGCGGCTCTTCAACGACTTCATTGGGCTCACGCCAGATGCGGCGGCGAAGGTACGACACCCGCATCCCGACGACAAGCGCGGCCAAAATGCAGGATTCCAGGCGATTCTCTTCACCGACATGGAAGGCTCGACATCACTCACCCAGCGGCTCGGCGACAATCGCGCCCAAGCCCTGGTGCGCCACCATGACGAGATCGTCGGGAGTGCCCTGTATGCGCAAGGTGGTCGCCAGATCAAGCACACCGGTGACGGCATCATGGCCTCGTTTCCAACGGCATCCGGCGCCATCGAGTGCGCCATCGCCGTGCAACGAGCTTTTGCGGTGCACAATTCCGTTAACCCTGAAGAGGCCGTCAACGTGCGCATCGGTGTGAATGCGGGCGAGCCCGTCTCCGAAGGCGACGATCTGTTTGGAACCGCCGTTCAACTTGCCGCACGCGTGTGCGCACGCGCCGAGGCCGGGGAGATCTTGACCACCGATGTCGTTCGGCAGCTTGTGGCCGGCAAGGAGTTCATGTTCTCCGACGGCGGCACGGCCGAGCTGCGTGGTTTCGAGGACGCGGTGCGCATCTTCCAGGTGCGGTGGCGCCAGGACGGGGCATGAGCGCCGGTTCCGGTTCCACCTTCGACCTCATCATTCGTAGCGGCACGATCTACGACGGCAGCGGGCAACCGCCGTACAAGGCGAACATCGCCGTCTCCGGCGACCGCATCGCCGCCATCGGCGCCCTTTCCGATGCTCGCGCGGCAGTCGAAATTGATGCGAGCGGATTGGCTGTGGCCCCCGGCTTCATCAACATGCTCAGCCATTCGTACATGTCGATCTTGCAAGATCCGCGCTCGCTAGGAGAGTTGAAGCAGGGCGTCACCTTGCAGATCTTTGGCGAAGGCGGTTCGATGGGTCCGCTTACGCCGGACATGCATGACCGGATGCAGAAGACGATGCGCGAAGGCGACATGCCCGTGGACGCGCCCTGGCGCACGCTGGCAGAGTATCTCCAGTACGCGGAGTCGTTCGGCATCTCTCAGAACGTTGCGTCCTACATCGGCGCCACGACGCTGCGGCAGTACGCGGTTGGCCAGGACGATCGCCCGGCGACCGCCGCCGAGATGGACGTAATGCGCGGACTGGTGCGCGATGAGATGTCGGCAGGCGCGCTCGGTATCGGGTCGTCGCTCATCTACCCGCCGGCGTTCTTCGCGTCGACGGAAGAGCTGATCGAGCTGTGCCGCGCCGCAGCGCCGTTCGAGGGCAAGTACATCTCGCACATGCGCAATGAGAGTACGCAGCTCATC
>CXWL01004486.1_pt1 | contig 20423 bp, 15 predicted proteins | sample 590931 | NCBI WGS metagenome assembly CXWL01 (sample SAMEA3498368, study PRJEB10139) | groundwater metagenome | biome: water well; material: biofilm material | place: Germany | collected 2015-04-27 | reverse complement strand
GCGGCTTCGTGACTATTACGCTCGCCGCCAAGCGTATTTCGGCCATCGCGGCTGCGGTGCTCAACGATATCGGGCCGCGCGTGGAGAAAGCCGGACTTGAACGCATCGCGTCCTATGTCGGCAAAAGCCCGACCATTCGCACCTGGGCCGACGCCGCCCGCTACGCGCGGGAGACCAACGGCGCTGCCTTCCCCGAGTATGGCGACGATGACTGGGACCGTTTCGCGCGCCGCATCTTCAACCTAGGGCCTGACGGCGCGCCGGCGCCGAGCTACGACCGCAACATCTTCCGTCCGGTCTCCCCGCTTCAGGCCATGCTTGCCGGACCATTGGTCTGGGGCGCATATCGACGCCTCGCGCGCCATCGGCCGGTGCTCGTCATCCGCGGCCAAACGTCGGACATCTTGAGCGAGACGACCCTGCGCAAGATGGAGCGCGGCGCGACGGCATTCTCGTGTGCGAGCGTACCCAACGTCGGCCACGCGCCGAGCCTGACCGAACCGGCCTCCTGGGAGGCGATTCGCACTTTCCTTGCAGCCGGGCCGTGACACAGCCAATGAGCATCATCGTCGAGAGGAATGTCGCGGTGCCTATGGGTGACGGCGTGGTGCTGCGCGCCGATCTTTATCGCCCCGAGAGCCGCGGCGCATTTCCGACGCTGATCCAGCGCACGCCCTACAACAAGGAGTTTGGCCCCCTAACCGGTCTTACCCTCGATCCCCTTCGCGCGGCCGCGCGCGGCTACGCCATCCTAATCCAGGATGTGCGCGCGCGCTGGGCCTCTGAAGGCGGCGTGTTCTTCATGTATCGCCACGAGTTTGAGGACGGCGGCGACACGGTGCGCTGGGCGGCGGCCCAGCCTTGGTGCAACGGCCAGATCGGCGCCTATGGGCTGTCTTACATGGGCGCGGCGACATGGCTGATGGCCGCATCGGCGCCCGAATTCGTGCGCGCTATCTCTCCGACGACAGCGCCCTTCGACTTCTGGCACAATCATCTATGGCGCGGAGGCGCCCTCAATCTGGGCCTCCTCCTCAGTTGGACCCTAGCCACGATCGGGCCGTCGGCGCGCGCGCGCAACATCGAGCCGCGCCGCCTGCCAGCCGCACTCGCGAGCCTAGTCGATGCGATCGACGGCTTTGATGATTGGGCCAAGCACACGCCGATGAACACGCTGCCGCCGGCGCTGCCCGAAGATTCAAGCTTCGTGCCCTTCTTCTTCGATATCCTGAAGCAGCATACGCCGAACGACTTCACGCGCGGATTGCTGATGAACGGAAGGCACGGCGCAGTTGAGGCGCCAGCGCTCATCATCGCCGGTTGGCACGATGTTCTTCTCGATGCAGACCTCGCCCATTTCTCTGCGATGAGGCAATCGGCAGCATCCGCGCGGGCGCGCAACGACACCCAACTCGTCATCGGCCCCTGGGCGCACGGAATGTTCCAGCACGTTGTTGGCGACCTCGATTTTGGGTTCCGCGCCAGCGGCATGTTCCTGGATCTGCGCGAAGACCTGACCGCGCTGCAGCTCAGATGGTTTGACCGCTGGCTGTCCGGCAAGGGCGGCGAGCCAAACCGGGAGGCGCCGGTGAAGATCTTCGTGCAGGGCGCCAATCGGTGGCGAGATGAGAGCGACTGGCCCCTTGCACGTGCTGTGGAAACCCCGCTCTTCCTTGCTGGGGGCGGCGGGCTCTTGAACGCACCCGAACCGCAGACGTCGCCGCAATCCTTCCTCTACGATCCTGCAAATCCTTGCCCGACCATGGGCGGTCCGATCCTCATGCCCCCGACTTACCGGCGTGGTCCGGTCAACCAAAGAGTCTGGCTCGAACGCACGGACGTGCTCGCGTTCACGTCTGATCCACTTGACGCGGATGTCGAGGTCACCGGTCCGGTGCAAGCCATCCTCCATGCCGCCACCACCGGCAGGGACACTGACTGGGTCGTCAAGTTGTGCGACGTCCATCCCGATGGCGCCACCATCTCTGTTTGCGACGGCGTGCTGCGGGCGCGCTTCCGCGACAGTTTCGATTCGCCCTCACTCGTCGAGCCAGGAGAAGTGAACCGCTACGAGGTGGCGCTTTCGTCCACGTCGATGCTGTTCAAACGCGGCCACCGGCTTTGCGTGCTCGTCACATCGAGCGACTTTCCCAGATATGACCGCAACCCGAACACTGGCGATTGGCCGAGCGAGGCCGTGAGGTTCGAACCGGCGCGTCAGTCGATCTTCTGCGGCGGCGACCGCTGCTCCCGCATTATTCTTCCCATCGTCACGATGCCGGGTTGATTGAGCAAGGCGGCGAGGCCCGCCCCGAGGAGCGAGCATGAAGATACGCGCGGCTGTGCTTGAAGATATGGGACGAGCCCTGCCTTATGCGGCGACGCGCCCGTTGACGATCTGTGATGTCGAACTGGCGCCGCCCGGCCCGAACGAAGTACTGGTGAAAATAGCCGCGGCGGGCCTTTGTCACTCGGACTTGTCCGTGATCGACGGATCGCGGCCCCGCCCGACGCCCATGGTGCTCGGCCACGAAGCCTCCGCCATCGTGGTCAAGCCCGGGGCCGACGTCGACGAGTTCCGCGAAGGCGATCACGTTGTACTCATCTTCGTGCCCAGCTGCGGGCGCTGCGCGCCGTGCAGCGTGGGCCGCCCCGCGCTTTGCGAGCCTGGCGCAGCGGCGAACGCAGCCGGCTCACTCGTGTCCGGCGCGCGCCGCTTGTCGCGAGACGGGACGCCCCTTCATCATCACCTGGGCGTCGCCGCCTTCGCCGAGTATGCCACCGTTTCGCGGCGCTCTCTGGTCAGGATCGACCAGGACTTGCCCCTCGACATCGCGGCGCTGTTCGGCTGCGCGGTGCTGACCGGCGTGGGCGCTGTCGTCAACACAGCTAGGGTTTCGCCCGGCGCGACGATCGCCGTGGTTGGCCTCGGCGGCGTTGGCCTTTCGGCCCTGCTCGGCGCCGTCGCCGCCGGCGCGGGGCGGATCCTCGCAATCGACGTGGCGGAGGACAAACTTCGCTTCGCCTCCGAACTTGGCGCAACCGATATATTCTCGGCAACAGATTCCGATACGGTTGACAAGATTCGTGACGCAACAGGAGGCGGCGTTGACATCGCCTTCGAATTCGCAGGCTCGATAACCGCGCTCTCCCTCGCCTACGCGATCACCCGACGCGGCGGTGACACTGTGACGGCCGGGTTGCCCGCGCCCAACGCGATGTTCTCAATCCCCGCCGTGACCTTGGCGGCCGAGGAGCGGACTGTGAGGGGCAGCTATATCGGCGCCGCCGTACCCTCTCGCGACCTGCCGCGCTATCTGTCGCTCTTCCGCCGCGGCCGCCTGCCCGTCGATCGGCTTCTCACCCACCGACTGAACCTAGACGCCATCAACGCTGGGTTCGATCGTTTGCGTGAAGGTCGCGCGATCCGTCAAGTGGTGCGTTTCCCCTAAAGAACTCCGGCGCAAGAGCGCTGCCAGAAAACAGAGGCGCCCTATGCCAGAATTGCCGTCGGCTCACCGCAGATTGGCGCCCAAAAGAAATCGATGCGCAGGTGCGGAGTTGGTTGCGGGAAGCTTATTTCGCCGCGGGAGAATCAGAGTAGCGCGTCATCAACTTGACGCCAAAACATCGAACCGCGCTAAATGGAAGCTTCGTGTCGCAACGCGGTCCCGCACGCTCAGCTCTTTTCTCGCTCGTCGCGTGCGGCGCTCTGCAATTTGTTGAGATGGTCCCGCAGGCGGGCCACGAGCGCCGACAGCGTGGACAATTCCTTTTCGGTAAATTCCTCAAAGCAGTCCGTTTCGATCGCACGTGAAACGGCCAGAAACTCCTCGACCCTGCCATGCGCATGCGGGCTTAAGAAAACACACCAGGCGCGCCGGTCTTTAGGTTCGGTGCGCCGTTCAACAAGCCCCCCACCTTCCAAACGATCGATCATTTGACCGATTGCCGGCCGGCTGACTTCGAGCAGTTCTGCGAGTTGCGTTTGAGTGAGGCCATCTTGCCGGTAAAGATAAGCAAGCACGCGCCAACTGGCTCCGCTTAGGCCATCGGCGCTCAGCCGCGTATCGTAAGTTATTCGCAGCAGGCGCGTGACATCCGCCAGGGCAAAGCCCAGCAGCGCGCGTGGCGATAAAGCCGCACTCGTCGAAACGCCCGCCTGCACGCCGGGTCTAGCGCTTGCAGGTCGGCGCGACATATGTAAACGTCCTCATTGTAATGATCTTTAATAACCTCGGACGCCGGGCGCGAGCCGAGGACGAGGGGGGATTGTCATGAAGAGATTGTCAACACTTGCGCTCCTGTCTGGCGCATCGCTGGCGGCGTTTGGCGCGCTCAGTCCGGCGATTGCGCAGGATGACCCAGAGACATCCGACGAAATCGTTGTGACGGCCACCGGCCGCCAGGCAGCGCTGCAGGACGTTCCCTTGGCGGTAACCGCGGTCAGCGGCGAGCAACTTGAAAATGCCGGCGTCCAGGATTTGCGCGACCTCACCCAATTGGCGCCCTCGTTTGAAATGGGCACTGGGCAATCGAGCGCGGCCACCACCGCGCGCATCCGCGGCATCGGCACCGGCGGCGACAATGTCGGCTTCGAGAACGCAGTTGGTATCTTCATCGACGGCGTCTATCGCGCGCGCGCTGGTGCTGCGCTCGCCGACCTGCCCGATATGGAACGCGTCGAAATCCTGCGCGGGCCGCAAGGCACGCTGTTCGGCCGGAACACTTCGGCTGGCGCAGTCAGCGTCGTGACCGCCTCGCCGGAGTTCGAGCCGGGGATGTATTTGGAGGGCCTTGCGGCTTTCGATGACCTTGAGGAAGTCGGCGCCCGCGCAGGCGTCAATATTCCGGTCAGCGACAGCCTTGCATTTTCCTTTGACGCCTCGATCCGCGCACGTGACGGTTACGTCACCGACCTCATTTCTGGCGAGGACATCAACACGAGCGACCGCTGGTTCGCCCGCGGCCAAGCGCTTTGGGACATCAGCAACACGGCGTCGCTCCGCGTGATCGTGGACGCGAGCGAAGCGGACGAAGTGTGCTGCGGGGTTACACCGTTCATCTATGGTTCGACGCAGGGTGCGATCAACGCCATCGTCACCGGCGGAGCCGTAACGTCGCCGACGGGGCTCACTATTGCAACGCCCGCCATCAATCCCGAAGGGCGCGGTATGACAGTGTCGCCAAGCTCTGCTGGCCTGCCCTCGCTCGGCCCGGGGCTTCCCGCGCAGCCTGGCACGCCGCGCCGTGATCTGAGCGACGTAACCGAGGATTTCGGCGTCTCGGCACAGCTTGATTGGGATTTAGGCGGCATCCACCTCACGTCGATCACCGCCTATCGCGATTGGCAACAGACGCGCGGGCAAGACATAGACTTCAACTATCTCGACATCGCCTATCGCGATGGTGTGGTCGTTGGCGTGGAAAACTTCACGCAGGAAATCCGACTTCAAGGCGAGTACGGGCGCGTTAACTGGCTTGCCGGCCTGTTCTATTCGGACGAAACAGTCATCAACAACGATCGCATTCGTATCGGCGCGCAAGCCAACCTGTTCGCCAACGCCTTGGCTCAAGGCGGTACTGCGCCGCTGGCGGCGATTGGCGGCCCTGCAGGGGGCTGCCAGTTGTTTGATTCCGGCGCGCCCGGCGCAGAGCCCGATGCGATTCCATCGTTCTTCTATTGCGCCAGCGACAATCCCGCGACGCCTTTGGTGTTTGATCCCAACCCCGCTCTCGCGTCATTCTATCTCAGCGGCTACACCGCCGGCGACGGCCAGCAACGCGACGACTGGCAGGCTGACGGCCAAAGCCTCTCTGCTTTCACGCACAACGAAATCAGCCTCACGGACCGCCTCATGCTGACCGTCGGCGCGCGCTTCACGCACGAGACAAAGGAAGTGACCGCCGATCTCAACTCTGTAGCGCCTGCCTGCGATGCAATGCGCGCCATCGAGATCGGTACAGATCCCTTCATTGGCGGCGCAGCGGACGGCGTCGGCTTGATCGAAGTGCTGCAGTCGAGCGCAACGGCCGGCGGACTCATGAACATCGCCTGCAGCCCAGCGGTCAATCCGATCGCCAACGGACAGTGGGCCGGCGACAGTGAAGAGAACGAGTGGGGCGGGACAGTCTCGCTTGCCTACGAACTTTCCGAAGACGCGATGCTCTATGGTAGCTACTCGCGGGGCTATAAGGCGGGCGGCTACAATCTTGACCGTCAGGGCTTCTTCATGCGCCCCGACACCACGAGCGCCGCGAGCCTCAACATCGAGCAGACCCATTTCGATCCCGAGTTCACCGACGCATATGAAATCGGTCTAAAGTCCACGCTGTTCGATGGGACGACGACGCTTAATCTGTCGGCGTTCTACCAGCAGATTCATGACTACCAGCTCAACGCGTTCAACGGGTTCAACTTCATCACCCGCAACGTGCCGGAGATGATCTCGCAGGGCGCCGAACTTGAATTGGCGACGCATCCGATCGAAGGGCTGACAATCAGCGGCGGACTGACCTACACGGACGCCTATTTCGATAGCGAGGTGCGTTTCAACCCGTTGACCGCCGGGCTGGGCGCCGCTGACCCGAACGCCGTGTTCGAAGGCCAACCACTGGCGTTGTCGCCGGAATGGACCGCCACCACCGCGATCGCGTACGAAATGCCTTTGAGCGGCGACATCCGGGCGCTGTTCTATCTCGATGGCCGCTGGAACAGCGAGTATCGCACCCAGACCCTGGGCCGGGATCCGCTGGGCCGCACCGACAACGAAGCGTTCGCCATCTTCAACGGGCGCATCGGCGTCGGCCCCGAGGACGAGCGCTGGTCGGTCGAATTCTGGGGCCGCAACCTGACCGACGAATTCTATTATGTCGGGTCCTTCCAGGCGACGCTGCAGAACACATACGTCATCTATCCCAGCGAGCCGCAGACATACGGCGTCACGTTGCGCGCGCGCTACTGACGTTCCCCCCTTCAGTCGCCTCCCGCGGCTGATACACACGACGCGGAGCGCCCTCCCAGGCCGACGCGTTCGCTTCAAAACCCCGGTCCCTTGTGGGCCGGGGTCTTTTTTTGGCCCGCACGCTCTGGCCAAGCCGCCGACCTGTCAAGAGCGCGGTCGCAGAGCGCGGTCGCGGGCTCCTCAGCGGCATGGCCAAGCACTGAGCATAGCCACGAATATCAAGGGCCAGCCGAGGATATGCTTGCCGCCGCAGCGCGCCGACACCGGCTGCGAGGCGGAAAGCGGCGCGGCGAGAGAATCGCGCGAGCTGCGCGACCCGGTCTTCGTGCGCCCGCATGCGCAAGGTAAGCTGGCCGATCCCTAGGATGTCCAGGGTCGGAAATCTACCGACCTTCAAGGTCAGCTTTGCGCACTCAGGGCGGGAAGGGCAGCTATTGGCCTGCGTCCACACGACGCCTAGTGCTAACAAGACAACGGAACTCGTATCGCAACGGCCCGAGTTTTTTTCATTGCGTTCTCCAGCTACGCATAGCGTACGAGCCCTCTCTGACCCAATCTGGCGCGCGGCGCCTTATGATCGATCAAGATCGGCGCTTACCGGTTGCGGACGGCCCCACTGGCGCGGCTGCCGATCGCAGGTTTGCGCTGCACGCGCCGGGCGCATCACAACTCGCACGACACGCCATGCCGGGCGAAATCGCCCGGCGCGATAGTCGCGTACGGGCGATCGGAGAAATCGCCATGACTGCAATCACGATGATTCCGCTCTCGAAGCTGATCGAGAGCGAGGACAACGTGCGCCGCACCAACCGCAAGGGCGGGATCGCCGAACTCAGTGCCAGCATTCACAGCCACGGCTTGCTTACCTCGCTCGTCGTTCGCGAAGCCGACAAGGGAAAATTCGCCGTCATCGCCGGCGGACGTCGCCTGCGCGCATTGCGGTATCTCGCCAAGGCCAAGCTGATCGAACGCAATGCGCCGATCCCCTGCCGCATCATCTCCGAAGGAAATGCGACCGAACTTTCTCTGGCTGAAAACTCGAACCGCCTCGACACCCCGCCTGCCGACGAGATTTTGGCTTTTGCCAAACTGGCCGAGGATGGAGACGGGCCAGAGGCGATTGCCGGGCGCTTCGGCGTTTCACCCCTGCATGTGGCGCGGCGGCTCAAGCTCGCTCGCGTTTCGCCCCGCCTGATCGAGGCGCTGCGCAAGGACGAGATCAATCTCGACCAACTCGCAGCGCTCGCCTTCACCGACGATCACGCCGCACAGGAAACCGCGTTCTTCGATGGTCCTGAGTGGGCGCGCACGCCGGAGCGTCTCAAAGCACAGGTCACACAGGCCCACGTGCTGGAAACCGACAAGCTCGCCCGCTTCGTCGGCACTGAGGCGTATCAGACCGAAGGCGGCGTGGTCGTGTCCGACCTCTTCACGGAAGCGGACGACGACAGCATCATTTGGCTGGCGGATCGCGATCTTCTCACCCGCTTGGCGGAAGCCAAACTGACGTCGATCGTAGACGAAGTTCGCGGCGAAGGCTGGGCTTGGGCCGAGATCGCCATCGACGGTGTAGCCTGGACTCAATTCCCGGAGCGTGTCCGTGAGCGCCGCCGCGAACTCAGCGCGGAAGAAGCGCCCGAGCAAGAGCGTCTTTACGCGACGCTGGATGAAACCGAGGACGAAGCCGAGATCGAGAAGATCGAAGCAGCGATCGACGCGCTTGCTTCATCGGGTTGGCAGCCGGCCGAAGTTGCTCTGGCCGGCGCGATCATCACCTTGGCGCATGACGGCTCACCAAAGGTGGAGCGCGGCCTCGTTCGCGCCGATGACGTGAAGGCGCTGAAAGCACTCCGGCGCAAGCTCGCCAAGCCCGATGTCGAAGCTGGCGAAGAAAATGGCGCTAGCGTTGCAGCAGCCGCGCCAAGATCACGCATTCCAGCCAAGCTGGTCGATGAACTCCTGGCGCATAAGACGCTAGCCCTGCGCGCAGAACTTGCCGCCAAGCCGGACTTGGCGTTGCGGTTGCTCGTCTTCACCCTGGCGTGCGACGCCATTGAGCCGCCTTGGCGCAAATCCTCATGCCTTAATGTCCGCGTTGAGGATATTGATGTGTCGCGCTCAATCGTGCGCTGTGAAAGCCGCGCCGCCGACACATACAATTCCGAACTCGAAAGCTGGAAGCCGATGCTTCCTAGCGATCCAGAAGCGCTGTGGGCGTTCATGCGCGGCGATCAAGAGACTCTGCTCAAGCTGCTGGCCGTCCTGATTGCGCCCGGCATCGACCTTCGGACGACGCCGAACGGCGATCAATCTTCCTTCCGCATTGGCGACGTTATGGCCGCGGCGATCGGGCTCGATATGAGCGCCTGGTGGTCCGCCACGCCGGAGAGCTTGTTCGAGCACGTGCGCAAGGATGTGATCCTCGATGCGATGATCGAGGTGAAGCCCACGCTCGACCGGGCCAAGCTCGAAAAGATGTCGAAGGCCGAACTTGTCTCCCGCGCCAAGCGCATCTTCAAAGGCAGCTCATGGCTGCCCGAGCCGTTGCGCACGCATCCGTCACCATTGGCGCCCGTCACGGCGATCGCCGCCGAGTAAAGCAACAGCCACCCCGGTCGAAGGTCAGATTCCTTCGGCCGGGCGCATCGATGCAGCCTTGCCGGTGCAACTGAACGTTTCCCCCAAACGCCGCCACATCGGACATCGCCTCAGCCCTCTCCGCTCCTGGTCCTGTTTCCTCGCACACGGGCGGTCGCCCGCAAGGGGCAAGCCTAGCGGGCGTGTCCCACGCCCCCTTGCGCGCGCCCTCATTCCCGCATGCGCGTGCACGTCCCACCGCGGGGAGAGGCCCCACGGGCAATCGCCGGAAATCTCCGGCGCAATGGGAGAAGACAAATGTTTCGCTTCACACTGCAAGGCCGCATTGGCCGCATCGACCAAGTCAAAGGCACCAGCGCCATCGTCCGCGTTTCCGTCGCCGCCGATCGGCTTGTCGAAGGCCAAGACGGCCAATGGACCAAGACCGAATGGCTCTCCGCCGTCTCGTTCGACCGCGCCTTCAACGAGAAGATGCTGGTTGAACTCGAGGTTGGCCAATCCGTCACGCTCGACGGACGCATCGAGCCCAAGAAGCGCCAGGTCGGCGACATCAACATCTACGACCAGTCCTTCGTCATCACCGGCTTCCAGCGCCTGTCGAAGCCCAAGGCCAACGGCAAAGCCAAGCCGGCGCAACCCGCCGAAGCCGCAGCCTGATCATCACCCAATCGCGGCGTCGCCATCACTGGCGACGCCGCTCCTGTTCAACACGCGCAAGCGCGCGATGGAGCACGTCTCATGTCCCGTTCAACCAAAACATATGCGCCGCCGAAGCGCACCGCACAGGAAGCCGCCGCCCACGTCACCGCCGAAATCGCCCGCCTGCTCGATGAGGGCGTCATGCCCTGGCGCGCGCCCTGGGATCCAAAGCGCGCCGCAGCGGCCACACCAGGTCTACCCCTTCGAGCGACGGGCGAACCCTACAGGGGCGCCAACGTCGTCTTGCTGTGGGCTTCGCAAATCACGCGCGGCTATTCCAAGCGGACATGGGCGAGCTTTCGACAAGCGGAAGCACTGGGCGCCCATGTCCGCAAAGGTGAGAAAGCGACGCCGGTCATCTACTATGGCCAGGCGAAATCTCGCGATGAACGAGCCCCCTTGGAGGGCGACGAAACCAAGACCTATCGCTTCCTCAAGCTCTTTCATGTCTTCAATGCGGAGCAGTTGGAGAATGTCCCCGACGGCTTCGCCATCGAGACTGCGGCCACGCCCCCGCCTCCCGCCGCAATCGACGCGTGGGCCGAGCGCGCCGAAGCGCGCGTGCGCGTCGGCGGCGCCTCGGCCTATTACGCCCCCACCACGGACACGATCCACATGCCCCCGCATGAGGCGTTTGTCAGCGAGGAACACAGGATTTCGACCTTGTGCCACGAATTAGCGCACCACACTGGCGCCGCCCACCGCCTTGATCGTCTGCAGAACTATTTCACCGACCGCACAGCGCGCGCGAAAGAAGAAATGATAGCCGAAATTTCCGCTGCGCAGCTGGGCGCCATGATCGGCTTAAAGCCCGATCACCTCGAAGATCACGCCGCCTACATCGCCGATTGGGCGAAGCTACTCAGGGATCAGCCGCGCGCGTTTCTGTCGGCAGCCGCCAAGGCGCAGACCGCAGTGGATTGGCTGATCGAGCGCGCGGGTCCACCAAGCGCGGTTCAGGGCGAGAGTTTGCGAACTGACAATTTCGCAAATCAGGATCTCGCTTACTTAGCCTAAACGGAGAGCTCTCGCCTCGCAGGCTAGCGGCCCGCCCCAAATAGGCGCGTCGCCGCACACGAAATCAGCACGGCGCCCGTCTTGCTCAATCCGCGTCCGTGAAGAGCCTGGTATCCCAGCTGAGCAAGCGACCGAGGATCGCGATCCTCGCCACCGTCGGCGTGGCGCTGATCGCCGCCGCCGGTACGCACCAGCAAGACCTGGTCATCTACAACCCGAGCAATTCCGTACCGGCTGGCTTCTATGTTCGCTCGGATCGTCCCCTCGAACGCGGCACGCTGGTTACCGTGCGCGCCGTCAGCGTCGCGCCCGCCTACGCCACGCTCAGACACTTCACCGACCCAGGCGACCGCTTCATCAAACGCGTTGCCGCGGTCGCGGGAGACCAAGTCTGCACCGACGGCCCTAGCCTCTCACTCAACGGCGTTGTCGTGGCGCAGCGGCTAGAGCGCGACAGCGCGGGCCGCGCGCTCCCCGCATGGTCAGGCTGCCGCATATTGGCGCCCGACGAATTACTCCTACTAGGCGATACGCCAGACAGCTTCGACGGACGTTATTGGGGACCCGTGACAACGAGAATGATCAGCGGCGTCTGGCGTCCGATCGCCGGCTGAGTGCTTGGCGCGGCGACCGAACGCCGTCAGCATCGCAACCGTCGGAGTGCTCACCTTGGCCGTCTTTCTGATCCTTGCCGGTGTCATCTTTCTCGGGGTGGCCATAATCCGCAGAGCGGCGCCCATTGGGCTCGCTGCGTGGGTGGCTTGGACTGTCTGGACGTCCACGTCCGACGTGACCGTGACCTGCGCTGTCGCCATCATCACGCTGGGATTGGCCGCGGGCCTGTTCGATGTCGCCGCCTCGTCGCCATCTCGATCGCTGCGGGTTCTCACGATCGGAATTGAACTTGCGACGGCAAGTGCGTCAAGCATTTGGTTGGCAGCCTCTGTATGGCAGGAAACGCAGAACCAGATGATCCTTCTGGGAATAGCGATGGGTGCAGCACTTTTCGGAGCAGGTTTTGTTCTGGAGCGGCGAACGTTTTCTCGCCAATGCAGCCAGACCTGAACTCACCTGATTGATGTTGGCGTACACATCTCAGCATGCATTTTGATACGATAGATGCGTGACGGGTCAGAAACAGGACGGAGAGCTAGATAAACGCGCGGCCTGTGGGCCGCGCAAAACGCTTGCGCGCACAGAGGATGCGGCAGGCCGCGGGATGCGCCACAGGCCGCGTCACGGGCTGCGAAGAATTGAACGCTCTTCCAACACCAATGCGAGAAACACCGATGCCAATCACCAGCTTTGATCGTCTGCTGATCCCGTCGCGACTCGCCTCATCAGGGATAGAGCGTGGCGATCAATTTCTCGCCGCGCAATCACAGCGCTTGCTGCGCAAGGACAAGGATGAGCTGCGCGGAAAGCTGGGCCGCGCGCGCTCGGGTGGCGCATCGGGCAGCACGAACACGCTCTCGCGCCTCATCGACAAACGCACGCCGCTGCGCCGGCATTTCGGCGCCGGCCGCGACGGACATGGCACCACACCGTCAATGTCCTTCGACCAGCGTCAGCGCGCCGTCGTAAAGGTTCACTATTTCAACCATGCCGCTGGCGGAGGCGCGGCGCTCAAAGCGCATGCGAGGTACGTCGCCCGCGACGCTGCAGCCCGAGACGACCTGTCGGAAAATGCACTCGCCCAGGACGGACATCCAGTTCCTGAACATGATGCGCAAGCCCGAGCGAAAGCACACGCCGCCTATTTGGCGCGGGACGGTACGACCGCGTCAGTCTTCTATGACGCTCGCGCGGATGGGGTGGACGGGGCAACCCGCGCGGAAGCCTGGGCCCTTTCCGATCGGCGCCATTTCCGCATCATCTTGAGCTTGGAGGAAGGCACGAAACTCCACGACCTGCCCTCCTACACGCGCGAGATGATGGCGCGCGCGGACGCCGTCCTCGGGACGAAATTGGCTTGGGTCGCTGTCGACCACCACGACACCGACAACCCTCATACGCACATCATCGTTCGTGGTCGCCGCGCCAACGGCCAGGACCTCGTCCTGCCCAAGGACTTCATCAAGCATGGCTTGCGAGGGCTGGCGCGCGATGTCGCCACCGAATGGCTGGGGTCTCGCACAGCAGCAGATGAACGCCTCGCTTTTGAGCGCGAGGTGATCCGTCACGCGCCCACCCGGCTTGACCGTATGATCGCAGCGCAGCTGCCAGAGGACCTCACCGTCCGCTTGAGCCAGCTCCAGGCGCCGGATGGCAATCCCACAATGACGCAAGCCCTCAAGGCGCGCGCCCGTGAATTGGAGCGAATGGGGCTCGCGTGGGAGGTGAAACGCAACGTGCTGGCGTTCGAGCCCAATTGGCACGACCAGCTCAAAGCGATGGAGCTGCATCTCGATATCCGCAAGCGCGTGGTTCAAGAGCGCACACTGCGGAAGCAAGCCGAGCTGGAGCGGGTCGCCAAGCAACTTGGCCGGGGGCTGCTCGGACGCTAACTTCACCTTCAGAACTTGCAGCCTCCGCGTCCGTATTGGACGACGTCGTCCGGATTGGCACGTCAGGCATTGCCCGATGTTTACGCGCCGCCCTTTTGCTTGCGCACATGGCTGGTCTTCCATTGCAGCATCGGCATGGCGGCGATGCGCGATCGCAGGTCGGCCTCAGCATCAAGGCCGGATGCATCGATCACGCCCCGCTCAATCACACCATCAAGAAACGCCTGTTCGCCGGCGCTGAGGGTGAGGAGCGGGCCCACCCGCGCGCGGCACAGCGCCGTTGTCTCTGCAATCCAGGCATCAACCGACCCCTGCTCGGCAAACGCCGTGCGCGGCAGGCAGATCAGCAGCTTTTGACGAAGCTCTTTGGGATCCGCGCCGATGTTGTCGATAGACGCATTGCGCCAGTCGTTACGCCCAGCAGCGCCAATCGCGAGCATTGCCGCCTTCACCTGGCGCCAATCGATATCCGAAATGTCGAAGATGCGGCGGGCGTCAAAGAGATCACGCGCAGCGCGGCGGTCAAGCAGCGCCACGAGCTTTCCCGCGACAATCTCGTGCAGGTCAATGACAAGAACGTCTTTGGCGCGCGCCGTGCCGAGTGGGACGGAGTTCATGCGCGCCGTGCCGAAGAGCGGCTGGCGCATCATGTAGTTGAGATCGACCTCAAGGGTCGCGGGGCCGCCAAGCGCCGAAGTGTAGGATGCGATCCACTTCCCTCCAGCGTGCTCTTCCGGCAAGCGACGCACGCGATAGCCCTGGGCCGCAAGGATGCGCTGCAGCGCTGCCTCGATTTGTGGACGCTCTGCCAGCATCATTTCACGGTCGAGCGACCCGATGTAGTTGACGTCGATGTCCACAGAGAGACGATCAAGGCCAAGGTGAAACACGTTCAGCGCCGTGCCACCCTTAAGAGCGAGGCGGTCACGCAGGAATGCGTCGTCAGCGATCTCCTCCAGAAGATCGATCAGGCGCAGCACCTTTTCGAGCGTCCCGGGCTGATAGCCCGTGTCCGTACCGAGGCGCTGGAGGGTTTGAAGTGATGGCGCTGCCATTATGCCCCCTCGAACGCGCCGCTCAGCAGCGCACTCGGCACGAGGATATTCCAGGCGCCAACGGACTTTGCGTCACCTGGCTTTGCGCCAAGGACATATTGCGGGTGCTTGGGCTTTAGCGATCGCAGCGTTGCTATGGCCTTGTCAGGCACAGCCAGGCGCTTCTTCTCGCGCTCAAGCCACCAGCCAAGTGCTCCCGCGACAGATGCGCTTTTCAGGCCGCGCGCTTGCCGCACCAGCGCATCGGTTTTGACACGCTCTACGAGCGCCAGAGAATTGAACAATTCCTCAGCCCCGCCCGCTAGGTCATGCCGGTCGAAGAGATCGACAAGCGTCCGCTCAAGCGTCGTGACGCGCAGCTCAAGGCCCGCGCGGTCCAGCACTTCGATATCGCGCGTAGAGACTAGCCCCGCCGGCCGCTTCAGGAACCGGCAAGAGAAGTCAGGCGTCTCAAAGAGCGTCGGGGCGCCGCGCGATATCGCCTGCACTTCCGGCGTGTCCGTATAAGCGCAGCCGTGAAGTTCGAGCGCGGAGTGGTAAGCCATGACGGCGTCGCTCTTGAGGCGTGACGCAGCGAGGAAACGATCCATCACCCAGCGCTGAGCGTCGCCATGGGGCGGGACAGATGCGAACACGCCCCGCGCCACACGGCGGATATTGCCCGCCTTGAGATGCTGGGAAAGCATCGCCGTCACGACCTTATCCGCCGACAGACGGCGCACAGCCTTCGCGTACTCCTCACGGCGGAATACCGGGTGCGCGCTGAAAAAGGCACGCGAGCCTGCGCGGACTTCTGGGGTCGTCATTGATCGATCCATAGAGAAAGCCATATCTAGTATATGGCTTTCTCGTTAAAATACTCAATAACAATCGCCACGCCTTGAGGAGGAGCGGGAGTAAGATATAGCTAATATATGGCTTTCCGTTGATTTTACTCAATCTCTTGTTTCGATTTCGATACGGTGACCGCGCTGGAGACGTCAACCGGCCATTCCAGCCCCACCAGCACCCAGCCCCCTCCAAGGAGGGCCATTCCGTACCAATCAGGACCTTGTGGATATCGCCGCGAGGGCCGTCTCATGCGCCTTGAACAGGGCCGGTAGGACCCCCAATTCCCCTGCGATATGTTTCTTGCTTTGTTCTACCCATTGCGATAGATCAAATCTACAGCTGGGGTGGACGAAATTTTTGAACCCCTAAATCTGGTAATTTCATCACGGAGATCGGGAAGGCTAATGCGCGGCGATTTCAAGTTTACAGCCTTTGCCTCGGGGTGCGGAGACACCCTGCTAATCGAGGCCCACCGTAAGGTCATTCTCACGGATATCCGCTACCGGACGGACCAAGCTCAGGACCCTGAAAACGATCAGGTTCCCTGCTTCAAGCAGGACATCCACGATGCCTGCGGCGCCGGCCACCTTGATGTCTTTGTCCTGACCCATCCCGACCAAGACCACCTCGGCGGCTATTGCGAGTTCTTCCATTGTGGCGCGCCCGGCACCTGGGACCCCGATCCCGACGACGGCGACCCCAAACTTCTAGTCGACGAGATTTGGTGCTCGCCCTACGCCAAAAACCCTCACTACACGACTGACGCGTCAGAGCCCTTGATCAAGGAGATCAAGCGCCGCGCCGCGCTCGCCGGAACGGCTAACGGCAGTCTCGATGGCAACCGCATCGTCGTCATGGACGCGACCACTCATCCGTCGGGCACGATCGTCGATGGTCTCGATTGGCGTCTGCTTGCGCCGACACCGACGGAGTGGAGCATTCCGAAGGCTGCGCCGGGCGCGCCGCAGACTTCGTCCAACTCCACCAGTCTTGTGATGCAGTGGACGGTGAAGCGCTCGTGGGGCGACAGCAAAATCCTGATCTGCGGCGATACCACTGTCGAGGTTCTTGAACGGCTTCATGACCAGGTTCTTGCGGACAACCCCGAGCATCTCGAATGGCACATCATGATTGCGCCACACCATTGTTCGCGCCGCTCCATCGGCCGCGTATGGAACGACGGCCATACAGACGAAGAGTTCGAGCAATCCGACAAGGCCCTCGCGGCACTCGGCCAGCAGCAGGGCAACGGTTTTGTCGTATCGAGCAGCAGGCGCGTCATTCGCAACGGCGCGACGCCGCCCTCTTTTCATGCGAAGAACCGCTACATCAAGATTCTCGCAGGCGACGGCGAAATCAATGAAGATGTGCGCGACCGTTTTCTCTGCACCGGCGGCGATGCAAACAACGAGACTCCTGCACACATTGTCTTCAACCTGAACGTGACTGGCCCCACGCTCGCGGCCCGGACCAAGGTGAACGCGTCCGTTCTGGGCTCCGCGTCGTCGGTTGGTCGCGGCGGTGGTTATGGCTGAAGCGCCCGCGCTGCCCTGGCTCGTTCAGCGCGAATTGGCCGTCCTGTGCGCCTCCGCCGGTGTGGAGACCCAAAGCGTCCAGCTTGAGACTGGCGCGGGCGACGTTCGCATCGCCTTCAACATCGCGACAGAAATGTCCGTCCTCCCTGCCAAGGCCGACATCCGCGCGATGGAGCCGATCGTCATTAGCTACGCGAGCCTTGATCAGATCGGGCTTGGACCACCGCGCGGAATATTCAGTCTGCGCGCCGACTTTCCGCGTGACCTGGGACACCTCAACCCGGTGAAGCCCGATGCGCCGGTGAGCATTTGCCTCGCCATCGCTGGGCTAACACCGATCTACGATCAGTTCGGCCTCGAAGGCGTGCTTGAGCGGCTGCGCAACTTTCTGCGCGACGCCAAGATCGGCGCGTTGATGCAGGACGGATGGGAAGCCGTGCCCTACGGCGACCTGTCGTCGATGTGTCCCGGCTCCATCGATGTTCGCTTCTTCCAGGACCTTGCAGCGCGCCAGCCAGGTGGCGGTGTGGCATTTGGTGTCGCCCGAGTGCGGGACAAGTTCGCCGTGCTCTTCCCGCATGAAGTTCCGCTGGCACAGCTGCAGGCCGCCATTGCGGCGCAGAAACTTGAGCGCCACGGCAAAAACGAAACGCTTTGGATCTTTGTCTGGCCCGGCGCCGCAACTGAACGCGACGCGCCGGTCTTTTCGGACTGGACCACTTATGCAGATGTCCGTGCCGGCCTCGCGAGTATCGGTTTACCCGACGCCTATGAGCAGGCTCTTGGCCAAGCCATAACCACCGGCGCCGGATTAAATGTCGTAGACATCAACAGCGCCAAGGTCGCGGTTATCGTCGTTGGGGTCTGGCGCCCCCAGCCCATGCGCGCAAACATCTTCGGTCTCTCCGATGATCCGGCCGCGCGGAAGCTTGAAATTCGCGCCTATCGCATTGATGGCACCGGCTCCGAGGCCCCACTCCAAGACGGCCACCGCGCAACCGCCATCGTCGGCCACTGCTTTGCGTCACCCGAATTAAACCGCTTTGCCTCCGGCATTGATGTCCCCCAGAGCGTAACCCTCGTGGGCGCCGGCGCACTTGGGAGCGCAATTGCTGAAGAGCTGCTGCGCGCCGGAACGTCAGCGATACAGGTTATCGACCCAGACATGCTCAGCCCGCACAACCTGGCCCGGCACATCGGCCGTGACGACGACCTCTTCGGGCCGAAGGGCGACAGCATCCAATCGATCGCAGAACACCTCGCGCACCCGCAGTATCGTCCCCAGATCACCGCGCATCATCGCGACGTGACCGCCTTCCCGACAGGGGACCTGCTGTCCTTGTTCGGATCAACGCCGATCATCGACGCCACCGCGAGCGAGAAGGTACGCCGATATCTGTGCGCTTTGCAGCAATTCAACAGCCTGACGATCCTGCGGGCGGAAATCTTCCATCGCGGCCGCCTCGGCGTCCTTTTCCAGTCGTACAAGTCCGAGGCTGATCTTCTCGACCTGTACTGCTGCATGCTGCTGGCGGCGCAAGACGTGCCCGCAATCTGCCAATGGCTGACGGACGAGCATGTTGATCCAACGCCGCTCGATCAGCTCCAGTTTGGCTTCGGGTGCGCGTCGCAGACAGTGCGTTTGCCCAACTTTGTCGTCCGGCAGCACGCCGCAGCGTTCATGCCCACCATCGCCAGAGACACCACAGCATCGAGCGTAGGCATCAACCCGCTGAGTGCTGATTTTGAACCGCTGGGCTGGCAGCGCATCGAGGTTCCTGCGTTTCACATTTGGATCCCGCAACCAACAGTCACTTGGCGTGTGCATGTCCATCCCCAGGTGAAGGAGGCGCTTGAGCGCCTCCGGACGGCAGCCCTTCCCAACGAGACGGGTGGCTATCTCTATGGTGGATGGGACGCGGCGGTTCAGACGCTTTCGATTGTGTTCGCGAGCGAGCCACCGCCCAGCACCCGCGCAACACCATCATCCCTCGAGCTTGGCCCCGCCGGCGAGACACCCGAAGAACGACGGCTGCTGCGTGCCACTCGTTCTCGGCTTAGCCTTTGCGGGACCTGGCACAGTCATCCCAATGACTCCGCGGCACTGTCCGCAAAAGATAGGCAAACGCTTCGCGCCCATTCGATTGAGGATCGGAAGCAATACGTTCCGACGCTCGCCATCGTTGTGGCTGACGGCGGATTTTCCACGCATCTCGAGGTCTAACAATGGCGGACGCACTCAAGAAGGATATCGCCCTTAAGTTTCTGACGCCGATGGTGCTAGCCTACGCGGCAGTCGCCGCCAGCCTTTCAATCGACCCGCCCTTCATCGTTGATGCTCCACCGCTTCATGCAGCGGCGAGCGCTGGCATTGCAGGATTATTCGGATTGGTCCTTGAGGAAATCGTACCGAGGTCGCTCAAAGAGATCGTCGTTTTCTGGCGCCGCACTGAGCGACCACCTGGCTTCCGGGCGTTCTCAAAGGTCGCTCCAGCCGACGCGCGTGTCGATCAAGCGAAACTCGCAGCCTTGTTGCCGCAGGGCACCCTGCCGGCATCCCAACAAAACACGATTTGGTATGGCTGGCTCAAAGAATTGGAGAGCGACTCCGGCATTGCGCAGAACCACCGCAACCTTCTGATCCTTCGAGACGCTACTGTGCTCGCATGCGTGCTCGCATTGCTCACGTTTATCTGGCTATTTTTCGTGCTGTCTGACTGGCGCGCAATTCTGACACTGGAGGCGATTTGCCTCTGCTCGTATGGCGTCCTGATGCTCTCGGCGCGGCACTCAGCGGAGCGGCTCGTTGGGAATGTGATTGCCTTGAAGGTCGCCCGCACGACCTAGACGCGCAAATCTATCTCAAGCCGACCTCCGCAATGAGAGCTGGACGCTCCGCCACTTGAGCAACACGGAAAGTCAGCCGCCTAAGACCTGGCGACCATCCCCGCGCCCCCTCTCGGCGCGCCGCAACACGCGGCGGGTGAGCGTCTCAAGCCGTCTCATCGCCTCTTGCAAGCCGTCTCAAACCGTGCGTTTGAGTGGATCTTGATTTCCGCTACCAATATGCTACCAAATTGCCATCGGCGCGAAAGCCGGCTTCGACAGCGGCTCTAAACGTTCTGTTATTATTGAATAAAATGGTGGGCGCGACAGGGATTGAACCTGTGACCCCTCCCGTGTGAAGGGAGTGCTCTCCCGCTGAGCTACGCGCCC
>CXWL01011477.1_pt1 | contig 20428 bp, 16 predicted proteins | sample 590931 | NCBI WGS metagenome assembly CXWL01 (sample SAMEA3498368, study PRJEB10139) | groundwater metagenome | biome: water well; material: biofilm material | place: Germany | collected 2015-04-27 | reverse complement strand
CCGCCCGCGCCACAGCAAAATGAATTCTCGCAGTTGCGCGGCATTTCGATAAATTCCACGCCGAGCAGTTCGAGCAATTTGCGCGGAGCGGTGAATCCGCCGTTGTAGCGTCCGAGATAGCATGGGTCATGGAAAGTGACTTTGTAATTCGACAATTTATTTTTGACCGTGAGTTTGCCTTCTTCAAACAACTTGAGCAAGGTCACCGTGTAATGCTTCACTTCAAACTTCCCGCCGAACTGCGGATACTCGTTCTTCAACGTGTTGAACGAATGTGGGTCGGTGGTGACAATTTGCTTGAATTGTGCCTTGCCGAAGGATTCCATGTTCTGCTCAACCAACTGCTCGAACAGACCTTCTTCACCCACGCGGCGCACGTCGTTACCCGCGTTGGATTCGTTTTGGTACATGATTCCAAAATCAAGTCCTGCTTGGTTGAAAATGCGCGCCACCATTTTGGTATTTGGAATCACGCGCTCATCGAAGGAAGCCGTATCGCCTACAAACCAAAGATTTTCCACTGGCTCTTCTGTCGCGTTCTTAACGGGGAAATCCATCTCCTTCGCCCAGCGTCCACGCAGGCGTTTGCCTTTGCTCATCCAGTTGCCGTTGGTGGCGAGAGACTGCAAAGCGTTCTGCACGCCGCTGTCAATTTCCGCGCCGTCAATTAATAAGCGGCGGCGGATGTCAATGATGTCTGCCATTGGCTCATTGCCAACGGGACAGACACTGACACAGGCATGACAAGTTGTGCAAGACCAAACTGCCTCAGCGGAGATAACTGTCTCAGTAAGCGGAAGCAGGAGTCGGTCGGGGTGAGAGCCGAAGGTCGCCTCCTTGAGAAGGTAACGCTTGTTCACTTCCAATGCCGAAGGGGAGAGCGGACGTCCATAAAAGTTTGCAGGGCAGACATCCTGACAACGATTGCATTGCACGCAGGCATAAGAGTCGAGAATTCTTTTCCATGAAAGGTCGTGTAAAAATTTTGCGCCAGGGTCAACCTTCGCAGGCGTGTCAAGTTGCCCACGCGGGTTTTGCTTGGCAAGACCAAGATTGACGGGACCGATGGTGAAGTGCGTGTGTTTGCTGCGCGTGATGTAGGGCAGAATATAAAGCACCCAGCCAATGCTCACCCACCACGCAGCGTGAATGCCCGTTTGCGAAACGCCGAAAATGGAATTGAGAAAACTTGCAATCGGCATAAACGGGTCGGCGCCGTCCGCGAGTCGAAATGCCTGACCCAGCAAACGCGCCGCAACGTGCAAAATCACAAACACGCCAACGATGAGTGAGTCTTTATTTTGCCCGCCCGCCTTGACCTTTGGACTTAGTAGAACATTCTCACGGTAAGTGAGCCGCTTGTCTTTGACAATGAAACGGCGCACAAGAAAAACGATTATGCTGAAAAGAAGCGCGCCGCTCATTACATCGGCAATGAGGTTGAAGCCGTTGACGATGGCAGACGGAAACACAAAGACAAGATGTGCCCCGCCGTAGGTCAATTCAAAACCTGGGATGAGTCCTTCGAGAACATCCACAAGATTTACAAACGCATATGTGATAAGCCCGAAGAACAAGCCAAGATGAATTGCGCTTAATACCTTGCGGGCGCGAAAAATAGTTTGCTGAAACAAAACCGCAATCCCCGCTTTGATAAGACTCGAAGGAATATTCTTCAACTCAGGCGCGGGTCGTCCCTTGCGAACCGAGTCGATGATGGTTTTGAATCCGTGAACCGTGAATCCCACCGAAATCAACGCCAACAAAATGAATATGATTTTTTCAATCAGTGTTAGCAACGTACCCTCCCAGAAAAGAGACTAGAGATTGGAGACTAGTCTCTAGTCTCTAGTCCCCAATCTCCGATTTTCTACAGCAATTCAAGCATCGCCTCAGCAACTTCAAACAAATCCGCGGTCGCGCCGTAATGCGCCACGTTGAAGATCGGCGCTTTCTTATCGGTGTTGATGGCGATAATCAACTCGGCAGATTTCATGCCTTCGAGATGTTCAGGCGCGCCAGAGATACCGAGCATGAAATACAACTTCGGCTTGACCTTCAACCCCGATTTGCCAACCTGCCTTGTGCGCGGCAGCCAACCCGCGTCCACAACGGGGCGTGAAGAAGAAACTGTCGCGCCAAGTTTTTTTGCCAACTCCTCGGCGAGTTCCACGTTATCTTTGCTGCCGATTCCGCGTCCAATCGAAACGAGTTTCGTCTGCGCGGTAATGTCCACATCGCCCGCCGCAGGTTTAATCGCTTCCACGAATTTTATTTTCAATCCATCCAGCGCAACGGGCGAAGCGATTTGAGTCGCAGCCGTTGAACCTTGTCCCGCTTCCACTGGGAACGAGCCAGCTAATACAGCCGCAATCGCCATATCGCCTTCGGGCGAAACGTCCGCGCTCATCTTCCCGCCATATGCCTGGCAACTCATCGTTAAATCCGCGCCGATGTTTTTCACATACGCCGCGCATGGCGCTCCAAGTCGCGCTGAAAGCCATGCGGCTAAATCCATGCCTGTGGCAGTCCATCCGAACATCACCAGCCGCGGCGATTTTTCTTTGACCAGCGCTTCGATCACTTTCCCATACGCTTCGGGATTGAAATTACTCAGCGCCGCATCATCAATATGGATCGTGGAATCAGACGCGAAGACATTGGGCGACACTCCGCTCCCCAACGCAACCGCAACCGATTGCCCTCCCAAAGCGGACGCCAACTCTTTGGCTTTTCCAACCATTTCAAACGACACATCGGAAAATTTTCCGTCCATGTGCTCGGTGATTACGAGTACGTCATTACTCATTTATGTTTCTCCTTAGTTTCCGTCATTGCGAGGAGGATGTTCTTCCCGACGAAGCAATCTCCAACTGGCGAGGGGATTGCTTCGGGCAAAGTACAAGTGCGCCCTCGCAATGACGTGCTACGCAAGACCCTTACTCTTCAACAACTCCACGATCTTCGCCGCCACTTCCTTCGACGAACCCGTCAACATCTCAGCGTGACCAGTCACCACAGGCGGAGCCATCTTTTTCATCGTCAAGCCAGAACTCGCGTCACCTGAGGGAGCGACCTTCTCGATTGTTGCAGTCTGCGCGACCTGTCTCACTTTGCTGATCGGCGCATAACGCGGCGGCTTGGTGGAGGCTTGCACACCGACTACCATCGGCAAACTGACAGCATACTTTGCGCCAACGCCGCCCGCAAATTCCTTGTTGATCGTGGCTGAGTCGCCTGTTACTTCCACCGAACTGACTCCGCCGATGTACGGCATATCGAGATACGCCGCGATCATCGGGCCGATCTGACCATCAAGATCATTCGAAGCCTGCACGCCCGCGAAGATAATATTTGGCGACATGCCTTTGATTGCTTCTGCCAGCCACTTGGCTTGCATGTGCGAATCTGCGGCGGGATCATCGCCCGTTATCTTCACGGCTTTATCCGCACCTTTTGCGAGCGCGAGATGGAGAATGCTATCGAGTTCCCCGATCATGTCCACCCCGATAACCGTAACCGTCCCACCGACGGCTTCCTTCACCAGCACCGCCTGCTCGATGGACTGCTCATCGAATTCATTGAGCACGAAATCCACTGAGTCAAAGTCCACGTTGCTGCCTTTAACGGGCAAATCGTCTGCAATGCTGGGGATGTGTTTTATAGCGACTACGATGTTCATTCAGAAAATCTCCTATTTCGTGTTGCGTGTTTCGTGTTGCGTGAAGTGAAAAACGGAACACGCAACACGGACTGTTCACTGATTACTGATTACTATTCACTGCTCTCCCCTCATCGACTTATCCAGCAACTCCAAAATATCCAGCACATCCACATGCTCATTGCCCGTAGATTTGACCGCGTCTGCGAAGCGCGAGACTTCAAATGGACAGGCGACAGCCAGCACATTCGCGCCCGTGGACGCGGCTTCCATCGCGCGTTTTTCAGAGAGGCGCATGGTGGTGTGCTTGGCTGTGAACGAGTCCATCCACATGCCGCCGCCACCGCCGCCGCAGCAATATCCGTTTTCGCGGTTGCGTCCCATCTCGACCAGTTCCACACCAGGGATGGCTTCGAGCAATTGACGCGGCGCTTCATATTCGCCATTATGACGACCCAAGTAGCATGGGTCGTGATAGGTAACTTTGACATTGACCTCATGTTTCAACAACGGCTTGAGTTGTTCAAGATAACGCACAAGAAAAGTGCTGTAATGAAGCACGGGTCGGGTAAATCCATATTTGGGATACACATTCTTAAACGCATTTAATTCATGCGGGCCTGTCACAACCATTTCTTTCCATTCATATTTATTGAAGGTTTCAATGTTGTACTCGGTCATCATTTCAAAGAGACCTTTTTCACCCGCGAGGCGTTGTGAGTCAGCGTCGTCTTTTTCTTCTTTGCCTAGAATTGCAAAATCAATTCCCAGCGCGGAGAAGATTCGCGCCGCCGCGGATGCCGCGTCAATACCGCGCGGGTGATAGGAAGGATACGAGCCGACATACCAGAGAATATCCACAGGGCGGCCTAACTCTTTGATAATCGGAATTGGCACGCCCGCATTTTGAATCCACGCGTCGCGCTTGCGTTGTGGTTGTCCAAGTGGATTGCCGGTCTTTGCTGTGTTCTCGAACGCCTGCTGCAATTCAGGCGGAACGAACTTGCCTTGCAGAATCGCTTCTTCACGCGCGGCGGGCATGATCTTGACCATGTTCACTTCTTTAGGGCACACACGCAGGCAGTTGGCGCAGGTGGTACAAAGCCAGAGTTCGGGCGCTTCGGTTAAGTCCATGCCTGTTTGAGCGTAACGATAAAGTTTGCGCGGACCATAATTGCCGACAATATCCACTGGGCAAACAGGGATACACTTGGCGCATTGGTAACAATTGGCGAATGATTCCGCGTTTGGCAGGTCGGCGATCTTCTCAATTAATTCAGGCGTGTATTCTGTGATCACACGCTGTTCGAACATGCGGTTCCAGTGACCAGAAATATCCACGCCGTCAATAATGGCATGTTCTTTTTCTACTGATTTTACTTTTTCAAATTTGACGGCCATAAGTTATGGTCTCCTTGTTGCGTGTTGCGTTCTCTACGTGTTGCGTGTTCCGTTGTCTACCTGTTTACTTGTTTACGTGTTTACGTACACCTTCTTCAACCCCAGCAACTTCCTCGCCATATTTGGCAGGGAGGGTAATAAGTTATTGAACTCACGACTCAATCTCCAACTTGTTGAGCCATAAAGATAAACACTATAAGCACATGCCAGAAATGCGCTGTTGGCAAATTGCGCGCGCTTCGCATTGTTGATTAACTCAGGTGTGAACAAATCTGTGCCTTCGGCGAATTTCATGCTCATGGCTGTGACCAAGCCCACTCGCGCATATCCATCTGCAAAATTCTCTGCGAGCAGATTATGCGTGCTGCCTGCTAATAATGGAAGAATGCCAGTGGCTGTGGTTGGATCCCACAACCAGCGAGTCCACAGCCAATTGTCTTTGGGAGAGGTGTAATGTAAAAGACCAGTGGCGAGTTCCATTGCAAGGCGAGTGTCGAGTGCGTTTAGTTTTTCAACGAAAACCGCCACGCGGACAGGCGCTGGCAATTCAGTAATTAGTAATTCGGTAATTAGTTTGTAGTCGCCGTGATTAAAGTAATTGGTAATTGTTCGCGCGTTCGCTCGTGTGTGGGTGACAGCGGCGGCGATGTCAGCGAAGGAAGATGTCCACGAAGCAGAGTCAGATTGAAAGTTAAGAAAGATGCGTTCTTGTCGAGCAGATAATTCGTCAGCGATGGAATTCACATCAGCAGATGAGACTTGCGCGAGCGCGTCCTGCAATGTCTCTTGCAAAACGGGATCGTCAGGTCCCGTTCTTTGTTTGAGGATGTGACTTGGTTGTTGTGGCTGCATGTTCACCTGTACCGCAACATTCATGTTGCGAAGACGCAAGATAAATCTTGCGGTACGTTACGCTAAAACTTTGCGGACGGATGCGACTGCGCGCGCGGCGGCGAGACCTGCTTGCGCGATGGAGTCGTCGAGGTCGGATGGACCCGATGCGGCGCCCGCGACGAAGATGCCTGGGCGCGAGGTGGCTACGGGGTCAAGACCGCCCGCGCCGCCCGATTCAATGAAGCCATATTTATTTTGCTGGATGCCCATGAGTTGCGCCACTGCGCGCGTGCCTGCGCTCGGCTCCATGCCCACCGAAAGCACGACCATATCCATTTCCACTTCCATCGGGCGGCTCATGGTGGTGTCTTCGCCGCGGATCAAAAGTTTGTCGCCCTTCTTGAGCACTTCGCTGATGACGCCCTTCACGAAATTAACTTTATATTTTTCCTGCGCGGGCCAGTAGATTTCATTTTCCCAATAGCCATACATGCGCATGTCAATGTAAAAAATCATCACTTTTGAATCGGGGATTTGTTCGCGCAGTTCAATCGCTTGTTTGCTGGCAATGCCGCAACAAACTTTCGAGCAATATTCATTTCCGATCTGGCGGTCACGCGAACCCACGCATTGAATGAACGCGATCTTCTTCGGCGTTTCGCCGTTCGATGGGCGCACCACTTTATTTTCCTTCAACATCTTTTCGAGATCGGTCAGCGTGATGACATCGGGAAAAGAATAGTAGTTGTAATATTGCGTTGCGCGACCTGGATCGAAATGCTGGAAGCCTGTGGCGACGATGACCGCGCCCGCTTCGATGGACTCGGCTTTGCCGCCCGCTTCCCCCTGCGGGGACGATGCAATCTCAACTGTGAAGTTGCCAGCGCTCCCAGTCATTGACTTCACTTCGGCGTTGTACTTCACTTCCACATTTTTGTTGCTCGTCACCGCCGCCGCCATGTCAGCCATGGCTTCGGATGCGTCGCGCCAGTGATGAGTCAACTTGGCGTAAGACTCGCGGTCAGGTGTGCCGCCGAGACGTTCGCGCTTTTCGATGAGGATGACTTCCCCGCCGAGTTCTGCCACGCAGCGCGCGGACTCAAGCCCCGAGGGTCCGCCGCCGATTACAAGAATTTTTCCAGATGTCATGTTTCCTCCGAGTTCAGTGTTGCGTGTTTCGTNNTCCCAATATTTTTGCCAGTTGACGCCCATTTTATCGAGGAAAGGACGCCAGTCTGTGGAATGCCAGTGGAATTGGATCACGCGGAAAGGATGCGCTCCCATTGCCAGCGCCGCAACTTGCGCGTCTGACAATACGGGAATGCCGACTTTTCGGTCATGCGCTTTGGCGGCGAACTGACTCTTGTCCAAGGATGTGACACAACCTGTGTCATGCGTAACGGTTAAGTCAGGGTTGGCTTCGTTCTTCATGGTTTCGATTTTGCGCAGCACAGAGAATGAACGAGTGAAATCGCGCTGCACCAAAACATGGCGGAAGCCGAATCCGCAGCAATCGAACCATGTGGAGTAATCCGCGACATTAATACCTATGGTTTCAAGCATGGCAGTCACAACCGCTGTGCGTTGTCCGCCGTAAATATCGGGGTCGTAGATCGCATCTTCAGCGACGATCTTATAATAGTGGCAGGCGGGATGGACGGTGGCAGTGATCATGCTCATGTCGAGAGTTTGTTTTTCGGCAATTCGGTCACGCATGACATGCACCCACTCGCTGTAATGGACAATTTCTTCGGGGATGACCAGCGGCTTGCCCATCTTGCCCAGAATGCGGCGGACTTCGTCACGCAGTTCCTTGTGATGCACGAGTTGCTCGCGAATTTCTTTGTAGTGTCCATAACTTGTGCCGCAGTGGATCAGGGGGAAGTAGCCAGTCTCATAGGCGGCGGCAAAGTTGCGCGCCATCACCGAGGCCTGTCCAGCCGCGTTGGATGCGGCAGATGCGTAATAGTTCCAACCTGTGCAGGAGGTCTGGTCAGTGGGGTCGAGATAGTCCAAACCAAACTGGCGATGAAGCCAGAGGATGGAGGATGCGTAGCCGGGGATATGTCCGCAGTGACCGCAGGATTTGTGGTGCCATGTATGCTCAATGGGAATCTTTTTCTTGCGTCCATATTTCGTGGTCATTTCAACGTAAGGCTCAGGGACTCTTTGAACGATGATCTCGCCTTTGGCTTCGAGTTCAAACAAAAGTTCATGCATGTCATGCGTTGGCGCAATGGATGCATCGCGAGTGACGGCATGTGATTTTCGTTCAAGGATTTGTTCAACGGTGGTTAAGTTTTCGGTCATGGTAAATCTCCAATAAAGGTTGGCAAGTTACAGGTTGCAGGTTTCAAGTTGTAGGCTCAAAAAAACTTTCAACCTTCAACTTTTCAACATTCAACCTTATTATCCTTCTTCCAATTCTTCCTGCATGACTTCTGTCAACAGATCATACAAGGCTTCATCGAGTTCTTTGATAATGTCCATGTTGCCTGACTCGAACCAGATGGTATAGAGTTCGAGCAGGGTCTTGCGATCCGTGCGCCAGGCCGCGTCGGTGACGCCGCGGATCGAGTCCATTGGAATGGCTTTGCGCCAGACATGCATATTCGAGCTGAACTCCGTGACCCACGGACCCCAATCGGGGAAGAAATCAGGCTGGAGCATATCGGGCGAAACCTGATTGCCCTTGAGCATCACTTTGTAGATCACGCGGCTATACCCTTGTAAAGCGTCTTTTGTTTCCTGCAATCCATTCTTGAGCGAGACTTCGCGCAAAATTGTGACCAACCCCCCGGGATTATTTTGGCGTGGACAACGCACACACGAGAAGCACTGCGCGCAGTTCCAAATATCTTCGGTAATGATATCGTAGACACGTTCGATGTCTTCGCGAGCCATAGCCTGCGCAATCACGCGCGGACTGAAATCATAGAAGCGCGCGGATGGGCAGGTGGCAACGCAGATACCGCATTCGTAACATCCGTAAAGAAAGTCACTATAGCGCAAGTCATTTTTGACTTCGAGGAAGAGACGTTCCTTCTCTGCGTATGTCACATCGGGGTGACGATTTTCAGCCTTGCCTGGATTCCAGTTTTCTAATGTGGTAGGCATTATGCCTCCTAAAAGTAATTAGAGAATAGAGATTGGAGATTAGTACAGATTACCTGCTAATCCCTAATCTCTAATCTCTGCTCTTTAAAACGAGATCACCGCATCGGCATAACACGCCATGTCATTGAAAGCCGCCCCGCCTATCATCTCCACGCCTTCGATCATATCGTCCATGGTGTAACCATGCAAATCGAGTGAGGGCTGGCAGACAAGCAAACGCACCCCGATCTCCTGCGCCTGGTCAATAAAATACTTGAGTTCCTTTCCATTACCGCCCTTGCGCGGGATGAAGATTTTCTCGCCGTTGCCTTTTGCCAGGCATTGCGGACCATTCATCGTGAAGTAAATGCACACTTCATTATCCATCGCCGCCCCAGCCGTAGCTAAAAAAAATGGAGTTGCGGTGCGTTCAGGGTCTTTTTCCCCATGAGTCTGAACGTATAAAATCTTCTTGGTGTCAGGGTCGTTCGTCTTCCACAACATGAATGCCCTCCGAAAAGTTATTTTGAAGTAGGTCACGCTTGAAGCGTGACCTACCGATTATCTAGACAAACAACTGCACTTCCGCGTCTGCGGCATATTCAAGGAACATGGCCGCGCCGCCCACTTCACATTCTTTGATGAAGTCTTCGCGCTTGAAACCAAAGACATCCATGGTCATCTGACAGCCGATCATTTTTACATCCATATCAACACACACCTGACGCAATTCATCGATGGAAGCAACGCCTTTGTTTTTGAAGGTCTGCTTCATCAAGCCAGTTGCCACACTTTCAAAGCCAGGCACATTTGCCATCAAGATGTTGGGCATGGCCCAGTTGATATTCTGGAATCCTTCGGGGCCGAAGGGCATTTTCATTGGCATGGCAGGGTTGCCCAAAGGGGAAACCGAAGCGGTCAGGTCATTTTTGAGGAGAGTCAACCCGTAAAAGGTAAAGAAAATGCCCACCTCCCAGCCCATGGCGCCAGCAGCGCTGGCAAGAATGAACGGGGGGTAGGCCCAGTCAAGGGTTCCTTTGCTTGCAATAAGGGCTAATCGTTTCGGGGCATTCGGGTCAGATTTAGACATGATATTTCTCCGTATTAAAGTTGGATGTCATTGCGAGCCGCCGCTCTTGCACTTTGGCGGCGAAGCAATCTCCACATCGTTAGGGGACTGCTTCGCGCAAAGCGCTCGCAGTGACGTTGATATTTTATTTCTTCTTCAAGTAGAAGATAAACTTTCCATCATCCACCATCGAGCGAAGCAATTCATTGCCCGTTTGGCGGCTCCATGCTTCCATATCAGGCGGCGCGCCTGGGTCGGTGGCGACCATCTTCAAGATCTGCCCGGATTGAAGTTCCTTCATCACCTTGGATGTCTTCACAACAGGCATGGGACAAAGCATTCCAGAGCAATCCAACACTTGATCTTCTTTAATAACTACGTCTGTCATAACTGTCTCCTTTGAACGTGACTATGATACCGATTCGCCATGGAGTTGACCATCCCGCGCACAGGGGGAGTTTTCTCCCCCGCGCGGGGGAGCAACGCGATTATTCGGATATAATCATTCTACGACTTATTCCCCAGTTTTCAACTCCAGGTTATAGCCGTCATGGTCAGAAACATTAAATCCATTTTTCGCACCAATCGCATTTTCCTGTTTCTTGTCATCTTTCGCTGGGCTTCGCTATTCCCCGCCGTGTTGACCCTGAACCACGAAAATAGCCAGGGCGTATTATCCCCTTTGGCTGTGCTGGGTATTGTCGTCCTCGCCAATGGGATCGTTTCGATTTTCAACCGCCACCTTAATCAGCTCGTTGTAGACCGCCCTTATGTGATGAGCTTTGATTTTCTCTTCTCCGCCCTCATTCTCGCGCTTAGCGGGGGAACGCAAAGCCCGTACTATCTTTACATCCTCAGCCCGTTGCTGGCAGGCGCGTTTTTCTTTCAAGTGCGCGGCGCGCTGGTTGCCTCCCTTGCCTTTACGCCGCTTTATTTAATCGGCAATATTTTTTCTCCCGCAGAACTTTCAGACAACATCCTATTAATGACTCAGCTCGCTGGAATATGGCTGTTCCCGATCCTCTTTGCGTACCCATCCACCCTGCTCAGGGATATTAATCGAGCGCGCGAAGAACTATCCAGCGCCCGCGATGAACTTGCGCAAAAACATGAAAACCTTGAAACCGCGCACCGTCAACTGGGGATCATTCACGACCTCACCGTGTTGTTGCAGGCCGCGCCTGATTTGATCTCCGTGCAAGAGCGTGTGCTTGGCGCAGTGACAACCGACCTTGGTTTTTCAAAAGCCGTCGTCGCATTGGTAGACCCCGCCCGCGAAGAACTCGGCGGCTGGATGGTCTACCCACCCGAAGAGTCTTTCCCGCAAACAAAATCGCTTCCGCTCAAATCTGAAAACGGCGAAGTCATCAAAGCCCTGCTCAACCGCAGCAACTTCACCACGAACGATCACCCCCTCATTCAGGATTTCCAACTCAATACCTGGCTCAATCGAAACCAATGGTTTATCGTGCCGCTTTATTTGAGGGAGCACCCCGTCGGCATTTTACTCGTCGAAGAATCTGGACTCACCAAAGAGATGGAATCCACGCTGATGACGGTCGCGAATCAAGCCGCCCTGGCGCTTGGTACTACGATCCTGTGCATTGACCGCGCCCGACGCCTCGCCGTCGAAACCGAACGCAACCGCATCGCCCGCGACATTCACGACACAGTCGCGCAATCGCTCTTTGGCATTGTCTATTCCCTGGATGCCTGCATTACCATGCTCCCTCAAAAAGCCGATGACGTGAAGAACGAACTCATTGAATTACGCTCCCTTGCCAATACCGCACACGACGAAGTGCGCCGCTCCATCTTTGACCTGTGGCCCTCCGCCCTGACCATCGAACTTTTCATGGCAGACCTGACGAATTACATCAGCAGTTGCTGCCGCCCGCGGCCTTTCAGCATCATCTTCAGCAACAACGGCGATTTCAATTCCCTGTCGTCGGGCATGAGGCGGACGGTCTATCGCATGGCGCAGGAAGCCCTGGCCAATTCTGCGCGGCATTCAGACGCACAATCGGCGCGCCTGTGTTTAACGGTTACAGATGATGAAGTCTATCTTGTTATTTCAGATGAAGGCAAAGGTTTCGATCTATCCGTCGCGCTTTCCCGCAGCCTCAACCGCGAGCATTTCGGCCTGCATGGAATTCATGAACGCGCCCGCGCCATGGGCGGCGATTGTGAGATCGTCAGCCAACCCAATGCAGGCGCGCGCATTATGGTCAACCTGCCAATCAATGGGCATCATCATGCCTGATTCGATTCGCATCCTCATCGTAGACGACCACGCGGTAGTCCGCAAAGGGTTGGCAATGGTCCTTCGTCTGGAACCAGACCTGGAGGTTGTGGGCGAAGCGGAAAATGGAAGAGTCGGTTTGGAAGCGGCGAAAAAGCTAAATCCAGGAATCGTTCTCGTTGACCTCGTCATGCCTGAGATGGACGGGCAGGAGATGGCGCTTGCGCTGCGAAAATCCAACCCAAAAATAAAGATCATGATGTTGACCGGCACCGAAGTGGACGACCGCGTGTTCGATCTTGTGGCGGCGGGCATCGAAGGCTATGTGCTGAAAAACGTCGAACCTGCCGAGTTGGTGCGCGCGATCCATGCGGTGGTACACGGGGAAGCCTACCTCCACCCGGATGTGATGAAAAAAATCGTCAGCCGAATGCAGCCACAGCACGCTCCAATTGTTACGCTGACCCCGCGCGAACTTGAAGTTCTCGAATGGATGGCTTCCCCCAATACGTATAAACAGATTGCGGTCCAGTTGAGTGTCAGCGAAGAGACTGTCCGCAGCCATGCAAAAAATATTCTTGAAAAAATGAAACAGCCCAATCGCGCGCAGGCGGCGCTTGCGGCCATGAAAATGAGGTTGATAAAATTGAATGAATAACTCACCTTACGCATTCCGCTCTGCAGGGTGGGATACTTGCCCAAAACATCTAACGCAANNTTTGCGGCTTGGCGTTAAAATTTTCGGCAAAGAGTTCTTCCGTGCGTAAGGTCAGTGAATAACGGAAAAAATTTCAGCCATGATTCCCACCCTGCGGGGGCAATATCGATTACGGCTGAATGATGGGCGACTGCAATGGACACTTCAATTCTGATTGGGGAGAACGCAAATAGACGAAGCCCGCTTCGGATAATACAAAGACTGCCAGGCCATCGAGATTTTGCTCCGCTTTGCACCCAACCACAACCACGTCAGCCGCATGGAGGATCATTTTGGGGTTATTGCCGGGGATGATCACATGCTGCCTGCCTCCGCCTTCAAAGGGGCCTATTATATTAAACACAAGGCGCGGGTAATCGAGCGGCACGTATGGATAATGCCTGTCAAGCTCCCCTTCCCCGGCAAAGTAATACCGCGGATACAACAGCCTGCCGACGAACATTTCCGCCCGCGGGCCTGCCAGAAAAGCGGACAGCTCCTCCCTGTCGAAATTGGCCTGCTCGAACATTCCCTTTTGTTCCAGCATGGCGAGAGTATCCTCCACCGAACTGGCCTGGTAGCGTCTTTCAAAAGGCATTTCCGAAATGGGAATTAACGAGCCAAGCATGAAGATCATCACAAAAGCGGAAACTATCTTCGGAGCGTTTATCGCGGATTCTATATTGGCGCTGGGCGGCAAGTTTTCAAACGGATCAACAACCCCTGCGAAGCGCAGCATCCAATACGCAATTTGCAGCAAACCAGCCATGTAATAGACGCAAATGATCCAATCCACCGGGACGATATAACGTCCGCCGGAGGTCAATGCCAGCGCATTGGATAAAATATAAACCAGGAAAACAATGGCAGGAATCACCGATACAACCCGGTTGCGCTCCCACATGGCGCCAAACCCCAGGGAAATTACGGCCAAATTCAAGAGCAGGAAAATGCCCGCGCCAACGCCCAGCCCAGCCCCCACCCAGTCATTTCTCCAATAAGGGATGCCCAGCTTTATGATGTTCCACAAATCGTCAAATGTAAAAGACGAAGGCAAAAAAAGGATCGAAGTGATGAGGTTGTGAAAAAAGTGATTGGCAATCTTACAAGGCTGGGTGTCGCAATATTTTGTCTCCAACGGCTCTGCAACCCTTTGCCTCGCAATGGCCCTGAGGCCAGCTTGGGTTTGGGAAACCTGAACAGCAGAGGGTATGTTTGGAAGATATGTATCTCCCTGCACGCCATAACGGGCGCGCAAAACCAGTTGAATGCGCGAATAGTACACGTAAAACATGGGCGTGCCGTTTTGAAGGTTCCTCAAATCCCAGGGCGTGGTGGCGGCCAACATCCCAAAAACCAACAACAAGGAGCCGATAGACGCGTACTTCCAGCGCGGGCGCAGGGCAACCCAGGCATAAACAAGCAGGATCGGAAGCAGGAGAATCGCATTCGTCCGCAACAGGATCGTGAATCCAAGCGCAGCGCCTGCCCACACTGCGAGATGTTTTCTCGAAGGGTCTTTAAACCATTTTAAAAACAGCAGCAAAAAAAAGGCAATTCCGATTGCAGCGGGGAAATCCGTCAGGATCATTTTGGGGCTTGCGAGGTCGATCCAGGTGGCAGAGACGAGCGAATTCAAACCGCGCAGCAAGATCAACACACCGGCCGAAACGCCCAGCGCACGGCTGTGCAATTCCCTGCCCAACAGATAAACAAGCACAGGATACACCGCATAAACCACCGCCTGCGCGGTCATCATCAGCGTTGTATTCTGGCCGAACAAAATATGCAGATAGTTCAGAAAGGCAATGTAAAGTACGCGGTCAAAATATTGCCCGTTAAAAATTCCCTGCCCAATCAGCGCAAACTGGCTGGCAATATCGAATGTGGCGCTGTCCGAATATGGATACATCAAATTACCAGCCGTATCGGGCATAAAGAAATTCGGGCGGATGGGTTCCCGCGCCCACAGCCAGGCAGTGGCAACCCAAAGCCCCAGGCAAATCAAGCCATCAACCCTTGTTGATGGTTTCACATTCCAGCGGGGTTCCAGCCAGATGAACAATGCGCCCAACACCAGCGAAAAAATAATTTGCAACCCCAACACGGGAACGCCGGAAGCGTACCAGTAATCTTCGGGATGGCTGACGCCAATGCCTGTAAAAACTACCAGCGCCCCCGCGAGGATGAACAATGCCAGAACGACAGTCCCCACCCAAACAGCCATCTTGTTTTTCAGGATGACAGACCCAATGGATTCTTTTCCACGCTCAAGCAGGATCATCCGCATCGTAACCGCGCTGACAACTGCCAGCCAGACGATGACAGCTTTCAACTGGACAACATACCCCGCCACACCCCCAAGGCGATAGGATGGCAGAAATAGCGCGATCCAGAAAATAAAAAGGAAGGCAACACAAGCCCATAAAATTATGGCCTGTACAGGCCGGTTATTAAACACAATCTCCCACAACTGGCGGGACCATTCAGGCTGGCGGGACAGTTTCAAGATCAACGTAATGAACAGGAGCAAAAGCAAAATAAGCCCAGCGCCAAGCAGGGTCTTTTCCAATGAATATCCCAAAAATAAGGCGTTCCCCGACTCCGACGGGGATCGGAGAATTGAGAAAAGTGAAATCAACGCCCCAAGCGCGAGAAAAGCAACATAGACCACCGGCAAATGATGCGGCTCACGCCAATGACGAATATGGTCGAGAATTTTACGCAAGATGGTTTCCTTCAGGTTGTTCATCCAGGGTTGGTTTTCGCTCGAGCCACAGCAAGGTAATCACTCCACAGAGTATTGTCAGCACAAAAAACAATATGGCGGCAAATGGAGGAAGGTATAGGCTTAGGAAAGCCAGGCAACTGATAAGTAAAGCCGCCAGATGAGTGATGGACACGGCCAGCCTGGGTGAAAAGCCCAATGCAATCAGACGGTGATAGGTATGGTCTCGCCTGCCGCTGCCCACCGCCTGTTTTCTTCTAATGCGGGATAAAACTACAAGCGTCGTATCAAATATTGGGATGCCCAGCAGCATAATCGGCACAATCCATGAAGATTCCGGGTTGCGGTTTAATGGATTATACATGATGCCAAAACAGGCCAGCAAAAACCCCAGCGTCTGCGTGCCCGAATCGCCGAGAAAGAATTTGGCCGCCATTTTATTCCAAAAATATAACCCTGCGCTAATCCCCAACAGCGCGGCAGACCAAACTGTCAGCGCGGTTTGATCCGCTAATGTCGTCGCGCCAAAAAAGAAGGCGAATGCAATCATCCCAAGCCCGGCCACGATCCCATCCATGCTGTCCACCATGTTCACGGCATTGGTAATGCCAATCACCCAAAATAATGTAACGAAAATATTCAAGACCCTGGCCGCCAGGATGGATATATACCCGGCGTCGGATAAAACCGTCATAAAATGAACCTGGACTCCAAAAAATACCAGGATTGCGACAGCCATTAATTGACCGATCAATTTTGGCCGGGCTGACAGCCCCTTGTAATCGTCCCAAATGCCAAAGAAAAACACCACGGAAGCGCCAGCGAAAACCGTGAGAATTTCACGATTGAGCTGTTGGCGAAAAATAAGCGCCACAGTGGCGAGTGTTATCGTCAACAAAATACCGCCTGCCAATGGTGTGGGACGGGCGTGTTTTTTGTGAGGCGCAGTTCCGGGAACATCCATGATGTTGAGGCGGTTCGCCAGGAATGCCGAAGGATATCCCAAACCAATACTGATAAGAAGGCTGATAATGAGGGGGAATAATGGATTACCCATGGAAACCGTTTCGCAGATGAAATGCAAATCTATGCTGATAGTTTATCAGAGTTTATCTTCCTGAAACTGCCGCCTGCTTGCGGCAATGAAAACCACTCCCTTATTTCGATTGGGTCAGGAAGGCTTGCGAGTCCCCACAACTTTATCGCGGCTGAAGAACACACCTGTCAGATTCAAGGTCATTTTCACGAACATCACAAAATAGTACAGCGGGTGGAACCAAAACGGATAATCCCTTGCCAGATTTTTACGGTAATAAAGATAATAGGAACGATGCCACTGGTACACCCCAAAATACGGGTTGATACCGGAGCCCCCCCGACCCCCATGATGGATTACCCGGGCCATTGGAACATAATACACTCTCCAACCCGACTGGCGGGCATGAAAGCAATAGTCTGTATCTTCCTGATAGGCAAAGTAGCGCTCGTCGAAATAACCGATCTGTTCAATCACAGCACGGCGAATCATCATACACGAGCCGGAAACCGCTTTGACTTCGTTGACCTGGTCGTTGTCGATATGGTCGAGCAAATAGCCAGTGAAGCGCGTATCTTTGGGAAACATGCGGGCAAGCCCGATAAAATAGGAAAATACTTCGCCGGGGCGGGCTTCTCCGCGGCGGCATTGATATTGCAGCGTGCCATCACTGTTGAGAACTTTCGGAACACATATCCCCGCCCGGAGATTTTCCTCCATGAACTGAATCAGGCGCGGCAGGGCGCGCTCCAGTACGATGGCATCCGGGTTGAGCAGCACATAATAGCGCGCATCCAGAATTCGCAAGCCCTGGTTTACTGCCCGGGAGAAACCCAAATTCTCATTGTTCAGAATCAACTTCACGTTTGGGAATTTGAGGCGAATTTCATCCACTGTGCCGTCGTGTGAGTCGTTATCCACCACCACAACTTCCAGGTCAAGCCCTTGAGTCTGTTCGTACACGGAGGCAAGACAATCCATGATCACCTCCTTCGAACTGCGGGTGACGATGCAAATGCCGAGGTCTTTCATGATGTTTTATTCCGTCGCATAAATTCCTGATATGGCTCGAACAGGCCAGTGGACATGACACTCAACAGGCCGCGCGGTTTGATCTTGATATTCTTTTGAATTGCTTTTCTCTTCTTTATCATTTTCGGAAGGCCGCGGACTGCGTCGAAAATTGCGCTCCAAATTGCCCTGCCCTGCCCGCGCATGGTTAAATAAACGGAAAAGAAAAGGATGGTTACAATATGAAGCGGTAAAAATAACCAAAGCCACGGAGACGGCATATTTTTGACAAAAGTCCAAATCAAATTTCGATAGCCATAATAGACGGAGAAATCACTGCGTTTGCCGGTACTCGCGCTTCCCACATGGCGGACAACTGCTTCCGGTACATACAGGCATTTTGCCCCGCCCAGACGGAGTCGAAACCCCAAATCTACATCCTCAAAATAGGAGAAGTAATCCTCGTCGAAGCCGCCTACTTTCAAGAAATCCTCGCGAGAGTAAAGGGCGGCGGCGGCGCAGGGGCTGAATATCTCTTTTTGCTCCAGTCCATTTTCGGCGGCGGGGAGATTGTAATCGTTCCTCCAGGCAAGTCCGCTGATATGATAGGCGTCCCCGGCGCCGTCGAGCAAGCGCGGAGCATTATGCTGAATCTGGCGGGAGGAAAAAGCTGCATAGTCAGGGTTTTGTTCGGCAGCGTGTAATAACTTCTCAAGCCAGTCTGATTCAGGAAAAGCATCCGCATTGAGGAGGGCAATCCACTTTCCGCGGGCGAGTTTCGCGCCGATGTTGTTGGCGGCGGCGAAGCCTTTATTTTCGTTTAGTCTTTCCAATTGCAAATTTAACGCGGCCCAGAGTTGCACCAGGTTTTCGGTGGAACCGTCTGTGGAATTATTATCCACAAAGATGATTTCAAAATCTTTAAAGGATTGCGCCGCGAGAGCATTTAAACAATGAAGCAGATGATCTGCCCCATTCCAGGAAACGATGACAATGAATACGGTTGGCAAAGTCATATGTAATTTAAACGTATTTCAATTATCAAATTTACCATATGATCCACTACAGCTAAACTTAAGTGACAGCTATAGCCGAACCCAATACAAACAAAACCGTAGATTCAGCAATCAAAAAAGCGCAGACATTTGAACCGGAAAGACAGAGTACTACATTTTCACTCTGTCTTTCTGGCCCTATTTTATTGATTAACATACCCGGACATTTCAATGATAAATATAACGGTCAACCAGCATCAAAAGGTGAATTCAAGAATTGCTTCTATCACTTCTTCCTGGTCTGCATGAGTGAGTAAATTATGGTATGGCAGGCGAACAAGCTGGTCGCTAACGCGTTCAGTAACTGGGCAATCACCCGTTTTGCCGCCAAAGCCCCTGCCCATATCTGAAAGGTGTAAGGGCAGATAATGGAAGACACTGTTGATACCGCGCTCCCGTAAGAACATGATGAATTTCTGTTGCAATTCAAGCGTGGGCATTAGGATATAAAACATATGATAAGCCTGTTCACAATGATCAGGTATCGTCGGCAACTGCACATCGTGTTTTTGCGACCAATCTCTTAACACAGATTCGTACATATTCCACACATTACAGCGATGACTCTGAATCTTATTACGCTCCTCCAACTGGGCATATAGTATGGCCGCAAGAATATCTGAAGGCAGGTATGATGAACCAATATCCACCCAAGTATACTTGTCCACCTGCCCACGAAAAAAACGCGATCGATTCGTGCCTTTTTCCCGTATAATTTCCGCACGCTCAGTATAATATTGATCATTAATAAGAAGCGCACCGCCTTCACCACATGAAAAATTCTTCGTCTCGTGGAAGCTTTGTGACGCCATTACACCAAAAGTACCCAAGAACTTATCTTTATATTTCCCGAACAACCCGTGGGCATTATCCTCCAGTACTGGGATATTATAACGCCGGGCAATTTCGAGGATAGTATCCATCTCGCAGCCTACGCCAGCATAATGTACTACAACAATAGCTTTTGTTCTGAAGGTAATGGCGGCTTCAAGTTTTTCCTCATCAAGATTCAATGTGTCCGGGCGTATATCTACAAAGACAGGCTTTGCACCACGCAGGACAAATGCATTAATAGTAGAAACAAAGGTGAAATCAGGAATAACAACCTCATCTCCAGGTTGAATATTGAGCAGAAGCGCCATCATCTCGAGTGCATGTGTGCAGGACGTGGTGAGCAAAGCTTTCTGAACACCGAGTTCATTTTCCAGCAATGCATGAACTTTCTTGGTAAATATGCCATCGCCTGAAATGTGCCGATTTTGCACCGTTTCAGCAATGTATTCCATTTCCCTGCCCACAAAAAGGGGATGATTAAAATTAATATGAATGGATTGAGACATTTTACTCCTTAGTGCAGTAGCAGATAAGAGTTTAGGAAAAGTGGTATAAGAGACGGCATGAAACATCCAGTATATGTTCGGAAGATGACGAAAAAAGAAAAGTTGGCGATGCAAGCAGGAGTACGTTCAAAGGATCCTTTTGTCATAAGGCGTAGTCAAGTTGTCTTAGCGAGCGAACGAGGTCAAAAAGCAATCGAGATAGCGAAAACGCTTGGCTGTGACGACGAAACAGTACGGAATGTTATCAAAGGCTTTAAT
>CXWL01000429.1_pt1 | contig 20429 bp, 23 predicted proteins | sample 590931 | NCBI WGS metagenome assembly CXWL01 (sample SAMEA3498368, study PRJEB10139) | groundwater metagenome | biome: water well; material: biofilm material | place: Germany | collected 2015-04-27 | reverse complement strand
CAAATCGCCCTTCAGCAAGGTCATGCCGGCGTTTTCCACCGCAATGTCGGCACCCGTACCCATTGCAATTCCGACATCGGCCAGCGCCAAGGCCGGCGCGTCGTTCACGCCGTCTCCTGCCATTCCCACGATCCGACCGCCGGTTTTGAGCTCACGGATGATGTGCCCTTTCTGTTCCGGCAACACTCCGGCCCTCACCTCATCGATCCCGAGTTGCTTTGCAACGGCATCCGCCGTGCGTTGATGATCACCGGTCACCATGACCAAACGGAGCCCATCGGCTTTCAATCGCCTGACGGCGTCCGCCGAGGAGGCCTTAATCGGATCGGCCACCCCTAACAAACCGGCCGCCTTCCCGTTCACCGCCACAAACATGACCGTCTGCCCTCGCTCACGAAACGCGGCCGCCTCTTCCTCCAACACCTCCAGAGTCCGCCCGGCCACACCGCCGCTCTCGCTTAAGAACGCCGCCGTCCCGATTACCACCGACTGGTCGTCAATGGTGCCGGTCACACCCTTTCCCGTGACAGCCAGGAACTGCTTGACCGGAGCCAACGTGATGCCGCGTGCCCGTGCACCGGATACAATAGCCTCGGCCAGCGGATGTTCACTGCCCTGTTCGAGACTGGCGGCAAACCGCAACACATCCTGATCGCTATAGGGCGGCACAAACCGGACGGAGGCCAGCACCGGCTTCCCTTCGGTCAGTGTGCCGGTCTTGTCGAACACGATCGTGTCCACCTTGCCGAGCACTTCCAGCGCCTCGGCTTTTCTCACCAGCACACCGGCCGTGGCTCCGCGGCCGGTCCCCACCATAATAGACATCGGCGTCGCTAGGCCCAATGCGCAGGGACACGCAATGATAAGCACGGCCACCGCATTGACCAGCGCGTAGGCCAGCTTCGGCTCCGGTCCCCACACAATCCAGGCACCCGCCGTGATGGCCGCAGCAGCCACGACCAGTGGAACAAAATATCCCGCTGCCGTATCGGCCACCCGTTGAATCGGCGCCCGGCTCCGTTGCGCGTCGCTGACCATCTGTACGATACGTGCAAGCAGCGTGTCTCGACCGACCTTCTGCGCCTGCATCAGCAGGCTGCCGGTACCGTTCATCGTGCCGCCGGTCACCATCGAGCCAACCGTCTTCTCCACCGGCATCGATTCACCCGTCAGCATCGACTCATCGACGGCAGAACCTCCATCGATGACGATGCCATCGACCGGGATACGCTCACCCGGCCGCACCCGCAGCCGGGTGCCGACCTGCACCTGGTCGAGGGATACATCGATCTCCCGACCATCCCGTACAATTCGCGCCGTCGTGGGGGCCAGTCGCAAGAGCCCCTTGATAGCCGACGTCGTCTGGCTCCGCGCACGAAGTTCCAGGATCTGACCGAGCAGTACCAGCACCGTAATCATTGCGGCCGCTTCAAAATACACCGCCACGCCGCCGCTATGCTGATGGAAGGAGGCCGGTAGCCACTCCGGGATGACCGTCCCAACGGTGCTGAATCCATAGGCAGCCCCGGTGCCGATCGCGATCAAGGTAAACATGTTCGGGGCCCGATTGACGATCGAGGCCCACCCGCGCTGAAAAAACGGGAACCCGCCCCAGAGCACGACCGGCGTCGCCAGCAGCCACTGGATCCAGTTGAGCCGCGCGCCGCCCAGCCATTGATGCAGCGGCTGACCGGGAAGCATGTCCGACATCGCCAGGATCATCACCACAACGGCGGGTCCGAGGCTCCACCGGAACCGCCGGCTCATGTCGTCGAGTTCCGGATTCGGCCCCTCTTCCATCGTCACGATCTTCGGCTCCAACGCCATTCCGCAGATCCGGCAGGCGCCGGGCTTCGTCTCAAGGATCTCGGGATCCATCGGACAGATGTACTCGACTGCCGCACCGGCTGGAACGGCAACCTCGCGGGCCGGGCGCTGATCCGGCGGCAACAGGTAATAGGCGGGGTCGTTTTTGAATTTGGTCAGGCAACTCGTCGCACAGAAGTAATACGTTTTCCCGGCGTGCACGTGCGAACCGGCCGCCGTCTCTGGCTGCACCGTCATGCCGCAGACCGGGTCGAGTGCACCGGCGGCGGCAGGTGCCGCCGGCATCATCATCGGTAGCGGTTTCCGTGCAGTGGGAGAGAGGGGAGTCGTGATGAGAGGGGCTGACGCCTTACTCAGAGCCTTCTCAGGGTCGGCACGAAACCGATCGAGACAGGAGGTTGCGCAAAAGTAGTAGGTCTGGCCCTTGTACTCAAACCGGCCGGCAGCCGTGGCCGGATCGACCGTCATCCCGCAGATCGGATCAATCGCCATCTTTCCTCAACAAGTGCTCAGTCTGAAGTGCTGAGTGCTCAGATTTTAGGCCCTCCCAAACTCAGCACTCAGGACTTTCAAGATCACTTCTTCTTGTCTGCATCCAGAATACTGTGAATCACCAGCTTCAGATTGTCCGGATCAATCTGCTCGACTTTGATGTTGCCGTCGATCAGCACCNNTGAATCGTCCGGAAGAGGACCTTCTTCATTTCGTCCCCTTTGCCCATCGTCCGGGCCTGCTCATACATATCGAACGGCGTCGGCAACTTTCCCTGGAAAACCGGGAAGCCCACCATCGTGACTTCGATCTTGTCGCCGAATTCTTTCTTGAGAAGCGCCACCCCTTCACCGTCAAAGCGATGACAATGGGGACAGTAGAAATCGGCAAACTCAATCAGCTTCACCTTCCCCGGTTGATGCGTGGACTTTTCTTCCTTGAGGACTTCGAACTTCCCCTTCAACTCAGGCGGCGCCGCAGAAACTCCCACGGAAGTTCCCAGCGCTATCACGACGACCATGAGAGCGCCACGCCATCCCCACTTGCTGCTATGCGTCATGTCCTGCTCCTTTCGAGATTGTCCAACCATACGCTCCATTATAACGGATACCTGCCTAACCTGCCCTCTGTTATACTGCGCCTATGCAGAGACTTCGCATCTTCTTACTCAGCGCAATACTTCTTGGTGCCGCCGGCTGTACCACGAGCCAAGAGTCCGTCGACAGCACCCAGCCTCCCCAGATCACCTTTACGCAGGTCAAAGCGGCGCCTGATTCTTATAAAAACCAAACGGTCACCTGGGGTGGAGAAATCTTGAGCGCCCGGCGCCTGAAGGAAGGAACCCGCATCGAGATTCTACAGCTCCCGCTCAACTCGTCGCTCCAACCGACGATGGAACTGAATAAGTCGCAGGGACGTTTCGTCGCACTCCAACGGGAATTCCTCGACCCAGCCACCATTCCAGCCGGAACGTTTGTCACCGTCACCGGAGAAGTGGCCGGTTCAATCATCCTGCCACTGGACGAAACGGAATATGCCTACCCGATCGTCGAACTCAAGACCATGAAAGTCTGGGTGAGGGTGGAAGATCAACCCGTCCGCATCCGACCCCACATGGGGCCAGGCCCCTACTGGGGGCCCTATTGGTCTCCCTACTGGAGACCCTGGCCATACTGGTAAGCGCCGCCTTACCGGAACGTGGATCCGACGATCCGCTCCACCCGATCATCCCGCCCGCCGAGCTCCCGATACTTGCGATACTGCGCCAGCGCGCGCGGCATGTCTTTCCGGTGCAACTCATAGAAGACGCCGAGATTGTAGTGCGCTTCGGCATACTCCGGCTTCAGCGCCACCGCCGAGGNNCTTCGTCAAGCATGCCCATGCTCGTGTAGACCACGCCCAAATTCAAATGGGCTTCCGCATAGCCCGGCTGATACCGGAGCACCTCGAGGAATTCCCGTTCAGCCTCGGCAGACTTGCCCTGACTGCGATAGATAAATCCCAGATTGTAGTGCGCATCGACCAGATCGGGTTTGGCCGCCACCGCCTGCTTATAGGCATAGGCCGCTTCCACGAGATCATTGCGTTTCTCGGCCATCCGCCCGGTCAGATACCAGGCATCGGCATGTTTGGGATGGGCCTTCGTCAGCCGGGCCAGCATCTCTGCCGCCGCCTTCGTCTCGCCGGCGTGATCCTGCAGAGTCGCCAGAGAGAACAAAGCCTCGGCATGGGTCGGCTGAATCGACAACAGCCCTTGATACGTCTTGATCGCCGCCGGCATATCCCGCTGCGACTCATAGAGCTTCGCCAGATCCAGATACGACTCCGCATGCTTGGGATCGGCTTCAATCGCCTTCGTCAGCGCCTGCTGCGCCTCCGCCGACTTGCCCTGCACGGCGTAGACTTCGGCGAGATCGTTGAGCGCCTCGGCGAACGCCGGCTTCACTTTGAGCGCGCGCACAAACTCCTCCGCCGCTTCAGTCGGCTTCCGGCCTTTCAATAAGACAAGCCCGTGGAGATGGAGGGCCTGAGGGGACGCGGGATTGAGATGCAGCGCCTTCTGCACCGCCTCGTCAGCCGCTTTGAGGTCGCCGCGGGCCAGCGCCGCGCGCGCCAGGTCCAGCTCATGCTGGGCCGATTCCTGAGGAGCAGCGGCATAGACAGAATGGAAGGAGGAGAGAATGAGGAGTGCACAACAAAAACCAAGGACGGTCGCAACCTGAATCCGGCGGCCTGAAATCAAGGCGTGCCCTCCTTCCACAAAAACCAGTATGGTCGGACTATAAACGGGCCGCAGGAGGGAAATCAACGTGCGCACAGAGCCGCACCCGATAGACGCGGGAACGACGCCGAGCGGCGTCGCTCCCGCATCGAAGATTCGACTACTTCAGCAACAACAGCTTCCCTCCGGCATCTTTGGGATTGAGCTGATCCCGATACACAAACGTGCTGCCGGCTGCATACAGCAGATCGCTCGTCGGAATACCGATATATTTCGTCTCTCCCGGCTTGAGCACGATCTTCACATTCAATACGGTCGGTGCCGATTGATTCTCCGCCGCCGTCATATGAAATCCGCGCTCGACAGCGGACTTGTTGGTCACCCGCACCAACACCGGAGTGCCCGGACGATTCTTCATGTCCAAGACCGACGTCGGCGGATATAAAATCTTCAGCGCCCCAACCTCGGTCGCATAGATATCCAGATCGACCGGCAGCTCTTTGAACGCCTGGCCGACCACCGACCCGGTTTCCAGATCGCCGATTTCCACACCACCGGACTGCAGCGCCCAGGCTCCCGAAACCATCATNNCTGAGTTAAAAACAATTAGGACGTACGAGGCTCTTCGGACCCGTGACACGGAGGCAACCCCGCCTCTTCCAGCACTTGCCCCCCGATGACATGATTGCCGACCAGCAGAAACAGGATCTTCAAACGCTTGGTATTTTCAAGGAACCGCCCGCTGGCAACCGCGGTCACTTCCCGCGAACCGTCTGCCTGTGATCGGTCCGCTTCAATGGTCACTGAATAGGAGTCGAAGCCTTCGAAGACGTGATTGAAGGTGTGCCCGCGAAGCAACTGTTCCAGCGACTGGTCAGAAGCTGCAATGGACAGCCCTGGGTGCAGGACTATGCAGGTGAGCATCGTGGCGAGCCAAAGGCGCACAACACATTCTCCGAGGAGGAGCTACTGTAGACACCCACTCAAACCCTGTCCACCGATGCCTGCCAACCGATGCACATCGATGCAACAGAAGATCGGAACGCCCTGTAGCGAAACCTGGTGAGGGGCATCGGAACCAGTCGACAAGATGTCGGAGAGGTGGGGAGTGAGAGGATCGGCACGGCCCGACTGAACAGGCCGTGCCGCAGAGATCATGACAGGAACACGGTGCCGCGAACCTGTGCGCGCGAACTACTTACCCTTCTTCCCCTTGGCCGGCTTCTCCGCCTGCTCAGCGTGCGCCAAGGCTTCTTCCGCATGCTTCACGGCTTCCTTCGCATGCTCCAACGCTTCCTTCGCATGCGCATCGGTGCTGCTCTTCACCGCTTCTTCCAAATGCGTAATCGCTTCCTTTTCATGCGCGACCGCTTCCTTGGCATGCGCGATCGTTTCCTTCACATGCGCATTCCCGGCCAGCGCCGTCCCTACCGGTCCAACTACCATCAACGCACCGCACGCGACAACCGCCAACAGCACGCGAGCTTTCAACATACACCGCCCTCCTTATATAGTGGGTAACTGAGTCAACCGGGCGGAATTCTATCGCGACCGTCAAGATTTAGGAAGCACTGACTGATCCACTCGGCACGGCTCTCTATACGGAACTCTCTGCGTGGTCAGCGCAGTCCAATCCCATGAGTCTCGCCTGTCATCACAGACACTTATTCACCTCGGGGCTCTTTACATCACCGGCAATCGACAAACGCCGCAATCCAAGGCATCGCTCGCCACAACACGCCCGACCGCATCGTAGGTCGCGTAGGCCCATCCCTCACGCGAATGGCATCCTACACCCTGGAGATCCAGGCTCGACACTTTTTCCATGACAAAGACTGATCGCAATTGTCCCCCGGTCATCGGGGAAGAGGAAAATGTCTCTACCACCAGCGCCGTCCCGACCGGAAACGTGTCCTCGTCGGTCATCGATGCCGCCTTCGGACAGACGGCAAATCTCAGATACCGGGGGATGCCAGAGACATCCACCTCAGACTCGATCAGCGGCCAGGTTCTATAGTGCTTCGGCACCGGCAATCCTTGCGACCGCACCGGATTCGTCCGCCAGCGGGATACCGTCAACGCGATCGCCAGGAGCCGGACGACGACGACATTGAGCGTATAGTCGCCGGGATCTTTCCGTATCACGGCGCTGACGAACGCGTCACGCGTCATTTCAAGACTGCCGAGCATGGATCACCTCATCCTTTCCCCGAAGGGCCGGGAACCTGAGAGAAACTCACCTCCGGGCTCCCCGCACAGGTTACGCGCGCACCACCTCTTGTGTATCCCCGAAGGGCCGGGGACTCGGAGGGAGGCCACCTCCGACTCCCCGGGCAGGTCTGGAAGAAGGGTGCGCAACCGCCAGACCCGTTTCCGATTCATCCTCGCCTCTTGCTCGCACGGAGCCCCGATCGCAAGCGAACCACCTTGCCTCGCCCATCCGACTCATGACTCCCCTGATCGGTACGCTGACCTTCGATGAGTCCGTTCAACGACGCGCGAAAGATTCGCAGGCTGCCGCGGCCGATCTTCGTCGCGCGCAAGCGGCCCTCCTCGATCCATCGATAGATCGTCCACTTACTGACTCTGAGCAGCGCGGCCGCCTCTTGGACACGCAACAACGGCGGTTCCATTATTCTCCTCTTCGACCGGTGACTGTGTGGCGGGGGAGCGCCCAACCCGCGCTCCCCCTGGTGAGATCTGCGTCAGGAGGTCAGTCCAACCACAGATCCCAACGTCCCGTCCCACACCATCGCCCAGCTAGCGCGCCATGCGCTTGTCGAAATACTCGTCATAGCGATGCACAAAGTCTTTGGCCGCCAGCGGCGCATGGCACGCGCGGCACAAGCACGATGCCGTTCTTCATCATCAACCTCCTATGACTTCACGTGCCGTGATCCGCCGCGATCCACCCAGGCTTTGCAGCCGATCCCTGATGCAAGGGCCTGCTCAACCGACGCCGCCAATTGCACCGGGGGAACGCCATCAGACTGATAGCGCACCAACACCGTGCCGTGATCGTTTAAGAACTCGACGGCTTGCACCGTCGAAAAGCGCCGCAGCGCTCCTTCGACCTCATCGCGATGGTATTCGCAGAATCGCCCGCCGATTTGGACGATGACCTGATTGAGAGCCAAGGCTTCCCGTTCCGGTACAGGCTCAGACTGAGGGCCCTCACCCGCCTGAACCGGCCCACCCAGACTCAGCCACACCACCAATCCAACCCCCATGAGACCAAGCTTCATATCTCCCTCTCCTCTCGATTGATGCCAATTACTACCACCTAACCGGCTACGACAATCCCGTCGCGTCCAAAACACGGGATGCTCAAACTGGCCGTCCAGCAAGGCCGCAGTGAGCGAAGAGACGAGGCGTACGCTTCGGTACGTTGAGTCTCTAAGCGATGCGAGAACGCCGCTGGCGGGCTGTTTCAGCATCCCGGATAAAGGCCGGAGCGGAGACTCCGTGGAGAGAGCCTGCGCCCCAGTGGGTCCGGGCAAGGAGGCCGCCATACCCGGACCACACAGATATTATGAGACAGACCAGGGCAACCCGGATTGCTCAGGTGGAAGGCGTTCTGAAATGCGGGTAGCACTCCGTCAGTGGAGTCCTAGCCCAGTCATCACGTGGATACGATGAAACGAACGCGTCCCGCCTGAATTATCCGAGCGGGAGCACGGGAGGAGCACGAGAGTGAAGGGATGACACAGAAGAGACCGAGACCGGTTGAACGGGAGAAGCGACCGGGACAAACACAACCAACTCAAATACGTCGGTAGGAGCCGATGCCACCAGGCCACTCTCCGGAGTGGCCTGGCAGGCCCAGGCGCAGAGAGAGGAATGCGCGGTTTCGTGACTGTCGTGACTGTGATGTTGTTGATGGCCGCCGGCATCGACGGACACCGGCAGAGCCAGCGAACAGGTAGCGGCCAGGCAGACGAGCGCGAAGTAGACCACCGCCGTGATTCCGGCGACGACACTTCCGACTGTTCTGATGGAACGACCGCTCATACCTGTCTACCCTTTCAGCGTACTCATGTACGCCGATCCTGCGAAACCGTCTACCGATGGCTGCTCACTTGTGCTACAGAATTCTGCATTGCTCCGACAAAGTATTCCCGCGAACGCATCTCCCATAATCGTCCATTCGACGGAGCCGCCATAGGGCGGCTCCGTCAATAGTCCGACTGCTAGAACAATCCCAGCGTCACGCCGCCATAGATCGCCCGGCCGTAGCCGGCAAAGAACGCTTGCGAACCTGCCGCCTGGGCATGCGTCTCGCCTGTGACCACCTGGCCGGATGCGGCATATTTCTTATCGCCGATATTGTCGATCTCCAGATAGAACTTCGCGAACCGGAACCAGGAATTCTTCAGCTCGACGTTCTTGTGAATATTCACATTGCCGATCATGTAAGACGGGATGCCGAAGGTATTATTGTTGTTCAAGAAATAGCTGTTGTAATAGCTCCCCTCAACCCAACCGCCCCAGCCGCTCTCGGCATGGTCGAACTCCACCTTGCTGTTCAACACATCGGTCGGCACGTTGGCCACTTTCTTCCCGTCGCGCACAAGAAACCCGCCAGCCGTCCGGTCGGAAAAATTCACGTACCGCGCATCCGTGTGAGTATAGGCGCCGGACAGGCGCAAGCCCGATACCGGCCGCCAATCGTACGCGGCCTCAATCCCGCGATACTCGGAGGAGGACGCATTGACGGACGTCGTGTTGCTCCCGCTGATCGTTTGCGTGATGATTTCGTCCTTGAAGAACACCCAGAAACCGACGAGTTGGACCTTGAGATTCTTCGTGAGACTCGACTCCGTTCCGATTTCCGTATTGAGATTCTTTTGCGGCTTCAAATCGAAGTTCGACCCCGGCAGCCCGGTCACCGGATCTCTCGTGAGCTGAGCGAACGTGGGCAAACCGTAACCCGTTGATGCGCGAACCCAGTGGCGGTAGTTCTCCTCCGGCTTCCACGTCAACGACATCTCCGGCGCCAGATTGGTGAAGTTGCGGTGGGCATTGGGTCTCGTGGCAACCGCTCCTCCCGTATAGTTGATCGTTTCGATGCTCAGATGCGACTGCTCGAATCCCAGCCCGGCCGCCAATGTCCACTTCGGAGCGAATTCCAACTCTTCACGAAACCGGGCTCCGATGTTGCGGATATTCCCCCGGTTGTTTTGCAGCAGCAGCCCTCGCGTCCCCTGACCGTCAGCGAGATTTTCAAAGGTCTGCCCTTCCTGCTCCATGCTGTTCGCAAAGAACCCGACGTAGCTCTTCAACGGCATATCGCCGAGGCGGCCGTCATGCCGCAAATCGGTATAGTGCTTGTAGTTCGGATTGATGTTATCGCTGATCTGATTGAAGGTCTGATTGATGTCCTTTACATCATAGTCCGCTTCCACCGTCAGAACAGTGTTCGCATTCAACTGCCGCTCGTACATACCTCCGATAATCGTTCGGCGGTCGACCCGCTGTTGATGCAAACGATCAGCCGTCGTCGCGCCGGTGCCGCCGACCTGTCGGTCGTCGGCGATGAATTGCGCCTGGGTTAGCCGGGTCGGCACCCGGGAATCCAACCAGTTCGAAATCGCTTTGAAGTAGAAATTCTGCTTGTCGTCGATCTTGAATCGCATATTGATGTTGAGCGTTTGCGTTTTGTATCCGCTGTTCCGGATATACCCGTCTTCCTGAACGTTGCTGGCAAACATGGAAATATCGAGATGCTCGGTTTCCTGGCCGACGGCGAAGGCTTCTTTGTGATAGCCATAGGAACCGCCGGACAGGAACGTTTCAAATCCGTTGATGTCGCTCCCCCGCCTGGTGCGGAAGTGCACCATGCCGCCGAGCGCGTAGTTATCGTACAGCGACGACGAGGCGCCGCGCAGAACTTCGACGCTCCGCATAAACCAGGGATCGTGAATGTCCAGACGCGATAACCCATCCGATTGGGTTTGGATAAATCCATCTTCATACATCTTGATGTCACGGACAGCAAAGGAAGTCTTCACACCGGACCCGCGAATCGCGATACTGAAATCGCGCGGCCCGTTCGCCTGGCGCAGAACAACTCCGGGGAGTGACTCCATCGACTCCTTTACTGTCCGCGTCGGCTGCGAATCCGTTTCCGCCTGAATCGTCGAAGAGAGAGAGACTCCCTCCGCCCGCTTTTGGAATCGCTTGCTCACGATGCTCGTGTCGGTCAGTTCGTATTCCGGCATCGCTCCGGCTTCCCCGGCCGCGTCAGTTTGTTCCGGCTTCGCCTTTTCTGTCACGGTCTTGGGCCGTTCCGCCGGAGGCAATGTGGCCTCTCGGCCTTTTTGGAGATCTTCCAATTCCTGGAGAATTCCCTTGAGCTGTCCGCGCAATTCCTGTTCGCGCGGTGACGCGGTCGCCTCCGCGGGATTTGGCTCCTGCGCCTGTACGAGTGACGGCCCTGCCACGAGCCCTCCGATGACTGTCATGACGACTGCAATCTGACCAGCACACTTGAACGACACCATGGCCCATACTCCTCTCCCGACAATGAATGATGATGAGACACAATCCCCCGACACAGACAAAGACCGCGTAAGACGCAGCACAGCCCGCATAGGAGAACAACGGCTGAACGATGTGGTGATGAGTGCTTAGAGACGAGGCGGCGCGCGCGATTGCCTGAGAGACGTGAGGAACAGAGATGGCCGGATAGAAGCGACTAGCACCAAGAGCGTCGCCAGAGCCAGCGGCTGTGAGTCCGGCGCTGCGGATGGACCGTCAACCGGCTGATTGGCCTGGCAGGCCCAGGCACAGAGCAGTGAATGGGTGGCCCCGCCGCTGTGGTGATGGGTCGAGCGCGGCTGCGCCTGATGTGTGAACAAGCAAGCGGCGGCACTGAACGAGAGCGTCAGATAGACGACGGCCGTGGCGAGCGCCAGCGGGCATGAAAATGAGAAGCTCCACCGCTTCATTTACCGTTCTCCATCATCTGCCGCATGAGTGCCACAGACTCCTGACTGTCCCACACACGCGGCCCGACGGCCCGCCCGGACAATGTCCCGTCGCGGCCCACCACGACTGTAGTCGGCAACCCGCGCACCAGAAAGGATCGTGACACTTCCTGGTCTTCATCGAAGAGCACCGGCAGGGTGACACCCGCATGCGAGAGAAACTGGGCGATGCCCTGGCGCTGCAGATCCGTCGTCACGGTCAGCAGGACGAATCTCCCGGGATCCAGCTGCTGCTGCAAGCGGGCCAGCGACGGCATTTCCTCTTTGCAGGGCCCGCACCAGGTGGCCCAAAAATTCACCAGTACGACTTTGCCCGCTAGATCGCTCAACCTGACTCGCATGCCATCCAGCGAAGTGAGTTCGAAGGGCATCGCCATGCTACCGGCCGGGAGCCGACTCATTTTGAGCGAGGCAAAGGGATCGTGGGCCAGGCTCGGAAGGGGAAAAACCAAACTCATCCCGCAGAGCATTGCCGCTATCCCGAATCGCGTCAATCCTATCCGCATCCTGCTACGGCTCCTGCTTCGCGACGACCCTGGCAACTGGCAGTTGCAGCATTTGCACGACGATCCGATGCGCCGGCATCACGTGCTCCATCCAGGCCAGCACGGCAAGTCCCTGCGCGTTGATTGAGAGTGTCGGCGTTTGTCCCTTCTTCTCGTTCAATTTCTGCGGCGCGCTGAATGTCTGCCCGCGATCGAGGGATACACTCATCACGACTTCGCGTCTGACCGGCGACTGTTCTTCCCACACAATGATCAGGCGGCCATCGGGGTCGACTGCCATCTGCGGATGATCCGGGAAGGTGCCTTTGGACAGATTCAACTTCTGTTTCGGCGAAAACGTCTCGCCCCGGTCGTCCGAGTAGGCCAGGTAGATCGACGGCGTTTCGTCGGACCCTTCCGTGTACCAGACCACATAGAGACGCCCCTGGCGATCCGTCCCCACGGACGCCGGTCGATGGGGACAGCCGGGGAATACCCATCGATCATGGCCGACAATCACCGGAGCCGTGAACGTCCGGCCTCCGTCGGTCGAACGCGCCACAACCGTCTCGCGGAGATCGCCCGGCAGAATCTTGCGCCAGNNACTTTGAGATTCTTTTCGACCGTACGGCCATGGTCGGCGGAACGCGTGGCAAACGTGCCGGATTCTTTTTTGCCCTCCCGCCCGTCGATCCAGGCCATGTGGACGACGCCGTCGGGAGCCACGTGGATCGAATCGAAACTGTGGCCAATGACTTGCTGATCGTCATTCACCAAGACTGACGGCTGAAAGGTTTTCCCGCCATCAGTCGATCGGCTTAAACGGAGATCGTTAGAGAAGGGCTTGTCCGGCGTCATCTTCGGATGGGTCACGGCCCAGGTGATGAGGACGTCGTCGCCGGACGACGTAAGAGCCGGCGCTTCCTGACGGCTATAAGGCACCTCGCCCGGGCCATTCACCCGCACAACTTCGCCGAGAGAGCCCCCGGCCTTCTCGATGCGCGAGTAGAGCACCGTGCGAGACTCCTTCTCCTCCTCAACCCAGGCAAGAGAGATCTGCCCCTGGTCATCGATCCGGACAGAGGGCCCTATGACGCTCCGTACTTTGCGATCGGTCGTGACTTTGGGGCCGAGCACGAACGATGGCGCAGACTCCGCCAACGCGATCGTGGCACAGAGCAATAGGCTACTCACAACCCCGAAGCATCCTACAACTCGGCTCTTCAATATTGGTGTCATGCGTCTCATGGATGTTTCCTATCCTGCGAGGCTATAGACAATCGGCACATACACCGCCACCTCCGCCGCGCTCAACGCCTGTTTCATATGGATGGGACAGGCCAGTCGCACCGTCTCCATCGCCGCGCGATCGAGTACCTCATGGCCGGAGCTGCGGTGCACCACCACATCGACCAAATGGCCGTCGGCACGCAGGATGACACGCAACACGACCTTCCCTTCCGATCCATTCAGACGGGCCGAACTGGGGTAACGCGTCAGTTCTTTAATACGCCGGCCGAGCGACTCGGCCAGCCAGGCATTGTCCGCCTTGGTCGCCGGGCGGACCGGTGAAGCCTTGGCGACCAGGGGCGCGGGAGACGGCGCTTGAACTGAAGCCGCTGCCACAGCACTTGATTCAGCCGGAACGGATGAGGCTGCGGCCACCGTTTTCGCCGGCCCTTCTCCGACCGCCACGAGCGGCCGCCATTCAGGCGCCGCCTCTTCAGGAGACGGGCTCTCATGATGAATCACAGGAGCAGACTCCGCGTGATGCGCGCGGGATGACGCGGGAGGCTCATAGGCCTGCGCTGTCGCCACCGTTTCGACCGGCGGCGCGACCTCTCTGGCAACAAGGGCCGGATGTTGCTCTTGCGCGACCGGTTCCGGCTTCATCACTTCCTGCGGCTTCACCTCTTCTTTTTTGATTTCTTCTTTCTTCGTTTCTTCTGGCACGACCGGTTGGACCTTTGCCTGAACAATTTCCTGCACGGGCTCCGGCTTAGGCGGCGCAATCGTCGGGTGGACGATCTCAGGACTGTACTGAGTGGCCACGCGGGTCATGGCCATGTCAGACGTCGGCTCTACAGGCGGCGCGGTCTGAGCGGTCCGAACCGGGGTCGGCTTCGACGGCTGAACCGTCGGTGTGGACTGCGGCGTCTCGGGCTGAGGAGAGTCCGGTGAAGGTTGTACGAGCGCCACTTCCCACTGGAAGATTTCTTCCTTGAGAATCGGTTGGACCTGCGCCGTGATCATGAAGGCCAGCCCAACAATTAAGGCATGCAGGCCAAGCGAGAGGCCCCAGGCGGAGTACGGCACTCGGTCACTCTCAGCAACAGTGGTCATCATAGAAAACTCGCGCACTATAGGCGATTACACAGCACTCACCCTCACAGGCGACATACCTGCACAGGCCTCATATAGCGTCTCTGTTGTAGGGGAAGAATGAGAAGATCGTCTACTGACGGATGCCGACGGATGCTACAAGCATCCGTCGGCATCGCACATACTGGCGGGGTTCGTTAATGGATGGCGGAGCCCACGGGAGACAGTTCGCCGCTATGAACAAACAAGCCGGAAGACACGTCATCCGTCCGGTTCTGTTCAACAAGCTTCTCGATCGACCGGCTAAAAACCCGCAAACTGCCGCGGCCGATCTTGGTGCCTTCCAACCGGCCCTGCTCCACCCAGCGGTAGATCGTCCATCGGCTGACGGCAAGCGCTTGAGCCGCCTCTTCGACACGTAACAGTGATTTGTTCATGATCTTCTCACTTTCGGTTGCGGGAAGGAGACGGCTCGCCCGTCTCCTTCCACATCCATGGTGATAGAGTCGCCTTCCGTCGATTACTCCGGCATCCCGTGATCGTCGAGCCGCTCAGGCAAGACAGACGGCGCTACGGCCGATCCACCGGTCAACGACGATGTCGCCTGATTGCCGGAGGTGGCAGCACCGGAGGCAAAGTACGTGACCGCACCTGGATTTCCTCCCACAAGCACACTACCGGTGAGCTGGTTGCTGCTGTTGATAAGGGACACGGAACCGGTCGATCCCGCCGTGCCACTCGACACTAACACCGCGCTAGCCTGACCGGCCCCTTGGACCAGCACATCGAAGTTGTGTCCGGCGGCTGACAAGAGGGTAATCTCCGCCAGCAACTGCGGTGCGGCGGGGAAGGTCGACGGGTTGAATACAAACAGGCGATTCTTCTTCTGTGCGGCCAACTGTGCCGCATTGCCCGTCGTCGTATCAGACGCCAACAGATACATCCGTTGACCATCCGGCGTGAACTTGAAGGTCGAGGGAACCACGTTATCAAGATCCATAACCGGAGTGATCACAAGCGGTCCGGCTGCAGTGAGATCGACCACGGCGAGTTTGCCGATGATCTTCGTTGGATCGGTGGTAAGATCACTCCCGCGGAGGAAGAGGAATCTTCCATCGGGCGTGATTCCGAAAGACGCATAGGGTGTCCCGGCATAACTCAGCCGCCTCGTAATGGCTGCTTTATGATCGCCAGGGCCCGGCGTGATGAGCTTGGGATCGACTTCGACGATCTCTTTGTACGCAGTCTGCATACTATAAATCTTGCCNNTGCGGGTTTGAGCCGTTCGCCGTAAACGGAACGGTGATAGCTGTGGAGTTCTCGTTGTCGCAGACCGCTCCCGCCGGAGTCAGACCTGCCTGGCCCGCATCCGTGCAGAGATCCAGACGGGCAACTAAAGAACGGTACGTGAGTGACGCTTGATTGTTATCGAGAAACGCGATTTGGCCGCCCTCCTCCTGGGTGACAGCGGCGTACTTGGGAATGGTCGCGTCAGTCGCCGTGGGTTGGGAAAACGCCGTGACCTGATGACCGGAAGCGAGGGTGCATGTAATACCCACAACGGTTGGAGGATTTCCGCCTGGCCCAATGTGGCCATTGTGCAACACTGTGACCGATGTACCTGTCGCGCATTTGATAGGGTCGTTCCCGTTCGTCGGGTCGCCATCGTTCATCGACCAGATTACTTCTCCGTCAGTCGGATCCCGATAGAGGTGGACTGGGCGCGTGCCCGTGGCCAGATTGGCTTCATGGATCGGCGTAGCGCCGCTGATGGGATCGATGGTTGCCACCTTGTTCCCGGCAGTGAGGCTTACAAAGACCCAGTTTTCACTTGAGAATTGCATCTCCCCCGACGCATTCCCCTCAAATTCCACGCTGGGCATCGTCGAAACGATCTTCAGATTACCCTGGGTGTCCGTACCCACCACCGAGATCGTTTTGTCGTCCCGGTTGTTCACGAATGCGATCGGGCCTTGCAGCGCGGCGCTGCCGCTGGAGGTGACGACCGGTGAGGTGGAATCGCCTGAGCTGCAATTCGCTAACCCAATCAACGCCAGGCCGAGCAAGCCAGTCTTGGCATAGGTCGAATACTGCTTTCTTGCATTGATAAATCTCATAATGTCTTCCTTCTTCAATTCCTGTTTTGATGCCCATGTTGTCTTCTGCATTTCAGAGATGCCGACACATCATTCAGACGGCCGGCGGGCCGCGAGGGATGGCTCCTGATCGATGGGCGACTGTCTGGAGGGACCGGCCTGCTGAGTATGAAAGAACGCTTGAGGGATCGGCCGGGGAGCCGGGCACTCTGCCGCCGGTGGCCTGCGCATCAACGCCGTCGCAGTGCCAGACGCAATGGCTCTGACTGTGCTGGGTGTGATGGGACGCCCCCTGCGGACAATGGGGCGTGGTCCATTGCGGCGTCAGACTGCCGTAGGCCGCGGACACCGAGCCCGCTACCCAGAGCAGCGCGCAGAACCCCGCGAGCGCGCGGCCGACCGCTCCCTGCATCATGCCCCTTCGACGTTCTGTCGCTCGCGCTCGCATCATCCCGTCTCGCCTAGCAGGATGCTCAAACAAGCCGCCCAGCAAGGCCGCAGCGAGAGAAGAAGCGAGGCGTACGCTTTGGTACGTTGAGCTTCTGCGCGAAGCGAGAACGCCGCTGGCGGACTGTTTCAGCATCCTGCTAGGACCCGCTCAACAGTTGAAACGACTTCGTGAGTCCGAACACATAACTGACTTGCTGTTCCAAGTTGCCGTTGAAATCCCGCATAACCGGAATTTGCGCGATGAAATACATCGACGCATAGTTCCAGAGGTTCAGCATGATGCCGGGCGAATAGGCCATGTAGGTTGAGCCGGTGGTGGGCACAGCACGGAACTTGACCGTCGGATCGAGCAGAATGGCTGCGCCCCCCGGATTGAACTGAAACAGGGAGGCATCCATTGCATCGTTCTGCATCCAGCGGTAGTTCACCTGCTGCGTCAGTACGAGCCAGGGCGCCTGCTCGACCGGAATGATGTTGAACCCGGCGCTGAGATTGACCTCGTCGCCGAACTTGTAGCCGTCGCTGTTCTTGAGCGTGTGCCGATAGCTCGCCAGGGCAAACTGATTCAGCCGATGCGGGATCAGCTCGTAACTCTGGTAGATCGACGGAACGAATCCGAAATTTCCCTTGCCGATCTGCAACGTCGACTCGGCCAGAGATCCGCCCTGCACCCGCTGCCCGTAGTCGCCCGTCGGCAGATCGACGCCCATGCCCACCACAATCATGCTGCGCAGCGTGGGCAACACGTTGTACTTGAGACTCACGCGAACATCGCCGACCCCCTTATCGCTATAGGGCACCGGCGTAAGCCCGCCGATCTGCGCATCGGAATTCACGTGTTTGTACGGCACGGTCACTTGCAGACCGAATCGCTCGGTCAACCCGTAATTCATATCCAGCGTGGCGGTACGCATGAGGGTGCGGATCTGGTTGGCATTCAAATTTGCGAGCGTCAGCGTCTTGCTTCCCTGATTGGAAAACGGAATGCTCCCGCCCTGCCCCGACGGCGCCTCCATCGGCGTGTAGTTGTAGATCGTGTTGACGGTCAGCAGGCCGGCCATCGGAACCTGCTGTTGCGATCCGATCACGACGAAGCAGCTCACAGAGCCGCACGAGGCCTGAACCGGGCCCGGATGCACGGCCCCCACGCTCAGGAAGAGGGCGCCAAGAGAGAGAAGAACGAGCCGACGGGATCGGGAAAGAAACATCATGGGTCTCACAAATGGTTGAGATGATGGCGCCTGATCGGCGGTGGATTTCCCACCGCTTCTCTGCGCGTTACGGTTGTCGTGAATCGAAGAAATTAGCTGAGGAGCGCGGGAGGTCCGCGAAAGAAGCGGGAGACGGGTTGAGCAGTAGCCACGCGGTCGACCTGCCGGGTATCGACCAGCTCGACGAACTGCAGGGATGAGGAGAAAACCACTGTCGCCGTGTCGATGCTCTGACCGGCAGCACATTCCCAGGCGCACAGACCGGTGGAATGCGTGCCGGCCTGATGCTTCGCATGGTGATCGGCATGGGCGACCGCCGGTACCGCCAGGAATCCGTTCACGAGCACCAGGCAGAGCAGCAGCGACCAGACCAACCACGATTGTTTCAGTTTCACCATCATAAAGAGCTTATCGAAGCGAGGCCGCCTTGATCGGTTCCTGCTGTTGAATCTTCGCGACCACGTCGTTGATCATCTGCTCCGTCAGCAAACCGCCCTTAATGTATTCCTGCACGCGGCCCTGCTGGTCGATAAACACACTCACCGGTAATCCAAACACGCCGAACTGGTTCGCCACTTTGTTATCTCGATCCATTAAGACGGGGAATGTGTGACCATACTGCTTGATGTGGTCTCGCACCTTGGCATCGTCTTCGAGTTCGTTGATCGCCAGCACGACAAATCCCTTATCCCGCAGCTTATCGAAGCTGGCCTGCATGGCCGGCATTTCCGTCGTGCAGGGCTTGCACCAGGTCGCCCAGAAATTCACCAACACGACCTTGCCACGGTACTGACTGAGGCTATGGGTTTTCCCATCGAGATCTACGAGGCGAAACTCATCGACCGGCATGCCGACTGTCGGAACCCGGGATCCCATGCTCCAGGATTGCGGCACCCCCGTCGCTCCCGCGAAAGCGAACGTCAGAGCGGCGGCTAATACGTATCGACCGTATCGGGTGCTTCTCATGAAGGCTACTCCTTAAAGCACTGAGTCCTGCGCTATCAGCGGAGGATGACCAGTTCGACGACACCTGCACTTAATGTATTCAAACAGTGAAGCCAGAGCAGAGAGAACTAGGCGACTGGAGGAGCACGAGTGGAGAGGAATGCGGGAGTGACATTATAAGAGGAGGAGAACAACGGCCGATCGAGCACCGCAAGCCATGTTGCAAGGGGAGCAACGGGAGCAACGGTTGCATCGTGTGTCTGACCGGCCGCACAAGACCATGCGCAGAAGACCGACCCATGTGTTGCCGCTTGGTGATGGCTATGTTGGTTTTCGTGGAGGACCGATTGAGCGGACGCAACTCCGCTGATCCCGATCACGCAGAGGATCACGAGTACCGCAACGAGAGTCTGCCAACGACGAATCATAAGTCACAGCCAGGGGAAAGAATGGCTGCATGCTACTCGGGAGTCGTGCGGAGAGTCAAGACAGACCGTGCCGGATCGCCCTCCCTACCTTCCTGGTAGGATTCGTAAAAAGTTTGCTGTATACTGCGCGGACTATTTTGTGCGGTAGATCGACCTCTCCCGCAAGTAATACCCTTATGACTCGACGACATCTTCTATGCTGACACAACTCCTGAATCTCGTCTTCGGCAGCAAGAACGACCGTGAAATCAAAGCGTTGATGCCCGTTGTCGCGCGCATCAACGACTTGGAGTCCAGCCTTACGCCCTTGTCGGATCAGGACCTGGTCGGAAAAACTCAGGTATTCAAACAGCGCCTGGCGGACGGTCAGACGCTCGACGACATTCTGCCCGAAGCCTTTGCCGTCTGCCGCGAGATGTCCCGCCGCAGGCTGAACATGCGGCACTTCGACGTCCAGCTCATCGGCGGCATGATCCTGCACCGGGGCCGTATCTCGGAAATGAAGACCGGCGAAGGCAAGACCCTCGTCGCGACCCTGCCGATCTATCTGAATGCCCTTGAAGGCAAGGGCGTCCATCTGATCACCGTGAACGATTACCTCGCGAAACGCGATGCCCAATGGATGGCGCAGCTGTATCACGCGCTGGGCTTGTCGGTCGGCATCATTCAGCACGACGCCTCGTTCCTCTACGATCCCGCATATGACGCCGCCGACAAGCGCCTGCAGTCTCTCCGCCCCTGCACGAGGCGGGAAGCCTATCACGCGGACATCACCTACGGGACCAACAACGAGTACGGGTTCGATTACTTGCGCGATAACCTGATCGTGAGCGAATTGGGCCAGTGCGTCCAGCGCGAGCTGAACTATGCGATCGTCGACGAGGTGGACAGCATTCTCATCGACGAAGCCCGCACCCCCTTGATCATCTCCGGCCCGACCGATCAAACCACCGATCTGTACTA
>CXWL01000258.1_pt1 | contig 20429 bp, 15 predicted proteins | sample 590931 | NCBI WGS metagenome assembly CXWL01 (sample SAMEA3498368, study PRJEB10139) | groundwater metagenome | biome: water well; material: biofilm material | place: Germany | collected 2015-04-27 | reverse complement strand
CCATGAACCTTCCGACGACTCGCCTCGACCTACGGGACAAGAGCACGGAGATCAATGATGATGCGATACAGATGGATGAGGCCGTACAGAGTGTATCAACAGGGAGTCAGCATGGCTCTGGCGGGCACCCTGCTCCTCAGCTCCTGCGCAGCCGCGCCGTTCCTCGTCCCAATAGCCTTTGAGTTTGCCAAAAATCTCTTCCAAACCGGTCTGTCCAATTACGGTTCCAAGCATCGCGACAACCTCAGCAATCTCGTGAATCGCATGGCCAGTCCCTATATGCAGGGCCTTCCGGCAGGGCCTGGCATGCAGGGTCAACTGGGGCCTCAAGGCCAACCGGGATTTCAAGGCCAGCCTGGTTTTCCCGGGCAACCAGCGCCTCAAGGACAGCCGGGCATGCCCCAACTACAATATCCCGGGCCACAAACCTACCCTGGACAAGCCGGCGCCTACGATCCGAATAATCCCTATGGAGCCGGAGCCCAGAACCCTGGCGCTATGACCTATCCAGGCGGTGCACAGGCCAATCCCTATGGAGCAGCCCCGGGCTATGGCGGACAACCGGGTATGCCCCAACAACAATATCCCGGGCAGCAGACGTACCCTGGACAAGCCGGCGCCTACGACCCGAACAATCCCTATGGAGCCGGCGCCCAAAATCCATACGGACAGCCAGCCTCTCCCTATGGAACACCATCGCCGTACGGACAATCTCCAAACCCTGCTGCCGCTCAAAATCCTTACGGATCGCAAAATCCCTATGGCAACAGTGGGTATCAAACTCAGCCGGGCCAACAGAATCCCTATGGTTCGACCAATCAACCGTACGGAACGCCGAATCCCTATGGCACACAAAATCCGTATGGAAACACTGGAATGCCTGCTCAGCCAGGTCAGGCCAATCCGTATGGAGGAGCGGCGTCTCTGCCACAGGCTGGTTACGATCCGAACAATCCCTATGGGGCTGGCGCAGCAACGCAACCAGGCTACGGTCAAGCGCAGCCTGGATATGGCCAGACACAGCCAGGATACGGCCAGGCACAATCTGGGTACGGACAAGCGCAGCCTGGATATGGCACTCCATCGCCGTACGGAGCTCCACCACAACAACAGCAGCAGCAGCAGCAGCAGCAGGGATATGGGGCAGCTGGGCAACCTCAGCCGTACGGGGGACAACCCAACGGAGGGGCTGGAATCTATCCTCGTGGAGTGCCTGCTGAACCAGTGGCCATCGATGTGGCGCTGATTCGTCAGAAACAAACAGCCAAAGACAAAGAAGTGGTTTTAATGAACGATGGCGAAGTACTCACCGACGGTGGTGGGAAAAAAGACGCCGGAGACAAGTTCAAGCTGGTGATACGCACAAGCTGCGACTGTTATGTCTACATCGTCTCAATCGATGGATCAGCTTGGGCGGAACCGGTCTTCCCCGCCAAAGCTGGCACGACGGCAAACCCGGTGAAAAAGGACCAAGAAGTGGCGTTTCCAGAAGGACCCTACTGGTTCAGCCTCGATCAGGTAAAGGGAATTGAAACATTTTATGTCGTCGCCTCGGCGAATCGACGAACAGACCTGGAAGAGAGCATGGCGAAGATGGCGGCTGAAACACGCCCCACGAGCACCATCGTGGCGAAAGTCGAAGAACCGCCAGTCATTCCACGAGGGGTAGGTGCGACGAAAACTCGGGGAATAATCACTGTGAAAGACGACACCGGCACCGCCACACAAGTGACTCCGCTCTCCTATATGGCCGGTCAGCCAGGACAAGATGTGACCGTCACCCGCTGGTTTAAACACGAATAAGTGAGAGAGGGATATTGCTATGTACATCTCCCGTAGATTGATCGGGATCACGACGGGACTGATCTTCTTGAGCTCGGTCGCGATGGCCCAAGTATTTCCCCCTCGCCCGCCGCAACCGGCGCCGGCGCCTTTCCCTGTACCGGCTCAACCACCAGCACAGATGCCTGGACAACCAGCCATGCCACCGCAATCCAGCGGACCGCCTGGATCCATCACGAAGGTCATTCCCTTTACGGTGATTCTTGGAGACCCGACAAAGTCGTTTATCCAGCTGGGCAATATGCGGAGCCCATTAGATACAAATTTTTCCCTGGGACGTGGCCTCGCGGGGCGCATTGCGCTGGAAAAATACACACACGAAGCCGGGAACGGGCAAAAGTCATTTATCCATGTCACCGGGGCATCGAACCCTCCCATTGTGACGACGGAAGGTGTGGAGCTCCGACTCCAGTTTGTCATTCCAGTCATCCAGTTCAAAACATACTATAAAGACTATACGGGTGAGGGGGACAGTGCGCTCAGCGATCTCGTGGCGGAGAAGGTGCTCATCGATGTCTTCCTGACGCCGACCATCGATCAGCGAGCCTTGCCGACGTATCACTCTCTTCGCATTGCCGTGACAGGGGCCGTAAAAGAAGCGGAGAAATGCACACACTTCTTCGACGTCATTTTTCCAGTCAATATTTGCAAAGCCGCGGTCGACTACTTCAAACAGATTCAGCCTTCGTTGGAAAACGGCATGCGGGAGTTGCTACTCCAACCCCAAACTCGCATGCAGTTCGAGCAACAGGTCTTTCAGCTCGTGCGCGCCGATCTGTTATCCAAGGCCGGCATCAACCCCATGAGCCCGGCCAGGATCGAGATCCTGCATTCCGAGTTCCAAGGAACCGATTTTGTGGTGACGTACCTGCCGCGGCCGTAACGGATGGGCGTGAGCCCTTAGGCAAGCAGCCTGTTGCTCGAGAATATGAAAACACATACGGGCGCGTCGATTAGCCGATCGCCGTCGACGAGCACAGCAACGTTCTGGGGACGATGCTCACGTTGACTGCGCCGTCGGGCACCTATGCCACAAGATTGGCCGCGACGGTGCAACTGCCGGACGGTGCTATGATCCGTGAAGTCGCAGTTTTGGCTTACGATGTCATTGACGAGGACATACAGATTGGGCTTTTGGGCCACAGACTGAGTTTGGGATCGACCACCATGGGCTCCCAACCGCCTGGTGACTCTCTCATCGACGTCAATATGAGAAGTGAGTGCGCCTCGAGGTTCGGGGGCACACTCATCGCCACAAGCAACTTGGCCATTCCCGTCGTCAACCGCGACATGGGCTATCTGTTGTATGTCTTCATGATGGCCAAACCGATCCCAAGCCATACGATCAGTCCGATCCGGATTGGGTATACCCTGCAATAGTTTCGCCGCAGCCAAGCTGTAATCTCCCCGTTCACATATCCACGCACCTGAAACTCTGGTGGGCACTTATCCATAGACTGTCCTGCCAGGCAGTTTCGAGCATAGAGGCAGAAGTCTGCACGCCTTATTAGTAAGAAAACATGACCTTTCACGGTCATCAAAATGAGCGGGCCCGCGGCAGGAATCCTGCCGCGGGCCCTAAACGGTTCGCCCGAGTCGGCTCTACTGAACCAAGTAGAACTGTTGGTGCCAGATCGTCAACTGCCTGCCACCAAGTTTCCCCGTCAGAGACATGGTTGGTCTATTGGGGGACGCCGCATCGAACAGATTCGAGCGCAAGGCGAGGCAGTTGCTCGAAGGGACAGGCCCTGCAGGATCACCGATGCGAAACAGGATACGGGAATCGGTATGCTCAATCACCTGAAAGACAAAGTTACATTGCGCGTACGTCGGCGCACTGCCACCACTAATTTGATCGGAAGGATTCATGAATCCTGTCAAGGAGAGCTCATAGGTGAGTCCTGGAACACCGGAGGGAAGGAGATGTAATCCATTGATCGTGTGGGTGACGCGCATCGCCAATGGAGCAGCCGGTATGGTAGCGAGAACGGGGCCTGGCACGATCGACAAGGACTGTGGGGCACAACTTGTAATGCCATTGTTCGTTCCGCACAGCGGACCGCTTGTAGCATTCGGCGGAGGACTTACTCCGACCTTTGTATAGTCGGAAGACAGCAAACTTAGGCCGGGAATCGACACATTCCCAAGCCGATATTGCCCCTGTAAGTTAAATCCCTCGACAACAAAATACCGTCCGACTCCGTACCCTGGATAGAGGCTATTATTCGGAAGAATGGTGGGCTGAATAAGAAACGGCTCACCGAGACCGAATTGGGCATTCGGATGCATCCCGGCTTTCATGATTTTTGGACCGCCAAGCCGCCAGGTCACGGGATTTGGTGATTGCAAATCGAGGGTTGTTGAACGACTACCTTCCGACCGGAATTGGAATGGTGCGGTGACTGTGGCTGGAGGCGCGGCGTCTTTCACGATAGTCAGAGCATAGATATTATCATTCGGATTGGAGCCGAGATCCAAGTAATCCTTGTAGAGAGGGCCGGCAGCGAAGGTTAATCGGTCGCCAGATGGAGAGCCGATTGGATTCAGCGTCTCAACCAAGCGAGATGGTGAATTGGGAGAAAACTGAGGGTTTGCACCGATTCGGATCATTTTCCTGGTCTCCGAGAGATGCGTATTACCCGACCAGCCTGTTCCGACGGAATTCAGCAGGTCGATGTGGGAGACACTGACGCCGCAAATGGTGACCAGATCGCCGTGACTGAACGTTTCCGGCACCACGCGTGTAATTCTGGGAATCGGGTCAAAGACCTCGTAGTTCGTTTCGATCGTGCGCGGCGTCCCGCCCTGCTGATAGACCACCAAAGGAGCATTGAACGCACGAAGGGACGTCGGAATCGTAAATCGTGCTTCCGAGGCCGACTTTGTGGTGGGGAGGAGTCGCGTCGATCCGACGATGGCGACCAACCCGGCCGGATCGAAGTTGCGCCCCTGAACAATCAACTCGCCTCCAGCAGGAGATTTTTGCTTTGGCTGCCAATCGACGACATCGGGAATGGGGCCTTGGCCTGGAGTGATCTGAGGAAGATTCCTTGGGGCTGGAGCCGGCGCGGGAAGCGGAGGAATGGCCCCGGCACAGGGGTCTGGAGGGGGCATCGTGAACAACGTGAGTTGAGTTGGCCTCAGCACCTGCACTGATTGCTGTAATGTCATGCGAGAGATCATAGTCGACGATGCGGCGCGGGACTGGACTCCACTGAGCGAACCGGAAGCGTCCAGGGCCTCTCCGCTCGGGAATAACAGCGCAATGTGGCGGGTGTCATCCCCTTCCGGAGCGACCAACGCTAAAGGACCGCGCAGCTTGAAGTCGTGGGTCGTCTGGCCGGTTTTGACAGTGGCCATGCCTGTGGCATCCAAGGCCTTCAGCGTGAGTCCATCCTGGGCAGCACGTTCCACATGATAGGTGCCCGCCTCCACAACCAGATCGGCCCCCTCCAGCGTCTGAAAGTGCACGGCTTGCGGAAGAGTGACGATGGTCGCATCGTCGGCCTGACTGGCATCCTGCTGCGGCGTCGCGCAACCGGCCACCCACAGTAGCATCACAAGAGCGAATCCCCTTCCCACGCTTCTCATACCTGCCTCCTCATCGTTGAACATACCCAGTAGCTCGCGGCCACAATCGGTCACCTGCGAAGTCTGTCGTCTCATCGGTTCCAGACGTTCAAAACCGTGCGAGTGTAGGTCACCCCCTAGAACCTGTCAATCCAGTGGAATCATAATCTGTGAACCATCCCTGCCCTTCCCGCGACTGACAGTCAAGCATCTGTCCACTCTATTGGCCACATGTTATACTTCCCTCCCCGCCGAACCTTGGACTCCGCTGCTGACCGAAGGAGACCGCTGATATGACACGATCACATCAACCACAACGGCATTTGGCGATGTGGCTGACTCTGCTCGCATGCCTCCCAAGTGGATGCGGGGTGATTTCCATGTTTGCGGGACCCTCGATACCAGAATACAGACAGCCTTCCGACGCAGACATCCAGGAAATGACCAATCGTATGATGGGCAAGGGCCCAAAAAGAGAAGCGCCGATCAGTAAAGACGGTGTCCAGGTGGTCTTTCAAACCGGCCACGCCAACGGTATACGCACCCTCGCGCTCAGTCCGAACGGACGGTACATCGCCTCATCCGGGCAGGATGCCACTGTGAAAATTTGGGATGTCGCTAGCGGCCAGGAGGTCCGGACCCTGACGGGCTTCGGCATGCTGGGTAGCGATACGCTTGCCTTCAGTCCGGATAGCACACGAATCATTACTGCTGAGATGGGGAACGGGATCAAAGTCGTTGAGGTAGCGTCGGGCCGCGAAGTACGGACGGTGGGATCTGGGTTGTCGGTCGGCGGGACGGTCAGCGCTGACGGGCGACTCGCCGTGGCGCACGATCATGGCGTGACAATGTCCCCGGGCCAGCGCTCCCTGAAGGTGATCGACCTTGCGACCGGCCAGATTCTGTGGACGCTTCCTGATGCGGACTCGCAGAATCCTGTCGCGCTCAGTCCCGACGGAAAAATTCTCTTAACATCAAAGGTCGACACCAGCATGCCCACGTCGATCGGCTCCTTCTTCGGGTTTGGAACACCCGCGTTACCGTCGATGCAGTACGAATTGCTGCTGTGGGATCTTCCGGCCAAGAAGCTTCGCAAGAAATGGCCGATCAAGATGGCCGAGGGCGCAGTGGGGAAAATCAGCCCGGATGGCCGTTGGTTTGTTCGGGAAGATATGACGACGCGGAGCCTCATCCTTTCCGACCTGGATACTGGGAAGCCGGTTCAGACGATTCCCACCGGCACATCGGCCATGAGCGGCATGACGAATAGTCTGGTCTTCAGTCCTGACGGGAAACGGCTTGCATTCGCCACAGCCGATGGGACGACGAAACTGATCGAGATTCCGGGCGGGCTGGTTCAGACGACGATGAAATCGAGTGCCATCAATTTCAGCCGGGACGGCACGCAACTTGTGCTGGCGTCGGAGAGTGGAGGCGCGCCGTTTTTGCGTGACCTGTCGAGCGGGAAGGAAACCAGACTGGCCGGCGGAGTCAGCGGAGTCTCGGATTTGGCGATGGCTCCGCATGGCCGAACCTTGGTGGCGGCCATGGAAGGTGGGAGCGCCAAATACTGGGACCTGACAACCGGCCAAATCGCTCGGTCCTTCGATTGCCCGGGAGGAACGGGTGTCCGATCGGTTGCAATGAACGATGCCACGGCAGTCCTCGCAACCGGCTGTATGGATGGATCGGTCTGGTTGTGGGAGATGAGTACCGGCCGGCAAATCCGCAGCCTGATGCCGCCGCTACCGGCTGGAGAGTTTGTCCTGACGGCCGTCCGCTTCACACCAGACGGCAAACGAGTGATTACGGCAGTCCGCGATCAGTTGGCAATCTGGGAGGCGGCGACGGGGAAGGAATTGCGACGTATCGCAATTCCTCATGGCCCACAACCCAAAGCTCTCGGCATGATGGCCAATCCGGCTGTCGCCTATGAGGGAATGGATCCCAAACTCAAAACCATGATGGAGGAACGCGCCTCAGAACAGCCGACGATGGATCCCCAGACTCTTGAAAAGGTGGAGGAGATGTCACACTGGGTCCAGACCATTGCCGTTCACCCGAAGGGAAACATGGTTGCGGTCGGGAAACAGCATGAGGTGAGCCTCTGGGATCTGCAGACCGGCCAGCTGATTCGAAAGATCGGTGGTGCGGAGAATACATCACTGGCTTCAGGAGGCAGGGGGATGCCGAAGGGAGGAGATCTCCAGGCGTTATTGGCTCAGGGAGGCTTTCCAGGAATGCCGAGTCGAGGCAGCGGACTCGGTTCACTGTTTGGATTTGGCGATGCGCCGAGCACCCCTCCCGTCGTGATGATGCAGGATCCTGCTGACTTTCTGGATATGGCGAGCGAGCAGATGGGAGGCGGCGCAAACAGTCTGGCATTCAGCGCCGACGGTCGGTTGCTCCTAGGCGATGGCGCAAAGGGAAAAGATCTGTGGGACGTGGCCACCGGACAAAAGATTCGCCCACCGAAAGCGCCGCGAGAAGCCGGGTTCGATCCGATGAGCCTGCTGGGTAACATGGAATTCAATCTGGGCGGCATGGGCGCAGCCTTCAGTCCTGACGGACGCTTGGCGGCTCGCGGCCATGGAGAAGTGATCAAGATCTGGGATGTGGCGACCGGACAGGACCGGCTGGAATTGATCGGACATACCGCAGCGATCAAATCGATGGCGTTTGCGCCTGATGGGAAGTCGCTGATCAGCGGCGGCGGCGATGGCGCCATGCGGATCTGGGACCTTCAAACCGGGAAGGAACGGGTCTCTCTCATTGCACTGGGACAGGAAGACTTCGTGGCGGTCACGCCGGATCAATACTATCGTGCGTCGAAGAGCCGTATCAAAGGCGTCTCATTCCGCGTCAAGGGCCAACTGTATCCGTTTGAGCAGTTCGACTTGCGATTCAATCGTCCGGACATCCTGCTGTCACGCTTGGGCATGGCGTCGCCTGAGGCCGTCCAAAGCTACCGCCTTGCCTATGAAAAGCGGCTCAAGAAAATGGGGCTCACCGAGCAGATGCTGGGAAGTGATTTTCATTTGCCCGAGTTGCAAATCCTCACCGGCGATGTCCCGGTATCCGTCAATCAGGCTGCGCTGTCGTTGCGCGTGAGGGCGAACGACAGCACATATGCCCTCGATCGGTTCAACGTGTTCGTGAACGATATTCCGGTGTTTGGAACAACGGGGATCCCGATTTCTGGCCGGCAGGCGAAGACGCAGGAGCAGGAGCTCCTGGTGCCGCTCGTGACAGGCCGCAATAAGATTCAGATTTCAGTTCTCAATCAGCAGGGGACCGAATCATTGCGGGAGACGGTTTACACAACATCAACGGCGGAAGCGGCGGCGCCGGATGTCTATGTCGTGGGCATCGGCGTCAGTGAGTACAAAGATAAGGCCTATAACCTGCGCTACGCAGCCAAAGATGCGAACGATCTGCTGAATACCTATAAAGCGGTGGAACAGCGCCCCGGTATTAAGGGCACGGTACATCTGCTGGACCTCACGAATCAGAAAGCGACCAGACCGGAGATCCGCAAAGTGAAGGACTGGCTCAAGCAATCGAAGATCAACGATCTCGTCGTCGTGTTTGCCGCAGGCCACGGCATGACTGACGAGAAATCCGACTACTACTTCGGTACGCACGACATCGATCCCAAACATCCGGCCACAAATGGGCTGCCGTACGAAGACTTCGAGAATCTCCTCGACGGCATTCCCGCATTGCAGAAAGTTCTGCTGTTGGATACCTGTTTCTCCGGAGAAATTGAAAAGGATCAAGCCGTCGTCGTGGCGCAGGCCGAGACGGGCGGGTCAGGGACGGTGAAGATGCGCTCGTTCAAAGCGGCGCGTGGCATCAGCGTGACGACGGATACCAGCGAAACAGGCTCAAACCAGACAGGCGCACCGCGCCTCTCCAATGAAATGGTGAAATTCCAGCAGGACTGGTTTGCCGATCTGCGGCGCGGGACCGGCGCGGTGGTCATCTCCAGCTCCAGTGGCAACGAATACAGTCTTGAAGGCGAACAATGGAAAAATGGCGTATTCACCTACGCGCTCCTCAACGGGCTGAAGAACCGCGGGGCGGATACGAACAAGGACCAGACCATCACGGTCAGCGAGTTGCAAAGCTATGTGATCGATCAAGTCAGGAAACTGACCGAAGGCGGCCAGAACCCGACCGTCCGCCGGGAAAACTTAGAATACGACTTTGCAGTGTATTGATTGGAAATACGCCCAAGGCTTTGAACCTTTTCCGGAGCCGGTCGACACACGAGTAGGTGGAGGATTGTTATGAATAGCTGCAAATGGCAATGGAGGGTGAGGTTGGCCGTGCTGTGCATGCTTGCATGCCCCGGTCTGGGCTGGGCTGTGGAAGAGGGAGCACCACAAGACGCAACGCCGACGGAGGAGGTCGGCTCACGGGCTGCGCCGATGCTACGACAGGGCATACAAATTCCGCTGACGATTCTGCCTCCTAAGCAGCTTGGTACCGCGCTTGTGCCGCCGGCTCCGCCATCATGCGTCAAATCTGTCTTTACCGCGGCTGTCGTTCCCTCGCCGGTTCCGTCAACGCATTACTACACGATTATGCCCTCAACCATACATGTCAGTGATGCCATTCGACGCACCGCAGACACGCTGGTGCAATTCACATTGGATGCAACCACCTTTGCAATGGCATCGAGGCCAGGAACGTCTCTGAACAGACCCCAGTTTCCTGAAAATGTTGAAATGAATGCTCCGATTCTCCAAGTCTACGCACAGGAATCTGCGAGCCCTCCCCCATCTCAACTGATCGGAGAAACCCAGCTGCATCTACCTCATGGGGCGATCATCAGAGAAATCAGCATTGGTGTTCACGACAGGAGCGGCAAGCAGAATCTCCTTGCCGAGTTTCGGGGTTATGTCGGAGATGGCCGTGGATTCATTGACATTGTGCTTGAGAGCGACTGTCTTACGTTGGGCACGTACGGCAAAATGGGGATGAACAATCTCGCGATCCCGGTTGATGCGAGACAGGGACGCTTTCTCAGGCTCACATTGGTTCCAGCGAAAATACCGGTTTCCTCTCCTCAAAGCCCCAGCGTGATGGTGGATCTCATAACCATCGGGTACACCATGCCCTAGAAGGAATACAGCGAACTATTGCGACACATTCACAATCAGATCAAGGAGACTCTTATGGCCCGTCAATCACATCGCTTTTCCATCATGAGCAGTGTGGGCCTATTCGTCGCGCTGTTCGCCTGCTCAAGTCCGGTCACGTTCGCAGCGGAGGATACATCCGGCGAGGTCGAGAGCCGCGGGGTGCCGCAGCTGCAACGGCCGATGATGCGGGGTAATCCAGCGCAACCCAGTGCGCCGGGCCAGCCGACTGCACAAGTGCCAACTTGGCCACAGAAGTTCGACGTACAAGGACCGGAATCAGATTCGTTCGGGTTCGCCGTCACGCAGCCGGGGCCGGTAGTCGTGGAGGTGCAAAGCCAGGGCGCGCCAGTGATCGTGACGTTACAGGGAGGAGCCCCACAGCCGATCAGCCAGCAGGGGACGGGACAAGTTCGTCTGGCTTACACCGTGACACCCCAAGATATTCAGAAGAGTGTCTTCTGGGGTGTACAGATCAGACTTGCGCAGCCAGCGCCTCCTCAGCTCGGAGGCCGTGCGAATGGCGCCGTCATGGTGCAACATCCACCCGTGAATCAAGCGGTGGTTCAACAGGCCGTCCAAGCGATGGCGACGCAGCAGAAGCAGCCGAGCCCACAAGAACAACAACAGGCCTCCGCGCAAGCCGCGGCGCAAACGGAGCAAGCGTTTCAACAGCGCAAGGCTCAATTCGACCGGCAGCAGCTCGATCGGCGTGGCGCGCTTCACGCGCAGATCCAACCGCAGCTCGATCAGTTGCGAATCCGGATGGGTGGACAGATCCGCCCTAGAGGACTTGAAGAGAGTGAGCCAGTTTCAGCGGAAGCCGGTGCGTCACCGGAAGGAGAAATCGGCACACGCGCATTGCGTGGAGATCAGATGATCGGCATCATGAGACAGCCGTTGGATACCACGACAGGGCAAAAACTCGGGGCGATTGTCCCACCGGCGACGGCCTCTTCTGCGCAGCCCATTCAAGGCGTGGGCTCGACAGCCGGTCCCCAGTCGGTCATGCCGAACCCCGCAATTGCCTCGCTCAGCGTGACGCAAGGACAGCCGGGCGATCCAATCCTGATCAATGGCTCGGGTTTTTCGAATGGCGGCGGCGAGGTGCGCTTCGTTGTGAATCCCGGCAAGGATCTCGTTGCACCAGTGCAGGTGTGGACGGATACTCAAATCTTCGTCACGGTCCCGGACATTGCTGGTGCGCTCACCTATAGCGGCATCGTGTACGTGGTGCGGGGATCGGATCAGGCAAAAACGAATCTCGTGCCGTGGCGATTCAATCCCACTCTGGAATTGCGCGAGGTGCGATGGACCACGGATCGGCGACTGAAGTTCCCGGTCGATCAGGAGTCACCTTATCGCCCGACGACCATCGCTCATGGAAACGGCAACCCCTTCTGGGGATTTAAAGACGATGACGAGTTGTTCATTACAACCCGTCTGAAGAATGCCTGGTTGGTTGATGATGTAGGGGTAACTTGTGCTGTGGCATGGGGCAACGGCATGTGCGATGGCAATGCATACGCGATCGATAGCCGGCGCGGAACCGATTCGCCTTACCTGAAGGTGCACTGGTGGCTTCCGGCCGCCTTCGGAGGCTACAAGTACACGTTCTACACGTACGTCGTACGAATCATTGGTCCAAAAGGTGTGCCGGACGGCGTGGTGGTGCCGTAGGACATATGAGAAATATTAACAATCTGCTCAAGGAGTCTCTTATGACCCGACAATCACAACGCCTTTCGATCATTGGTATGGTGGGCCTATTCGTCGCGCTATTCGCCTGGTCACATCCCGTCACGTTCGCTGCGGAGGCCGACTCGGCTATTCCGTCCCAGGAATCGGAGGCAGTGGGAGGAGTCAAGTCGGAGGTTCGTCCGAGGGTACGGGCGATGGCGGTGGAGGAACAGTCTGGCGAGATCGAGAGCCGCGGATCTCTTCCGCCTGACAAGAAACGATCGCTCGCCCAGGGAATGGCGACAGACGAAGCCGGTGACATCGGGAGCCGTGGAATGCAGCAGTTGCAGCGGCCAATACTGCCTGGCAATCCTGGACAATCTGGCGCGCCGGGCCAGCCGAATGCGCAATTACCAACGTATCCGCAGAAGTTTGATGTGAAGGGACCGGAAGTCGACTCATTCGGCTTTGCGGTCACACAGCCGGGGCCGGTGGTCGTCGAGGTCCAAAGCCAGGGCGCGCCGGTGATTGTGACGTTGCAGGGGTTGACTTCGCAGCCGATGAGCCAGCAGGGTACCGGACCGGTTCGCCTGAGCTACATGGTTACGCCGCAGGACGTACAGAGTGGCCCGCTCTGGAGGGTCCAGATCCGACTCGCCCAGCCGGCGCCGCCGCAGCTGGGCGGCCGGGCCGATGGCATGATCAACATTCAATATCCACCGGTGAATCAGGCAGCTCTGGACCAGGTCATCCGATCGAGGGCAAAGCCACGGAAAGAACCGACAGAACAAGAGCAGCAGCAAGCAGCCGCACAAACGGCCACCAAGATGGAGGCGGCCTTCCAACAGCACAAGGCGCAGTTCGACCGCCAGCAGATGGATCGGCACGCGGCACTTCACGCACAGATTCGCCCTCAGTTCGATCAACTGCGGGGCCGCATGGGTGGGCAGATCCGCTCGCGCGGCGTTGAAGGAAGCGAGGGAACGTCCGCGGAGCCCGGCACGTCCACGGAAGGCGAAATCGGCACGCGCGCGCTGCAGATGCCCCAGAGAATGCTAAAAGGCGCTCTCCTGTCACCCCCCGTGGCGCCGAATCCGGTGATCGCGTCGGTGAACGTGACGCAAGGGCAGCCTGGCGATCCGGTCATGATCACTGGGAGCGGGTTTGGAGCTGGAGGTGAGGTCCATTTCGTGATTGCGCCAGGAAAAGACCTGGTGGCACCTGCCGCTGCGATCTGGAGCGACGGTCAGATCTTTACCTCTGTGCCGGACGCAGCCGGTGTGCTCGCTTTCAATGGGACAGTCTACGTCAAGTCGGCTGCGAGTAGCGTCAACAGTAATATCGTCCCCTTCCGCTTCAATCCTGCGATGGAGCTCCGAGAGATCAAACTGATGACGGAATCGCAACTCCAGCAGTTCAATGGTGTGACCGTGTTCAATCAAAACGGGTATTATGTTCGCCGTATGCATTCATTCATGTTTTGGGGTCCGGTAGGAAACGATCATATCTTTCTGAACGCCCGGCTGAAAAACGGCTGGACCGTGAGCCAGACGCCCCTTGTCTATTTGTCCTTTCCCCAGTTTACAGATGGCGGCGTGTACCTTGAGGAGAGCCATGTCGGTACCGATCGGCCACACATGAATGTGAGATTTTGGGTGGATTGCTGGGCATCCAACATGTTCTCCGGGGGAAGCTCTCCCACGCTGGACTACTCGATCTCCATGCTCATTCAAGGGCCCAAGGGCGTAGCCGATGGCGTGGTCGTACCATAGCGCACATGTCAGTGATGATCCGGCAGACAGCCTGATTCCATTGGCCTCAATGTACAGAGGGGATGGCTCACTCCTTTGCGCCAACAGGTTGAGCCTGTTGGCGATTCGGAAGCCGAAATCAACGACGCTATTCAGTACATAGTACTAACCAAGGAGGTAAATGATGATGTTGACGAAGATAGCCAGGCTCGCACTCGCAGGATTCATGTTCGTGCTATTGGCGACGAGCGTTGCGCAGGCCGCACCTGAATTCTATGTGTCTATCACCGGGTCCGCACAAGGCCCGTTCAATGGTGAGGTCGTTCGGAAGGGATTCGAAGGTAAGATCGCCGGGCTCACATTTGACTATTCGGTGGTGAGTCCTCGTGATGCTGCAAGCGGTCAGGCTACTGGTAAGCGTGTGCACAAACCGATCAGGATCAAAAAGGCGTGGGGAGCCGCCTCGACGCAACTGTTCAACGCCATTACAAAGAATGAGGTGTTAACGGCAGTGGTGATCGATTTCTTCTCAGTTGACCCAAACGGCGTGATGGTGCTTGACCATACCATCAAGCTGACGAACGCCTTCGTGTCATCCATTGCGCACAATTCCGAATCGCTGGGAGCAGCAGCCACTTCACTTCCTCCGACAGAGACGGTGGAGTTTGTCTTTCAACAAATTGAACTCATCAATCACAGATCGAAGACCGCGGCGATGGATAGCATGTTGGCACCGTAACGGGTGAGCTCTTGTCGACAAGGCTGCTGAGCGGCAGGTCCCATCCGCTCCAACATGAGGAGTATTAGGTGTGAGGAGGCGATGAGAAATCTTCCGATAGTCCGGTCGCAGGAGACGCGTTATACACGTGATAGCGCGTTCTCCTACACCTGTCACGCCTGTAGGCGGTGCTGCCACGACAAGATCATTCAGCTCAATCCGTATGAAGTTGCCAGGCTGGCGGAGAATCGCCGCATCACCACGACGGAGTTTCTCGCCCGCTATACGGAGCGGAATGGAACAGTCCTCCAGCGCGTGGAAGAAGGAGCCTGCGTCTTTTTGACTCCGGAAGGCTGCGGCGTGCATCAGAATCGTCCGTTGGTCTGCAGGCTCTATCCCCTGGGACGCAAGGTCACGGCCGAGGGAGAAGAGTCCTTTCGAGAAGTGGCGCCGCATCCGGAAACGGAAGGGACCTACGGCACTGGAAGCACGGTTGAGGAGTTCCTGGCACGCCAAGGCGCCGGACCGTTTATCGAAGCGGTTGATCAATACGTGGATGTGGTGGCCCGCATGACTGCCGCGTTAGTGGGCGCCATGCGCGGCAATGAGGAACTCAAAGACGAAGTCCGTGGTGCTGTTGAACAACTGGTGCAAGGGCAGGACGAAGTGATGCCGGAATGGACCGACATGGATCTGGTGGTGACGAGATATTGTGTCCATCAGAATCTTCCGATTCCAACCGAGGTGTCAGGAAAAATGGCCTTGCATATCCAAGCCATTGAGGAGTGGGTGCGATCAATCTAACCGTTAAGAAGGAGGAAAAAGCATGACACAGCACAAGAGGCAGGCGAATGGGCAGGCTCTGGCGTTGGCTGCGGCGCTCGCGACGTTAGGTGTCTCTGTCGGTGTGGAGATTCAGTCCGTGCTGGCGGCTGGCCCGGAGGCGCCGATCGGATCGAATCAATTTAAAGTCGGCCACGAAGGCATCAAGAAAGATGCGATTCAGATGAAGGAGAACGCCATCCAGCAAAAGCTCGACGCGACACAGCACAAGCTGCCGTCGATGCAACAGAAGGATCGCATGATGCCGGGTGTCAAGCCGGTTGATCCTCCGCGATAGTTACGGCATCGAACGCCGTGAATCAGGTGGAAGACGGGTTGAAGAGTCTAGGCTGGGCGGCTGTCGGTCGTTTGTGTTGAGCTGCGTGTAGAGACACCGGACTGTTCCGCTCAAGCAGCCCCAAGTCCGATGGTATCAGAGGCGAGGGAAGCACCGGTGTTTCCCTCGCCTTGTCATTGTCTCCATGCCGGGGCGATCTGTCGACGAGCAGCGAGTCAAGCGTGCGCAACTATTTCAAGATGAGAGACGGTTGAATTCCCTCCAACCGATAGTCTCATGCAGCCGAGAGTGAACCAATCGATATACCCTCTGTCCTGAGGAGAACACCATGCGACGAGTCATCTGTTATTTTATGCTGGTGGTCGCGCTCTGCGCAAGTATTCCTACCACCATACGGGCGGCAGGCAACCCTGCGCTGGATTCCCTTGCGCAGGGAACGGTCGTTCAATTCTCAGGAAAGGAGGCGGTGTCGGAACCGTTTGCCTTCAACCTAACGATCGCGGCCAACGACAAGGCGATCAACTTTTCGCTGGTGGTCGGCCAGTCGTTCACAACGGCTGTGGCTCCAGGGCGAATTGTCAGCGGCATGGTCGAAAGTATCGAGCAGCTGGAGTCTCCCACTGCGCAAGGGCAGTATCGGCTACGGTTGGTCCCAAGTCTGAATCGCCTGAAGTACCGCAGTACGAGCCGGACATTCTATGGGATGACGGTGCTTGACGTCGTCAAGACCCTACTGAATGAAGCGGGCGTCACGAACGCGGAATATCGCGTGGCTGCTGCCTCCCCGTCCCGAGAACTGACGGTGCAGTATCAAGAGAGCGATTTCGCGTTCATCTCAAGACTGCTGGAAGAAGCCGGTATCCATTATCACTTCGAAACATCTCCGAATGGCGACAAGGTGGTCTTCAGCGATGCCAATGCAGGATTACCCTTATTGCCTTCGGGGAAACTGATCTTTGCCACGGCATCCATCCCCTCCGTATCCTCTTTTAGCCGGGGACAATCCCTGCATAGCGGGCAGGTACAAGCCGGCGACTACAACTGGAAACTACCGGCTGCTGACCTGACTGCCGGTGCCCAGTCGCCGATCTTCGGAGATTTGACAGAGCGGATATTTCCTGCCGGTGTGGAGACGAAGGCCGATGCCCAGGTTCAGGCGAATATCCGATTGGCCGCCCGTATCGCCGAAGCGCAACAATGCCGGGGCGAGTCGACCTATCCGCAATTACAAGCCGGGCAACGCATATTCATGACCGGGCATCCACGCGCAGATTTCAACCAAGAGTATGTCGTTACGGCTGTGGAGCATCAGCGAACGGCCAAAGACTATCGCAATGTCTTTCGCTGTCTGCCTGTGCAAATTGCATTTCGTCCCCTTCCGATCACTCCACAGCCAGTCGTCAATGGAATAGTGTCAGGCATCGTGGTTGGACCGCAGGGTGAAACCAAACATGTCGATCAGTTTGGACGCGTTCGAATTCGATTCCCCTGGAGAACCCCGTCGCATTCCATGCAAACCGATCCAGGAGACAGCGGATTTGTGCGAGTCGCGCAGATCGCGGCGGGTGCCGGAAGTGCGGCCCTGTGGTTGCCGGATGTCGGGGATGAAGTCGCCATCGCCTTCGAACATGGCGATCCGAACCGTCCTATGGTCATCGGCAGTCTGTATAACGGAAGGAACATGCCGCCCGTTCAACTTCCCGCCCAAAAGCATCTCTCCATGTTACGGACACAATCCTCGATCGGCCAAAAAGCGGAAATCATTTTTGACGCGACGGCAGGGCACGAACGGCTCGTTCTAGAATCGGGCGGACAAATGCTAACCCTCGGCACGAGCGGTCTGACGATGGCGGGCTCTTCGGTCATATTGTCGGCAAGCACGTCGCTTCAGTTGCAGGCAGGCGCCGACCTGGTCCAACAAGTCGGACGAAACATGGTGGTGGAAGCCGGCAAGGATATGCTGATCAAAGCCGGACAAAACTTCACGCTCACCAGTCAACGGAATGCGCAGTTTACGGTCGCAGAAAATGCCGTGATCGTCACAGGCAAATCGCTGACGACTCAATCCGGTGCCATGCTCAAATTCGTCGCCGCAGACTCGGGAACCATCCAGGTGGGACAGGGCCTTCTGGACATCCGCCGTGACGGGAACATTGAGATTGCAGGAAGCAACGTCGCGATCAAATCCAGCGGGAATATGGTGATCAAAGGGTCGAAGATCACTCAGAACTAGGCCTGCATGCCGATCGCCTGTCCATCGAGAGGGATAGGGTTTTCAAACCCGTATCCCTCTCGAACAGACGGTCTGACCCGATCAGCGCATCCGTCAGCAAGCAGGACCGCACGTCAAGGTGAGATCGTACTTGGCCAGGAAACGTTTCGGATCTCTACCTCATGCACAATAATGAATCCGTCTCGCCTCGGTTCATCACGACTATTCCGCAAGAGTATTAGAACGGTTTGTTATTGATCACATCCCAGCCTGTTCTGGCAGGAGTGGGAGACAACGAGCCGTTGGGCATTTGCTTAAAATACAGCCACTCAATTTTGGCAAATCCCAGCTTGACCGACTCGACTGGAGGACTCGCGCTATTATTATGGCCTGCTGCAGCGTAGGCTTTGACGGTCACATCGCTAAGGATGACTCTCAGATAGACTTGCTGTTGGCTTCCCACCGGTTTTTGAAACTCCAGAATGGCGGTCTGGAAATGCCGGCCATCGGCCGCAGCCAAGGCCAGCAGAGGTGAGGCAAGATCGAACACCTTTGTGAACACGAGGGGGTCGAACGGAGCCTTTGTAGCATGGCTCCATGAGGCGGAGTCCACCTCGATCCAGTTGGCATGTGGCACTTGAGTCGCCTCACCGGGCACTCCTTGTATAAAAAGAAACATGTCCGTTGCTGCATAGCTCCGATCGATCTGGATGATCGACAAGAGCGCACTGGCCATAACTACGAGCATCCAGTTCTTCATCGTCCTATCACCTCTTCAAACCATAAGAAGATTACAGGCCCTATTTTTTGCAACGAATCAACGGGATTGGCAGCATCACAGAATCGTTATATTGAAGCTTTCGCAGTACATATCGACTTGCACCTGTCCAGGCCTTTCTGCGCCAACATTGATCGGTTCAGGTGCATAGCGAACGATGCCCAGGCCGGCGAGTTGGACCGAAGCCAGAACTACTTTTAAGGTCGGGTCAAGCCATTCCAGCAGGCCGGCCAGTTCGCCGCCTGGCCTACCTTTCACAACCGTGTCATCGAACCAGGTGTAGAAGGGGCCTGCATCGGCCTCTGGCAGCGTGAGGCGAACGATTGAACAATCGAGTGCGCCGGGAGCCGATTGTTTGAGCCGGTCTTGACCGACTGCGCTTCCTGCAACAGGACGTTTCGCGACGATCGACTCGACCTTACCAATGCGCGCACAGGCCTTCTCAAGCCCCTGCACGTTGAAACGGAAATTACTGTTCAGCAGCCTCTTTGATTTTGTCGCTATCCCTGAAAGTTTCTTCCCTTTACTCCCGGCCAAGCGCGTTGTCTGCGGGGTGATTCGAAGCGTGAGTGCCGCCAGCTTCTTGCCGTCGCTGGCGTCCGCAGCAGGCNNTCGAGCCGTTTGACCTCAGTGAAATTGATGTCCGCGTACACGACCGCGCCGTTTCTAGGGGTCAAGCCTTTTGTGAGCGTCTCTGTGATCCAGCTGATCAAGGCTTTCGCGTCGCCATCCAGCGGTACTTCAATGACAAGGTCCTCAAACTTAACCGGTCCCGGCCGCTTTCGCTGAATCGTATCCGGGCCCACAGCCTCCACCAGAATATCGGCAAAGGCATTCCCGCCCTGCACGGCTTCTATAAACCCAGCCGGCGCTCCATCCAACTCCAGCGCAAGATTCACCCCGGAGAAAGTACGTGCGACCGCTGCCTCTGCCGTGCCCTCCCAGCTTCCAATGAATTTCGGGAGCCCCAGCAACATGGCTCCACCGGTGGCGAGGCTGACGGTGCGAAACAGGTCACGACGAGAGAGGGTGGGAAGGATACGGTCAGATGACGACTTGTCCGAGGCCATAATGAAGACTCCTTTCAATACATGAATAAACACAGCACGATTCGCTCTCTCCACTCCATCAGTCGTTCAGTCAGGCTCCAAGGTTCATCTCACGCGAGATCTCTATTGCCCTGAACCAAAGCCCGCGAATCAACTGGAGACGGTCTTAGTTCCCCAGGATCGTCGGACTACCGGTGATGATCTGGCCGCTCGATGAACCAGGAGCCACTTGCACGTGACTACCCACGGTTGCGAGCGCCTTTGTCCCTCCGTTCAGCGAAATCATCGACCCTTTCAGATCGAGGGGGGCCGACGCCTGCACCAGAGTTCCCGCCCCGCTTCGGAGTGAGAGACTCGCTCCGGTTTGGACTGACGTATGACGACCGACTGTGGCGGACAGATCAGCCCCGGCCCTCACGTCTACATTCGAGCCTGCACGCAGCGCCACGTTACTTTGAGCCTCGATGGTGACCGTGAGGCCTTGCAGTTTCACTCCACTCGGTGTCACCTGGACAGCGGTCTGCAGCATCGCGAGCTGTGCCTGAAGCATGCTGACCTGCTG
>CXWL01032960.1_pt1 | contig 20430 bp, 22 predicted proteins | sample 590931 | NCBI WGS metagenome assembly CXWL01 (sample SAMEA3498368, study PRJEB10139) | groundwater metagenome | biome: water well; material: biofilm material | place: Germany | collected 2015-04-27 | reverse complement strand
GAATGGTTCAAAGTCTGCGACGCCGACGGCCGGCTCGACTACTACGGCCTCCAGGCCGCCGCCTACCGCGCCATGGAACAAGACGGCGAAGTACTCATCCGCTTGCGCCCACGTCTGTCCACCGACAACCTGCCCATTCCCCTGCAGCTCCAACTGCTCGAAATCGACTGGCTCGACAGCGCCCGCACCGGCACCAATGGCGGCAACCAGATCGTCAACGGCATCGAATACGACGCCCTCGGCGCCATTGCTGCCTACTACCTATGGGACCAACACCCCGGCGACCTCACCACCTTCGCCGGCCTGAAGTCGAGTGCCAGCCGCCGCATCCCGGCCGACCGCATCATTCACCTCTTTTCGCCAGGCCGACCTGGCCAAGGCCGTGGTTTCACACGCCTGGCGCCCGTCATCGCCCGTGTGCGAGATCTGCAGCTCTACGAAGACGCCGAACTCGCCCGCAAAAACCTGGAAACACGCCTCAGCGTCGTTGCCAGCGGGAACGTCTCTCAAATGGCCAACCCGCCAGAACTAGGCGGCACTGCCGATCCGACCAAGGCGCGGGAAACTGGCGACCTGGGCGAACTCTCCAGCGGCTCCATCACCGAGCTGCCGCCCGGCGTAAGTGTTACCGTGGTTGAGCCTAAGCCGGCAGCCGGGTACGTCGACTACGTCAAGTACCAATTGCACATCATCGCCGCCGGCATGGGTGTTACCTACGAGGCACTCACCGGTGACCTCTCCGAAGTCAACTTCAGCAGCGCGCGCGTGCGCCTGCTCGATTTCCGTCGCGCGGTGCAGCAAATGCAATGGCTCGTGCTCATCCCCAAGATGCTGGAGCGCATTCACCGCGCCATGGTCGACGCCGCGCAGCTCGACGGCTCCATCCGTGGCCACGACTACAAAGTCGAATACAGCCCACCCAAGTGGGACTACGTCAACCCCCAGCAAGATGTCGCCGCCGACCTGGCCGAGATCGGCGCCGGCCTCTCCAGCCTGAGCGAAAAGCTACGCCAACGCGGCTACAACCCCGCCGACGTTTTCGCCGAACTCAAGAGCGACTTCGACACCCTGGAGAGCATGGGCATCCTCAAAACCATGCTCTTCATGCAGCGCGGAAACATGCCGACCGAGGCCGCCACCACACCCGCCAAGGCAAAAGCACCCGCCACCTAAGGACCTTACTACGTCCGTTGCCAGCGCAGCGTAACCCGTCCCACCACCCCCCGCCGATCCATCAACCGGAGAAACCCCATGAAACGAACCAAACAATTTTTCACCACCATCTGCGCCACGCTGGCCCTCGCCCTAGCGTCCATCGCCATCGCGCCCATGGCGCACGCCGGATCGCTGAGCGATTACCTTGAGAACAAGCTGATTGACCACGTGTTTCGCGGGCAGGCCTACACCGCGCCGGTGACGATCTATGTGGAGCTGTACACCAGCGCCTGCAGCGATTCGGCGCGGGGCACCGAGGTGTCGGGCGGCTCGTATGCGCGGGCCGCTGTCACGGCGGGCCTGGCCAACTGGGCGGGCACGCAGAGTGCGGGCAGCACCACGGCGAGCTCGGGGACCGGGGGCACCACGTCGAACAATGCGGCGGTGACTTTTGCCACCCCCTCGGCGGGGTGGGGCTTGGTGACGCATGTGGGGCTGAGCGACGCGTCGACGGCGGGGAACATGTTGATCTGCATTGCGCTGACCACCAGCAAGACCATCAATTCGGGCGACACGGTGAGTTTCCCGATCGCGTCGCTGACGAATCAGATTGACAACTAAGCGTTGGCGGGTGCCATGCTGATCAGGAGCCCGAACACTGCGCACGGCCGGGGGCGGCCGCCTGCGGCCCCTGCGGGCTCGATCAGCATCACCACGCCCAAGCAGTACCAGATGCACCAGCGTGTCACAACGCAGGGCAGCATCGCCATCACGGGCACGTACTCCGGCGCGGTGTCGGGCCCGATAGAGGCCAGTTTCAACGGCGGCGCGTACCAGACCATCGTCGCTTCGCCAAGCGGCGGCACATTCAGCGGCACCTTGACCGGTCAGAACGTGGGGCAGGGCACGCTGACCGTGCGGTTTGCCAACTTCCCGACAACCTTCGCGACCAAAGGCACGGTTGGCATCGGTGACATCTACGTCATCCTTGGCGACTCCAATCACTCCGGACGCGCCACCACGTCGACGGTGCAGGCCTCGTCAAACAACGGACTGGTTGGCATTCAATACGGCAATGACGGGGTGTGGAAGCCGCACCAAGAGAACACAGCCGCATCCGGCGCGTTTGATGATCCTGCTGGCGCAATTTATGGAAACGGGTCCACCTCGGCGGCCGGCAGCTATTTTGGCGCGCTGTCCACCCTGATCATGAACAACGCCAACATGCCGGTGGCGTTTGTGTGCTGCGGCGTCGGTTCCACCAATTTGCAGCAGTGGTCCGACGTGGGCCACGGCACCAACCCGTTTTGGCAGTACGGCATTGCACTGAGCCGAGCCACCGCCATGGGCATGACGCACAAAGCGTTGTTGTGTTTGCTGGGGACCAATCCAGTGGCTGCCTATACCACGGTGCAGGATTTCGAGGACGCCTACAACCGCATTGTCAACGCCTGGAAAACGGCCACGGGCGCCAAGACGGTGGTCTATTTGGCGGTGCAATCCCAGGCAAATAACAACACGGCCGTGGCGAACGTGCTTGCCACAAACGCCGACGCCCTGGCCGGGCCTGACTTCGTGGGCGCTTGGACTGGTACGCACTACCTCAACGCGACCGACATCAACGTTGCCGCTGGCCGTGCCTGGACAGCACTGCAGGCGCTCTTCTACCCCTAAGGAACCATCATGCTTGGCAATGGAATCATCGAGACCACCACCACCACCGGCGTCGGTGACCTCACAACCTCGGCGGTGACCGGGCGCCCGCGCTTCACTGACAAGTTCACCGCCAATGCCACAGAGGCCAGCGCATCGCACTTCTACTATGCGATCCTGACCAACGACGCGACGCCCCAGTTCATCGAGTCCGGAATCGGCTACATGAGCGTGGCCGGCACACTCAAGCGCGCGGTGGTCCTGTCCACCTACGCGAGCGGCGTTTACACCGACGTTGCCGCATCGGCGGTGTCCCTGCCGGCTGGCACAAAGAATGTGATCTGCACTGGCGAGTGCGGCGCTGGTGGCGGCCTAGCCATGCCTGGTATGGACAACAGCGTTAGTGCATTTCGATACGCCTACTCCAGTCATATCGCAGGAACGGGAAACGGCGGCACTTTAACCATGACCGCCAATCGTTTGTACTTGCAGCCATTCTTGCATGCGTCAGCAAGAGCCATCGATGGGCTATTTTTCCGAGCGTCCAGTGGATCAGCAAATGTGCGGATGGCACTTTTTGAGTGCAATCAAAACGGGTTACCTGGTCGAAAATTGATGGGCAGCACGGCAGACTTGGCAATATCGGCTAGCGGCATTTCCGTGATCACGACTGGAGGCCCAGTGCGCGTGGCGCCGGGTTGGCTCTATCTCGGCATAGTTGCCGACGCAGGTCTTCTCATTAACGCATGCGACACAAGCAACATGACGGCCAATCCGCTCGGCCATGACGGAGTTCAATACTGTTACTCCTACGGTTACTTGGCTAATGGCAGCACAGTGATTTCCGATCCAGCGTCGGCCATGACAGCCAAGGTGACCCAAGTGACCAAACCGATGGCAATCGGCGTGCGCTACGTCGCATGATGAGGGCCTAAGCCATGACTGTCTTTTCTGTTGGGGTTGCCTCGGTCGCGACCCTGGAGGACACGGCGGCATCCGGCGCCAGCTTGGCCGCCAGCGGCACCGCCACTGCAACCGCCACCGCCGACATCCTCAAGGACGTGCCCTTGGCCGCTGCCGGCGCGGCGGTGGCCGGTGGCACGGCTGATTTATCAACCGGGGCGGCGGCGTTCAAGGCGGCGGCTTTTTACTATCAACTGTTGGGAGATTGCAATGTTTAAGAACGTCGCGAGCAAGATTGCGCTGTTTGCGTTTGATGTGACCACGGGCCTGCCCAAGACCGGGGACGCGGCCAACATCACCGCCTATGTGAGCAAGGACCACGGCGCGGTGGCGGCGCTGGCGGACACCACCGCCACCGAGCTGGACGCCGTCAACGCCAAAGGCTGGTATTGGTTCGACGTGGCGCAGGCCGAGAGCAATGCTGACTTTGCCCTGTTCAGCGGCAAGAGCGCCACAGCCAATGTGGAGGTGGTGGCGCGGCCGGTGTACACCACGCCGGCCAATTTCAGCAGCCTGGTGATCAACGCTGCGGGCGCGGTGTCGATCATCACCAACCAAAAGAAGAATCAGGCGCTGGCCAACTTCCGCTTCATGATGACCGACAGCGTGGCGCACAACCCAGCTACCGGCAAGACCGTGACGGCCACGCGCGCCATTGACGGCGGTGCGCAGGCGGCGGGTACCTTGAGCGCGGTGACCGAGATTGCCGGTGGCGAATACCGGCTGGACATGGCCGCGGCGGACCGCAATGGCGACGTCATCGCGCTGATGCTGTCGGCGACGGGGTGCGACACGCAAACCATCTACATGATCATGGAGCCCTAGGCGCATGGTCCGCTACGAGACGCGCGGCGGGGGCATCTATGTAGGGCGCCTGGCAAGCGACCCGCTGACCCTGGCCCCGCGCGACCACCACCGGCGCATCGTCACGCGGGGCAACCGCGCGCGCATTTCGGTGGGCTATGCGCCGGCGGGTGTGCAGGACCTGGCGGCTGCAGGGCAGGCGCAAGCCACGGCTACGGCCGAAATGCTCAAGGGGGTAAGCTTAGCGGCCGATGCGCTGGCGCAGGCATCGGCCAGCGCGACGCTCAACGGCGCGGTGGATCTGGCTGCTGATGCAGCCGGTGTTGCTGTTGCTTCGGCTGACATGGCCCACGACGTGCCACTGGCCGCAGCCGGTAGCGCGCAAGCGTCGGGTACTGCAGATATTGGTGTCTCTTCCTCCGCCTCCCTCACCCCCGGCCAGCGGCGCCTCCGCTCCAACCGCACCCCCCGTCTCACCCGCCCCAACCGCACCCAAAGGACCGCCACCCCATGACCCGCCAATCCACCCGCCTCGACGCCATGGACGTTGGCGAAGTCGACGACATCAGCTTCGACTATGTCGACGACCTGGCCACCGGCGAGACCATCGCCAGCGCCGTCATCACCTGCGAGTGGCTGGAGGGCGATGCCGACGCCAACGCCCAAGCCATGGTCACCGGCGCCTACCAAATCGGCACCATCGTGGGCGAGGACTTCACCTCCAGCCCAAGCGGGCCGGTTGTCATCCAGCGCATCACCGCCCAGCAGGCCAACACCGCATACGACCTGCGTTGCATCGCCACCTTCAGCACCGGCCGCAAGATCACCGCCGCCGCCATCCTGCCCGTCCTCAAACTCTAAAAATCGTCCCAATTTCCTTAGGGGTTTGAAACACTCGCGCAGGCACAGTGCCTGCCATGCCACAACTTCAACGCGACCTCGAAGGCACCCACACACTGCCCCTGCAGTCGCGTGCCGCCACCCTCCAGCCCGCCAGCTTCAACGCCACTGACAACACCGTCGACGTCGTCTGGACCACCGGCGCCCGCGTGCGCCGTTACGACTGGTTCAACGACACGCCCTACGAGGAAGAACTGGTCGTCACCCCCGACGCGGTGGACATGGCCCGCTTCGACGCCGGCACCGTGCAAGTGCTCGACGGCCACCGCACCTATGGCGGCGTTTCTTCCATCATTGGCATCGCGCGGAGCGGCTCCATCGCCAATGGCGAAGGCCGCGCCACCATCCGCCTGAGCGAGCGCCCCGAGATGGCCGGCGTCGTTGCCGACATCCGCGCCGGCATCATCCGCGCCGTCTCATTCGGCTACTCGGTCCAGCGCTACGAAATCACCCGCGCCCAAGACCGCACCGACGGCGTCAACATGCCGCTGTACCGCGCCGTGCGCTGGCAGCCGCAAGAAATCAGCTTCGTCACCGTGCCGGCCGACCCCGACGCCGGCACGCGCTCCAGTCCCCAAGCCGCAGCAGGTCAGCAACCAGGTGGCCAACCCTGCGAATTCGTCCGGGCAGTCGCCCCCAACCCTCCCCCAAAGGAAACCACCATGCCTCAGGCAACTGAAACCCAACCGGGCGGCGCGTCTGCATCGTCCACCCCAGCCGCTGCTGACACCACGCGCGCAGCGGCCACTCCTGCGGCCGTGCAAACGTCTGCACCACCCGCCGCCGGCAATGCCGACGCCCAGGCCCTGGTCACCCAGGCCACCCAGCGCGCCGCCGACATCACCGAGCTGTGCACCCGCCACAACGTCGCCCACCTCGCCACCAACTTCATCCGCGCCGGCAACAGCGTCGACCAGGCGCGTGCCGCCATTCTGGACGAACTGGCCCGCCGCGACGCCGCTTCCGGTGGCCACCGCAACGCCCGCATCGAGACCGTCACCGACGAACACGCCACGCGCCTGCGTGGCATCGAAGAGGCGATTGTTCACCGCGTTGACAGCCGCACCGCCCTCACCGACAACGGTCGCCAGTTCCGTGGCATGAGCCTGCTGGAGATCGGCCGCGAGTTCCTGCAATCGCGCAACGTCGACACCCGGGGCATGGACCGCATGCGCATCGCCACCGAGATGCTCAGCTTCCGCTCCGGCGGCATGATGGGCACCAGCGATTTCGCCAGCCTGTTCGCCAACGTCGCCAACAAGCGCCTGCGCCAGGCCTACACCGAGAACCCCGGCAGCTATGGCATGTGGGCACGTCGCGCCCCCAACGCGCCCGACTTCAAAAACCTCAGCGTGGTGCAGCTCGGTGGCGCGCCTGATCTGCTCAAGGTCAACGAGCATGGCGAGTTCAAATACGGCGCCATGAGCGACGGCGCCGAGACCTACGCCGTGCTCACCTACGGCCGCATCGTCTCGCTCACCCGCCAGTCCATCATCAATGACGACCTGCGCGGCTTCGACCGCCTGGTGGGCGCCTTTGGCGGCTCCAGCCGCCGTCTGGAAAACCGCACGGTGTACGCGCAGCTCACCGCCAATGCGGCCATGGCCGACACCGGCTTGCTGTTCAACACCACCGCCGTCACCACGGCCGGGGGCCATGCCAACCTGGCCGCGGCGGGCGCCGGCTCGGCCTTGCAAGCCTCATCGCTGGTCACCGGTCGCACCGCCATGCGCCTGCAAAAGGGCTTCCAGTCCGAAGAGCTCAACATCGCGCCCAGCTACCTCATCGTGCCGGCCGCGCTGGAGCAAACCGCCTACCAGCTCACCAGCAACCAGTACACCCCGGCCACGTCCGGCGCCGTCAATGAATTCCGCCAGGGTGGGCGCACTGCGCTCACCCCGGTGGTCGAGCCCATCCTCGACGCCGCCAGCGCCACCGCCTGGTATCTGGCGGCCGAGACCGGCCAGGTCGACACCGTCGAGTACTGCTACCTCGACGGCGCCGAAGGCCCCGTCATCGAGTCCGAAGTCGGTTTCGAGATCGACGGCCTGTCCTACAAGTGCCGGCTTGACTTCGCTGCCAAGGCCATCGACTTCCGAGGCCTCTACAAGTCCCCCGGCGCCTGATGACACAGCGGCCCGGCACATCACCGGGCCGCACCCAAACAACCCGTTCGAAACCTGCCTAACCCCGATCACTCACAGAGGCTCACACCATGAAGACTTTTGTTCAAAAGGGCGATGTTCTCACCCTCACGCCCGCCGCCGCCGTCGCATCCGGCGTGGGCTACCTGTTTGGCACCAGCCTGTTTGGCGTGGCCGTCAACGATGTCGTCATCAGCACCCCTGGTGAATTCATCACCGAAGGCGTCGTCACCATCGGCAAGACCAGCGCCCTGGCCATCAGCATTGGCGACCGTCTCTTTTGGGACGCCACCAACAAGGTTGTCAACAAAACCTTGACCGCTCAGCAGTGCGTCGGCATTGCCGTGGCTGACGCCGCCAACCCCAGCGCCACCGTCACGATGAAGCTGGGCCAATACGTCGCCGTCGGCGCCTAAGCAGCCACAGCGCACCACAGGCCCCCGTCATGAGCTTCGCCGCCGCCCAAGCCCGCGCCAACGCCAGTGTGTTCAAGCACCTGGCCAACGCGCGCGCCACCTTTGGCGGCCGCAGCTTCGACATCCTGTTCCGCAATGCCTACGCCGCCGCCCTCAACGGCATGCTTGAGAGCGCCAACCCGCAGGCCCAGGCCCTGGACTCGGATGTGCTGGGCCTGGTGCAAGGCGACACCCTGTTCGTGGGTGACACCTTCACTGGCACCAACTACACCGTCGCCAACGTCCAGCCCGATGGCACGGGCCTCACGCACCTGGTGTTGGAACTGGCATGACCACCCTCATCAACACCGTCACCACCGCCGTGCTGGCCTCGCTCACCAGCGGCACGCCCGTATGCACCCAGATCGACCGTGTGCGCCTGCGCCCCATCGCAAAGGCCAGCGCTCAGGCCGTTGTGGTGCGCCCGGCCGGTGCCGACGTGCTGGAGCAAGCCCTCTCGCCAGGCTATCCCGTGTCCTGGGTTGTTGCCCTCGCTGTGGAGTGCTACCAACGCGCCGCCGTCGGTGTCGCCCCTGATGTCGCGGTGGACGCCTTGCTAGAGGCCGTCTACGCCCGCCTCATGGCTGACCCCACCCTGGGTGGTGTCCTGCTCGCCCTGCAGCCGCAAAGCGTCGCGCTCGATTTCGATGCCGACGCCGAGCAAACCGCCTGCGCAACCCTTGTCTTTCACGCCCGCCTGCGCGGCGGTCAATCCACTTTCACCCCCTAGGAGACATCACCATGGCTTACTACTTTCCCGAAGGTTCCAAGTTTTACTACTCCACCACCTTCGCCGCCGCCAAAACCATCACCGGGCTGACCAACGCCAGCCCGGCCGTGGCCACCTCGGTCGCTCACGGCTATGCCGACAACGACGAAATCCTGGTCGCCTCCGGTTGGGACGACGTCAACGACAGCGTCTACAAAATCGACCAACTCAGCGCCGACACCTTCAGCCTGGTCGACCTCGACACCCTGGATACCAATTTCTTCCCCGCCGGCACCGGCATCGGCTCGGCGTACAAGATCAGCGCCTGGACCGAGATCCCGCAGATCCTCTCCATCGCCAACCAGGGTGGCGACCCCAAGTTCGCCACCGTCTCCCCACTGGCCCGGCGCAACGCCATCAACGTGCCCATTGGCTTCAACCCCGAGTCACTCACCCTGACCCTGGGCCACGACCCCGCCAACGCCACCTACAAGGCCATGCTGGGCATCGGCCGCGTGCGCACCAAGTGTGCCTTCAAGCAAGTCATCCCCGGCGGCCTGATCACCTATGGCTACGGCTACATGAGCACCAGCCAGCGCGCCAACATGAACTCGGGCAACGCCAACACCGTGTCCTGTGCGCTGACGATTCTCGGCACCTCCATGAGCTACGCCTGACCTTGGGTCAGTCGCAGCCCACGTAACCAGTTCACGCACGGCAGGGCGCGGCCTAACCGCCCGCCTGCCAGGTTTTGCCCGAGCTTGGCCGCCGTGCGTCCCTCCATCGGGCTTGTTTTACAGATCGGGCACATCCCATGGCTATCAAAATCGTCGTCTCCGACAAAGTCGGCTTCAAAGTCAAACTCACCATCAACGACGCCACGGGCAAAGCCCAGTTGTTCGAGTTCGGCCTCACCTGCAAGCGCCTCGAATCCGAGGTTCTGCACGCCCGCATCAAAGGCGATGGCGACGGCGTTGTATTCGCCGACTTCATGGCCGAAGTCATCCTCGACTGGACAGCCGTCGTCGACGCTGACGACGCCCCGGTCCCCTACAGCGAATCCGCTTGGCGCGCCCTGTGCAAAACGCCCGGCGTTGGCAAGGTCTCGTTCGACACCTACTGCCGCGAAGTCGGGGCCAAAGAAAAAAACTAGCGCAGCTCACGCGCCGCCTGGCCCTGGCCACCAAAGCCCATGCACCAAGCCCATCCGATACCGCCAACCCCTGGCTCGCTGCGGTGCGTGGTGCCGGGGCGCAGCCGGTCGACGACATCGCCTACCTCTGGCCCGACAACCAGCGCGCGTGGGATTGTTGGCTTGCCCTGCAAACCCAATGGCGCATCGGCCACCAAGGCGCCACCGGGCTTGACTACGCGGGCGTGCGCGCCTGGCTGCTCGACCAGGTTGCCGACGACACCGCGCGCCGCGACATCTGGCGCGCCGTGCAGGCGTGCGAGGGCGCTTGTTTGGAGGTCTGGGCCGAACAACGCCAGCAGCGTGAGCAAGAACGTCAGCAACACCAACCGTAAGCGGGGCTAACCGTGGCCATCACCGACACCCGCATCCGCATCAGCGCGCAAGACGACGCCAGTCCCGCCTTTGCCACCGTGGCCGACAACGCCGGGCGCATGCAAAACGCCCTGCGTGGCTCCGTGCCCGACATGGACCGCCTGGGCGTCTCCGCCAAGCAAACCGCAGCGGCCATGCGCGGCATCCCCGCGCAGATGACTGACATCGTCACCAGCCTGCAAGGCGGCCAGGCGCCCCTTACCGTGCTGCTGCAGCAGGGTGGCCAGCTCAAAGACATGTTTGGTGGCGTTGGCAACGCCGCCAAGGCCCTGGGCGGCTACGTGCTGGGCATGGTCAACCCCGTCACCATCGCCGCCGCCGCAGTGGGCGTCCTGGGCCTGGCCTACTACCAGGGCAGCAAAGAGGCGGGCGAATACGCCAAAGCCCTCATCATGACAGGCAACGCCGCCGGCGCCACCGTCGGCCAAATGCAGGCCAGCGCCGCCGCCGTGGCGCAACTCACCGGCGCCACCAAGGGCGCCGCGGCCGAGGCCATCACCGCCCTGGCCAGCAGCGGCAACGTTGCCGCCCGCGACTTCNNTCCGCGACTTCGAGCGCTTTGGCGCCATCGCCGTCAAGGTCCAGCGCGAAACCGGCGTCGCCGTCAGCGAGACCGCCAAGCAGTTTGCCGAGCTGGGCAAAGACCCCCTGCAGGCCAGCATCAAGCTCAACGACAGCACCCGCTTCCTCACCGCCTCGGTCTATGAGCAGGTCAAGGCCCTCACCGACCAAGGCCGCGCCGCGTCTGCCGCATCGCTGGCCCAGACGGCCTACGCCACTGCCATGGACACCCGCACCGCCCAGCTCGCTGGCAACTTGGGCTTGATCGAGAAAGCTTGGCGCGGCATCACCGACGGTGCCAAGGGCGCGTGGGACGCCATGCTGGGTGTGGGGCGTCAACGCGACCCTATCGCAGACGCGCGAAAGCTCGCTGGAGAAATCGAAGTCAAGCTTGCTAACCCAGGCTTGATGAAGAATTTTCGCGAAGACCCGGAGGAGCTTAGAAAGCAGCTCGCTGGATTGAAGGACTACTATGGCGAGATCGACCGCCTGACGAAGCGCTCGGCCGATGGCCAGGCGCAGTTTCAGGCGCAGCAAAAGGCCGGCATCGACGCGGTTGACTGGCTGTCCAAGGCCAACGACCAAGCTGCCACCAAGACCGAGAAGCTGTCGAAGGCCCTTGAGGACTACCGTCGCAAGATCGCCGAGGTCAGGGCCGCCAATCCTGAGAGCACGCTGCTCGACCCTGCCAAGATTGCCGCTGCCGAAGCGGGCATCCGCCGCCAGTTCGCCGAAACCGCCAAAGCCATCAAACCCGACGCCTGGCTCACCGATGTGGTCAAGACTTATGGCAAGGCCATTGATGACCTCTCCAAGATCCAGTTAAGCGCGTCGGCAAGTGCTGCACACCTAAGCAAGACACAAGAAAAGCTGCGCGACATCATGGGCGCGCCTGAGTGGCAGGCCTACAACCGCCAGCGGCAAGAACAAATCATTTACACCGCTTCTTTGGCGCAAGCGGAGGAAGACAACGCCGAGGCGCTCAAGGCAAGCGCCAAAGCCGCCCAAATCGCTACCAAGGAATACGCCGACCTGGTCGACACCCAGCAAAAGGTCGCCTCTGGCGTGGCCGAGCAAATCGACAAAGAGCGCGAGCACATTGCCATGCTGGGCCTGAGCAAAGAGGCTGCCGCCGACCTCGCCGCAGAGAAGTTGATGTCCCAAGCCATCAGCAAAGACGGTCTCGCCGTCACCGCTGATGAAATCGATTGGAGCGGTCAACTTGGCGACGCCTACCGTGAGCAGGCCAAGAACCTGCGCGAACTCGCCCAGCTCAAGCGCCAGGGCGCCGCCAAAGAAGCTGGCATCGACAGCAGCCGTGCCACCACCAAAGAGTGGGAGCGTGCCAGCGAGCAAATCAACAGCAGCCTGACCGACGCGCTCATGCGCGGCTTCGAGTCCGGCAAAGACTTCGCCAAGAACATGCGCGACACCATCGTCAACATGTTCAAAACCATGGTGTTGCGTCCCATCGTCAGCGCCGTGGTAACCCCCATCTCGCAGGGCGTCAGCAACTACCTTTATGGCGGCCAGCAGGGTGGGGGCCTGATGGGTGTGGGCAGTGGCGTCAACGGCGCCATGGGCCTCAACACCTTGGGCGGTGCCGCAACGCAGCTCTGGGGCGGCTACACCGCTGGCGCCTCGCAAATGTCGCTGGGTTACGCCAACGCGGTGGGCGCCATGGGTGGCGACTCCATGGGCGCGCTGATCGCCGCCAACGGCGGTTGGGCTGGCGTGGCGGCCGGTGGCACCAGTGCCGTTGGTAGCGGCGCCGCAGCGGCCTACACCACGGCCGCTGCGGACAGTGCGTTGGCCTACGGCGCCGGCTCAGCAGCCGCAGGCAGTGCCGGCGCTGCAGGCGGCGCAGCGGCCGGCGGCACCTCGGTGCTCGCCGCCATCCCCGTCTGGGGGTGGATCGCCCTGGCCGCCATCGCCATCGCCAGCCAGATGGGCGGCGAGACGCGGGGCGGTGGCCAATACAGCTACAGCTTTGACGGCAGCAGCGCGCCCAACGCACGCCGGGGCGGCACCGTGGCCGCCAGTGGTGTTGGGCCGGTGTTCTTGGAGGGGCCATCCGGCGGCGAGCAATTTGGCGACGTGGTGCGCCAGTCCATCACCGGCACGGTTGCTGGCATCAATGACCTGTTCAAAAACATGGGCAGCACCACCGTCCTCACCGCATTTCAGGCCGGGCTTGAGACCAGCGACAACGCCCGCGGCGGCGTGTTCTCTGGCGGCACGCTCAGCACCGGTGCCACCTTTGGCGAGACCGGCAAGGGAGACAACTACCTCGGCACGTTGTTCGAGAGCACCAGCACGCAAAGCCCCAAGACCGCCGAAGAGGCCATGGCCAATTTCTCCACCGATTTGGTTCAGAGCGCCATCCAGGCACTGCAGGCCGCCACCGACAACCCCAAGGTCATCGCTGACAAGCTCAAGGGCGTCGATGCCGAGTCGCTCAGCGATCAGGAGGCCAAAAACTTGCTGGGCTCCATTGCGGCCACGGTGCAGGGCATCGCCAACTTTAGGGCGGCCATCGAGAGCTTGCCATTTGAAGCACTCAAGGGCCTGAGCTTCGATGCCGCACAAAGCCTGATCGCCGTGGCGGGTGGCGTCGACAAGCTCAGCGCTGGCCTGGTCAGCTACTACGACAACTTCTTTACCGAAGCCGAAAAGACCGCCAACGTCACGGCGCAGGTCTCCAAGGTCTTCACCGATCTGGGCCTGCAGATGCCCGACCTCAGCCAAGGCGCCGACAGCGCGCGCCTGGCCTTCCGCGCCCTGGTTGATGGCGCCATGGCCGACACCTCCGAGCAAGGCCAAAAGACCACTGTTGCCCTGCTGGGCATCAGCGGCGCCATGGGTGGCCTGATCACCTCCGCCGCATCCGCCACCTCGGCAGTGGTCAGCCTGAGCACCCGCCTGCAAACCATGATGGACAAGCTCTCCGCCAGTCGCGACCAGGCCTTGGCGGTCGCCCAGTCCGCCATGCAGGGTGTCAACGACGCCATTGGCTCAGCCAAGGATGCCGCGCACCTGGCTTATGACAACACCATCAGCGCGCTCGACGCGCAAGAGGCCGCGCTCACCACCGCCTACCAGCTCGCCGTCAAGTCGCAAAACCAATTCAAGGAATCGGCGGCCAACACGCGCAACGCTGCCATGGCCGGGCTCGATGCCGAGCGCAAGGCCGCAGCATCCGCCTACCAGTCCGCCGTGGGTGCCATTGCTGATGAGCGCAAAACCTCGGTTGCCGCCTTCAACGCCGCCAGCAAGGCCATTGGCCTGAGCATCGACGCCGCCCAACACTCCATCGGCCTGCTGCGCGGTCTGGACGGCTCGCTGGGCAACGCCTTGGACTACTTCCAGCGCGCCGACAAAAGCCTGGAGTCCCGCCAGAGCGGCCAGGCGCAGATCCTCGCCGCCCTGGCCGACGCGCAGCTTGGCAAATTCCCCACCGCCGAGAGCCTGGCCGACGCCCTGGCCGCCGTCACGCAACCCAGCGAACAGTTTTTCAGCAGCTTCGAGGACTACCAGCGCGACTACTTCAAGACCGCCATCAGCATCAGCGATCTGAGCAAGCTCACCGGCACCCAGCTCAGCACCGAAGAGCAGTCCCTGCAGGTCCTGACCGACAGCCAGAGCCTCATGCAGAGCCAGCACGAGGCGCACATGGCCCGGCTCGACGCCGCCAAGGACGTGCTCGACGCCAACTACGAGGCCCTGCAGGCCTTGTTCAGCGCGCGCGCTGATTCCATCGCCTCCACCTATGCGGCCAGCACCGCTACGGCCGACACCGAGCTGGAGCGCCTGCGCAGCCAGTACGAGAGCGCCCTGGCCGGTATCGACATGCAACGCACCGCCGCCCGCTCCACGCTCGATGATGTGGTTGGCAAGCTCGACGCGCAGCTCGCCATCGCGCAAAAGCAGTACGAAGCAGCCCTTGGCCTGGACAAGCCGCTTACCGACATCGCCGCCGCTCTGGCTGGCCTGTCCACCGCCCTGGGCAACTTCAAAACCATCGACACCGCCTTGGACGTGGCCAAGGTCGACTTTGGCAACCCCAACATCTCCAGCACCGCCATCAAGTCATTTGTGGCAGACGCCTTGGCCCAGTCCAAAGATGGCACCGGCGCGGACGCCGCCGCCTTGTTGTACCAATACGCCATCGCCAACGGCCTCAGCACCAACCAGATCGCTGGCTCTGGCGCCAACCCCATCTTGACCCAGGCCAACCTCAACAACTACACCAGCGCCAACAACCTGCCCGGCATCGACAGCGTGCTCACCTCCAACAGCACCGCCCTGGCCGACACCGCCACGGTGCAGGCGGCGGCGCAGGTGGAGAGCACCACCGCCCTGGGCCGCGTCAAGAAGTTCGTTGCCGACATGACCGCCCAGGCCGACTGGGCCACCATGCACCCCGATTGGGCGCAAGAGCTGTACGACTACGCCCAGTCCGTCCACGCCCGCGCCTCGGAGGTGGATGCGGCCATCGGCGCCTCCACCGGCACTACCAACCAGTGGGCGCTTGCGCATGGTTACCCGGCGTTTCGTTATGGCGGCCTGCACAGTGGTGGCTTGCGTTGGGTGGGCGAGGACGGGCCCGAGCTGGAGGCCACCGGCCCGGCCCGCATTTGGAACGTGCCGCAAATCGCCAGTGCCTTGTCGGGTGGCACCGACACGCAGCGTCTGGAGGAACTGGTTACCCAACTCACCGCCGAAGTGGTCCAACTGCGTGCCACGGTTGACCGTGGCAACGACCACGGCCGCCGCAGCGCCGAGGCGTTGACCGGTGGCATCCCCATCCTGGTTGAGGTTGCCGAATGAACTTGCTTGTCCCCCTGACCCTTACCGACGCCATGCTCACAAGCTGCACGGCGCCCGAGACGGATTACACCGTCTGGGCCTTCGGCACCTTTGCCGTGGGCGACATGCGCATGATGACCACCGGCGTGCACCGCATCTACGAGTGCCTGTCCGCCCACACCTCCACCGACGCCACCGGCGCCCCCAATCTCAACCTGTCGGGCTCCACCCCCAAGTGGCTAGACCGTGGCGCCACCAACCGCTGGCTGGCGTTTGACGGCATCACCAACACCCCAACCGTCATTGCAACGCCGCTCACCTGGGTGCTACGGCCCGGCTTCTTCAATGCGGTGGCTTTTTATGATCTGGATGGCGCATCGCTCACCGTCAGCGTCAAAGACGCGCCAGGCGGCACCGTTGTCGACACCCGAACGGTCGATCTTCAAGAGCCGCCCATTGACTGGTACGAATGGCTGTTCTCACCCATCACGGCCCGCCGCAAAGTGGTGTTGACCGGCTTTGTGCCTTATCCCGATGCCGAGCTCACCATCACCATCACAGCCGCTTCTGGCAACGTTGGTTGCGGGCAAATCTCCATTGGTGACTACCGCCCCTTGATCGGTGATGCCGAGTGGGGTGGCACCCTGCAGGGTGCTGCGGCCGAGCCATTCACCTACAGCTACATCAAGACCGACGGATTCGGCCGCACCGAAATCAAGCGTCGCCACAGCGCCACCAATCTCAGCGTGCGCGTGGCCATGCCACGGGAGTCCGCCGATCTGGCCCTGGCCAGCGTGCAAGAAGTGCTGGACGTGCCCGCCTGCTGGATCGCCACCGACACATCAGGTTATGCCGGCCTCAACGTCTATGGCCTGGGCAGTGGCAGCGTCACCTATGACGATCCGCCGCTGACCGCCACGTTCACTCTCAACGTCCGAGGATTCATCTAATGCCTACCGCACCATCATCACCCACCGCAGCGCCCACCGCGCCCGACCGCACGGACCGCCCCACCTTCAGCGCGCGCGCCACCGCTTGGGCGAACTACCAGAAGGACAGCCTAGTCCCGCAGATGTACGCCCTGGCCACCAACGCCTACGCCAACGCGGTGGAGGCCAACGCTTCGGCCGTCGCCGCGCTGGCCAGCCAGAGCGCCGCCGCCGCCAGCGAGATCAACGCCGCCGCCTACGCCAACAGCACCGGCACCAGCGCGCAAAACAAAACCATTGCCGTCGCGCAGTTCACCTTCACCGACGTGCCCACCGGCCGCGCCTGGGTGGCAGGCATGCCCGTGGTGGCGTACGCCAACGCCACCAACTACATGCTGTGCACGGTCAACAGCTACTCTGGCAGCACCCTGGTGCTCGATGCCGGCGCGGTGGTGGGCAGCGGCGCGTTTTCGGCCTGGTCGTTCTTTGGCCAGCCGTACCCGCGCTACCCGATCTTTGCTGCGGCTGCGGCGTCGGTGAGCGGCGTCAGTTCGGGCGAAGTGCTGGAGAACGAATTGGTTTCCACCGGCCTGGCCGCCAGCGGCGTGCAGGCCATCTTTGGCAACAGCTTGTTCCTGGTGGCCACCACTGCGTCCAGCGCCAACATCGCCAGCTCGCCCGATGGCGACATCTTCACCCTGCGCGCCATGCCCAGCACCGCCGCCTGGAACATTGCCACCAACGGCACCAACAAGTTCGTCGCCACCGTGCCTGGCGCCACCACCACCGCCAAGTCCACCGACGGCACCACCTGGTCAGCCGCCACCGCACTGGGCGCCACCGCCAAGACCACCTACGGCATCCCCGTTTTCAATGGCGACACCTGTCTGGTGCTGGCATCCACTGCCGCCACCGCCTACACCAGCACCGACAACGGCACCACCTGGACCCCCCAGACCCTGCCGGCTAATTCCGGCAGTTGCGCGCCATTCGTGGTCGGCGGCTTGTTCTGGTACTACAGCGCCACCAACGTCGCCTATACCAGTGCCACCGGCGCCACCGGCACCTGGACCGCGCGCACCTTGTCGGTTACCCCGGTTCACGTCTTTCAGGACTTTGATGGTGCGCTGCTCTATACCGCTACGTACACATATCCTTGGTACCGCACCGCAGACGGCATCACTTCGGCCGCTTCCCCTGCCCCAGCATTACCGGCCTCTGGCTCCACGTGGGTGGCGCTGCGCCTGATTAACGGTGTCTACGCCACCTTCAATGGGCCTGCCACCTTCTCACGCACCACGCACAACGGTGCCTGGGTGGATCGTCGGTCGAATGTCTCCGACGATGTTCCTAACGTACCAGGCGTGTCACGTTGCGCCAAGAACACTGCCGGCACCATCTTTCTGGTCCCCCACAGCGCCGGTACCACAGGTCTCATCGGCCGCATCGCCCCTGCCGCGACCGACGCCCGCACCGCACTTTTTTCAAGGTAACTCACCATGCATGAATTCGACCTTTTCGGCTGGTACGTAGGCCCCGGCGCAGGCCCACGCAGCACCCCCATCGCCCCGCTCAATCTCAGTACGGCCGACACCCCCGGCGCCTTGCGTGCCAACTTCACCGGCCATGCCTGGGTGGACTTGCCCTACGTGGTGCCCGTGCTGCCCGTGTACACCGAGCCCGTGCCCGCCAGCATCACCATGCGCCAGGCGCGCCTGGCGCTGCTGGGTGCCGGACTGCTGGCCAGCGTTAGCACCGCGATCAACGCCTTGCCTGAGCCGCTAAAAAGCGCCGCGCAGATCGAATGGGAATACAGCAACGAAGTCCGGCGCCACAACGGCTTCGTCGAACAACTCGCGCCCGTGTTGGGCCTGACCAACGCGCAGCTTGACGACTTGTTCCGCGCTGCCGCGCAACTCTGATTTTTCCAACCAACCCGAAAGGCTCACTCCATGTTATCCACCGACCAAATCGCCGCAGCCAAGGCCGAAGCCCTGGCCGAGATCGCGCGCAACCCCACCGGCAACCTGCGCACCCACCTGCAGGCGTGGATGCTGACCGCGTTCGCCGACCCACTGCGCTCCGAATACTGGGGCGAGGCCACCGACGTTTGCCTGTTGCAAGACGTGCTCGACGCCTCACGCGCTGCCATCCAGGCTGACACCGTACAAAAGGCATTCGCGCAGGACAAACAAGACTGGCGCGACACGCAGGACGCTGGCGGCATCCAGGACAACCCCTGGGTGCTGTTTGACAGCAGCGCACGCAAGGCCGAGCTCCTGAATCGCATGCGCGTGATCGCCCTGTCGCATGGTGGCACCGGCACCGAGACATGCGACCCCGAGCCCATCGGCTACGTCGAAGCGCACCAGCTCGCCAAAGCCGGCCGCGACTGGATTGACTCGGGCAAAACCGCAGTCGACGCCGAACACCAAGCCAACAGCGACGACGTGTTCTACATGCGCCTGGCGCTGGCGTACATGACTGCCGAAGACCTGGCCATCGGCGCTGGCACCTACAAGGCGCCCGACGTGATCCAGCGCGAAATCGCCGTGGCCAAGTTCCACGCCGCCAACCCCGCCTGAGCCATGTTCCGCGCCGCCTTCTACAAGGGCACACGGCCCGGCCTGGCCGGGCTGTACAACCGCCTGGGCCGCTGGCTCGACCACGGCCCCTACTCGCACTGCGAAATGCAGTTCAGTGACGGCCTGTCTGGCAGCAGCAGCTTCATGGATGGCGGCGTGCGCTTCAAGCAAATCGGCTACAGCAGCGTCGACAACTGGGACTTTGTGGACCTTCCCCCTCACCTGGAGAACATGGCGTACTGCTGGTTTCTCAAGCACAACGGCCAGGGGTACGACGTGATGGGCAACATCAACGCGCTGCTGGGCTTCGTGCCGCACACCTCCAGCAAGTGGTTTTGCAGCGAAGCCATGGCGGCGGCGCTTGACTTCGCCGACCCCTGGCGCCTCAAACCCAATGGGCTCTATGCCCGCCTTACTGAAAGACGCTAATGGACTTCCAAGTCGGTTTCAACATCGCCATGATGCTCGCCGGGTTCCTGGGCGGCTGGGTGCTCAACAACCTGCGCACCAGCATCGACAACTTGCACACCGCCGATTCAGCACTGACCGGCAAGATTCAGCGGGTCGAGGTATTGGTGGCCGGTGAATACGTGCGCCGCGACGATCTAGACAAGCTCACCACGGCGCTTTTTGCAAAGTTGGATCGAATCGAAATCAAGATCGATGGAAAGGCTGACAAATGAACTTCGACGAAGCATTCACCAAGCTGATCGGCCACGAAGGGGGCTACGTCAACAACAAGCACGACCCAGGTGGCGAGACCAAATTCGGCATCAGCAAACGCAGCTACCCCGGCGAAAACATCGCCATGCTCACCCTGGCCCGCGCCAAGGAAATCTATTACACCGACTACTGGCTGACAGCCGGCTGCGACCGCGTCCCCGACGCCATCAGGTTTGATTTGTTCGATATGGCCGTCAACAGCGGCGTCAAGCGCGCTATCAAGACCCTGCAGCGCGCCGTCGGCACCGTAGAGGATGGTGCGTTGGGTCCCATCACGCTGGCGGCCGTGCTGGCCTTGCCGGCACCGCGCCTGGTGGCCCGCTTTAACGGTGTGCGCCTGGCATTCATGGCCGGCCTTACCAACTGGCCCGCCTTCGGGCGCGGCTGGGCTTTGCGCATTGCAGACAACCTGATGGGGGTATAGACCATGGCAAGCATCGACCCCATCACCGCCGTGCTGGACATCGGCGGCA
>CXWL01022812.1_pt1 | contig 20430 bp, 18 predicted proteins | sample 590931 | NCBI WGS metagenome assembly CXWL01 (sample SAMEA3498368, study PRJEB10139) | groundwater metagenome | biome: water well; material: biofilm material | place: Germany | collected 2015-04-27 | reverse complement strand
TGTCGGTATTGGATTGGTGACCAAGGAGATTGATCGGCGCACCATTTATACGATTCTGGCGAGGCCCATTACCAGGGTGCAGTTCATATTGGGGAAATACCTCGGGCTGGCTTTTATCATCGTCGTCAACATCGCGATCATGTTCACGATGTTCATAGGGACTGTTTGGGTCAGTGGCAATGTGATCTACGGCTCCTTGTTTCAAGCGGTTGAGCTTATTCTTGTAGAGACTTTGCTCGTAATGGCGATTGCCATGTTTTTCTCGACGTTTAGCTCCTCGACGCTCAGCGCAACCATGACTATCGGCATCTACATCATTGGTCATTTGACGAGCGATCTCAAGACTATCGCAGAGAAAAGTCATAGTCAGCTAACTGAGCTCATGCTAACGGCATTGTATTACGTCTGCCCCAACCTTGAGCTATTGAACGTTAAGGGACAAGCTGCAAGCGGGGTCCTCGTGGAAATGGGATATCAGCTCACAGCAACTGCCTATGGATTGCTCTACGCGGGGATCTTGTTGACCGGGGCCTGCCTCGTTTTTCAGCGGAGAGACTTTTAGCCTGTAGCTTCGATTGGCACATATTCACGATGAACGTGCTTGCGATCCTGCCTCCTGACCGATGGATGGAGATTAATCTCCTCGACACCCTTCGCCGGCATTACTGCGATAATCTTCACGTATTTCACTATCCTGGCGGAATGGGTCAGCTCGGATCGTCGACCTGGCGTGATACGCGCGATGAACTAAACCAGGAAATACTATGTCTTGCCAGAAGTCTTCGCGCTGCTAGTCGGCTCGATCTCATTTTTTGTATCGTCTATGACGACTTTCTGTTGGTGGAAACGGCAAAACAGTTGCGTGATCTTGGTGCGCCGATGATTAACTACCATGTGGACATGGCCTTCCAGTGGTATCGGGTGATTCGAACCGCTCCGTATTTCGACGTGATGGCCGTCGCGCAGATGACGAATGCAGACTTTCTTACACCGTACAACCCGAGTATCCATTGGATGCCCATGGCAGCTAATCCGGACTTCTATAACTCTCGTGCGGCCCTACCGACCGATTACCAGCAAGACGTGTCATTCGTCGGGAGTTTCAACCCGTATCGGAGAGCCCTCATAGCTGATTGTGTCAGACGAGGGGTCAAGCCAGTTGTATGTGGCAGAGGATGGAGTGATGAGTCTCCGAGTCCCTATCGGTTTGAATGGGATCTTCATAAGATTTCCCATGATCTTCGTTATTACGGTTTGCCGAGATTGAAGGCAGAGGGAATAAAGAGCTTGACTGACCCGCTCAAGCGGAAGTACGCCAGGCAGCATGCGTTTAAGGAGTTGATCGGGCCAGATTTTCGTCCTCCATGTTTGGATGAGGTGTTGCCGCAGATATTTAGGTCAAGCAAGGTCAATCTTGGATTCTCCGATACAGGATGGCACAGTGATGGCCACGTGATCCCGTCAGAGAATCTGCAATGTCGGCTGCGAGACTTTGAGGTTCCCATGTCGGGGGGGTTCTATCTGGTGCAAAAGGCTCCAGGCCATGACGACTATTACAAGATCGGGGAAGAAATCGAGACCTGGTCTGAGTCCGAAGAGCTTGTTGCTAAAGCGACATATTATTCAAAAAACGTAAAAGTAGCGGAGCGGATTCGGGAAGCTGGACAACGGCGGGCATTTCTGTCCCATACGTGGCAGCATCGGTTCGATGAATTGTTCGGCCGCCTAAAAGCATCTGGACGTCTAGTATGAGCCACTCGATCAAACATCATCAGGTTTCCCATGTGGCCTGCGAAGACACGGTGGTCCACCTCGGCCCTTCTCGAGGCTGGGTGCCGATTCAGCTAAGAGAGTTATGGGACTATCGTGAGCTCATTTCCCTTCTTGTATGGCGCGATCTTAAGGCGGCACATGCCCAGACAGTGCTGGGTGTGGCTTGGGTTTTCATGAAACCGGCCGTGCTTATGACTGTTTTTACAATTATTTTTGGTCTGCTGGCTAAGGTCCCGTCAGATGGTATTCCTTATCCCCTTTTCATGTTCTCGGCATTGCTTCCTTGGCAATACTTTGCGCGTGCTTTGTCCGGAGCAAGCACGAGTCTTGTGGCAAATCAACACCTCATCACAAAGGTGTATTTTCCCAGACTTGTGATTCCCCTATCAGCGATGGTTGGCCCGCTGTTTGAGTTTGGCATTTCGACATTGTTATTGCTGTTGATGATGGGGTTCTATCAAGTAGTACCAACGCGCGGGATGTGGCTGCTTCCGATGTTTTTGCTCATAGGCATGTGTACGGCATTCGGCGCAGGGATTTGGTTGTCAGCGTTAAGCGTTCGATTCCGAGATGTCGCGCATGCGCACCCATTCATGACGCAGATCTGGTTCTTTGCCACGCCGGTGCTATACCCCAGCAGTTTAGTGCCTGAGTCCTGGCGGTGGTTGTACTGGATGAATCCGATGGTGGGAGTAATCGAAGGGTTCCGTTGGGCGCTGCTCGGTACCGGAGCATTGTCTATTTCAATGGTGGTTTCATCATTTGTTGTTATGTTGGCCATGCTTGTTCCCGGTCTTTATGTATTCCGACGTATGGAACGAACGTTTGCTGATAGGGTTTAACGTATGAGTGAAGTCGCGATAAGAGCGGTAGGGCTTTCTAAGCTATACCACTTGGATAAGAGTTGCGGCATGCGCGGGCTGCAGCAATCGTTTGTTGGGTCGCTATCTGCACCAATTCGCACGATCAAGTCCTGGCTTGGCCATGGCATCGTTGAGAAAGCATTCGAGTTTGATGCCAATCTCTGGGCGCTCAAAGACGTGTCGTTCGATATTAAACGCGGGGAAGTTGTTGGAATTATTGGACCGAACGGTGCAGGTAAGAGCACGCTGTTGAAAATCCTTTCTCGAATTACCGACCCGACGGAAGGGCATGTAGAGATTCAAGGTCGCGTCAGATCGTTACTTGAAGTCGGGACTGGGTTCCATCCTGACCTGACGGGCCGTGAGAACATCTACTTGAATGGAGCCATTTTGGGCCTGAAGAAGGCAGAGATTAGTCGAAAGTTCGATGAGATTGTTGATTTTTCAGAAGTTGATCGATTTCTCGATACTCCTGTCAAGTACTACTCGAGTGGAATGTATATGCGGCTTGCGTTTTCCGTCGCAGCCCATCTCGAACCAGATATTCTTCTCGTAGATGAAGTGCTGGCTGTGGGCGATGCTGCATTTCAAAAGAAAAGTTTAGGGAAGATGCGACATGTGGCCCGCGAGGGGCGGACGGTGTTGTTTGTCAGCCACAATCTCCAGGCCATCTCTGTTCTCACGAATCGTGGTTTGTTGTTTTCGGGTGGACGTTGTGTGAGCGATGGCCCTATCTCCAGCGTGCTTGCGCAGTATCTTCACGAGGAGATGCGGCCCGATACGATTTACTCCGATGGCCCATCACGATTTGCTCCGCGTATTACACGAGTAGAAGTGCGGACGTCAAAGCCAGGGAATACCCAGGTGAATGATGAGTCGATCGAGATCATGTTTGAAGTCACCACTCCCGAGCCTATTGATGGCGCGGCGCTCTCGTTTCAAGTCTTTAACTCCCTTCAACAGCCGATTCTGCATCTCTGGACCTTTGACTCAGAGCGACCCATGTGCCGAGAAACCGGTGTGTTTCGACTAGTCTGCCGTATACCGCGGCTTCATCTCTACATGGGGGACTATACCCTCACCGTGCATTTATCTGAACGTGCCGGTGGAAAGAAATATCAGACGATCGAGGGTATCTGTCCATTTAAGGTCGTGATGTATGGGAAGGCTCGGGAGTTCGAGTGGAAGCCTGACGCCTGTGCCTACTTGGAGGATTGCGACTGGGAAGTCGAGAAAGCTTCCTCGATATGAAAACTTCGAGCCATTAAACTGTTTCAACCCAATGGATGAAAATATGAATGCAATCCCTTCCGAGCTTCTCCAGCTGGAGGCCTATTCGGTAAGTGGGCGTCTGACATTAGAGAAGTTATATCGTTTGGGGCAGGATGTCGTTGCCAGGGATGTGGGAGGCGACTTCGTAGAATGTGGCGTCTACAACGGTGGGTCTGCCGCAGCGATGGCTTGCGCTTTTCGAAGTTCAAACCACCGGCTATGGTTATACGATTCGTTCCAAGGTATGTCAGCCACACAAGCAGTAGATGGGGAGTTGGCGTCTCGCTACGTCGGCGAGCTCGTGGGAGATGAAGCTCGAGTACGGAAAGCGCTGGAGGTGGCTAGTTTCCCCGAGAGCAGATGTGTCATTCGGAAGGGATGGTTTGTGGACACCTTGCAGCTCCCGCTTCCAAAGAAAGTAGCGCTGCTTCACGTCGATGCTGATTGGTATGACAATGTCACACTCATTCTAGAAACGTTCTACGACCGCGTATCTGATGGCGGGGTCATCATCCTTGATGATTTCGGACATTGGGAGGGCTGTCGTGAGGCGTTTTATGATTTTGTCAGAGGTCGAGGTCTCAAGCCTCTTTTGGAGCGGTCCGGGCATACACAAGCGTTCTGGATCAAAGGGCGGGGGCACAACCGAGACTTTTCCGGTAAGACGGCAATCCCCTGAAGGATAAGAGGTATCACTATGACTACACGGCAAAATGAAATATGTGAATACTACGATAGCCAAGTTCAGGGCAAGCTGCATGGATTTGTGGAAGGCAATGAGCGAGTTGAGTGCGCGTGGTCAACCATTGAACAATGGGCAGGAGAAGAGCCCAGCAGAATTCTGGAAGTTGGTTGTGGCATAGGAGACATCGTATGGCGGATGAGTCAACGCTGGATGCGAAGTCATGTGGTTGGTCTTGATGTAAGCCAGCGTTCCTTACGATTGGCTGAGGCACTATTTGGCGAGTCGAGGATATCCTTCTGTGAGGGACCGCTCGTCAGAGGACGGTTGAGTGGATTCTTTGACTTGATTGTCCTGATGGATGTGTACGAACACATCGGTGTGGAGAATCGGCGAGAACTTCACGAGGCGATCAAGGAACTGAAGAATGAGCACACTCGTATTGTGCTGGCATTCCCAACACCCCGCCATTTGGCTTGGCTTAAGATTCACCAGCCCGATAGGATCCAGCCGATCGATGACGACATCACCATTGAGACGATGGCAGTCCTGGCACATGACACGGGTACGGAAGTCCTTTGTTACAAGGAGGTCGGGGTGTGGCATGAAGGGGATTACGCTCATGCTGTCTTGGGTCAACGCGTAGGCTGGAAAGATATTCCTCAAGTGGTGCAGCCTCCCTGCGGCATCATGACGAAGATCGGTGAGTTATTTCGCCGCCAGCCAGAGTCCATAGTCCCGCTACGCTCGGAACGGCTTGCACGGGTGCTGCAACGGTTGGGGCCAGATTGTTACCCATCGAGTCCGAGAGGGTAGAGGCGACCAGGCCATGGATATACGCCAAAACTTTCTTGAACCTCAATGCTCCCCTGCGCGCCTCGATATTTTTGCTGTGAGGCGGGCGATTGTCGACGCGTTACGGACACAGTTGCCGAAGTTCAGCGGGACGGTGCTCGATATCGGGTGCGGGCATATGCCCTATCGTTCTCTCGTGCTATCGGCGCCGAGCCGAGCGGAGAAATATATAGGTGTTGATCTCAAGATCAACATTTATAGAAAACCTGATCTCGAATGGGACGGAGTCACGTTGCCCCTGGAGAGTAGCTCCGTGGATATTGCCTTAGCCACAGAGCTGTTTGAACATTGTCCTGTTCCTGATGCGGTCATGAAAGAAGCATTTCGGGTACTAAGGCCAGGAGGTCTCTTGTTCTTCACCGTTCCGTTTCTCTGGCCGTTGCATGACGTCCCGCATGACGAGTACCGCTATACGCCATTTGCATTGGATCGACATCTTCGTGGCTCTGGATTTACGGAAGTCGCGATCAAAGCCTTGGGGGGGTGGGATGCGAGTCTCGCTCAGATGATTGGCCTGTGGGTGCGTCGAAGGCCCATGTCACCTCGCAAGCGAGCAATCTTTTCTTGGCTCGCACTCCCCATCGTACGTTCCCTCCTTGCCAGGGATGAGCTTCCACAGCTGTTCGAAGAAAGCTCTATGTGCACAGGCTTCTGGGGAACTGCCATGAGACCGCAATAATGCATTATCCGCTCGCAATCTTTACCCCGCATATAGGGGCTCTCTCAGAGAGCTTTATCAGGCGTCATGTCGAGAACCTGTTTCCAGGTCGAACGGTGGTCGTGACCGGGACAGTCGATGGATCCTATCTTGGGCATTGGGGCATCACAGGTCCACAACTCATCATAGACCGCATTCCGGTTCGAGCAGTCCCGAATGGGCTCCGTCAACATGTTGCGTGGACTGTGGCTCGCCGCCTTGGACGAAAGACTCCCGATTCTATGCCGGATACGCTATCGGCAATCAAACAGTTCTTGCGTGAGCATCATGTGCGGGTGATTCTTAGTGAATATCTCGATGCCGGTCTTCAGTGGCTGAAGGTCGCGAGAGAATTGAACATCCCATTTTATGGTCATGGCCACGGGTTTGATATTTCAGCTCGCCTAAAAGATCCCAGCTGGCAGACAGACTACCTGCAATACCAGCAAGCTGAGGGAGTGATTACCATGAGCGAGGTGAGCCGGACTCAACTGATTACGCTAGGTCTGCCACCTGAGAAAATTCACGTGATTCCCTATGGCGTTGATATCCCGTCTCTTTCGTTTCGCAATGACGAAAGGCAAGAGATTCGTTGTCTCGCGGTTGGGCGAATGGTTTCTAAGAAAGCACCGATTTTGACCCTCGATGCGTTTCGCCGTGCGGCTGAAGCGCATCCCAATATGCGATTGGACTATGTGGGGACGGGAGAATTGCTTATTGCCGCCCAGCATTTTTGTAAGGCGCTAAATCTCAGTGATAGAGTGACATTCTGGGGTGGATTGCCTCACGATAAAGTGTTGTCTCTTATGAGAATAGCCGATGTCTTTCTTCAGCATAGCGTTGCCGATCCAGTCACTGGAGATGAAGAGGGGCTGCCAGTATCAATCTTGGAAGCCATGGCGCAGGGGCTTCCTGTCGTTTCGACTAAGCATGCCGGAATTCCAGAGGCAGTGGTTGATGGGGGGACCGGGTATTTGGTCGCGGAGGGGGACAGCGTGGCAATGGCTGAACGGATTGTGGTGCTTGCCAAGGATGTAGATTTGAGACGGAAGATGGGAGTCGCAGGCTGGCAGCGTGCCCAAGAGCGTTTTTCCTGGAATCACGAGCGGCAACAGCTCTTGAAGGTTCTCAGGTTAGAGGAAGCCTCGATCTAGCGTGCATCAATGCACTGGAGTTTCCGTGGTTGCTGGGCGGGATTGCCCGGCCAGTTCTGCTTCCACTGAAAGAAGATAAGGTCCCAAAGCATATATGTTGTCCGACTATGTCAAGCGTGATTCATCCTCGATGCCTGGTAATCCTTCCACTGTATTTGCCGTGATCCCGGTTTTTAATCGAATCGCGTTTACTAAGGAATGTCTCAACTGTCTCTGTGCCCAGACCTACTCTCCTCTCTGCCTGATTGTCGTTGATGGTGGATCGACGGATGGAACCGTTGAATATCTGCGGCAGCATTATCCCGAAGTCGTTATCCTCCAAGGTAATGAGGAGTTATGGTGGGGCGGCGCGATGCAGCTCGGCATTGAGTATTGTCTTCGGCGAAGCCGCAACGAGAATGACATGTTGTTGATGATGAATAACGACACGTTGATCGAAAGAAATTACGTCGAAACTCTTGTGCGAGTCTCGCAGAAACAGAAAGCTGCCGTTGGCGGCCTAATTATTGATAGTCGTGACCCGTCACGCATCCTTGATGCCGGGGAGTTTGTTGACTGGAAGACCTATAGCTTCCCCGTCAAAACGTCGATTGAGCCTGGTGAAACTTTCCTCGAAGGAGTGGACCTGCTGTCGGGTCGTGGTACTCTAGTTCCGTTGTCCATGATAAGGCAGGCAGGCAACGTGAATGCCGATCGGTTCCCCCACTATATCAGCGATTGTGAGTTTTTTGCCCGACTGAAGCGGTATGGATTTCATCTTGGCGTGACGTATGAGGCAACGGTTCGATCGTATGTCGAGGAAACAGGGCTGTTTGCAGGCGAAGCATCTAAACTGACGCTTCGCCAAGCATGGAAGGCCCTGTTTTCAATTCGATCGATGGATAACATGCGAAACCACTGGCGGTTTATTGAGGATTGCGCACCTGCCGCACTCCGAGGGCCTCTGAAGCGTCTATTGATTCGTCGAAGCGCCTATCTCGTGATGAGTAGGACGAAGTTGAGGCATGTCGGTTTTCCTCTGGCATGGTTTATTGGCGGGTCTTACTACGTGACCAAGACCGATTGTGTTGCTTGTCAATGCAATGCAGATGAGCTGGTTGCTGCCGGGATTCTAAAGCCGTGGAATCGGGCGGATTGGTATATTTTTGCGACAGAGCGACAAGATTTGATTAGCGAGAGACGGGAGCTACGGTGGCTGTATCGTCGCGCGTGGAATCCTTGTACGAAGGTTACGCGCTGGATTAAGGCGAAAGCGTACAGCGCGAACAGCAGCTATCGTGAGCAAGGTGCCATTCTTCCTGCCCCACAGGAGGCTGGTAACTTGCCATTGAATAGGAAGAGCGTGAACGCGGCTCACAGAACTCAACGGATCCTTCCTTAGCGTGCAAAAGGTAAGACGGTATCTGTGTGACATCTGGACGAGGGCAGCTGTTGAAAGACAGGAGACGGCCTTCTTTTTCCGAGTGTGGAAAATTCTGAGACGCCGGAGGATGCCTCGCAGGAGTAGGCACGTATGTATGGGAGGCGCAAGAGCACGGATTTTAGCATAATGAGTTCATTCGCAGGCAATCATGGTGGTCTTGGCAGGCAACGTCTGTACCCTGGATCGTCCGGTGTTTGTTTGTGGCGGTGAGGATGTGAGAGATGGAGCGACCTGGTTGGTCTTGCGGCAGAGTCCGATGGGTGCCTCACGCACTACAGGAGCGACTCTGCAGGCTGCTCCGGCTCTTGGCGATGCGAGCGCAGGTTAGAGCGAATCATCCGTTGAATGTGATCTTGGGAGCCGGTCCGGTAAACGTGGACGGATGGATCTCGACGGATGCTGATATTTTAGATGTGACCTCCACAGGTGGGTGGAGGAAGTTGTTTTCGCTAAATTCCATCGATCGATTAATGGCCGAGCATGTGATGGAGCATCTGTCTGATACGGAGTGCACGGTGATGCTCCGGGAATGCTTTCGCTATCTGAAGAAGGGCGGGCTCCTCAGGATTGCTGTTCCGGACGGCAACCGCAAAGACCGCAAATATGTTGAGGAAGTTAGTCCGCCTAAGGACGGCCACAAGCTGCTCTTTACCGTCGACGATTTGGTTGCGCGCTTGAATCGAGTCGGTTTTGAGGCGACGCCGCTGGAATATTTTGATGAATCGGACCAATTCCACAGTCACCCATGGGCGGAGGCTGATGGTCTGGTACGGCGGTCGATTCGCCATGACACGCAAGAGCAATTCAAGCGCGGGACGTTGTATTACACGTCCTTGATTGTCGATGCGCGGAAGCCGTGAACGTACCGCGTGTCATCAAGAGTGCAGAGTGAATGTTTCGATCACCGAACTGCGGTAGTCACGAACCGGTTTCCCCTCTAACAGGGTGGGTGCAAGGGAAAGATGTGCGGCATTGCTGGAGTTATTGCAAGGGAACCTCTCGCCACTGACGCTTTGTCATGCGTTACGGGTATGAGTGAGCGGTTGGTGCATCGAGGGCCAGACGGATCTGGAAATTTTCAGGACCGGCATGTCGCTCTGGCTATGCGCCGGCTTAGCATCATCGATCCGCAAGGAGGGGAACAACCGCTCTATAACGAAGACGGCTCGCTGGTGTTGATTGCCAATGGAGAGATTTACAATTTCATCGAACTGCGAGATGCCTTGCGTGCGCGAGGCCACCAGTTTCGAACCGGCAGCGACTGTGAAGTCATTGTCCACCTCTACGAAGAGTACGGCCTGGATTGTGTCCTGCATCTCCGAGGCATGTTTGCGTTTGCATTATGGGATCGCCGACGGCGAGTGTTGGTCTTGGCTCGAGATCGAATGGGGGAAAAACCCCTCTATCTGTATGAGAAAAAGGGGCAGCTGTACTTTTCTTCGGAGCTCAAAGCACTGATCCATTCAGGCTGTGTGCCGTTTGAGTTGAACCCCACAGCCGTGGATCTTTTTTTTCACTATAACTATGTGCCCGAACCCATGACACCGATACGAGGTGTCCGCAAGTTGGCCGCGGCACACATTCTATCGGTCTCTGTCGACACGTGGGAACAGAAAGAATCATGCTATTGGCGCATGGAGGATGCTCCTCAGCTCACTGGAGATCCTGCCGAGCTGATTAGGAACGAGCTGGAGTCGATCAGTGAACTGATTGTCCGCTCGGATGTCCCCGTTGGTATCGCGTTGAGCGGGGGGCTTGATTCAAGTGCGATTGCCGCATTGGCTTCGCGAAAGTATCCGGGGGCCATGCAGGCGTTTAGTGTGGGCTACCAGGGGTGTGAGAAGAACGATGAGCGAGCAGATGCCAGAGCGCTCGCAGAGTTCTTGGGCATGCCGTTTCATGAAGTCGAGGTAAAGACCGCAGACTTTGCGAACTTCTTTCCGGAGTTGGTGTACTGGCTTGACGATCCCATTGGCGATATCTCCGGGTATGGGTACTATTCCGTGATGAAGGCGGCGAAAGCGCACGGGGTCTCGGTCATGCTTCAGGGACACGGAGGAGATGAGCTTTTCTGGGGGTACCCTTGGGTGCGGGAGTCTGTTTATCAAACCGAGCGGAAAATCTCCAGCTCAAACAGGGGGGGGCCTCACTTTCTAGACTACCTCAGCCTGACGGTCCCCCAATATTTATCGCCCTGGGGAATCAAGGAATGGGTAAAGTCACTTGCCGGATTTCGGAAGTCATGGGAGCTATATGCCCGAGATCGGGTAAGCCCGAAGGAACAGACTGTATTTTACGATCTCACGCCTGACTTTGGTCTGGCGCATGAGGCACTTCCAGGGATATACCAGCCGGCTTTTCTGGAACAGGTTCAGGTATCGTCTGCGTTCGACGTGTTTACGGCTTCCATGCCACGCCCTCGACTCGATCTCCTCATCACTTCCCTGATATGCCGGACCTATTTGCTCGAAAATGGAATAGCTCAGGGTGATCGACTGAGCATGGCCTCTTCGGTCGAACTCCGGTTGCCACTGGTGGATTATCGTCTTGTCGAAACAGTGATTGGTTTGCGCAAGGCCAGACCTGATCATGCGCTTCCTCCGAAAGCTTGGTTTCGCGCCGCACTAAAAGATGTATTGCCAGAATGGGTAACGAAAAGACCAAAACGCGGGTTTACTCCTCCGATCCGTGAGTGGCATCAGGCGGTCTTTTCGGCACACGGGGCTGAATTAGAAGGCGGTATGTTAGTGCGCGCGGGTGTTCTAAGTGCCGAGGCTGGCCGGATGCTTGCGAAGGGGCCATTCCCGGCAGGGGCTGGCTCGCCCATGTCGTTCAAAGCCTTAACCTTGGAATTATGGTGCAGACAGTTGGCCGTTCCGTCTCGGCATGCGTTGTTTGACTCGGCACTCCAACAGGAGCCGATAGCCCTCACGTAATACTGGCGAAATCGGTATCGGCGTATTGACCATGTATATGTCGGACGGATCTGGAATGAGCAAGACACATATGTCCTTAGCACCCATCGCGCTGTTTGGGTATAAACGGCCGGAGCATTTGAGGCGAACGCTCAAAGCACTGCAGGTGTGTGCTCAGGCACGTGGAAGTGAACTGCATGTGTTCATTGACGGGCCGAAACATGTCGGAGATCGTCCTGCGGTGGGGGAAGTGCGTGCGTTGGTCCGAAATCTCAAAGGTTTTGAGCAGGTTCTGGTGCATGAACGGGTGGAAAATATTGGATTGGCCCGGTCTGTCATTGAAGGTGTGACGGAGTTGTCTCGGACCCATGGACGGGTCATTGTGCTTGAAGATGATCTCGTCGTCGCACCAGGTTTTTTGACCTATATGAATCAGGCACTTTTGCGTTATCAGGATGAGCCGAAAATCATGCAGGTGTCAGGGTATATGTTTCCCGTGGCGCATTCCGAGAGAGTGGGCTCGACGTTTCTGTGCCGGGTGCCCACGAGTTGGGGGTGGGGGACGTGGGAAAGGGCCTGGAATCGCTTGGAGCTGGACTCTGCCAGCTTACTGAATCTTCTCCAGGATCCAGGGCAGCAGCATGAGTTCAATGTGAAGGGAGCCTATCCCTACTTTGAGCACCTCAAGCTTCAAGCTGAGGGGAAGATGGATGTGTGGGGGGTTCGCTGGTACGCGAGCATGTTTGTTGCGGGAGGATTGTGTGTCTATCCCGGTGAATCGATGGTGCAGAATATTGGAATGGATGGAAGCGGGGTCCATTGCGGGGTATCCCGGTCTTTCGAGGTTGATCTGAGCGCGCATGAGAGGTGGCAGTTTCCTGATCAGCTTGAAGAGTCGGCCACGGGGTTGGAGTTGATCCGTGAATTTCTGGAGAGCCTCCGCGGAGAGAAGAAGGAAAATGCGTTCATGAGAGTCGTGTCCCGAATGAGTGCCGCAGTGAACAGACTAAAACGGGTTGCAGCGTGTTCTGTGGTGTAGGCGAGAGGGCCTGAGGGGGAGCATACGTCATATGCCGACATTGAATTGGCTTAAGAGCGAATTTGGTTATGGGTACGATAGCGGGAATGTCCTCTCCATTATTCCGGGGAGAGTCAGATTCTCTGAGGAGCGGAGAAGCGGGGGGTCGTATCGCCGTGTATTTAAGAAAGCGGTTCTGCCGTACCTCCGTCCGGACTCGCGTGTTCTGGAGCTTGGGCCGGGAAAGGGATCCTGGTCCAGAGCGATTCTGAAGTTCATTCCACAGGGAGAGTTGCACACCGTTGATTTTCAAGATGTGTCAGCGTGGCTCAATCCTGAATCTTTTTCGGGACGGCTTACGTGCCACCAAGTTCAAGACAATACGTTCGCCGGGCTTCCCGACGATTATTTTGACTTCTTCTGGTCGTTTGGAGTCTTGTGCCACAACGAAGGTGCTTCAATCCTTAATATTCTCAGGCATGTTCGAAGAGTTCTGAAGCCTGGCGCACGATCTGTCCACCAGTACGGTGACTGGGACAAATTGAATCAGTTCGGATGGGGCAAGGGAGGCGTGCCCCAAGAGTTCAAAAATCAGAAAGATCAAGATATCTGGTGGCCACGTAACAGTCAGGAAGCTATGACTAAAATTGCGACTGAGGCGGGGTGGCAGGTGGAGCAGGCCGACTTGGACCTGCTCCGCCGCGATTCCATCATTTTACTGCGCAAGGCATGAGGTACGAGGGTGTGGAATTTTGAAGGTCTCCGATGCTGACAGAGCTGGCTAGATTCGTGTGGGCGTTGGGGCGTCGATTAGGTCTCAAGCGCATTGGTGCGCAAGCTGCTCAGCCTTCCAGTTTTGCCATAAGTGGCGAAGATGAGGATGGGGCAACAATCAAGTTTGTTCAGCCCTATACGATGACGTCTCCGGAACGAATTCGTGCCTTGTGTTCAGCGACTCGATATATCGAGCAAGCTGGTATTCAGGGGGCCATTGTGGAATGTGGGGTTTGGCGGGGAGGCAGCATGATGGCTGTGGCTCGGACTCTGAAGAGTCTGGGGGTCGAGGATCGCGATTTGTTTCTCTTCGACACTTTCGAAGGTATGTCGGAGCCGGGGATTCATGATGTGGCGACCACCGGCGAGACTGCCAAGGAGTTGATGGATCGGAGCTCGCGCACTCAAGAAGACTTGGTGTGGTGCTATGCACCGTTGGAGCAAGTCAAGCTGGCGATGTCGTTGACCAACTATTCAGAAGCGCGTACGCATTTTATTCCCGGGCGAGTAGAAAATACGATAACGGAGGCGGCGCCAGATAAGATTGCGCTGTTGCGGCTCGACACGGACTGGTACGAGTCGACTCGTCATGAGATGGAACAACTGTTCCCGCGCTTAAGTCTCGGTGGGGTGCTCATTCTGGACGACTACGGGCATTGGCAGGGTGCGCGTCGAGCCGTTGACGAATATTTCCAGGGCCATCAGGTGAAGATTCTGTTGCACAAGATCGACTATACGGGCAGGGTCGCAGTGAAAGTTTTTGAATAGCTGAGGGAGTACGGTCGGGATGACGACTCGCTTAAATATTGGCTGTGGAGCGGTCTGTCACCCAGAATGGATCAATCTCGATATCCAGCCATCGGTCTCCTCTGTGCGTCACTGGGATGCGACGCAAGGGCTTCCGTGCGGGGATGGAGAAGTTGATGTGTGTTATGCCTCTCACGTCGTTGAGCATTTGCATCCTGCAGATGCGGAGGGGTTATTGAGGCAGTGTCACCGGGTGCTCAAAGATCATGGGATCGTTCGTATCGTGGTTCCCGATCTTGAAGCCATTGCCCGTGAGTATGTGTCGGCCCTTGATCGGGTCGATCGAGGAGATGCTCAGGCCACTTTTGACCATAAGTGGATTGTTATGGAGTTGCTGGACCAGATGGTGAGAACGAGATCCGGCGGGGAGATGCTGCGATACTTGACGAGTGGGACGATACCCAATGAAGCGTTCGTCAAATCCCGTATCGGGTCCGATGCGGAAGACATGATGAAGCATGGTCCTGCTGAGTCAGATTCCTCTCTGCCGGTGGTACAACGTGGCTTGGTGAGGCGCTTGCGAGATGTCCTCTCGCAAGCGGGGAGTATCACGCGTGTCGCAAGGTATGTCCGTGAGGAATTCGCGGTCCTGTTTTGCGGTGCTTTGCTCGGGAGGCATGGGTCTGAGGCGATTCGAGAGGCCCTGTTCCGTACATCTGGTGAGTGTCATCGATGGATGTATGATCGAGTCTCCCTCAAACGGTTGCTTGAACAGTCTGGATTTTCCAGGATTCGTGTGTGTACGGCCTTTGAGAGTCAAATCGAAGGGTTCGCGTCGTACGGTCTGGATGTCGTCAAGGGGCGTATCCGGAAACCTGATTCCCTGTTCATGGAAGGGGTGAAGCAACGCTCTTCAACCTGATTGTCTTATTGGCATGCTCGAGGTTGGGGCAATACTATTCGTTTGAATTGAGGTATCAGTAGTCATATGAGCCTAAGTAATGATCTATCAGACCTCTCATGTCTAAGTGCTGAAGCGGTCACGTACGTATATGAAATATCTCATTAAGAAAGTGCTCTGGAAGTTTGGATTTGACATCCAGAGAGTGAAGAAGAGCGGGTGTGCGGAGCTTGGCGCTCCGCGCAATTCGCTTCAGGGGGTCTTAGGGCAGGCTCGTCGAATTGGCTTCACGCCCGGCACGGTCGTTGATATCGGAGCAGCGTTTGGAACTTTTTCCGGAGAATGCCACAAGGTTTTCCCCGATGCGCATTATGTACTGGTTGAGCCGATCGAAGAGTATCTCCCTGTTCTCCGTAAAGTGGTAAGTGCAATGCCTCTTGCAACAAACGTGACTGCTGTTATCGCGGCTGAAGATGGCCGTACATTTCTCAACGTGCATCACGATCTCGTTGGGTCATCGCTGTATCGAGAAGTGGAGGAAGGCACGGACATCGACGGTATTCGGCGAGAGGTACGCTCGATCACGTTGGATCGTCTAGTTGCTGAACGCAACGTTCCTCCCCCGTTTCTGATCAAGATTGATGTTCAAGGCGCGGAGCTTGATGCGTTGGCTGGTGCGCAGAAGATATTGGCAAAAACTGAGTATGTACTCTTGGAGGTGTCCCTGTTTCAGTTTTTTCGTCAAGGACCTGTCTTTTGTGACGTCGTGGCATATATGAAGTCCAAAGGTTTTGTCCCCTACGATATCTATGGGCTCCAGTATCGGCCACTGGACGGAGCCCTCTCGCAGATCGATATAGCATTTGTGAAGGAAGACGGAGAGTTTCGTAAGTCTCATCATTATGCGACGCCAGTACAACGCATGGAACAAAATCGAGAGCTCAAATCTTACCTTGCAGGGTTACTTCCTGGTGAGTCGGGGAAATGAGTAAGTTATCTCCAACCATATCGATTGTTACCCCATCGTACAATCAAGCGCAGTTCATTGAGGACACGATTCAGTCAGTCCTGGGCCAGGGTTATCCCAATCTTGAGTATGTTGTGATCGATGGAGGGTCGACAGACGGCAGTGTCGATATCATTCGTCGCTATGCAGAGCGTCTTAAGTATTGGACGAGTGAGCGGGATGGAGGCCAATATGACGCCATCAACAGAGGGTTTGAACGGACGACCGGTGAGATCATGGCCTGGCTCAATAGCGATGATAAGTACACGCCATGGGCTTTTTCTATTGTAGGGGAGATTTTTGCATCCTTCCCCGAAGTGGAGTGGATATCCACGGTTCAGCCAATAGGTTGGAATGTAAGGGGTCAGGCCATCAACGTGGATTTCAGTGGAGGATTTAGTCAGCCGTCATTTCTCAAGGGGGGTAATTTCCCCAGCGAAGGATCGTACGGGAGAAAATGGATCCAGCAGGAGTCGACATTTTGGAGGCGGTCACTTTGGGAGAGGGCAGGTGCTCGAGTTGAGAGCTCGCTCCAACTGGCTGCAGACTTTGAGCTCTGGGCACGTTTCTATCAACATGCAAACCTTTACGGAGTGCTAGCGCCGCTTGGAGGTTTTCGGGCCCACGGTGATCAGAAGTCGGTTTCCCATGCGAGTCAGTATATGGAAGAAGCTGACGAGGCCCTGAGGCGCTATGGAGGCCGGCCGTGCACAGGGTTGGAGGCACTCGTTCGTGGAGTGACGTGGAAGATCTCCCGCCACTATGCGCTTGCGACCCTCCCGCGGTGGCTTCGTGTGATTGGGAATCGAACTGGCCTGACCTTCCCAACAAAAGTTCTTGCCTGGACCGGACAGGAATGGGAAATCATTACCGGCTTTGTAGTGTGACCATGCTATCCTGGCCACATGAGGATTCTTCAGGTTGGGACCTATGATAGGGGTGGAGGAGCGGAGGCCGTTGCATGGCAGCTATTGGAAGAGTATCGCAGGCGAGGCCATAAGGCCACGCTGGCTGTCGGTGAGAAACGGGGCACTGACCCAGATGTCTTCCTCGTCTCCGAAGGAGGCGCTCATGGCAAATGGGAACAGTTGTGTTATCAGTTTGCAAGACAGCTGCGGCCTTTCGAAGGGAAAGTGCGAGGAGTGTGGCAACTCCGGAAAGCCCTGCACACATGGGTTGCCTCTCCGAAGCAATGGCATGATTTATATTTAGGAAAAGAGTCGTTCGACTTTCCCGACACATGGCGGCTCCTGGACTCTCGGCAAGGGAGACCCGACATTGTTCATTGTCATAATCTGCATGGCGGGTGGATTTCTCACGGTGGGTATTTTGACCTGCGAGCCCTGCCTTGGCTCAGCCGCCAGGTTCCGACTGTCGTGACTTTGCACGATACGTGGCTCTTGAGTGGGCATTGTGCTTATACGTTGGGTTGCGAACGCTGGAGATCTGGTTGCGGTGAATGTCCAGACTTGACTATCTATCCGACTGTTTCAAAGGATTCGACAGCGTTTAACTGGCGTAGGAAAAAGGATATCTATGCGCAGAGTTCGTTATTCATTTCCACCCCGTCACGATGGTTGATGGCCCAAGTAGAGCAGTCCATGCTTGCTCCCGCAATTGCCGAAGCAAAGGTTGTTCCGAACGGGGTGGACTTAACGGTCTTTTGTCCCGGAGAAAAAGCAGATGCCCGGGCACTCTTGCAAATTCCGCAACAGGACAAAGTGCTTCTTTTCGTGGCAAATGCGGCGAAGAGCAATAGGTTTAAAGATTTTCGTACTATTCGTGAAGCGGCGCTCCTGGTGGGGGGGCAGCTTCGTACAGAACGGATTCGGCTGATTGTCTTAGGTGAAGGGGCAGGCTCTGAGCAGTTCGAAAATGGTGAAGTGCTTTTTGTCCCATTTGAACAGGATCGGCGCGTGATCGCTCGCTACTATCGTGCGGCCGATGTTCATGTTCATGCAGCGAAGTCCGATACCTTTCCGAATACTATTCTCGAAGCGCGAGCATGTGGGACGCCTACTGTAGCGACAGCTGTTGATGGGATTCCCGAGCAAGTTGAAGAGGGGCGGACTGGTTTCTTAGTCCCGCCTGGAGATGCCGCAGCCATGGCGGCGAGGGTCGTACAATTGTTGATGAACGATGCCCTGCGTGCGCAGATGGGAATCGAGGCAGCGGAAACAGCATTTCGGCTCTTCGATCTTCGCTTGCAGGCAGAGATTTATATGAATTGGTATCAACATATCATTGAGCGACAGAATTGTGCAGGGACGGCTTCGCATGCCTCGTAAGCTCATTCTCCTCACGGTCGGTCTTGGAGTGGGTGGAACTGAGACGCATGTCCTGGAGCTCGCTTCCCGAATCGACCGGACAAAGTTTGATGTGATTGTCTGTTCTTTGAAAGCCGGAGGGGGGCTGTCCGAAGAGTTGCAAGCTCGGGGAGTCCGTGTGGTGTCGTTAGGGGGGACGGGAAAACTCGATGCTCGCGTATTGTTTCGTTTGTGGAGGCTCTTGAGGAGCGAGCGGCCCGATATTATTCAATCGTTCTTATTTTGGGCGAATATATCGGCCAGGCTGTTGGGGCGTCTTTTGAAAGAGATTCCGGTCATTGCGACCTATCACGATGAGGTCGTAAGTGAAGGGTGGGTAGTGCGGACCATCGATCGTCTAACATTGAAGTGGTCCCACACGATCGTGTGTTGCTCAGAAGCCGTCCGACGCTCCGTAGTTTCTCGAATTGGGGGCGATGTCGCTCGATATGTGATCATCCCATTTGGACTGGACATGCGTCGGTTTAGTGCCGACGATGTTGCCACGAGACGTGAGCTGGGATTGAAGGATGGTGGCGCGGTGATCGGAACCGTCTGTCGCCTCGTAGAGCCCAAAAAGGGATTGAGTGTTCTTCTGGCCGCCATGGCGTATCTAAAAGGGCTTGACGGTACTCCCGGCTGTCAATTGCTTATCGTCGGCGACGGTCCTGCACGAGCGATGCTGCAGAGGTTGAGTGAACGGTTGGAGATCGCTCCTTGGGTTGTGTTTGCAGGGGTCCGAAGAGACATCCCAAGAATCCTCCCAATCATGCAGGCGTTTGTCCTGCCTTCGTTATATGAGGGATTCGGGATCTCGATTCTTGAAGCGATGGCAGTGGGGAGGCCGGTGATTGCCACATCGGTGGGAGGCATCCCTGAATTTGTGACGCATGATGTAACGGGCCTGCTGGTGGATCCTGGTAATGCATCAGCCCTGGCTGGCGCAATCAGGCGGGTTCTGGAGAATTCTGAACAAGCTCGCCAGATGGGGCTTGAGGGGCAGCAGCATGTCAGAGGGAAGTATGGAATTGCTACTGTTGTTCGGCAGCACGAGCAGGTCTACGAAGACTGTCTCGCTCATGCATAGGCTAGTCATGGTGCTACATCTTGAGGGGCATAGCCGGTTGATCTTTACGGCAGAGGTTACGTGACATACCTATACCCACTAACCTTCATACTGGCGTTCTTGCTTTCGCTCTATGGCGTGCCCATAGCCAGGCAAGCGGCGTTGAAATACGGCATTGTTGATGCGCCTGATGGGCGATTGAAGCACCAGCGGGAGCCGGTGCCATACTTTGGCGGACTGGCGATCTATCTTGCCTTTCTGATGAGCCTGGCATTTACTTTTGAGTTCAGGCATGACGTATTGGGCATAATCTTAGGCGGGACCATTGTCGTCATGTTGGGCCTGATCGATGATTTTGGTGTACTGACGCCTTGGACGAAGTTTGCAGGACAACTCCTTGCCGTCTTCGTATTGATCAAGAGCGGCATCAGAATTGAGATCGCAGCGCTTCCTGAATGGCTCGACTTGGCTCTGACCGTTTTGTGGATGGTGGGGTTGATTAACGCATTCAATCTGCTCGATATCATGGATGGTCTCTCGGCTGGCGTTGGGGCGGTCAGTGCGAGTTGTCTGCTCGTTGTTGCGATATTGCAAGGCGATCAAACAATCGCCGTGATGCTTATGGCGTTGCTGGGAAGCCTGCTGGGATTTCTTCGCTACAATTGGCATCCGGCACGGATTTACATGGGGGATACGGGTGCCATGTTTATCGGGCTGTTGCTGGGCTCGATGACGATGATCGAACAATATCCCAGCGACCATCCCCTTTCGCTTCTCACGCCGGTATTTATATTAGGAATTCCAATCTTCGATACCCTGTTCGTGATGTACATCCGTTACAGGCGCGGGCTGCCTATTTTTTGGGGCAGCCCTGACCACATCGCGATTCGGCTGCGCCATTGGGGGATGTCGGTTCCACAGATCGTGATTGCAAGCTATGTGGCGACGGCCGTTGTCGGCGTGATCGGTCTTGCGATG
>CXWL01000193.1_pt1 | contig 20432 bp, 19 predicted proteins | sample 590931 | NCBI WGS metagenome assembly CXWL01 (sample SAMEA3498368, study PRJEB10139) | groundwater metagenome | biome: water well; material: biofilm material | place: Germany | collected 2015-04-27 | reverse complement strand
GGCTGAGTGGCAAGGATCACGCCTCGATCTTGCCGTTCGGTGTCACTTTATCGATGAGGTCTGGCAGCAAGCTAGACAGCTGAGCGCTCGCGGCATCGGGAGAGACGCCGGCTTTGCCTGCCAGTTGGCTCAGAAAATCGCCCCCCAGGCCCTGCTTGATCTGATCCGGCGTGACGGGCAGATTCGTCCCTGTGCTGACCCAGGAGTTCACAATGTCGCCGAGTCCGTTCTTTTGGAATGCTTGAACGATACCGGCCAACCCCCCCACGCTGCTATTCTGTCCGAGCAAACTCGTGACAGCCTGCAATAGCGGGTTCTGTCCAGCCTGTCCGCCCATCATCCCGCCCGCTGCTTGTCCCAATTGATCCATGAGTCCCATGTTGATTCCTTTCCTTCAGATTTTTAGGTTGAACCAAACTAACCAGATNNAACCAGATTCATCACTCTAACTAAATGACAGGTTCGTTATCAACGAATGCCAGCCCGCATTATTCATGAGCGCTTCTACTACAATCGCGGACTCGCTGCTGCGACGAGCCCTCGGCGGGCAGGCTCGCCGCTCACTCCCTCGACGTACTGTTCAAGTACGCCTCGGGGTCTCACGGCTCCGCATGCCCGTCTCGTGTGGCGTCTCAGCGGTTTCGTCACGAACTCTCGTGAATAATGCGGGCTAGGAGCGTGAAGGTTTACGCTTGAGAGGTTTCTGCCGAGCATTCGCCCTCCGAACCGGTTCCACATTAATTTCTTTCATTCCCCAGTGGGCCCGCTTAGCTTTCTCCCTCTCCGATACAGCGAACAGCACATGAAAGGGCGTGGCTTGTCGCGCGCCCATTCCCGCCTGTCCGCTTCCCCAGGCTTCTCCCGCATCACGCAAGACCTCTAGGAAGGTTTCATACTCTTCTTCGTCATCGGGCAACAGATGGGCTGCTTCGGTGATGAGCAGAATATAGCCCTTGGCCGGCAGCCATTCCAGATCGGCCAGACATTCCTCTAATGCGTCCCAGTTGTGGCCAAAGTAGTCGGGGAACTGCAATGCCCGTGCGAATTCCGCAAACAGATTTGCCGGTGTCTTACAGTGACAGCCCTTGATAATCTTTAGTGCCAACCCGGTGGGTGGGTGCACCAGCGATTCGGCGCTCTGTCCGGCTTTGACCATCAGCAATGAGGTCCAGGGAGCCTTTGTCGATTGGAGATACGAGGTCAATGTTACGGTGTGTTTTGAGGTCATGGGATCTCATCCATTAGGGTGAACGTTCGGTAGTGGTTGCCGGTATAGTAGGCTCTGCCGGTGTCTTGCTCGATCACGATCCGTTCCGCATCCCGCGAACGGCCGCGTATTTTGGGGTTCACATCGTACTCGCGATAGTGGCCTGGGGGAAGGCGGCGCTCGCGATTCTGGAACTCGCGCCCTCCGACATAGCCTGGCAAGGGNNGGGGAGAGGTTGATTCCAATGCCTCTGCCCGGTCGACGAGCCAGGTGGCGGGCGGGCTATCCGTCTGCAGCCCATGGGGAAGCGCGGCAAGGAGCCCCCAGAGGACCAGGACGCTGATGATCCACCGCCGACTCATTGCAATCACAATCTTTCGCCAGTCTCCGTGGTCCAACCTCGAGGGAAAACCGTAGCATGTGGTTTTGATGCTGGTCAATGTGTGAGAGTCAGCCGGATGGCAGAGAAGCTTTGCGGCGCCAGGACCCATTTGCTAGAATGCGGGCTAGCGCACAACCCTGTGTGTCCCAAGATACACACGATATAATCGCCTGTTCACCGGTGATCCTTCCTTCATGCGAAAAGCGAAAATTGTGTGCACGATCGGTCCGGCCAGCGCCGAACCATCCATACTCGAACGGCTGATTCACAGCGGAATGGACGTGGCTCGTCTAAACTTTTCTCATGGCACGCACGACTCGCACCGTACGGCAATCGCCTCGATCCGCGCTGCTGCGGAGCGCCTGCAGCGCCCGGTTGCAATCATTCAAGATTTACAGGGGCCGCGAATCCGGGTCGGCGATCTCGATGGAATAGGAGTCGAGGTAACGGCAGGACAGCGGATCAGGCTCATCGGAAGCATGCTCCGGTCGGGCGGACAGATCGGCAGACAGACCACGGCCCCTTCGAAGCTCCTGGAGATCCCGGTGGCCTATCCGCAGCTGGCTCAAGACGTGCGGCCGGGGGCCAGAGTCTTAATCGACGACGGGCTGATTGAACTGCTCGTGACGGTCGTGAGCGATGGGGCAGTCGAGTGTAAGGTCAAGACCGGCGGGCGAATCTTGTCTCATAAGGGAATCAATCTGCCCGGCACCACGATCAGTGCCCCAGCACTCACGGAAAAGGATCGAAAAGATATTCGTTTCGGCGTCGCAGAAGGGGTGGATTATATGGCACTCTCGTTTGTGCGGGGGCCTGAAGACGTACAAGCGGCGCGGCGTCTGGTGGCGGAGTGCGGGGGAGACCAGCCGATTATCGCGAAAATCGAACGGGCTGAAGCTATCGCTGCGTTAGACTCGTTGCTGGAGGCGTCAGATGGGGTCATGATCGCGCGTGGAGATCTTGGTGTGGAAATGGGACCGGAAGTCGTGCCGATTCTCCAAAAGCGGATCATCGCAAAGGCGAATCAGCATCGCCGGCTAGTCATTACGGCGACGCAAATGCTCGAGTCGATGACGCAGCATCCGAGCCCGACGAGGGCGGAAGCCTCCGACGTCGCCAATGCGATTTTCGACGGCACCGATGTGGTCATGCTCTCAGCGGAAACCGCCCGCGGACAATACCCGGTTGAATCGGTGCAGGTGATGGATCGTATCGTTCGTGTGGCAGAGAGTGAGGTGGTACTTCTGAACAGGGAGCCGGTCGGACGTTCAGACGGTCGTGAGCAGGGCTCGATTCCTGAGGCGATGTGCGAGGCTGCTGCATCGGCTGCGGCCACGACGCAGGCGGCGGCGATTGCCACGTTCAGCGAGTCCGGTGCGACCGCCAGGCTGCTCTCAAAACAGCGGCCGNNTGGGGCGTGCTTCCGAGGCTGATGGCCAGAATTCAGGATCCGGACGATCGCGTTCATGCGGTCGAGCATCGACTGGTGGAAGAAACGTTGGCCGGATCGAACGACTGTGTCGTGTTTCTGTCCGGGACCGTGGCAGGACAGTTAGGCGGCACGAATGCCATGAAACTCCACCGGATTGCGTCATGAGCCGCCGCATGCCGATCCGGCTGGCCGCTTTCGTCATCTTGATAGGCTGGTTATTTGTCTGGAATATTGCGTCGGCGCAGACCGGATCTCTCAAGCATTCACCCGCCGACGTGGTGAAACGATATTTAGCGCTCGATTCTAAGGGGGCCAGGCTCGATGCCATGTCGCTCGAAACGGTCGCGTCTTATACGGGCTGGAATGAAGAGCCGGCGTGGGGGCATGTCGTCGTGACGCGAGGCTTCGTGGTGGCAGAGCAGTATCGCCAATGGGAAGTGATCGATAGCCTGGAAGTCGTGATTCCGGTTACCTTTCAGGTCATCGGCTCGGTGTATTTTGAAACCGCCGGTTTCGTCCAAGGGACTGAGACGGAAGAGGTTCGGTTTCGCGTGAAAGCCATCAAGAATCGATGGAGGATCGTTGAGCCGATGCTTCCTCCTCACGTGGGGCAGAAGCGGATGGTGAATTTCGTGCGCGAAGCCTGGGTGAAGGAAACCGACCCGGCGAAGCGAGACCGTCTCGGATCGTTGCAGGGTGAGTTACGAGAGGCGAAATAATGATGGGAAAGACCTCGGTCGAGCTGCTGATCTTCGATTTGGATGGAACGCTTATCGAGTCCAAATGGGACATTGCCGCGTCGGTGAACTTCACATTGGCTGAACTGGGACTGCCGCAGCGTCCGGTTGAGGAAATCTTTGGATTTGTGGGAGATGGAGTGAAGCAATTATTGCGCTTGTCGGTCGGCGAGAGCAGCCGGGTCACCTTCGACGAGGCTTTGCGGGTGTTCAGAGGCCAGTACCTGGCCCATTGCCTCGACCGCACGACATTCTATCCCGGCATTGGAGAGATGCTGACGCATTTCGCGGGCAAGCGGAAGGCGGTGGCCACCAATAAGTCGATCGAGTACACCAACGTGATTCTCCAAGGACTGGGAGGAAATCATTTTCAGTACGTCGTCGGAGGCGATCGCGGGTTTGGATTGAAACCGGAGCCGGGCATGCTGTTGCATGTGATGGAGCAGCTGAACGTATCGAAAGAGCAGGCCGTGCTCGTTGGGGACAGCACCAACGACATCAACGGCGGGCATAACGCGGGCATCCGTGTCTGCGCAGTCGGGTATGGTATGGGGAATCGGGAGAAAATGGCGGCCTGCAAGCCGGACTGGTTTATCGAACGGCCTGAACAACTCATGGAGCTATTCATATGAAAAACAGATTAAGGCTAAGGTCGAGGTTGAGTGTGGACACTATGAAAAATGGTCGATGCTTTCTGATTCTCTGTGTAATCCTTGGCCTGAACCTTAGCCTCAACCTTCCGCTTGCCGCCTCGTCCGGGCTGGCAGATCGTGTGGTCGAACAAAAACTGGCAAACGGGTTGACCGTGCTCATGGTCGAGCGGCATCAGACGCCGGTGGTCTCCCTCAACATGACCTTCAGGGTCGGGGGAGTCAACGAGCAGGTGGGGCAAACCGGCCTGGCGCATCTCTACGAACATATGGCGTTCAAGGGGACGAGGACGGTCGGGACGAAGGATTACGAGAAAGAACGCCCCATTCTCGAAGAGTGGTATCGAGTGGGCACTGAGCTGGAGCAGCGGCAACGAGACCTCGCACGGAAGAGTCCGGAGAGACCGGCCAGTTCCGAGGATCGGGCCGCTGTCGAGGAACTACAGAAACGATTTACGGAACTGCAAGAAAAGGCAGGACAGTTCGTGGCGGGCAATGAGATGGCTCTCCTCTATCAACGCCACGGGGGGGTCGGGCTCAATGCCGCGACCGGCAAGGATCTGACCCGCTATATGATCAACCTTCCGGCGAATCGTCTGCCGCTGTGGGCTGCGCTCGAAGCCGATCGCATGGCGCACCCGGTCCTCCGCGAATTCTACAAAGAGCGAGGAGTGGTTATGGAGGAGCGGCGGATGCGGAATGACGACAGCCCCAATGGACTGTTGTATGAAACCTTCACCTCGGCAGCCTTCCGCGCCCATCAATATGGTATTCCGACGATCGGCTGGGAGTCGGACATCCTCTCGCTCACGCCGGCCGACACCGAAGCCTTCTTCAAGGCCCATTACGGTCCCGGTAATGCGACGATCGCTATTGTGGGCGATATTCATCCGAAGGACGTCATGACCTTGATCGAGCAGACGTTCGGCAAGATACCGGCTTCGCTTCCGCAGCCGCAGCCTGTCACCGTCGAACCGCTTCAACGGGGAGAGCGCCGAGTCGAGGTGGAATTCGATGCCGAACCGTCGCTGGTTATCGGGTTTCATAAACCGGCGTTGGGCCATTCCGACGACTATGTCTTCGATGTGATCGATGCGGTGTTGAGCGACGGAGTCACCTCCCGGCTCTATACGAGTCTGGTCCGTGAGAAACGGCTCGCCGCTTCAGTGAGCTCCGATTCGAATTTTCCAGGGGTCCGCGCTCCGAATCTGTTCGTGCTCAGCGCCACGCCGCTTGCGCCCCATACGACGGCTGAAGTCGAGGCGGCCATCTATGCCGAACTCGAACGGCTCAAGATGGAGCCGGTCTCCGCCAAAGAGCTGGAAAAGGTGCTGAATAACCTGGATGCCGATTTGGTGCGGGCGCTTCGATCTAATGGGGGTCTGGCTTCTCAATTGGCGCTGTTTCAGACGGTCGCGGGGGATTGGCGGTATGCATTAAAGGCTCGGGACAAAATTGCGGTGGTGACAACGGCGGATATCCAGCGCGTGGCCGCTGAGTATTTCACAAAATCGAACCGAACAGTGGCCACGCTGGTGAAGAAGACCGGTGAGAAAAAAGTCGCGACGGTGTCGCAACGTGAGGTGGCGCGATGATGAACGTGAGGAAGCGCGTAAGGGGTAAGGGGTTAGGGGTAAGGCGTAGCACAACGGTCGTCGGTTTGTTGATCATCTCAATTCTGCTCCCGGCGCTCAGCGCTTGTGCAGCCGAGATGGCGCTGGGAGATCCCAGGCAGATGACGTTTAAGACGGTCGAGTTCACCCCGCCGGATGCGGATCGGGTGGTGCTCAAAAACGGGATGGTCGTCTATCTCTTGGAAGACCATGAACTGCCCTTGGTCAGTATGACGGCGACAATACGAACAGGCAGCTGGCTCGATCCGGCAGAGAAAATAGGCCTGGCTTCATTGACCGGTTCTATCATGCGGTCAGGTGGAGGTGGCGGGCTCTCGGCTGAACGAGTGGATGAAGATCTCGAACAGTTCGCCGGGTCTGTCGGCATCTCGATTGGGCGGCAATCCGGTTCCGCGTCGCTCGATGTGCTCAGCAAGGACTTGAAGCGGGGGCTTCAGATTTTCGCAGGCCTCATTCGGACGCCTGCTTTTGAGCCGGCGCGGGTTGAACTGGCCAAGTTGCAAACCATCGAAGGCATTCGCCGCAGGCAAGATAATCCCGGCTCGATCGCCGGACGAGAATTCGTGAAACTCTTGTACGGAGCCGAGCACCCATCGGCACGGGAGAGCAGCATCCAGTCCATCACTCGCATCACCAGAGATGATCTGGTGGCCTTTCACCGGACGACCATCCATCCGAACGGCATGATGCTGGGAGTGACGGGCGACTTTGACAAGTCCGCAATACTGGCCCTGCTGCGCGAGGTATTCGGCGATTGGGAAAAAGGTGAAGTGCCGGTGCTGACAATTGCCGATGTGCCGCAGAGCCAGACGCCGAAGCCCGTTGTACGGTTCGTGAACAAGCATACTTCGCAGACGCATCTTCGCATCGGTCACCTGTCGATCAAAGAGCAGGATCCGGACTATGTGTCGTTGGCGATCGCGAACGACATTCTGGGAGGCAGTTCCTTTCGCAGCCGTCTTTTCAACGACGTGCGGACCAAGCGGGGGTTGGCCTACTCGGTCGGCAGCCGCCTGAACTCCGGGGTGCACGATCAGGGCATCTGGCTGATGCGCGCAGAGACGAAGTTGCCGTCGACGCAAGAGGTCACCGCCAGGTTTGTCGCGAACATGGAACGGATGAGGACTGAGTTGGTGACGGACAGCGAGCTGGCGGAAGCGAAAGAGGCCTATGTGAACTCGTTTGTGTTTTCCTTCGCCAGTTCATCGGCGATCGTGGGGCGGTTGATGGAATTGGAATACGATGGGTTGCCCAAGGATTTTCTCCAGCAATTGCGTGCCCGCGTGATTGCGCTGACGAAAGAGGAGATTCTGGCGGCGGCGAAGAAACATTTTAACCCAGAGCGGTTGACCATCGTCGCCGTCGGGTCCGGCGAGGCCCTGCCGAAGTTGCTGTCGGGATTCGGGGAAGTAAAAGAAATAAAATTGGCACCGGAGGGCTGAGAGGGGAGCGGCCGGGTGGCCCGTGATCTCCTGTGCTCGCGCAACGCGCGGCCTCAGAAGGCCCTCGTTGGACGCGCGCAGTGGGAGATCAACAGGCAACCCGTCCGGGAATGAAAGCCCCCGGAGCTTTGGGTGAGGGGGTAAAGAGAATGGGCAGATGGTCCAACCGAGGTTGGTGCTCGCTGGGCGTCCGCTGATGCTGAAGGTCCTGTGTCAAGGACAGCACCCTCCATTCGGATGCTGAGGCGGTTGTGAATGCGACGAGTCTATGAAAGGAGGTTGTCATGGTGACTTATCTGATGCTGCTTAATTGGACGGATCAGGGAATTAAGAATGTGAAGGATTCACCGAAGCGGCTGGATGGGGTGAAGAAGCTCGCGAAGAATATGGGCGGCGAGGTAAAGGCGTTCTACATGACGCTGGGGGCGTATGATCTTGTTCTCATCGTTGATATGCCGAACAACGACAAGCTGGCGAGTTTCGGTCTCAAGTTGGGATCTCTCGGCAATGTGCGGTCCACGACTCTCCGAGCCTACCCCGAAGATGACTATCGCCGTATCATTAGCGGCCTGAGTTAAGATGCCACGCTGATGGCTGAAAGCTGACTGCTGAAGGCTTATTTATGCCCTTGGAAGACGATTTCTGCGACATCATCAAGAAGGCGCGAATAGGCCAGGGACTTTCGGTCGGCGACGTCGCCCGGATGGCCGGAGTGCCAGCCGGGAACATCACAGCTCTGGAGCGCGGCGTGTGCCCACCTGATCGCACCGAAGTTCAGGCTTTGGCTAAGGTCCTAGGACTACGTCCTGGTCCGTTGGAACAGATCGCGATTGAGAAATGGGAACCGGTCGCGCAACCGCCGATGGCTTGGGTGGAGACGATACGGGGATCGATCAATGGCTATGGGGTCCAGGGCTATGTGGTCCATGATGGTGGGGAGGCGCTGCTCATCGACACGGCGTACAATGCGCCGGCGATGATCGAGTTCTTGTCCAAGCACAGCCTGCGCCTGATGGGGATATGTCTGACGCACGGCCATGCGGACCACGCCGATGGGATCGACCAGATTTTGAAGTTTCATGAGGTGCCGGTGTTTCTCGGATCTGAGGATATCGATCTCCTCAGCTGGCGCCCCCCCAGTGTGCAGATGAAGGCGCCAGAACATGGCCAGACGATTGCGGTCGGGCGCTTGCGCGTACAGTGTCTGACGGCGCCGGGCCATACCCCTGGCGGGATCTGCTATCGTGTGGATGCCGGGTCAGAGCACCTCTGTTTCGTCGGCGATACGTTGTTTGCGGGATCCATTGGCCGCTCGAATCCCAGTACCCTGTATCAGACCCATCTGGGATCGGTCCGGACCAGAGTACTTGAGTTGTCTCCTGAGTATCAGTTGTTGCCTGGTCACGGACNNCCCATGAGTCTTGACCAGCGGAACGACGATCAGCCGATCCGCAGCGGAGAGCTGCCGGTTGCGGCAAAGCCAGTTGAGGATCTCAGAGAGCCCACCGAGGACGGTGAATTCGAGGAGACCCCCTTCTCGAAATGGATCCTGCCCCTCAGCCTCTTTATCGCGACGATCTTTACCACCCTATGGGCTGGAGCCTATCAGGCTTATAGCGGACCGATTCGTGGACCGGTGAATCTCCTGCTTGAACAGCCTGAGGTGCTCTGGCGCGGGATTCCCTTTGCGGCCACGCTCTTGATCATTCTGGTGACCCATGAGTTCGGGCACTATGCGCTCTCCCGCATTCACAGGGTGCCGGCCTCGCTGCCGTTGTTCCTCCCGGGCCCTCCGTATTTCGTCGGCACATTCGGAGCGATCATCCGGTTACGTGGGCCGATCATGAATCGTCGTGCGCTGTTCGACATCGGCGTGGCTGGTCCGCTTGCCGGCTTCATTGCCGCGGTAGTGGCACTGGTCATCGGCCTGAACCTGTCAACGGTTGTCGATCGGACGGGAACCCATGGATTGCAGTTGGGCGAACCCTTGCTCTTGCAGTTCATCGCCTGGCTGGTCGTCGGATCCATCCCTCCTCAGGCTGACATCGTCTTGCACCCCGTCGGGTTCGCCGCCTGGTTCGGCCTATTTGTGACGTCGTTGAATCTCATTCCCATCGGCCAACTCGATGGAGGGCATGTGGCCTATGCCCTGTGGGGAAAACATCAACGTACGATGGCCTTTGTCATGATNNTTGTCGGATGGATTGCATTTGCCGTGTTTGTGCTGACCTTTGCTCCTGTCCCTTTCTCTTTCCCCTAGCAGGGGGGGAGGGAGTGGCCAGGTGCCCTTCTTGCTCGCAGAACGCGCACGATGAAGAGGATGGAAGGACACCCACATTGGTCCTGTGCTCCCGGAACGCGCGCCCTCAGAAGGGCCTCGTTCGACGGCCGCACGTAGACCAACATGGGTGGCCTTCCAAAAGAGAGGAGCAAGCAAGCTTGGAAGGGTCATTGTATTGATAGGAGAATGTACTCGCCCGGGTTAATGGCACGTCTCGGCGTGCCAGTGGGTGGGCGGGTGAGAAGGTCGCGCGCAGTAAAGGGCAGCCTCGGCCACTCCCTTGAATTGAGGTTTGGCGGATTGGGAGACCCTCGCCTGGGCATATGGCATGTCTCGGAAAATCGATGCGAAGCAATCAGAAGGTAGGGCGGGTGAGAGGGTCGGGCACAGCGGGGGACTCATCCGAGCCATCCTGGGGAAATATCAACGAGCAAGCTTGGAATGGCTAATATTAGTTGCTCGCTGCGGCCTTGCTTGGGAGAAGGCGCGTCCCTGGGCGAAGAGGCTGTCTTGGCAGACTCAGGGCGGGAGGGTGAAGTAGTCGCCAGGGTTGGGCGGGTGAGAAGTCTGGCCTGTTTGAGCATCCCGCAAAAACGAACCTCATAAGGCGCTCTGAAACAATCAAGAGATTTTCTTGTCCGATCACACACTCAGCCCTACAGTGTGGCATGGAGTCCAGTGCGACCTCGACCATGTTGTGTCCCAAGTGTCAGGCTGATCAGCCTGATGGAGCGACGGAGTGCATGAAGTGCGGAATCGTCTTTGCAAAGTATCGGCGGCTTGTCTCGCCACAGCGGCAGCAGGAATCACAGAATAACTCGCGTTGGATGTCCCTTGCCAAGGAGTGGCTCGTTGACTCGGATACGTCGACCGACTCGTTGACGTTTGCAGGTCGGGCCGCAGTGTTTCTGTTGCTGCTCTGGTGGAGCCGAGCGTTCATGTTTACGCCGCTCGAAACCAACTACACAGGGGAATCGTTTCTCCATCTGATCAATCTGCCGTTCCACGAAGCAGGGCATCTCCTCTTTATCCCGTTAGGGCGCTTCATGACGATTCTGGGCGGGAGTCTTGGCCAGATCCTGATGCCGCTCGTCTGTCTGGGCACCTTTCTCATCAAGACGCGCGATCCCTTCGGCGCCTCAGTCGCCCTCTGGTGGACGGCGGAAAGCTTCATGGATATCGCCCCCTATATCAACGATGCGCGGGCGATGGATCTCATGCTGCTTGGCGGGGTCACTGGAAAAGAAACAGACGGGCATGACTGGAACAATATCCTGACCATGTTGGATTGGCTCGAGTACGACCATCGCGTGGCTCACCTCGCCTACAACTTCGGTATTCTCCTGATGCTGGCCTCGTTCGCTTGGAGCGGGCTGCTTCTCTTGAAACATTACCGTCGACTCTTGCCGTAACTATGCGTGTACGACCACGGGTACTCTTTTTCGACAAACTTTCATCGGATCAGGAGGTCTCACACCTTTTTGAATCAATGGAATCCTGTGCGTTTTCGAATTTTGACACTGCTCGGTTAGTCCCATTCATTTCCCATCCCATCTCCGCTCGAGTATTTTGATCTCGTTTTGACGATTTGCCTCTCAATTTTGACACCATTTTTATACCTTGCGCGCTATGGTGAATGCGGAGAAGCAGAGACAGACAGAGGGACAACATTTCCGTTGCCGTCGATTGAGGGGCATGCATATGGATCTCATCTATCTGGCTGTCGTAGTGATATTTTTTCTGCTGTCCGGCTGGCTCATCTCGGCGCTGGAGCGACTGTAAGGAGGGCATGGCCATGAATGTGATGTATGTGCTCGGTGCAATTCTGTCATTGGGATTGTTGGTCTATCTCATGGTGGCGTTACTGAAACCGGAGTGGTTCTGATGACGATCAACGGACTGGTTCAAATTGGACTCTACTTTGTCGTGCTGCTCGCGCTGGCTAAGCCGCTGGGGTGGTATATGGCGCGGGTATACGAAGGCCAACCCTGCGGGCTCGACCGGGTGGTGGGTCCTCTTGAGCGGCTGATCTATCGCCTGTGCGGAGTGCGTCAAACCGAGGAGATGGGCTGGAAAACGTACGGGATCGCCATGCTGCTCTTCAACGCGATGGGGCTGGTCGCGGTGTATGCATTCCAGCGACTCCAAGGGTTCCTGCCGCTGAATCCAGCGGGGCTGGGAGCCGTCACGCCCGATCTTGCCTTCAACACAGCTGCAAGCTTCGCGACCAATACCAACTGGCAAGCCTACGGAGGCGAAACGACGCTGAGCTATCTGACTCAGATGTTTGGACTCAACGTGCAAAACTTTGTGTCCGCCGCAACCGGGATGGCGATCCTGGTCGCGTTGATCAGGGGCTTGGCCAGACGCAGCGCCATGACTATCGGCAACTTTTGGACGGACCTCGTCCGCAGTACGCTGTACATTCTCCTGCCGCTGGCCCTGCTCTTGTCCCTGCTGTTGGTGTCACAAGGCGTCGTTCAGACATTCGCGCCATACCAGACCGCCACATTGCTTCAGCCGGCCAGTTACGCCACGCCCGTAGTGGATGCGAACGGCCAGCCGGTGACGGATGAACAGGGCCAGCCGAAAACAGAGCCGGCGACGGCGACTGAACAGGTACTTGCAGTCGGACCGGCCGCCTCTCAGATTGCGATCAAGCAGCTTGGGACCAACGGCGGTGGTTTCTTCAATGTCAATTCTGCTCATCCGTTTGAAAACCCGACGCCTTGGTCCAATTTTCTCGAGGTTCTCGCGATCCTGCTCATCCCGGCGGCGCTCTGCTACACGTTTGGGATGATGGTCGGAGACACGCGCCAGGGGTGGGCCATCCTTGCGGCGATGACGATTCTCTTGCTGTTTTTTATTCCGATTGGGCTGTGGGCTGAACAAAGCGGGAATCCGGCTTTTACCGCTCTGGGGATCGATCAGACTTCCAGTGCAGGACAATCGGGCGGGAACATGGAAGGGAAAGAAATCCGATTCGGCATTGCGAACTCCGTTCTGTGGTCTGCCGCCACCACGGCGGCCTCGAACGGCTCGGTCAATTCGATGCACGATTCCTACACACCCTTGGGAGGGCTGGTGCCGCTCTTCCTGATGCAGTTCGGAGAAGTGGTATTCGGCGGTGTCGGCTCGGGGCTCTACGGCATGATCGCCTTCGCCATCATTGCTGTGTTCGTGGCAGGGCTAATGGTCGGGAGAACACCTGAATATCTTGGGAAAAAGATTGAACCCTATGAAATGAAGATGGCTTCCCTCTTGATTCTCATCATGCCGATGGTGGTCCTCGGTTTCACGGCAGTGGCGTCGGTGACAGGCGTCGGCACCAGCTCGATTTTCAACCCAGGTCCCCATGGGTTCAGTGAGATGCTCTATGCCTTTAGTTCGATGGGGAATAATAATGGCAGCGCGTTCGGCGGGCTGAGTGTCAACACACCCTTCTACAATGTGACCGGCGGACTGGCGATGCTGATCTCCCGCTTCTGGTTGGCGATTGCCACGTTGGCTCTGGCCGGAGCGCTGGCGAGGAAAAAGCTCGTGCCGGTTGGACCCGGAACCCTGCCGACCCACTCGCCGCTGTTTATCGTGCTGCTGATCGGCGTCGTGGTACTCGTGGGAGCGCTCACCTTCGTGCCCGCATTGGCCCTGGGCCCAATCGTAGAACACATCCTGATGGTGAGCCGATGACGGCGCCGGTGTGGAGGACTTCGAGATGACAACGCAAGAAAATAGAAAGCAATTGTTCGATCCTCAAATCGTACGACAGGCGCTGCTGGAATCCTTCCGTAAGCTTGATCCGCGCCTCCAAATTCGCAATCCTGTCATGTTCGTGGTCTTGGTCGGGAGTGTGCTGACCACAATCCTATTATGTCAGGCGCTGTTCGGAACAGGCGAAGCGCCTGTCTGGTTTATTCTGGCCGTCTCTCTCTGGCTCTGGTTCACCGTGCTGTTCGCAAACTTTGCCGAAGCGATGGCGGAAGGGCGCGGAAAGGCACAGGCGGAATCGCTGCGGAGTGCCCGGCGTGACATGAACGCAAAGAGACTGAGTCAGCCGGAGTCCGGCGACCAGTATCTCAGCGCTCCATCCTCCCTCGTCCCGGCGAGTGCGTTGAAGAAGGGAGACGTTGTCTTGGTGGAAGCCGGCGATTTTATCCCCTGTGACGGTGAGGTGATCCAAGGCATCGCCTCGGTGAACGAAAGTGCCATCACCGGTGAAAGCGCCCCCGTGATTCGAGAGAGTGGTGATCGCAGCGCCGTGACGGGTGGAACACATGTTCTGTCGGATTGGTTGGTCATACGGGTCACAACGAACCCCGGCGAGACGTTTCTTGACCGGATGATCGCGATGGTCGAGGGGGCCAAGCGCCAAAAGACGCCGAATGAGATCGCTCTCAACATTCTGCTGGCGGCACTCACGGTCATCTTCCTCTTGGCGACGGTCACGTTGCTCCCATTTTCCCTTTACAGTGTGCAGTCGGCAGGGCAGGGGGTCCCTGTCACTGTGACGGTCTTAGTCGCGCTGTTGGTCTGTCTGATCCCGACGACGATCGGAGGATTGCTCTCCGCCATCGGCATTGCTGGTATGGATCGAATGGTACAGGCCAATGTCATCGCCATGTCGGGGAAGGCGGTCGAAGCGGCGGGCGACGTGGATGTGTTGCTGCTCGACAAGACCGGCACCATTACGCTGGGCAATCGCCAGGCGACTGCGTTCTTTCCGGCTGACGGGGTGAGTGATCAGGCGCTGGCCGATGCGGCCCAACTTTCGTCGTTGGCGGACGAGACACCGGAGGGGCGTAGCATCGTCATCCTGGCCAAGGAGAAATACGGATTGCGCGCACGCGACATTCACGAGTTAGGCGCGACATTCATTCCCTTTACGGCTCAAACCAGCATGAGCGGCGTCAATTTGAACGGCCGGGAAATTCGCAAGGGGTCTGATAACGCGATCGAAGCCTATGTGACGCAACGGGGCGGGCACTTTTCTCAAGCGGTCCGCTCACAGGTGGAGACCATTGCGAAGCAGGGGGGCACACCGCTGATTGTGGCGGAGGGCGCACGAGTGCTGGGCGTGATTTACCTGAAAGATATCGTCAAGGGCGGCATGAAAGAACGGTTTGCCGAATTGCGACGCATGGGCATCAAGACGGTGATGATCACTGGCGACAATCCACAGACTGCGGCAGCCGTGGCAGCAGAGGCCGGTGTGGACGACTTCCTGGCGCAGGCCACGCCGGAAGCCAAGCTCAGGCTGATTCGAGAGATGCAAGCCGGGGGACGGCTCGTCGCGATGACGGGGGATGGTACGAACGACGCGCCGGCCCTCGCCCAGGCGGATGTTGCGGTGGCCATGAACACCGGCACGCAGGCCGCCAAAGAAGCTGGCAATCTGGTCGATCTGGATTCCAATCCGACCAAGCTCATCGAAATCGTTGAAATCGGCAAGCAACTCTTGATGACCCGTGGCGCGCTCACGACGTTCAGTATTGCCAATGATATCGCGAAGTATTTCGCGATTATTCCCGCAGCGTTCGCCTCGACCTATCCCGCGCTCAGTGTGCTCAATATTATGGGACTGACTACGCCGGCTAGTGCCGTATTGTCGGCTGTTATATTCAACGCGCTGATCATTATCGTTCTCATTCCCCTCGCCCTCCGTGGTATCCGGTATCAACCGATCGGCGCCGCGCGGCTGCTAAGCCGGCATCTCCTGGTCTACGGGTTGGGAGGGATCATTGTTCCATTCGTGGGAATCAAGCTTATCGATCTGTTGCTTGTTGCCCTGCACTTAATTTGAGGAGGTCTACATGCGGACCCAACTTCGCCCGGCTTTGGTGGCGCTTGTCGCCCTGACCCTGCTTACCGGGCTCCTGTACCCGCTCGTGGTTACTGGTGTCGCTCAGGTGTTGTTTCCACGGCAAGCCAACGGGAGTCTGATCATTAGCGACGGCAAACCGGTCGGATCATCGTTGATCGGCCAGCCGTTCGACGCGCCGAACTATTTCTGGAGCCGTCCTTCCGCCACGTCACCGTTCCCTTACAATGCCGCCGCCTCGTCCGGGTCCAATCTGGGCCCGACCAATGACGCGTTGATGAAAGCCGTGCAGGCTCGCATCGGTGCGCTCAAAACTGCCGACCCCGACAATCCTCTTCCCCTTCCGGTGGATTTGGTCACAGCCTCAGGGAGCGGTCTCGACCCGCATATCAGTCCCGCGTCTGCGGCATACCAGGTGAGACGAGTCGCGCGTGCCCGGGGGATGGAAGAAGGTGTGGTTCGCCAACTGGTCTCTCAACATACGGACGGACGTCAGCTTGGGATTCTCGGAGAACCCCGGGTCAATGTACTGACGTTGAATCTTGCGCTGGACCGTCATGTGAAATAACCCCACTAGTACAATCATTCCCGGAACCAACGATCAGCTGTGTTCGGGGTGTCGTACGAAGAGCAAGAGCGCTCGTTGACCGATTCCGGCATCTCTTCTAGACTGATACGTACATTCCAATCCGCACTGAACTCCGTGTCACCGATCACACACATATGATGGAACAACGACGACCCGACCCCGATACCTTGCTGAGGCGCGTGCAGGCTGAAGAGACCAAGCAGGCGCGCGGCAAGCTCAAGGTCTTTTTCGGCGCCACGGCGGGCGTGGGGAAGACTTTCGCGATGTTGCAGGCTGCGCACGAGCAACGCAGTGACGGGGTCGATGTAATCATCGGGTGGGTCGAAACACATGGCCGTACGGAAACAGAGGCCCTGCTGGAAGGGCTGACGATTCTGCCACCACGCCTGGTCGAGCATCGCGGAACGACATTGCGGGAATTCGATTTAGACGGAGCGCTCGCCCGGCATCCTCAGCTCATCCTGATGGATGAGCTGGCCCATACCAATGCCATTGGTTCTCGGCATCCGAAACGATGGCAAGACGTCATGGAACTCTTGAAGGCAGGTATCAACGTCTATACGACCGTCAATGTACAACACATGGAGAGTCTAAACGATGTGGTGGCGCAGATCACCAGTGTTCGGGTGAATGAAACAGTGCCGGACTCGGTGCTCGAACAGGCCGACGATGTCGAGCTGATCGACCTTCCTCCGGATGACCTGTTGCAACGTCTCAAAGACGGCAAGGTCTATCTGCCGGAGCAAGCGCAACAGGCGCTCCAGAACTTTTTCCGCAAGGGGAATTTGATCGCCTTGCGTGAATTGGCACTTCGGCGAACGGCCGAACGGGTCGACCAGCAGATGGAGGTGTACCGCCGCGACCATGCCGTGGTCCGTACGTGGCCCACCTCCGAAACGATCATGGTCTGCGTGAATATGAAGCCCAGGGGACCCCGGTTGGTCCGGGCTGCGAGAACCATGGCGACGAGTCTTCATGCGAAATGGATCGCCGTGTACGTGCAGACCCCCAGGCATCTGCGCATGCCTCAAGCCGATCGCGACCGGGCAAATCAGACGCTTCGGCTCGCTGAGTTGCTTGGCGCTGAGACGGCGGTGCTGAGCGGAGCCAATGTCGTGCAGGAACTGCTGACCTATGCCCGTATGAGAAATGTATCCAAGATCATCGTGGGGAAGCCGGTGCGTGCCCGATGGAAGGAGGTGGTGTTCGGTTCGGTCGTGGCTGATCTTGTGCAACAGAGTGGGGAGACGGACATCTATGTGATCACTGGCGAGGCCGGTGACAGCCGCCCGTTGGTGAGTCAGGCGATGAAACGGACCAGTGAGTGGTCATCTTACGGGTTTGGCGTGGTGGGCGTCGCGCTCTCGACCGCTCTCGCCTGGTTAATGTTTCCATATTTCAACGCCGCCAATCTCATCATGGTGTACTTGATAGGAGTGGTGTTCGTGGCGATCCGTTATGGACAAGGGCCGTCGGTAGTCGCATCAATACTGAGTGTCGGTGCGTATGATTTTTTCTTTGTCCCTCCGTACCTCACCTTTGCCGTGTCGGACATTCAGTATCTCTTGACGTTTGCCGTCATGTTGGTCGTTGCGCTGACGATCAGTGGACTGGCCGTCCGCACCAAGCAACAGGCTGACCTGGCTCGGCATCAGGAACGGCGTACGGCGGTCCTCTATGCCTTGAGCCGTGACCTGGCCACCCACCGTGGGCTGGCCACCCTGACACAACTGGCTGTGCAACACGTCCGAGAGGTGTTCGATAGCCAGGCAGCCGTCTTTGTAGCGGATCTCAACAAGCATCTGGTCCTACAACGGGGCGAGCAACTGTTCTTCGACTTCAATCCGACAGAATCGGGGGTGGCGCAATGGGTCTTCGAGCATGGCGAACGTGCCGGCCTAGGCAGTGATACATTGCCCGGCGCCGGTGCTCTGTATCTGCCATTGGTTGGATCAAAGGGACCAATCGGTGTGTTGGCGGTCCGTCCGACTCTCGCGACGCGATTTCTGGACCTGGAACAACTGCATCTCTTGGAAGTTCTTGCGAACCAGATCGCCCTGGCACTAGAGCGAGCACGTTTGGCTGAAGAAGCGCAGCAGGCGCACGTCTCGGTGGAGACAGAACGGATGCGCAATGCCATCCTCAGTTCTGTGTCCCACGACCTCCGGACCCCTCTGGCGACCATTACCGGAGCTGCCAGTGGTCTCCTTGACGAGAAAGACCAGATTGGCCCCGCGGCGCGTCATGAGTTGGCACAATCTATCTATGATGAGGCGAATCGGCTGGATCGGCTGGTTCGAAATTTATTGGACATGACGAGACTGGAATCAGGCGCCGTCCAGTTGCAAAAAGAATGGCACCCGTTCGAAGAGATTGTAGGGGCGGCGTTAACGAGGTTGGAGAGCCGGTTGAACGGACATCACGTTCGCACCAACTTCCAGCCGGACCTGCCGCTCGTACCCTTGGATGGTGTATTGATGGAACAAGTCGTGATCAACTTGCTTGAGAATGCGCTGAAATATGCGCCGCCTTCCACGGCCATCGAGTTGTCTGCGACGGGCTCTGATCGAGAATTAGTTTTCGAGATCGCCGATCGCGGGCCTGGGATTCCACACGGGGATGAACAGCGCATCTTCGATAAATTCTATCGGGCCGGTCCGGCCCGTGAGGGGGGTGTGGGGCTTGGCCTCACGATTTGCCGAGGCATCATCGAAGCTCATGGCGGGCGCATCTGGGTTGAAAAACGCCCCGGTGGTGGTGCCCTGTTCCGGTTCACTCTTCCGATCGAGCAGGCTCAGCCGACGATCGAGCCGGAAAAGGCCGAACGTCATCCGGTCGTGTGAGGGGATGGAAGGATCCTAAACTGTCATGGCCATTCATGAGGTAACCGTTCTCCTCATCGAAGATGAGCCGGAGATCCGTCGATTTCTTCGGACCTCCTTACCCGCCCATGGTTACCGCCTCTATGAGGCGACCACTGGGGCAGATGGGCTTGCGCAGGCGAAGGCGAGAAATCCTGATATCGTCCTGCTCGATCTGGGTCTTCCCGATGTGGATGGGACCGAAGTTATTCGGCAAGTCCGCGAGTGGTCCACCATCCCGATTCTCGTGCTGTCGGCGCGCGACCAAGAGCAGGCGAAGGTTGATGCACTCGACCTGGGTGCCGATGATTATGTCACCAAGCCGTTCGGAGTCAACGAGCTGCTCGCGCGGATGCGTACGGCGCTTCGGCATATCGCCGGACCGTCGGGAGAACTGGCCGAGCCGGTGTTTACGCTCGGCGATCTGAAAGTGGATCTTGGGCGGCGACAGGTGTTTGTGTCGGCAAAGGAAATTCACCTCACGCCGATCGAATACAAGTTGCTTACGACGCTGATCCGATATGCCGGAAAGGTAATGACTCACCGCCAACTTTTGAAAGAAGTGTGGGGTCCACTGCACGTGGAGGAAGGGCATTATCTGCGAGTGTACATGCGCCAGTTGAGAAACAAGCTAGAGGATAATCCGGCCCATCCGCGCTACCTGGTGACGGAGCTGGGAGTTGGGTATCGGCTCCGGACGGAATGATCCACCGTCATGATTTTTCTGACCTCTTACATCGACGCATTCACCTGGACTTTGCTGAGGTCTTCGAGCGCGAGCATCAGCGCGTGGGTGCCGCTGCGGCCATGTCCGAGAGTTTGGACGGTCTGGTAGAGTTGGTGCACCAATGTGAGCCCTGGCAGTACGAGTCCCATACGGTTCGCCTCTTCCAATGCGAGGCCCATGTCTTTGATGAAATGCTCGACAAAAAATCCTGGGTCGAAGTTCCGCTGCAGAATTCTCGGCGCCAGATTGTCCAGCGTCCAACAGGCCGCTGCACCGCTTCGGATCGATTCGAGCATGCGACTGAGATCGAGCCTCGCTTTGTAGCCATAGAGCAAACTCTCGCAGACACCGACCATCGTCCCGGCGATCACGATCTGGTTACAAAGTTTCGCCTGTTGACCAGCGCCGGGCCCTCCCTGATGCACGATCTTTTTTCCCAATAGTTCGAACAGCGGCATCACGGCTTGCACGGATGTCGCGTCGCCGCCAACCATGATTGAGAGGGTGGCATTCTTGGCGCCGACATCGCCGCCGGAGACAGGTGCATCGATGGTCGCTAGATTTTTCGCTGAGGCAGCCACTGCGATTTCACGGCTCAAAGATGGCTGTGTTGTGGTCATGTCGATGAGGATGGTTCCGGCCCCTGCGCCGGATAAGATTCCGTCGGGGCCG
>CXWL01110557.1_pt1 | contig 20447 bp, 21 predicted proteins | sample 590931 | NCBI WGS metagenome assembly CXWL01 (sample SAMEA3498368, study PRJEB10139) | groundwater metagenome | biome: water well; material: biofilm material | place: Germany | collected 2015-04-27 | reverse complement strand
GAACAAGGGTTTCTTCGATGATGTACTGGTGCCCAAGGCACTGGCCTTCGAATCGGCATTGCATGCCAGCCTGAAGTCCAACAACAAAGCGCTGATGGAAGCTATTGAATCCACCAAGGACCTGTCCGCCGACAACGAAAAACTGTTGGCAGCGGCGATCGAGACATTCAAGGCAACGGCAGTCTACTGATATAACGACTAGCCACTAAGCAAGTAAAAATCGCTTGCCAAGTGGTTGGTTATGATAAAACAACTGGCCATCCCACCAAGCAACCCCAAAACGGTTGCCAAGTGGTTGGTTAAAGCGGGAGCTAAATCATGGCAGGCAGCAAAGAAATCCNNTGTAGAAAACACTCGCAAGATTACGCGCGCGATGGAAATGGTGGCAGCAGCCAAAATGCGCAAGGCACAGGAACGCATGCGTGCCGCGCGTCCTTATGCCGAAAAGATCCGCAACGTTGCTGCCCACTTGTCGCGCGCCAACCCGGAATACAAACATGCATTTCTGGTCAAGCGCGAAACCATCAGGAACATCGGCGTCATTGTAGTGACATCGGACAAGGGCTTGTGCGGCGGTTTGAATACCAACGTGCTGCGCCTGGTGGTGAGCCGCATGAAGTCGTGGGAAGACGAAGGCAAGGGCATCGTAGTTTGCCCGATCGGCAACAAAGGTTTCAGCTTCATGAATCGCATTGGCGCCGATGTTAAGTCGCACATGACCGGTCTCGGCGATACACCGCATATTGAGAAATTGATCGGTGTCGTGAAAATTATGCTGGATGCTTATGTTGCGGGCGAGATCGACGCGATCCACATGAGCTACAACCACTTCATCAACACGATGAAGCAGGAGCCGCGTGTGGAACAATTGCTGCCGCTCTCCGGCGAGCATTTAGGCACGGCCAACGGCAACTGGGATTACATCTATGAGCCTGATGCCAAGCCGGTGATCGATGAGCTGCTGGTGCGCTACATCGAATCCCTGGTCTATCAGTCCGTGGTGGAAAACATGGCTTCCGAACAGAGCTCGCGTATGGTGGCGATGAAAGCTGCTTCTGATAACGCCAAGAGCGTCATCGGAGAGCTCAAGCTGGTTTACAACAAAGCGCGTCAAGCAGCGATCACCAAGGAAATTTCCGAGATCGTGGGCGGTGCCGCAGCGGTATAGTGCGGCACGACTGAAGAGACCAAATCTTCAAGGTGCAGCTGCAGTTTAAGTATTAATTTAGACGGGGAATCTTAAAATGAGTCAAGGAAAGATTGTTCAGTGTATCGGCGCGGTGGTTGACATCGAATTTCCGCGCGACAAAATGCCTAAAATTTATGAAGCCCTGACATTGGCTGACGCAGGCTCGTCCACCGCCGAAGTTGGCTTGACTTTCGAAGTCGAGCAGCAACTGGGTGATGGCGTGGTGCGTACCATTGCGATGGGTTCATCAGACGGTCTGCGTCGCGGCATGTTGATCAACGCAACCGGCAAAGGGATCTCAGTGCCAGTCGGTACCGGCACACTGGGTCGTATCATGGATGTGCTGGGCCGTCCTATCGACGACGCCGGCGATATCAAGTGCGATGAGCGTCGCGAGATTCACCAAAAGGCACCGAAATTCGACGAACTGTCTCCTTCCGTTGACTTGCTGGAAACCGGCATCAAGGTGATCGACCTGGTATGCCCGTTTGCCAAGGGCGGCAAGGTTGGCCTGTTCGGCGGTGCCGGTGTGGGCAAGACCGTGAACATGCTGGAACTCATCAACAACATCGCCAAGCAACATGCGGGTCTGTCCGTGTTCGCCGGCGTGGGTGAGCGTACACGCGAAGGTAACGACTTCTACCACGAAATGTCGGACGCGGGCGTTATCGACAAGGAAGACTTCACCAAGTCCAAAGTGGCGATGGTGTTCGGCCAGATGAATGAGCCACCCGGCAACCGTTTGCGCGTGGCGCTATCCGGCTTGACCATGGCTGAGAAGTTCCGTGACGAAGGCCGCGACATCCTGTTCTTCGTGGACAACATCTACCGTTACACACTGGCCGGAACCGAAGTATCCGCGTTGCTGGGTCGTATGCCTTCCGCTGTGGGTTATCAACCGACACTGGCTGAAGAAATGGGCCGTCTGCAAGAGCGTATTACCTCTACCAAGGTTGGCTCGATCACTTCCATCCAGGCCGTATACGTGCCGGCGGATGACTTGACTGACCCGTCGCCTGCGACCACCTTCTTGCACTTGGACTCCACCGTTGTGTTGAGCCGCGACATCGCCTCGCTGGGTATCTACCCTGCGGTTGATCCGCTGGACTCCACTTCTCGTCAGCTCGATCCGTTGGTCGTGGGCGAAGAGCATTACAGCGTGGCCCGTAGCGTGCAGCAAACACTGCAGCGCTACAAAGAATTGCGCGACATCATCGCCATTCTGGGTATGGACGAATTGGCACCGGAAGACAAATTGGCCGTGGCACGTGCGCGCAAGATTCAGCGCTTCCTGTCGCAACCGTTCCACGTGGCTGAAGTGTTCACCGGCAGCCCCGGCAAGTATGTCACCCTGAAGGACACCATCAAGGGTTTCAAGGGCATCGTTGCCGGCGAATACGATCATCTGCCGGAACAAGCGTTCTACATGGTGGGCGGCATCGAAGAAGCGGTCGAAAAAGCCAAGACACTGCAATAATCAGGAATGGGGGCAACCGTGGCAATGACCGTACATGTTGATGTGGTAAGCGCAGAAGAGTCTATCTTCTCTGGATTGGCGGAGATCGTCATCGTTCCGGGCGAGATGGGCGAACTGGGCATCTACCCGCGTCACGTCGCACTGCTGACACGCATCAAGCCGGGTACAGTGCGCATCAAGCGCCCGGACCAGGAGAAAGAAGAGCTGATCTATGTTTCCGGCGGCATGCTGGAAGTGCAGCCCGATGTGGTGACTGTATTAGCCGATACCGCGATTCGCGGAGCTGATCTGGATGAAGCGCGTGCATTGGAAGCCAAACGTGCCGCTGAAGATGCCATGAAGAACCGCAGCTCCGACATCGACTACGCGCAAGCGCAAGCCGAACTGGCGGAAGCTATCGCCCAGCTGCGTGCGATCCAGCAACTGCGCAAACACACGCACTAAGCAAAAGGTACATCAGCATCAAAACAAAAAAAGCAGCTTCGGCTGCTTTTTTGTTGTGTAGCGGCAGAGAGTGAAGAGGCCGCACCCGTTAAGCTTATTGCACCCTAAGTGGGCTTACATCCCGCGCTCAGTATTAATGTTTCTAATTCTTTGCAACTCTGCATTAGCCTGTGCATCTGGCCCACTGACGGCATTTGTATATGTATTTGTGATTACTAATGCGGTTGTAGTTGCAGCAGATGTAGCTGCGCTAGCAGATGCCGTTTGGCTTTTTGTGCAAATTGCTCGAACCTCAACTGGCGAACCCAGCAACGCGGGATTATATGTACTAGCATCGTTAAAACACCCTCCTACAAATGCGTTTCCAGCTGGAGTGCAAGCAAAAGTCACGCCGAAGTTAGAACCTGCAGTATTTGAACCCGTGCAGGTACATCCTCCTCCAGTAACTACTTCATCTGAGGCACATACTGCCGACCCCACTCCGGTAGCATTAGTAACAGTAACGACTCTTGATGTTGTCGCTGAATTAACAAATGCTGTAAGAGCATTAAAATTAGCGTTTACCTCCCTGGCCACAGCGGGCGTGTTAGCTGTGAAAGTATATGGAACTGTAAGTCCTGCTGCATGTGCAGATTGAGAAACAAAGAAAAATGCCAAAACACTTACTGCATATTTATATCGGTTCATTGTATTTCTCCAAGTGAATTTTAGTTCCATTTCCCCGCATTCCAATTTCCTGAATTCCACTGCAAACTATCAGACAAACCTGTTGTTGAACTCCCGCCGCCGCCACCACATCCAGAAAGAACCGCGATCACAAAAAACATAAGTAATCCCAATAGTTTTTTCACAATGCCCCCTTTTAGCAATTCGCAAACCGAAAGTTTCCCGACCAATCGGGAAATTAACCCGTTTTGGGATAACCTGCAACAGGTTATTAGTCTGGGCACATGCCCAGTTCATTGCACAACGCCGATTACCAACTATTTCGATCGATGCTTATCGAAGCGAGGGTTACTTCAGGATTGACGCAGGTGCAGATAGCGGAGCGTTTGTTTAAACCACAAAGCTATATTTCAAAATACGAACGTGGTGAGAGAAGGCTGGATTTCCCAGAATTTGTGGAGTTGGCTGATATTTTGGGAATAGACGTTGTTGACTTTGTAAGAGCCTATCAGGCGGCACTGGCCTCTTCAAAAGCGCAAAAGATACGACGGCCCAAGAAAGCTACTTAAGGCTTGGTAGATTGAACTTCACTCCACGGCGCAACCTTGAGCAACAGCAGCATCCCCGGAATCGCCAACACCGCGCACAGTAGGAAGAACATCATCCAACCCATAGACTCGACCAGCCAGCCCGTCGCCGCATTGGCGAAGGTGCGCGGGATCGCCATCAGGCTGGTGAACAGAGCGAACTGGGTGGCGGTGTAGGCGGGGTGGGTGGTGCGCGCGATATAGGCGACGAAAGCGACCGTGCCAAGGCCGACGCCCAGAGCTTCCAGCCCGATGACCAGCGCAAGTTGCGCGCGTTCGGCAGCGCCGATGACGTCGAAGTGTCCCTTGGAGGCCAGCCAGGCGAAGCCGAAGATGGACACGACCTGCACGACACCGAACAGCCACAGCGCGCGGTTGATGCCAATCTTCACCATCCACAAGCCGCCGAGCAGGCCGCCGATGATGGAGGGCCACAGTCCGGCGTTCTTGGCGATGAGGCCGATGTCGGATTTGGAGAACCCCATGTCGAGGTAGAACGGCGTCGCCAGCGCGGTGCACATGCTGTCGCCGAGTTTATAGAACAGCAGAAACGCAAGAATCAGCAACGCACTATTCCAGCCCTGGCGCGTGATGAATTCATGGAACGGTTCGACCACCGCTTCGCGCAGCGTCTTCGGCGGCGAGGCGCGGTGCGGTTCGCTCACCATCAGAGTCATCGCCATGCCGGGCAACATGAATAGCGCGGTGATGATGAACACCATGCTCCACGGCAGGAAATCGGCCAAGATCAGCGACAAGGAGCCGGGCACCAGCCCGGCGATGCGATAGGCGTTGACGTGGATGGCGTTGCCCAGCCCCAGCTCGGTATCGTTCAGCAGTTCGCGCCGGTAAGCATCCAGCGCGATGTCCTGCGTGGCGGAGAGAAAAGCGAGCAAGGTGCAGAACACCACGATGGCAGTCAGTTCGGTTTGCGGCGAGAAGCCGCCCATCATGGCGATCACCAGCAGCAAACCGATCTGGGTGAGCATCATCCAGCCGCGCCGTCGGCCCAGCACCGGCAACACGAAGCGGTCGAGAAACGGCGACCAGATGAACTTCCAAGTATATGGGAACTGGATTAGCGCGAACAGGCCAATAGTTTTGAGGTCGATCTGCTCGCTGCGCAGCCAGGCCGGCACCAGATTAAACAGCAGGAACAGCGGCAGGCCGGAAGCGAAACCCGTGAACACGCAGATGAGCATGCGGCGGGTGAAGAGCTGCTCCCAGACTGTCATACCTTACGCGTCGCGCCGGAAGCGATACACCGCCGTACTGCCCAACAGATTCGGCAGTGCCAGAACATCATTACCGCCCGCCATCACATGCCGCCCGAGAATACGAATTTCGTGCGTTGAACAAAGATTCTCGAAATCGTGCAGCGTACACAAGTGAACGTTCGGTGTGTCGTACCACTGATATGGCAGTTCTTTTGAAACGGGCATGTTGCCCAGAAAGACTTGCAGACGACTCTTCCAATAACCGAAATTAGGGAAGCTGACGATGCCTTCGCGTCCGACACGCACGATCTCTTTCATCAGTGCTTCGGTGTGGCGCGTCGCTTGCAGGGTCTGCGACAGGATAACGTAATCGAATGAGTCGTTCTCAAAATCCGCAAGACCGGAGTCCAGATCGTTCTGGATCACGTTGACGTTGTTGGCGATGCATGCCGCGATGTTCGTATCGCTGATCTCCACGCCGTAGCCGCGCACGTCGCGCGTCTCACGCAGATAACTTAACAGACTACCGTCGCCGCAGCCCAGGTCAAGCACGGAAGAACCATGCGGTATCCACGCCGCGATGGCGGCGAAGTCGGGGCGCGATTGGATGATGGACGTATTCATCTCGACACCTCCGAAAGTATTGGTAAACGCCCAACCGTTTGATGGTGTCGGTGTCCGCAAGCAATCGCGGACGGTCGCCTCCCCGCTACGCGGGGTCCCTGCTTCCTGCTCATGCTGCTACTCCCTCAGCGACGTTGTCGAGATAGTTGCGCATCACGGCGAAATATTGCTCATCATCCATCAGGAAAGAATCATGGCCATGTTGCGAAGCGATCTCCGCATAGCTCACGTCGCGCTTGTTGTGCAGCAGCGCACGCACGATCTCGCGCGAACGTTCCGGCGAGAAGCGCCAGTCGGTGGTGAATGACACCACGAGGAACTTGGCCTGCGCGGCGGCAAAAGCGCGGTTTAGGTCGCCGCCGAACCCGCGCGCCGGATCGAAATAATCCAGCGCCTTGGTCATCAGTAGATAAGTGTTCGCGTCGAAATAGGCGGCGAATTTGTCGCCCTGGTAGCGCAGATAGGATTCAATCTGGAATTCGATTTCGTAACTGTAATTCAGCTTACCCGTGCGCAATTCACGCCCGAATTTGTCCGCCATCGCATCGTCGGAAAGATAGGTGATATGCCCCAGCATCCGCGCCAGGCGCAAGCCGCGCGTCGGCACCACGCCGTGCTGGTAAAAGTCGCCGCTGTGAAACTCCGGATCGGTGAGGATGGCGTTGCGTGCGACATCGTTGAAGGCGATGTTCTGCGCGGTGAGGTGCGGCGCGGAAGCGATGGTCAGCACATGTCGCACGCGCTGCGGATAGGACAGTGCCCACTGCATTGCCTGCATGCCGCCCAGGCTCCCGCCAAGGACGGCGGCGAATTGATGGATGCCGAGATAGTCTGCGAGCCGCGCTTGCGCTTCGACCCAATCTTCCACCGTGATCAGCGGAAAAGATGCGCCGTAGGGTTTGCCGGTCTGCGGGTCGATGCTGGAAGGGCCGGTCGAGCCGTGACATCCGCCCAGGTTATTCAAGCCGATGACGAAGAACTTGCTGGTATCGATGGGCTTGCCCGGACCTACCATGTTGTCCCACCAGCCGACGTTCTTCTCGTCGTTCGCGTAATACCCGGCCACATGATGATGCCCCGAAAGCGCGTGGCAGATCAGGATGCCATTGGATTTGTCGGCATTCAGCTTGCCATAAGTCTCGTACACCAGCTCGAAGCGCGGCAACACCGCGCCGCTCTTGAAAGTGAGCGGGGTGTCGAAATATGCGTGCTGCGCGCTGACAAGACCTACCGATGAATTCACGATGTCCCCAAAACAAAAAACCCGTTCAGCTTGAGCCAAAACGGGTTGAGTCGCTTTAGCTGGAATGTTTTATGTGCCCCGCAAGCTGATGTCAAATCGGCACGGAACGAAGTGTCCGTGTTTTGCCCAAAGCTGTCAATTCGACATGTGCTCCCACCAATCCGGCAAATTTCTTTGAATAACTATCGTGATACATTGTTGCTCAAGTTTAGTGTGGGTGAATTGTTGGAATTCCCAAAATTTAAGAGCAGAGGCAGCACATGAAGATCGGCGTTCCCAAAGAAATCAAGACGAATGAGCATCGTGTCGCGCTGGTACCGGCAGGCGCTGCCGCATTGGTTGCAGCGGGACATTCCGTGTGGGTGGAAACAGGCGCCGGGCTGGGCAGCGATTTCAATGACGAACAATATCGTAGTGCCGGAGCGATTATCGCCCCTGATGCCGATATAACCTGGGCGGCGGCAGAACTGATCGTCAAGGTCAAAGAACCGATCCGCGCCGAATGGCCGCGCATTCGTGCCGGTCAAGTCATCTTTACCTATTTCCATTTCGCGTCCAACAGAGAGTTAACCGAGGCGCATCTGGCTTCCGGCGCGGGCTGTATCGCATACGAAACGGTGCAATTGCCGACGGGCGAACTGCCATTGCTGACGCCGATGTCGGAAGTCGCGGGGCGGATGGCTGCACAGGAAGGGGCGAAGTATCTGGAGAAACAGTATGGCGGACGCGGCGTTCTGCTTGGAGGCGCAACCGGCGTCGCTCCCGCACATGTGGTCATCATCGGAGGGGGTGTGGTGGGGATCAATGCCGCCCGCATGGCGGCAGGGTTGGGTGCACACGTGACCATTCTCGAGGTATCGCTGGAACACATGCGGCATCTCAATGATGTAATGCCTGCCAATGTGCAGACACTGTTTTCCAATCGCCAAAATCTGCTGAAGCAAATTGCCACTGCCGATCTGGTTATCGGCGCTGTGCTCATTCCGGGAGCAACTGCACCCAAGTTGCTTCGTCGTGACGATCTGAAGACCATGCAGCAAGGATCGGTCATCGTGGATGTGGCAGTCGATCAAGGCGGCTGTATCGAAACCACGTATCCGACCACACATCAGGATCCGGTCTACATCGTGGATGGGGTGGTGCACTATGCCGTGGCGAACATGCCGGGCGGCGTGCCGCGCACATCCACTTTGGCACTCACCAACGCCACTCTTCCGTATTTAAAACAACTGGCGAACAAGGGTTGGCAGCAAGCACTGCGCGACAGCATCCCGTTGCGCCAGGGATTGAACATCATAGATGGCAAGGTCAGTTACCGCGCAGTGGCCGATGCCTTCGGTCTGCCTTACTCAGCACCGGAAAGTTTTCTTTAAATTGCCTGCGATTGCGGACCGAAAATTATTTGGACGATTCTCCACTTTAGAAAATTGTAGTTCTGGCCTGGTGATTCGGGTTGCGGCTTGAATCATGAGCAGCTTGATTGGAGTTCGCATCGCTACTACCATGCGCGGCTCATTGCTTGTGCAAAACGACGTTCAGGGATGTTCGATATGACTATTGGTATCAATACTTTTATTCCCGCGCTGGTCGGCGGTGCATTCATCGGCCTTGCCGCCTCATTATTGCTGTGGTTGAACGGCAGGCTAGCCGGGGTCAGCGGCATTCTGTGGCGCCTGTTCTTTGCCAAATCCGGCGATGTGCTGTGGCGTGTATTGTTCCTCGGCGGCGTAGTGGGTGGTGCCGGACTATATTACGCGTTGTTCGATGATGCTCCTGTAGCGAGAGAGACATTCCCTGCCTGGCTATTGGTGGTGGGTGGGTTTCTGGTCGGCTATGGCACCTCGTTGGGAAATGGATGCACCAGCGGCCATGGTGTGTGCGGCTTGGGACGGTTGTCCATGCGCTCGCTGGTTGCAACCGCAATCTTCCTGCTGTCAGCGATCATCACCACTTTCGTGGTTCGACATCTGCTGGGGGTGATGTGATGAAGCGCAATCTGGCGAGTCTATTGGCAGGCCTGGTGTTCGGCTTTGGTCTTGCCCTGTCCGGCATGACGCATCCTGAGAAGGTGTTGGGCTTCCTGGATGTGGCCGGGGCGTGGGATGCCAGTCTGCTGTTCGTATTGGGTGGAGCAGTGGGCGTCACGGTGGTGACCTTCCGTTTTATCTTGAAGATGAAGAAGCCCGTGCTAGCCGAGAGTTTTGTGATCATCAAAGAAACGCATATCGATCACCCGCTTATCCTGGGGGCGATCCTGTTCGGCACCGGTTGGGGGTATCAGCGGCTATTGTCCGGGACCCGCCATTGCGCTGATCGCTTCGCCGAATTGGGAGTTGTTGGCGTTTTTGCCAGCGGCGATATTGGGCGCAGTCGCCGAAAAATATTTTGAATTGCGGTCACAGAAACAAGCTGACCGGCAACGGAAACAGGTAGCGCAAGACAACAAGCCAGCCAGCGAAAGCCCTTCTGAAGGCTCGTGCGGATAAGCCGGGCAACCGCTCTCAAACTGCGTTCAGCTTATCCAGCAACTCGCGAATCCTGATCGGATCGTCGGCGCGCATGATCTTCTGCGTGAGCGCGGCGATCTCGGGCAGACTGGTGGTCAGCACACGCTGCTTGGTGCCCAGCAGTTGTGCCGGGTGCATGGAAAACTGGCGCAGGCCGAGGCCGAGCAGCAAGCGGGTGTAAGCATGCTCACCCGCCATTTCACCGCACACCGAGACCGGCACATTGGCCTTGTTGGCGCCGCCGATGACGAGTGCCAACAGTTGCAACACCGCCGGATGCAGCGGGTCATACAGGTGGGCCACTTCCTCATCGGTGCGGTCGATCGCCAGCGTGTACTGGATCAAGTCGTTGGTGCCGATGGAGAGAAAATCCAGTTTCTTGATAAAGATGTTGAGCGCCAGCGCGGCAGCGGGAATCTCGATCATGCCGCCGATCTGCACATTCGGGCTGTACACGATCCCTTGTGCATCCAGATCCTGCTTGACACCGTCGATGATCTGCAAAGTCTGTGCGATCTCCGACGCGCCGGATAACATCGGCACCAGTATCTTTAGGTTGCCATGGATCGAGGCGCGTAACAGCGCGCGCAATTGGGTGCGGAACAATTGCGGTTCGGACAGGCACAGGCGGATGGCGCGCAAGCCCAACGCGGGATTGCTGGCCACACGGGTGACGCCTTTGAGTTGCTTGTCCGCGCCCAGGTCGTAAGTGCGGATGGTTACCGGCAGTTCACCCATACCTTCCAGCACGCTGCGATAGGCGTCGAACTGCTCTTCTTCATCCGGCAGGTCGTCGCGGTTGAGGAACAGGAACTCGCTGCGGAACAGGCCAATACCGGTGGCACCGTTTTCTTTCACCTGCGGCAAATCGGTCGGCAACTCGATGTTTGCCTGCAATTCGATCAGCGTGCCGTCCAGCGTGTTGGCGCGAGCCGTCTTCAGTCGTTTGAGTTTCTGCCGTTCCAGCACCCATTGGCTCTGGCGCAGTTTGTACTCCGCCAGCAGATGCCTGTCCGGATTGACGATAACCACACCCTGCTCGCCATCCACGATTAGCAAATCGCGGTCTTTGATGAGTTCGCGTGCGTGGTGCAGGCCAACCACACAGGGTATGTTAAGTCCGCGTGCAACGATGGAAGTATGCGAGGTTGCGCCGCCGAGGTCGGTCAGGATGGCGAAGAACTGATGCGGTTTGAGCTGGATCAGGTCGGCGGGACTGACATCGTGCGCCACCAGCACCATTTCCGTGTCGTGTTGCGGCGTGGGCGGAACATGACCGGGATGGCCGCTCAGCACCTTGAGAATGCGCTCCACCACCTGGATCACATCGGTCTTGCGCTCGCGCAGATAAGCATCGTCGAATGCTTCGAATTGCGTGACCAGCGCATCCATCTGTTTCTTCAGCGCCCACTCCGCGTTGCATTGTTCCTGGCCGATCAATTCGCGCGCGGCGTGACTGATATGTTCGTCGCCCAGGATCATCAGATGCAGGTCGAGAAAGGCGTCGAACTCTGCCGCTGCCTGTTGCGGACGATTGCTGCGCAGTGCGGCCAGCTCATTGCGTGTAGTTTGCAAGGCCGCATCCAGTCGCGCCACTTCCTCCTCCACCAGTTGTTTGGGCAGCATGTAGTGCACCACTTCGAGCGAAGTGTGCGAAACGAGATGGGCATGGCCGATGGCGATGCCGCTCGAAACGGGAAGTCCGTGAATCGTAAAACTCACTCGCCTTCTCCGAAGTAGTCATTGATGAGCGCAACCAAGGCCGCCATCGCTTCCTGCTCACGCTCGCCATCCGTCTCGATAGCAATGGTCGAGCCATTGGCAGCCGCCAGCATCATCACCCCCATGATGCTTTTCGCGTTGATGCGTTTGCCGTTGCGCGACATCCAGACTTCGCAAGGATATTGCGTGGCAAGCTGCGTCAGCTTTGCGGCAGCGCGTGCGTGCAACCCCAAAGTGTTGATGATCCGTGCGTCTTGTTTTTGCATTTAAGTATTTATTCGTCCGGGTTAATTGGCACGATACATTCGCGTCCGCCGTCGAGGGCGATCTGTGCCAATTCCGGCATGGTCTTGTTGGGATAGCACACCACACGCAGCAGCATCGGCAGATTCACTCCGGCCACACCCATCACATGTTCGGCATGACACAGTTGGCGCGCCACATTGCTCGGCGTCGCACCGAAGATGTCGGCGAGAATCAGCACACCTTTGCCTCTGTCCAATTGCTTGACAAGCGCGTGCCCTTCAATCAGTTTTTGTTGCGGGTCATCTTCGGCATACACCGACAACACTTTCAGATTTTCCGGCACACTGCCCAGCACATGCCTGACACAATCCACCAGGCTATTGCCAAGCGCGTTATGCGCCACCACCAAGATTCCGGCCATCAGATCACCCCCAAAAAACGTGCGAGCAGTACCGCGATGAGCAGCAACAGCAACCAGCCGTAGCGTATCAACCAGCGCAATGCGCGTGCCTTGAAAGCATCATCCGCATTTTCCTCATCCACGATGGCGCGTATCTGCTTCAGCGCGTGGAGGCCGATCGTGCGGCGAATATTTTGTTGCAGCGGGTCGTCGGTGCTCATGGTTCGGTCCTGCGGATGGTGTTGCTGTCGGTGAATTCTAGCCTTTTCTGCATCGCGGCGGTGAGATGTACCAGCCCTTCGTTGTCGACCAGCAAGGCTTCGTTGACTTGCATTTTATGTGCAGCGGTGCGCCAGCCCGCAGCGCCGGAAACAAATAACGGCTTGGACGCGGCATCTGAAAGCACACCTGCACGAACACCATGCGTCAGGATAGTGACCGCCTGTACGCCCGGCACCGGTTGGCCTGTGCGCGGATCAATCACATGGCAGTAGCGCTTTCCATCAGCCTCGAAGTAACGCTGGTAATCGCCCGAGGTGCCGATCGCTTCGCCGTCCTGCAACTCCAGTGTTGCCAGTGCGCCCGGTTTGCGCGGATGCTGGATGCCGACACGCCACGGGCGTTTGCCGTGTGAGCCAAGCGCCAGCACATTGCCGCCGATGTTGATCAGCGCGTGGTGAATGCCCTGCTGCTTGAGAATCGCTGCCGCGCGATCCAGCGCGTAGCCCTTGGCATAACCGCCGAAATCGAGCTGCACCACCTTGTTGCGGCTTAAAACTAATTCCCCTCTTTCGCCGGTGGGCGAGGGGAGAAAAACCAAATCACTCATCTGCGGATTTGCCTTCACTAACACCGCGATCTTTTTTTCATCCGGCAATACCGCCCGGAATTCGTCCGCCTGGAATCCCCAAGCCTGAATGAGGGCGCCGATTACGGGATTGAAAGTGCCTTCCGATTGCGCGGAAAGTTGCGCGGCATCTTTGAGTATTTCTGCCAATTCCGGCGCAACGATTTTACTTTTCCCCTGAGCAAAGGCTGCATTCAGCTCGCTCAATTCGGAAGGTTTCCATGCGTGCAGCATGTCGTGCAGCCGCTGGAATTCCCGCATCACCGCCGTGACACCTTGCTTGGCATGTGCTTCGTTTACGCCATACACACTCACTTCCACCAGCGTGCCAAACACATATCCCTGCTCCTGGTAGAGCGGTTCTTTGCCGCATCCTGATAAAAACAAAAGCGCACCACAGAGACACATAACCAGCGACTTGGCTGTTGTTGTCAGCCTTAGTCGCTGGTTATGTGTCTCTGTGGTGAATAGTTTAGGAATCACGCTGTTAATTTTTCCAGCTCTATCGATGCCGCCAGCAGTGCCAGCCTGGCGACCACGCCGTAAGCGTAGAACCGATTGGGCGTATCGTCCGGCGCGCAATCCGGATTGGGCAAGGTGCAGCAACTTTCAAATGCGAGCGGAACAAAGTGCATGCCCGGCGCATTCAGGTTCTCGTCCACCCCGCGTCCGGTATGCACGCGATAAAAGCCGCCGACCACGAAGTGATCCACCATGTACACCACCGGCTCGGCCACTGCCTCATTGATGTTCTCGAAGGTATAGACGCCTTCCTGCACCAGCACGTCGGAGACTTGCAGGCCTTCTTTGACTACCGCCATTTTGTTGCGCTGCTTGCGGTTGAGGTCGCGCACTTCGCTGGCATCCTTTACCGTCATGATGCCCATGCCGTAGGTGCCGGCATCCGCTTTCACAATGACGAAGGGATCATCCTTCACGCCGTACTCGGCATACTTGGCGCGTATCTTTTGCAGCACAGCGTCCACTTGTGCGGCAAGACATTCCTCGCCGGTGCGCGCCTGGAAATCCACTTCGCCGCATACCGCGAAATAGGGGTTGATAAGCCACGGATCGATGTCGAGCAGTTTGGCGAATTCATCCGCCACGCGGTCATAAGCAGCAAAATGTTGCGACTTGCGCCGTGTTGTCCAACCCGCCTCCAGTGGCGGCAACACGTTCTGTTCCAGATTCTTCAATATGTCCGGCACCCCTGCAGACAGGTCGTTGTTGAGCAACACCACGCAGGGATCAAAACCGTCCGCCATGCCCAGACGATTGCCTTTGCGCTGGATCGGTTCCAGCGTCAGCGAACCGCCGTTCGGCAACAGCAATGAAGTGGATTGAGTGATCTCCGGTAGCAGGCTGCCGATACGCACCTTCAATCCGGCATGACGCAGGATTTGCGCCAGTTGCGCCACGTTCTGCAGATAGAACTGGTTGCGTGTGTGATTCTCCGGAATCAGCAACACTCCGCGTGCTTCAGGGCAAATCTTCTCAATGGCGCTCTGCGCTGCCTGCACACACAGTGGCCAGAAATCCGGGTTCAGGTTATTGAAACCGCCGGGAAACAGATTGGTATCCACCGGCGCGAGTTTAAAACCGCTGTTGCGCAAGTCCACCGACGCGTAGAACGGCACCGTGTGCTCCAGCCATTGTGTGCGGAACCAGCGTTCGATGGCGGGCAGCTCGCTGAGAATGGCCTGTTCAAGTTTGTGCAGCGGGCCAGTGAGTGCGGTGGTGAGGTGGGGGACCATATTTCTGTCTGCGAAAAGCGATGCGGGCATTCTAGCTGATAGCCCAATCCCGCGGACGAATGGACTGGGGTTTCTCTACGGTTGGGTAAGGTAGCCAAGCCTACCTGCTGTTTTGTCAATCAACGCTGGAAGGATTGTGTTGTCTGTGCCGCTCTTGTTAGCGGGCGTGAGGCGCAAACTCGGGCATTGGCATACCGGGCGTCGCGATGAACAAATTGCTGATAGCGCCAATCACCAGCATCACCACGATGGCGACGATCGCCACTACCACCGTGCAAGCAACCGCCTTTTCCTGCGGCACCTTCATCAGCACAGGCAGGCCCAGATACAGCAGATAGAGACCATACAATGCCGCCAGCAGACCGATGATTCCCAGCATCGGCACGATCATCACAATGCCAGCCAACCAACTCGGGGTGGACGCATAGGCAGCCACCTTGAGCGCTTGCGATTGGTTTTTTTGCCCGCCAAAACCCGGCACCAGCGCATCAATGATGAGCGCGATGATGAACACGCTCAACAGGGTCAGCACATAACTGCTGACCGCATAGGCAATGGAACTGGTCAGCGGTACCCGGAACGTGCCTGCGAAAGGCATACTGATACCGACCAGCGACATGCCGATGATGCCGGCGAGCGGCGCGATCGCTGCCAGCGGTACGATGTACCCTTTATACAGATCGGCGACCGGGGTGGATTCACCCGCGATCACATTCCACTCGGACTTCGGTTGTAACAGTATGCTTTTGGCGCGATCGATCAGTTTCATGGCAGTCTCCGTAGTAGTTGCGGTTATTTTTCAATGGAAAGCACAATAAGACGGTTATCAGTTTATCGCAAGCGCAATGCTTTGCCGCCCCGGTTCCACAAGGTTTACATACCGTGCATTTGGCTTGTTTGTTTAATTTCGGCCAGCACCCCGCGCGATGTTAAAATCGCGCTCCAAAATTTTCCAGGATCGAGTTTTACATGCTTTCCACCGCAAATATCACCATGCAGTTCGGCGCCAAACCACTGTTCGAGAACGTCTCTGTCAAATTTGGCGACGGCAACCGCTACGGTCTGATCGGCGCGAACGGCTGCGGCAAATCCACTTTCATGAAAATTCTGGGTCGCGATCTGGAGCAGTCTTCTGGCGAAGTGATGCTGGATAAAACCGAGCGTCTGGGCAAGCTGAGCCAGGATCAGTTCGCTTTTGAGGACATGCGCGTGCTGGATGTGGTGATGATGGGTCACGGCGAAATGTGGGAGGCAATGTCCGAGCGTGATGCGATCTACGCCAATCCCGATGCCAACGAGGAAGACTACATGCGCGCCGCCGATCTGGAAGCCGCGTTTGCCGAGTACGACGGTTACACCGCCGAGGCGCGCGCAGGCGAGTTGTTGAACGGCGTGGGTATCGCGCAAGAGTTGCACCAGGGGCTGATGAGTGCGGTCGCACCCGGTTTCAAACTGCGCGTGTTGCTGGCACAGGCATTGTTTTCCAACCCGGATATTCTGCTGCTGGACGAGCCGACCAATAACCTCGACATCAATACCATCCGCTGGGTGGAAGACACACTTAACGCGCGCAACTGCACCATGGTCATCATCTCGCATGACCGCCACTTTCTGAACAGCGTGTGCACTCACATGGCCGATCTGGACTACGGCAAGATCACCGTGTATCCGGGCACCTACGATGAATACATGCTGGCTTCCACGCAGGCGCGAGAGCAGCAGTCGGCAGACAATACCAAAGCCAAAGAAAAGGTCGCCGAGCTGAAAGCCTTCGTGGCGCGTTTTTCGGCCAATGCCTCCAAAGCCAAGCAGGCTACCTCGCGCGCGCGCCAGATCGACAAGATCAAGATCGAAGACATCAAACCTTCCAGCCGCCAGTACCCGTTCATTCGTTTCGAATATGACGAGCGCGAAAAACTGCATCGCGTCGCGGTGGAAGTTCAGCATATGTCCAAAGGCTTCGATAAGGTGCTGTTCTCCAACGTCAATTTCCGCATTGATGCGGGTGAGAAAGTCGCCATCATCGGCCCCAACGGCATCGGCAAGACCACGCTGTTGCGCTGCCTCGCGGGCGATCTGGAGCCCGATACCGGCACTATCAAGTGGGCAGACAAAGCCAAGATCGGCTACTACGCACAGGATCACGCGCACGAATTTGTCGAAGACAAGCTGATGATGGACTGGATGATCGATTGGCGCGGACCGACCGATGACGACCAAGTCGTGCGCGGCACATTGGGGCGGCTACTGTTCTCCGGCGACGACGTAAAAAAACGTGTGAAAGTGCTGTCCGGCGGCGAGAAAGGCCGCATGGTATTCGGCAAACTCATGCTCGCGCGGCCCAACGTGCTGCTCATGGACGAACCGACCAACCACATGGACATGGAGTCCATCGAATCGCTCAACACCGCGCTCGATTTGTACAAAGGCACGCTGATATTTGTGAGTCATGACCGCGAGTTTGTTTCGTCATTAGCCACGCGCATCATCGAGATTTCGGCCAAGGGCGTGAACGATTATCACGGCACGTATGAAGAGTTCCTGCGTGACCAGATGGTGACGGCTTGATTCACTTGAAATACACTCTCACCCCTGATCCCTCTCCCAAGAGCAGGGGCAAGCAAAGCCCTTCTCCCTGCGGGAGAAGGATGAGGGCAAGGGTTGTATAGCACCATGGCTTCTTCAGAAATCATCGGCGTCTTCGATTCCGGTGTCGGCGGACTCTCCGTCTTGCGTCACATTCGCCGTTTGCTTCCGCACGAACAACTTATTTATGTTGCGGATTCCGGCCACGTTCCCTACGGCGACAAGTCTGCACCTTACATCGAAGCGCGCTCTCTCGCTATAACAAAATTTCTGATCGACCATGGAGCGGATGCCATTGTCATCGCGTGCAACACTGCTACTGCCGCCGCCGTACACACCTTGCGTGTCAAATTCAACAAAGTGCCTATCGTGGGCATGGAACCCGCCGTCAAACCCGCAATCGCTGCTACCAAGAGTGGAGTAGTCGGCGTGCTCGCCACCACCGGCACACTGGAGAGCGCGCGCTTTGCCGCCTTGCTGGAAAAATACGCGGGTGATGTCGAGATCGTTACCCAAGGCTGTCCCGGGTTGGTTGAACAAGTGGAACTGGGCGAACTGAGCGGCGCACGAACACGCGAGCTGATCGAGCGCTACACCTCGCCGTTACTGGAGCGCGGCGCGGACACCTTGATCCTGGGCTGCACACACTACCCTTTCCTCGCACCGCTGATTAGTGAGGTGGTGGGTGCAAACATCACGCTGGTGGACACCGGCGCAGCCGTCGCGCGCCAACTGCAACGGCGCGTACAGACCGAGTTGCCCACACGAAAAACATCCGTTCACCCTGAGCTTGTCGAAGGACGGACGGACTCTGCGCAGTTTTTCACCAGCGGCGATGCCGCACAAGCTTCACGCATCATGTCGGTGTTGTGGGGAGATGTTGTTGTGGCGAGACAATTGCCACAGACATTTTTATAGACGCACAGGATTATTCGCTACAATCCGTCGAACCAAACCCAGGAATGATCGCATGACCACCCATCACTACACCCTTACCATCTCCTGCCCCGACCGCGCGGGCATTATCGCGGCGGTGAGCGGGTTTATTGCGCAGCACGGCGGTTTCATCGTCGAGGCGAGTTATCACACTGAGCGGGAAGCGCAGCGCTTTTTCATGCGGCAGGAGATACGCGCCGATTCTTTGCCGTTCGATGCGGATGAGTTTCGCCGGCGCTTTGCGCCGCTGGCGCAGGAATTCGATATGACCTGGCAGTTGTCCGATTCGGCACAGAAAAAGCGATTGGTTGTTTTGGTGAGCAAGCAGGATCATTGCCTGAACGACTTGCTGCATCGCTGGCGCAGCGGCGAGTTGCAGGTGGATATTCCCTGCGTGATCTCCAACCACGAGGGCTTGCGCAGCTTCGTCGAGTGGCACGGCATCCCGTTCATTTACGTTGATATGCATGACAAGGCAGCCGCGTTCGATAAGATCATCGCTCTGTTCGAGCAACATCGCGGCAACAGTATGGTGCTGGCGCGCTTCATGCAGATTCTGCCGCCTGCGCTGTGCCAGCGTTATTCGGGGCGCATCATCAACATCCACCACAGTTTTCTGCCTTCCTTTGTCGGCGCGAAGCCCTATCACCAAGCCTATCTGCGCGGCGTGAAACTGATTGGCGCGACCTGCCATTACGTCACCGACGAACTGGATGCGGGGCCGATCATCGAGCAGGACACGGTACGCATCGACCACGGCGACACTGTAGAGGACTTGGTGCGCTATGGACGCGACATCGAAAAGACCGTGTTGTCCCGCGGCTTGCGTTACCACGTGGAAGACCGCGTGCTGGTGTGCGGCAACAAAACAATAGTTTTCAGATAAGGAACTGATTCGCGCAACACCCCTCTATAGCGCCGAGAACGATTTCCGTTTGATCGTTCAATCCTCATATATTCAAGCAACCGCATGACACCAGCCCCACCGATCCGCATCGGAAACTATTCCATCGTTCAATTATTGGGTGAGGGTGCCACGTCCAACGTCTATTTGGCGATGTGCGATGGCTCGTATGCCTCTGTTGCGCTCAAGCAACTGCGCAGGGGATGCCAGTCCGACTTGCACAAAGCCATGTTTGCGACCGAGGTGGAGCTTGGCCGTAAGTTGGATTACAAGAATATCGTCCGCGTGCTGGATGCAGACTTGAATGAGAAGAGCGGGGCTTATCTGGTGATGGAATACATCAATGGCGTTCCGCTGGATCGACATGAGCACGTCGATACCTTGCTGCCGCTCAACACGGTCGTGTCCGTGATCGAACAGATCGCCGGAGCGTTACGCTATGCGGCAAATATGGGCATCGTGCACCGTGACGTAAAGCCCGGCAACATCATCCTGATGCCGAATGGTATTGCCAAACTGGCTGATTTCGGTTGCGCCATTCCGGCCAGTGAGATGGGCGCAGTGGTGGCGGGTAGTCTGGCTTATATGTCACCGGAACAGCTGGAGGGTGAAACACTTGATCAGCGTGCCGATATCTATGCGCTAGGCGCGGTGCTGTACCGGCTGCTGACGGGCAAACATACGTTTGAGGCAGACAGCACCTACGATGCACGCATCGCAATCCTGAACTTCCCGATTACACCGGTCGAAACCTGGCGCAAGGAGCTGCCGCAGGAACTGATCGCGGTCATCAATCGTACTTTGCAAAAAAACGCCGACGACCGATATGCCACTTGGGATGATTTTATCCGGGAGTTCGGCAATGCGGCGCACACCATCCGCATGTCCGACTACGACATGGACTTGTATCGCGGCTTCAGCATGTCTACACAGTCTGCGTTATCGAACTGCATGTCGGCAGACCGCGAATTTTCCAGAAGCGGGTTTTCGCGCAGCACCATGCCAGACTCTTTTGGAGCATAAAAAAGGGCACCGCAAAGTACCCTTCATTTTCCTTTCGCTATAATCGTCAGCTCTAGCCAATGGTTAGGCGTAAAG